>Ga0214544_1001005_pt1 | contig 56389 bp, 23 predicted proteins | sample CNSS3metaG_FD_160074 | JGI IMG/M metagenome (GOLD analysis project Ga0214544, IMG submission 160074) | Root nodule microbial communities from cowpea collected in UCLA plant growth center, Los Angeles, California, USA - CNSS3 | ecosystem: Host-associated > Plants > Roots > Nodule | place: USA...
ATATATATATATATATATATATATATATATATATATTAACTTCTAAACATCAACCAACTAAAACCTATGACAGAGAATTGACTCACTAGTATCATGAAAAACTAAAATGATTTAGTAAAAATGTAAAACCAAATATATTGATACATAAATATATACATATTAATTAACTCGTATCAATCAAGTAACTATCTAAGATTTGTATATCGTTATTAATTTTGGGATGTTACATAATACATTAAAATTATTTGATTTTAACAAAATAAATTCACATTTTTTAAATTTATTTTGTTCAACATACTCAAGTAAGTCTGACATTTAATTACAATATAAACGTCAATAATGTATCACATTTTTATTTTAAAAATAATAATAAAGCAATAATTTCCATTTACTTATGGAATTAGTATAAAATAATATTAAAAAGTATTTTTTAATTTAAAAATATTCTGGACACTCTTTTGTCATGGACCTTGGAGTTAAGAGAATAGAAAACTTTTATTAAAACATTCCTATATTTTTTTCTGTTTTATTTTCGTTATTATTACACATTTAAAAACAAACAATATTACATCTTCTTTTACAAGCATATTTATGGATACCAGCATTCTAACCTGTTTTGGTTATGGTTAATAATAAAATAACTTAGATTAGTGTGAGTGTTTCTTTAGGCATGTTCATTGCAGAAGCTATAACACGAGTTTCATTTTTTTCTCTTTTAAGTTTTATCAAGTCATATTATTTTTAAGATTTTATATCTACTTTTCATCCAATGTAAAAATTTGACAAGATGTAGTTCAATAACATGTTATTTACACTTTATTCCATAAATATCTATAATTATGAAATATTTAGCTGAAATAAAAATTGTTTTTTAATGTAAAAAATGATTTTTTATTTTTATGATGTAGGGTCTTATTTAAGGTCCAAGATTTTAAATTTATTGTGATATAAGCATATACTTAGACGATCCACATCTTAAATGCATGATCTCTAGCATAACTTTTACTATAGAGATATCCTTAGAGCCATATTAACAAAATTATAATTATTATATTAAAATATATAATTGACAATCAACTAGAAAAATTATAAAAAAATTAAACACATAAAGTAAAAAGGAGGGAGTAATTATTTTAATTATAATTCAGAAGTTATATGAAAATTTTCATTTATTGCCATAATTAAATTAATTTATGGAAATAGTTTGAGTAACATTTAAGAAGCAGGAAGTGAAGAACAATTTTTGTTTGAGGCTCACTTGGCTTTTGTCCAGAGTTGATATTTATTATTATGGATTTTAAATTGGTTTGTCCAACCTATAAATGCTTATTGAATTTCAGCACAGACATGGCTGCATTTATTCCAAGATAGCAAACATTGAATTGTGCTACTTTTGACCTTTCCAATGCCGTATTTTTTAATGTTTTTTTTATTTTTATTTAATTGTCCTTTTTTAAATGTAAGACATAATATTAATAATTTTTTCTTTATACTTTTATCTTTCACTTAATTTTAAATATATATATATATATATATATATATATATATAAAAGTGAAGTTAATTATAATATATTCAACAAGACATTGTGTAGGTGTGTGAAATATATGTTGATGATGTTATATGTATTTAGAAGGAAATTAAATAAGGGTAAACTAAATATTTAATGTAATATATGACTATAAGTAGTATATGAGAATTTTCATATCAAACCTACCAGAGACTACACTTAATTTGGGGACTAAACACTTGCCACAATATCTTAATTGCTTGATAATCTAGCCACTCTGATATAAATTTCTTCTAACTACAATTTCCTATACCATGTTGATTTCTTACATGCCTCATTAAGCATCGATATTTAATAAGAAACTGATAACATAATAAGATTAAATATTTAAAATTATTAAAAGTTAAAATCTTTTAATAAACAAAATTATAAGATAAAAACTTAAGATCAACTTAAAAAATGTAAAGTAATATAATAAATCATTAAAGAAAAAATAAAAAAAAAAAAAAAAAAAAAAAAAAAAATAAAAAAAAAAAAAAAAAAAAAAAAAAAAATTCAACCAGTTGTCAAATGTCCGTAATTGCAACATCTAATAAAGAAGAAAACATCTTCAATTAAACTTTAAATTCAAAAAATGGCACAGATAAATTCAAAAAGCATGGATAAGGTAGAAGCTACAGAACAGCACTAAGACATTTTGTTTTCTAATAAACTATTAGCTTAGTGTACATCATATAGAAGACGATGAATGAAAATGTCTATAATGTACATACATGATCATTTACAAACCTCAAATGCACAACTTATGATGACTATTACTGCACATGCCCCACAAGTTAATCTGCATGAAGATGATGCTTCCTCCTTTGATATGATGACTATTACTGCACATGCCCCACAAGTTAATCTGCATGAAGATGATGCTTCCTCCTTTGACAGCGATTAACATACCATCTGGCATGCTTCTGTAGAACCATGCCAATTAGAACCTTGAGGCTTGTTAGCATAATGTAAGTTATTGCCGAAAATAACAGAATCCAACATAGCCTCCATGAAAGGGAATTGTAAGGAAGGTTTGCAGCATAAACTGGAGCCAGAACTCGAATGACCTATAAACCAAAAACATTGGTAACAGAAATCCATCACCAGCCATAAACCAAGGAGAAAAAGGGCACTAAATTCGTGCTTACCACACAAGCTGGAGCAAGAGGGACAAAAGTCAACTTTTTTTTGGCATCCTCAGTTTGCATATGTAGAGTCTACAAAACAAAAACAGCAGTCAATCGTATACAACCGCTTTCTGCAACAAAACATTCTTGCTTCCGAGTACAATTCGAATTTATGCAGTAACTAGAAATCATATTGCAGAACTAACATGCACGTGAAATCAAATTAATACCTGTTTACATAGGACTTCAAGAAACTCAGAATATGCGATGGGTGAAATGTTGTTGAATTTGGAAATGAATGAATGCTTGATCACATCGATAGCCATCTCAAATACATAAACCAAGAGGATATTCTGCACCATCAAAAATAACTGTGATACGAGCAAGACCGAACCAAGCACAATGAAATTTATTTCCCCTTGATAAACTCCTGCAATATTAGGTGCTATAAATTTAAATAAACTTACACTGATAAAGCTTATAAACCAGGGTCCTTCTGCTTCCAGAATATTTTGAGCCAAAACAAATAAGATAAATGCTGATATATGGAATCTCTCTATGGAATCTGCTAGTCAGCAATAAGATCAATGAGCAAAGAAAATAATGAAAGAATATAAGACCACATAAAAGATGAATAAACAATGCAATCAAAGAGAAAACAACTACAAGAAGAAAGATAACTCACCAGAGTACACCATACTGTGAACATTATCCTTACTGTATCCCTTAAACACATAGCTTTTTATCTCAGCAAAATTATTGGACACCAGCAATGCTGGCAGGGCATTGTAGTGAGAAACAATACAGGCTGATAAAGTGATTGCCTGAACTAATAAGATAACAGAATGAACAAGTACAGCTAGTCAAGGAAAATAACCAGCACTTTTGTTTTATCCATTGTCTTCATATGATGAAATAATTAGACATAAAAAAATTATCAACTCAAAGAAAAAGGATATTTGAAGTAACAACGGCTAAAACTTGGTCAGAAATAAATCTCCGTATCCAGAATCTCATACTTTGTGTTTCTGGGGGGCATCTTGCAAGCTCTTCGGCTGAATGAAATAGCATTTGCAGCACATCCCCAATAAAATTTTGACATAATTTATCAAATATCTGCACAAGAAGGTTGAAGGACCAGTCACTATAAGCTTCAGTTCAGAAGTCAAGATAATTATGACCCATATGCAATTAACAGAATGTAGAAGACAGAAAAAGCTTATATTTTTTAGAAGTGTGATTAGTGAAATGAGTTGTTCAAAAACCAAAAGGCCGTTTTATACATATGTATTACACCATTTATACATTCATGATTCACATACAAAAAGATATCCTTCGTATCATGGCATATCCACTTGATCACACTAGTTATGACCACTATCGATGGAAAAAATGCCAAACAATGATCTAATTACATTCAGAAGTCCAGAAATTTGGCATGTGTGGAGACCTAATTAATCAGTACAACTTACGTTCAAAGATTAATTCATACTCACCTCTAACACATTGTAGATCACATACAACTTGATTGTTGCTTGACCACGGATCATATGATATATTAAGCTGATATCTAAATAGAACAAATTTTAATGCAGGGAACTTTAAATAAATTTACTATAAAAACAAAGTAATAAACCGAACGTGATGAATGCAAAAAGGAAACATAAAATATAAAACTATGAAAGCATACTATCATTATACCTATTTGCTGCAAAACAGTGACTCCACAAGCCAAAATAAGAAAACAGCTAAAATCTGAAAACTCAATTGTTGATGGCCTATTGAACTTCCTGCATGATAAGGTCAGAGTGTAAAACTGAAAAATCCTGAACTGCAACCACAAATCTTAAAACAGAACAAGAGCACTGTATAAAAGCATATAAATCAAAGCACAAAAATTAGCATATTGTACCATAAAATGGGAGATTGGTTCCAACTCTTCAGTAAACACAGGACCACGGCAATCCACTTATAATTTTAAAAAAATCAGGCATATATTATTACTGTGTCATTAAATGAACTATTTAATCTGGGTGGCTCAGGTAAATAGAAACACCCTGTTCTCTTTCCCCTAAAGAAATTTTTTATTTATGAAACTGAATAATACTAAAAACATTGCTCTAGAGGATTAGTCCATCATCTAAATCACAACAACAAATGCAAGATTAATCCGTCATCGAAATCCTCACAAATGTAAGAATACTTAGCAAACACTAAAGTACTAATACGAGAAGAAAATTGAAGAACAACGGTGAACCTTGTTTTCAGAAGCCTCCAAACGGTCATCAGCATTCTTGTGGGCATGACAGTTAACAATGACAGAAATGAATTGAAGCAGACAAAGAAACCAACATCTATAAGCTGCAATAATGCATTCCATGTTTGAGAAATCATAACTTAAAGGGTAGAATATCTTAATAAAAATACCCAGACATAAATTAAGTATAGTAGGTGAACAGTTTCAGATTACATCCTTTCTACATTTTATTCTGATTTTTTAATTATGAGGAAAAATACAGCATGTAAACTGTGGACTGAAGTCCACCTCTAGACGACATTGTGAACGGCATACAAAGTTCCCTTTTATTAATCTTCTTTTTCAACGAATCAAACAAAAGTAAACCAAATACCAATTCGCATCTCCATGGCAAACGGAAGATAGTGTCATAAACTCTTTCTCGTCCCTTTTCATCCCCAATAATTGTTGTGCTCCATACAGAATTTCCGTTGTACACTTTCTCAAAAAAGTATGACATGGGTGACTTGTTCGCTGAAAACACGTTGTAAAGGATAAATGCCTTAACAAAACAAGACAAACGATAAGGAACGCAACAAACTTCTAGAAATAATCAAATTACAGATTGATCACTGATTAATGAACAGATGAAACATAGGAAGAGAACAGGGATACAGGCCAGAACTTTATATTTTCACTCTCACGCACAACATTATATGAATTCACATATATTATTAGTTAAAATAGTAAATATTCTATGCACTATCATACTATTGTCCAATCACAAATTAGTATAGGATAAGTTTGTTGACTTTTACCATAATTAACGTAAAAGTCCTTAAGAATCACATGGTGATTTCTCTTCTAGGATGTGTGAATTTAGGAATGTACTGTTTACGCGGTGAAGCAAAAACTGTAAAAACAATGTATTGGAAAACTTAAAAACACTAAAATCAAACACAAAACTGTAACACCAAACTTTAAAAAGAAAGTTTGATAATCCAACGTATAACCGATTATCTAATTATTTTAATAATTATATTATTGATATTTAGTAAAATATTTTATTACATTTTAGAAAAAAAAATATTTCAATAATAAATAAAATATAAATAATTAATTTAAATTTGATATCTTATAAATAATTTATTTTAATCTGTTTGTATTCTAAAATATAACTTTTTGGCTAAAGTTTTGTAATAGTTTTTTTATTTCAATTTAAAATTTATTTTAATTTTGATTTATAATATTTTTACATTTTAATTTACATTAAACTATTTAAAAAAAATTTTGAATTTTTTTTTTTAAATATATTAATATAAAACCAAATTTATTCTATAATATTAATATAATCTATTGTAACTTTTCACTCACTTTTTCTTAATTCAAATTATTTACTTTTTAATCTCTTTTTCTTAATTTCTTCCTCTTTCCACCCACACCAAACCAAATACTTGTAAAAAATTTTATACATTAACTACTCATTTTTTCTCTAGAAAGAAATTTTAGTTAATGTTTAAATATTTTTACATAGAAATTCAACTCTCATGATTAATGATCATTCTAGTATTTAAAAGTGTTAAACTTTGTCATGTAGCTCCTTAAAACTAAGGAAATTTCAAATATATTCTTATAATCATCAATACTTTTATGCTAGTTTTTAAACTTAATCCCTTATTGTTAATTTTAATATTTAAAAATTGGGTTGAATATCATTAAATCAGAGATTTGTGGACTAAAGTAATTCACAAATTGTAATTCACTTTTTTGAATTTTCATAATTTCAACCACTTTACACTAAATACCCAAGAGCATATAAATTAAATGTCATGAAAGAACTAACAGAAGCCAGTTTGAAAATCTACGATAATATTTTAAGCACTATAGGCTTTTCCACATCACATCATGATTTTGGAAAGCAAGAATAAATTAACTTAAAAGATAGAAAACAAATAAAAATATTAGTTATCAAATAAATATAATCAGAAGTATAAGAGATAGACCATATATGGTCATTTTTTATCCCCTTTCAATTTACCCATTGCAAGAAACTAATTTTATACCATGGCATATATTTTACAACTAAATTGACTATTTTTTTTTCCAAAAAAGTATTAGCCAGATTGTACTCACAGATCCAATCATCTTCCAAAACACGTTTTAACTCCAGCGACTCCGCCGTCTCCGATGTTGCCGCTGCAATCGAACAAACTTCCGTAACATCACCTGCATCGACGGCTGTAACCACCGAATTTCCCAAACTCTCGCCACCTTTCACGCTTCTCTGCCTTAGCTCCACCAAAGGATAAGTGGCTTTACTCTGTTCCGCTTTAGGTTCCTGCTCGCACTCAACAGCAGCGTCATGAATGCGATTCTTGAGCTGGTCGGAACCATTGGCGAAGCTGGTTTCAGAGGAAATGGAAGTGGAAGTGGCGGCGACTCTGCGCTTGCGCTTCTTCCTCCGGTGAGGAATCGAATTGGACAGTGAAGGTTGGGGTTGCGGTGGTTCCGCTGCGAGTGGCGCGGTGCTGCCGTGTCTCATATTGACTTGTAAGATTTTGGTCAAAAATGATTCCAAATACTAATATGGGTATCACATAACAAGGACTTTTATATGACTATAACAAATGGTGGTTGCTTATATACACACACTCTTCGATTTTTATATTCTGAAATACACTTTATGTAATGTTTTTTTTTTCAAAAAAAATCTTAATATTTTGAATAGAATTTTACAAAATATGAAAAACAAAACAAAGTTTTATAAATACTTTTTATTGTGTTATGAAAATAAAAATGTGGTACAAAAAGTATAATTTGAATGTAAAAAAAAAATGATAACTGTTATTTTATATTTGGTGTTAAGTTTTGTGAATAAAATTAATTTTTTCACAATTTTTATTTATTTTGTTTAATTCTCAAGTTTATCTTCTTCTTTTTTTGCATTGTTTTGAAATTTAGTTGTTTTATTCTTATTTACATTCATGAATAAGTTATAAGTTTTGAGTATTTTTGTAGGTTGATTTTAACATGAATATGAAATTAAGATAATTTATAATACATGAAAATGAAGTGGTTGAAGTCTAATCTTGACAAATTGAAAATACACTATGTTAATTTCTTGTTGCACACCAACTATTTGATAAAAATACGAAAATAAAAATTTCTTAATGTTTTTGTAAACTTTGTGTCTAATTGAGTTGTTAATTGCTAGATTGTTATGCATTGCACAAGTTTCTTGAAAGAGAACGATACACTTAACGATACACTTAACGTTTTCCACTACAAAAAGAAATAAAAATTATTTTTTCAAAGATTATTCAAAATTAGATCAATAAGAAAATATAATTAAAAAACAATCCACATAACTAATTAAAAGTTCTTTTATTTTATTTTTTAGATATAATTTTTCTCAATCAAAGAAATAAGATGGAAATGTGTTTAGAAAAATGGAAGTATAGCACGAGGCTTATTCTTAATTGACAAGTCAATTAAAATTTAATCTTTCACTTCAATAAAGATCATACAACTATGCCTATTTATGTTAAAAAAAATAGTTAACATTCTTGTTGAAACAAAGAAGGTCTTTAACATATGGTTTTGGGTTTTCTTTTTCATGTGAATTTTTCACCTATGCTTCCTTTATTGCTATTTCGAATTGTTTTCTCCGCCATTTTAACGGTGAAAACCATTTCAAAATGTCTTCCATAATATGGTTTGGTTGGAGTAATCCATAAGGGAATATATACTAAAATAATTGTCACATGAAAGAATGATTCTTGAGGAACACTTTGATACTATTGCGGACTTGGGAAAAAATATATATATAAAAAAAGATGGTTGTTAGCATATTTTCAAGCTTTTTTTGAAAAAAAAAAATGGCATATTCATCAAGTGGAAACTCTCTTGGTAATGGATGCATGATCTATGAATATATACTAAACGTTAAAATTAGGGTGAGAACACTTTATTCTCTCTAAGTGATTAGTCTAGTTCTTCCTTTTCATACATCAAATTAAGCACAAGACACCCTAAATAATTTATTATCATTTTTTTCCTTTACACACTTTAACTGCATAAAATATACTTAAAAGACACAAAAGTCTACACGAAAAATCTTATCAACAACCAGGGCATGTCTTATTAAACAAATAATGAATAAAATACAAATCACAAAAATGGAAGGGTTAAATCGATACCAGTTGTTAGAGACAAGCACAAAGACAAAATCAAGTGGTTTATTGCCATCGGGTCATGTTAACTCTTCAAATTGCATTACACAGTCCAACACAATCATGATTTTAAAATTAAAAATATTAACGTGTTACTATAAAATCGACAGAAGAAACCTTTTAGATAATGACAGAAGGGACCAAAAAAACATCTTAGCATATGCTAATTTATAACTTTCTGTCTATTCAAATTAGTATACTTCTCTTTTGTTAAAAACAAAATCTGCATTTACAACTTACAAAAGATTTACCAGAAGTACCTAGTACAGTTTGAAATTTTCTCTAGATTGGTTACTGTGATTTATAATATAACTACTTTTTTATTCATAATTTAGAGATATTTATAATATAATATAATATACTTGAACTAGCCAGTTCATTGCCTGGTGCAGCAGCTCCTTCTGGTTTGCATGAAAGTTAATCCTTTTGGATGCAAAAAAAAGGGTAAACAAACCTTTGTACAGAGACCCTTTAAGATGGCGAAATCCTCACTTTGTTTTCCCTCTTTTCCTTCCCTTCCTTGGAGTTGCATGTCTCTGACCTGCACTTTCACGTACAACTTTTTTTGTTCTACCACCAAAAGCCTTCTTGATGGGTAAGGATTCCACTGAAGATGGAGATTCTACTTTATTAGCTTCTTTCTTAGCTCTAAGTGAGACCCTTTCGGCAGAGCTGTTGCCACCAGCTACCTTTGCAACAATCTTGCGGTTACCGGGGCGCATGCTTCTGACTTTCATTGAAGGATCATGCACAGGTGATGCGGTAATGCTTGTGGCTTTCACAGGAGGATCACGCACAGGTGATGTGCTCATGCTTCTGACTTTCACTTGAGGATCAGGCACAGGTAATGATGTTGAGGCATTGCTGCTGCTCAAAAACTTGAGTTTCTCTGCCGATGTTTTGATGGCAAGGTCTCTCAGTTTTAGAGCAATTTTGTATTCACGAGTGATCTTGGAGTAGAATAATATAGCATTGTTGGTCAATAGTAGCAAGTCTCTTATAAGTTCCATCATGGACTTGATTGTTCCATTGTTGATTCTAGACCTTATAGTGTCAAAGTCCATGTGTTGCCGGACTGTTTTCTTGTATCTTCCTCGTTTCTGTTGTACAAAAAGTGGTGCTTAAGTATAATGAATCACATCACTGCCTATTCCTTGCCTTAAGTCTTAAAAACTATATCCCTATCTATCATTCATTGCTAAACAGTTTCAAAAGGAATGGAAACTATGAAAGTTTCGCTTGTGGACCTTTTTAGAGCATGCGCGTCTAAGAAACTGGTGGACCTTTGTGATTAAAAAGCATTACAAGGTGAAAAAAAGTTGCCAATTATTATTGAGTAGAATGAGATCTCTTACGTTACACATACCTGACTATCATGCCTACGACAGAAGGCAGAAGCACCTTGAACAGACAAAAAAGAATCCAAGAGCTCCATCAGATCTTTAATTTCATCCTTTTTGAAGTTTGCTTTTGCCTCATCCTTACCAGAAGATTTTTCGATCTCATCACAGTTGCTAGTAGAACTTTCTTTACACACATCAGCTGATAAGTCACTTTCTCTTACACTGGCTTCATTAGTATTTTTGCCACAATCCTTCCTCTTTCTCTTCCCTCTTCGTTTTTTCAAACACCCTCCCTGTCCTTCATATATAGTGTGAGTCGACTTATCTACATTCAAAACTTTCTCCTGTTCAGTAGACCCTGAAACTTCAGGCTTGGTCTCCACATCTTCGCATGACATTGCTGGAACCTTACATTCATGAGACCAGTTTGTCTGGCTTTCATGTGTGAAACTCCCAGCAGATAGTCCATCCTTTGACATCTCTTTTGCAGAAGGAACAACTCTATCCAATTTCTCCAACGAAACATGTAATTCGGGTCCGACTGAGCCATCATCAACATGGCAATCAACTCTTTTCTCGTCCATTCCAGTCTTGAGGGATTCAAGCTTCAACTCAAGGGACCTGAAACAAATATATTGAATATAATTATACCCCAAATGCTGGTAATTACGACAGTGAAAAGTGATTTCTACACTAGCTTCTGTGGTCAGAATTTCACACTGCACTACGCCAGGGGCAGTAGGGTGTAGTATGTGCAAGCTAAACTGAGTTTTTTTTGGACATTTCAGTAAACAAAAAGCTTGGAGAAATTGAGGTTTGTTGTGTCTCATAATGTTACTTTGCTGTCTTACAAAATCTCAGACAGAAATATGGCCACGTAACTAACCCGATTAATTCTTCAGATAGCTCCAAGTCTCTCTTAAGTTCTGCCACTCTTTTCTTCTTAAGCTCCTCAAACCAAGCCCTGATAATGTCATGTAACCATAATACACTGAGATACAACACAACTTCAATGCCATCTACAGGATGCATTTTATTAAATCTAACTCAAAAAATAATTATTACTTACATGCACCCAGAATACTGCTGTCGCAACTCTTCATATTTGGCTTTACAAACCTGAAAAAAGAAAGTCCCTGACATACATCAGTCCCCTATCAAATGAAGGTTCATCAAAAGTTTTTCCTTCACACTTAACAGTAAAAGAATGAAGAGCAGCAATATAGCGAGCCACATGTTTGACATGTAAATATGCTAGAAGTTACCAATATATATATATATATATATATATATATATATATATATATATATATATATATATATATATATATAAAGATTTACTACTCAGCCATCTCAACATTCAGCAAAACAAGGGGCCATACTAAATTCACCTTGCTCAGGATTCTAATTAAACAAGATTCTCAATACAAATCTTAATTACCATAAAGCATAGTACTAGATTTCTTGTGCACCAACTTTTAAGGATAAGTTATACAACTAAACATAATGCTAACTCTAGGGATGTGCAAAAAGTCCAAATAATTGAAAACAAATCTATATCCACACAATCCAAATCACTTTATGTCAATGTTAATGGATTGTTTAGACATCTTTAGTTGGCCTACAATAAATAACATTTGCCTCAAATCCCAGATGGAGAATCTTTGATTTGACCACCTTAGTTAGGACATTCCCAACGGATTACATCTAAATCAAAACCAAACCAAATTTGATAAATAAAATGGTTTTAAGACCAAATTTGTTCAATTCAACGTACATGGATTTCAAATTTAATCCATTGTGTTGGATTTGGTAATAGGATTTTTAAATTTTCGTACCCACCCCCATCTAACTTCACTGAATTTTATAGGTTATATAAACGCAACACGGAGCAAATTTTACGCATAAAGTCCGAGTACTGAACCATTATTATAATTGTTGAAACTTAATATCAACATAATTTGCTACGGAAATTATTTGGACGCGTTAAAGTAGGTAGGTCTACGAATTCAATTGAGGGCTTTCATTCAAATCAAAGTTGAAAATAAATGAAAAGCTATAATCACACGTCCGAATGATTAATTTCACTATTTCTAATACATAAACCAAAATTGAAAGATATGAGTTATTATCAGCAAACAAATTGAGTAATAGGGTTAACGCCATCTCAATCACCATATGCTGGTGATGATATAAGCAGCGTAACGAAATCGATAAAGTGAACAAAACGAATTGCACGTAAAACAGCATCCAGTCCCCGCAAAACACGTTAGCAAAATCCAATACACAAACAAAGGTTTTAGGCGTCACAATCGATGTTTGTTGGAATAAAATACAATACAAGAAAAACCCCCATCAAAAAGCTCTACTCTAAACCCCACGTTGACTATAAAAGATATAAATAAATATAATAAAGTCATCTCGTTTCATTTAATACTATATTAATAAAAATAATAAATAATAATAATAATAATAATCACATGCGTGCGACTATGCTAGACAATGAGATTAGGTCAGTGGGTCGGTCAATAATGACCCGTAACGGTTTTGAAACCGAAGCGAAAGTAATTAACCAGTCTTTTTTATTCTTAAGAAAGAAGGAAAGAGAATAAAATAAAAAAAATGAATAAATAATAAATAAATACACTAAAATATAATCTAATACTTTATACATACCTCGGGAGTGAAACTAAATGGCGAAACGGTTCGGGTCTTGAGTTCCGCGGCGACGACAGTCCAATCTCGGGTCCCGTGCCGGAGAATAGCTCCACCGAGGAGAAGCTCCTCCCACGTGTTCCACGTCACTACCAACTCTGCTCCCATAGCCGTACGCGTGTACGTTGGAGATTGAAGCAAACGCGACTACCTCTTTTTTTTCTCTAAGTTCCTAATCCTACGCTCGCGGCTCACGTTAGCAAAGTCGTAAAAAAAAACGCTACTACCCCGACTAACCCCACGGCAACGGAGAATAAATAACAGACACAACGGAAATGGAACGAGAATGCCTCGAGGGAGGAGAAAACAGGTTTTGGAGGTGTGGCACGGCGGAAATAAGGGATAGGAGGTTGGTTTCCCGGCGGAGAGTGGCGGTTTTGGGTGGTTGGTTTGTTTGGGAAAAGAAATAAAAATTAATTAAATGTTAGAAGATGGTGGATTGAGAGAAGAAGAAACACGGGGTAAAATGAAAAAATAAAAATAGAATAAAATGAAGGGACACATCATACAACAACAATGGACGACAATCAGGAATGTCGTGTAGGTGTAGCCTTGTATTTTCAATTTCTCAAACTATGTATTCTTCTGTCTTATAAATTTGGGGGATTTTTCTGTGAAATCACCGTTTTACCCTTTTTCTGCTTTTTTGTTCCTCCTCCTGTTCTTTTATTATTTTTGCCGTTTCTCTTTCGAGATTGCGCGCTTTTGCCCACTGCCAAATTTGGATGTCTGAAATTTGAATTTCTGTGCTTGAATAATGACAAATGCGGGGTCGATACTGCAATTGTGGTTTTTTATTTCTTATCTTCAGTTTTTTTTGTTTTTCTATTTGTTATTTTATTTTATTTATATGATTTTTTTTTTTGTAATATTGTTTATACTATTTTGAATTTCTTTTCTTTTCTTTTTTATATATAAAAAATTGTCGAAGAATCTTTAAGAAGATGAAGATAAGTTTTTTATGGTGTTATGTTATTACTATCAAGTAACTTGCTCATCCACCTACATGCATAAATTAATAAGAAAGTATGAATAAATAAATGAATAAAGAGTGCATGCGAGTATTATTTAAGGACTCACTTAATATAATGAGGTATATAGAATTGATTAGCCCATAAATCTAGGTAATAACCAATATAAGATAATATAAGATAATATAAGATAATCATAGAAAAATAACTGAAAGATAACAATAGTAGATAATACATTTGATCAGTTTGGGCCTGATCAACCTATCAAATTTTTTGGTGCACTGTATCAAAAGTTTCGGAAAATTATTTCCATAATAGAATTGATTACCGATTTTTCCTTTCCAAATTTTTTTAATATATTTCAAAAAATGAATTTCGGAATGATAAGTTGTGAGATATGATATAGAAGTAATATCCCTCTATATTACTAAGACTTTCACATAACCTAGTTTGGACTTTAGTGTTGTGTTTGTTTATAGAGATTTATTGTTTAAGATGATGAATGAAGATTAATGAAATATTTCTATCCTTGTATGAATGAAGAGATAAAGAAAAAAAAAAAGAGAGAGAGACAGTTCAATGTATATGTATTTACCTAAATATTCATCAATTTTTTTAAATTCCCATTTAACAAATATTATTATTTCAATTAAAGTTAATTAAGTATTGTTATTCAATTATGAACTTTCTATTAATGTTGTTTGAATTTTCTTTTCCTTTTTCTCTGGTCTCATGTTTTGTACTTATGCAAAAAAATTCTTAAGTTATAAAATTTTTATTACTTAAATATGTAAAAATTAATAATTAAAATTATTTAAATAATAATAATAATAATAATAATTATTATTATTATTATTATTAAATATTATGAATAATTAAAAATGATAATAATAATAATAACATTAATAATATAATAATAATATTGAAACTAATAATATTAATATTAACAATAATAATATTAATATTATCAATAATAATACTAAAATTAATAATAATAACAATAATACTGATACTAATAATAATTATAATATTAAAATTAACAATAATTATTATATTTTATTTTATACTAATTTTAATTATGAGATAAAGATTCGATCTAATAATTTTATTTATTAAAATATTATTTTATATTTATCATACCGATCAAATCTTTAAAAAAGAAAAATTCAAGTTTTATCTTCAAATTCCTTTATTTTTATTTGTTTCTTCATTTCTTAATACAAATAAACTCTTAATTTCATTCACTCAATCTTTTCCAAATTTATTTTTAGAAACAAACACATCCTAATTTATTATATTAAGTATGTACATTTATTATTTCTTTATATAATAAAACATTGAATAAAATGCGAAGGTATTTATTTTTTAAAATATTACCTGTTGGCTCCATACAATTTTGAAAGAAAAATAATTTAGATATATTTTCTATATTTAATATATAAATTATATTCGAAATTAAATTAATGTTAGAGAAACAAGATAAACTACAGATAGATTTGTTTGTACATCTACTTCGAGTGAATGAGTAATTTATTTTTATTATTATTTTTTTAGTGTTGAGTAAAATGTGTGTATACAGTATCCTACAAATTACTAAATTTATTTATATTTAGAAAAAATACATTTTGTTTAATATTTCCTCATAATATAAGTAGAATCCAAATACAATATAATTAATTCTTGTCCATAAACTTTTTCTACTGTATTACGGTGAACTCAATTTATTTAAGATATAATTAAGTTTAATCAGTTGGATGATATACATGTTTGTTTAGATGTTTTAGTTTGATATTCGTTTTTAAAAATGTGTTAATTGTGTCTCAATTTTTGAAAATATAACTCAATTATGTCCCTTTCAGAAAAAAAAATATTAATATCGTTAACTATATTGATATTTAAAATAATTTACGAAACTAAATATTAATATTTATATTAAAATTTAGTGGTAAAAGTCATGAATAAAATTAACCGCGTTAATATTTTTTTTTGCTGAAAGAGACTAATTGAGATACATTTTTAATAGTTAAAACTCGATTAACACATTTTTTAAAGCGGGTATCAAACTGATACATATAAACAAAAGTTGTTATCATACGACTAATTAAACCATATAATTAAATACTAAATACATATTAAGTTAAAATTTAGATGTGTTGCATTCAAAAGTTCATCAAAGACCTACACAAACATCCAAACTCATAACACATTTATAAAAACATCTATAAACAAATTTTTCATACAAATAACTAAAGTCAAATCACGTATTTAATTTATGATATACAAAAGTAGACCAACTTTTGTTAACATCTCTTTTAAACACTTAAATAATGATTTACTAGGTTGTATTAAGGAATAATCACTAAACCCTATCCTAATCCCAATTACCTTTGTCCATTTATTTTCTCAACATAGAATCACGGTGTGATGTGGATTTTATACTTTTGTCATATCACATGTTGGACGACACGAGTAAATTATACGATATATTTATACAATTATACTCATAAATTTATTATCAATTTCTATGTAAATAATTAAATAACACTTGAGTGAAATTATTTTAAGTAAATAAACACTTACTAGGTTGTATTAAGGAATAATCACTAAACCCTATCCCAATCCCAATTACCTTTGTCCATTTATTTTCTCAACATAGGATCGTGGTGTGATGTGAATTTTGTACTTTTGTCATGCCACGTGTTAGATGACACGAGTAAATTATACACATTATATTTATATAATTTTATGCTCATAAATTTATTATCAATTTCTATGCAAATAATTAAATAAGATTGAAATTATTTTAAGTAAATAATGGCTTTATAATTAGTAAAAAAAATTATTTTCAACATTTTAAGATCAATATTTGTTTAAAAGGTTTGGTTAGAGATGATAGTTTAAAGGTTAAAATACTCCATTCGTCCATGTTTTTGTTGAAAAATCTCAAATAGGTCATAAGATTTTTTTTAATCTCAGTTAGGTCCATATTTTTTAAAATGTGTAACAATTAGGCCCATTCCGTTAGTATAGAGTTAACGGTGTTAAGGATATGCCACGTGTCAGCTTCTCATTTTTTTGAATTTTTTAATTTTTTTGAATTTTTTTTGAATTTTTTTTGAATTTTTTTTTGAATTTTATTTTTTGAAAATTATTCATGCCACATGTCACATTAATATTGTGCCACGTGTCAAGTCAGTAAGGTGACACGTGTCAAGTTATTGTTTGAATCTCAATTTGGTCCATATATTTGTTATTTTAATTATATTTCAGTCCATTTTTTTTTTAATTTTCAATTTCATCATTTCCAAACTGAGATCAAATTTAACTTTTATATAAATTTTATAATGATATTTTTATTAAACATTTTAATAATATTAAGTTTATTTTATATTTTGTTTTAAAATTTTCAAATATTTATTTTAACTTGTTACAAAATTGTTTTAAATAATTTATATACAAATGTTAGAGTTGGTTTAAAATTAACAATTTTATAAATTTAAATATAAAATTTTAAAACAATTTTGTAAAAATTTAAAATAAATATATTTAAAATTTTTTAAAAAAATGGACTGAAATGTAATAAAAATAACAAATATATGGACCAAATTGAGATTCAGACAATGATTTGACACGTGTCACCTTACTGACTTGACACGTGACACAATACTGACGTGACACGTGGCATGAATAATTTTAAAAAAAAAATTCAAAAAATTCAATTTTTTTTTTTAAAAAATTAAAAATTTTTTGAAAAAATTCAAAAAAATGTGGAGCTGATACGTGGCACATCTTTAACACCGTTAACTCTATACTAACGGAATGAGCCTAATTGTTACACATTTTCACAAATATGGACCTAATTGAGACTAAAAAAAAATCTTAGGAACTATTTGAGATTTTTCAACAAAAATATGGACCAAATGAGTATTTTAACCTAGTTTAAATGGAAAGTTGTTTGACAATTTCATTCAGTTTAATTTGAAACTAGTTCATCTTTAAAATTTTAACTTAATTATGCAAATTTAGTTATTTTAATCAAATTTTGTTAAATTTATTTGACTTTTTAAACTGTTTGGTGATAGCATTTGAATTATTTACACTATTTGTCAAATTTTCGCTTTAATATTAACATATAAATGCGTTTGAAACGTCAGATAAATTTAATAAAAATTGACTAAAAGAATTAAGTTCACACAATCTAGAATTGAAAGACTAGAGTGAACCAAAGTTTCAAAGAGATTTCAATTTTCACTCCAAATAAATTAAATGATGAAAAATATATTTAACTAATGTGTATTTTAGTCAATTTAATATTTAAATTAAATGCTTGTTTTTAATGTTATTTAATGAAAATTTATATTTTCAATTAAGCTTTATTAATTGTTATAATAGGAAATATCTACCATAATTTCTTAATTATCAGTTCAAAATATATAATTTCATTGGCATAACAGTGCATAAATATTAATTAGAGTCAACGCAATGACATAATTATTCATTCAATTTACCAAGAATTTAATGTCGAATTATCATGCATTCCAGAGATTTGAATGAACAAAAATAAGTTGGAGCATGTGGATAATCTGTTAAATACAATATGATTTGTATAAATTAAAACTAATAAAGAAATTAAAGCAAAAACTTCAATGTTTTATATGTTAGCTTTTGTGTGATGTAATAAATATTATCATTTATCGTTATGATATCTCTAATATTCATAAATAATTCAAATTTGTTAATAAATAGTTCAGCCTTATCCTTGTAAAATATACTGAAATTTGCAAGAAGTACCCATATAATACACACAATATATTTATATGGCAATAATTTCGAAACATGGTCGTTCCTTCTGCATTTTTTAATCATAGATTTTTTACTTCGAGTAGTATATCATTTATATATGCATGCTACTTATTTTTGCTTTTTAGACATTAAAAAATAGATTGATCAATTGAATATTTTTTTAATGATATTATCAGTATAGTTCAAATGAATTGGAGAAAAACTAGAATCCAAAAAAATAAAGAAACTAAAAAGTTTAATAGATTAAATAATTAAGTAAAGATAAAAAGAAAATAGGTTTTTGGATATGATAAATATCTCATTGAAAATTAATACATAAATATAGAACATAACATATTTATTTATTTAAATATGATAAATATTTAAGTTACTATTAGAATAAGATTCAACGTGTAATTATTTTGCTTACAAGGTAGCACCGTGAAATGTTAATTCATATATTTATAATTTAACTACATCTTGTACTTATATATCATATTTCATTAAAATATTGTTTTCCTTAAATAAACTAAAAATTTTCATCCAAATAATCTATATTAACTTCAAAAACATTCAAATACAACATATATCATTCAAACGTAAACATAATTATTTTTAAATTTAAATTATATATTTTCATTATTTACTTATATATATATATATATATATATATATATATATATATATATATATTATAATTGGTCTGAAAAAAAATAAGTTCAATGAACAAGATAAATTAAAATTTGAAAGATTTTCATAAATATAATTAGAATTTTTATTTAAAATTATCTTAAATTGATATTACAATTATAAAAGATAAATTTGTAACACATATATGATCCTGGACCAATAAATTGCCATCATTATAAATGCATGACATAATACATTTTCAAGCACAATGAATTTCAAAAAATAATAATAATAAATTCATTTGCTTAATATATAATAATAATAATAATAAAATCAAGGGAGATAGTTCCTTACATATAACAAAAAGAGAAATATGCATTGACTTATCCCTCCTCATACTTTCATCTATAGGTTTATAGGTTATAAGTGAAATTTGGATATGTCATATTGGAGTCAATATATTTCAGTAGATTTTTTTAATGTCCTTTATTATATATTAAAAATACATTAGATAAAAGAATTTAAAATTTGTTTTAATATATTTTAAAACATCACAATCAAATTAATGTCTATAAGTATATTTTGTAGAAATAATAAAAAAAAAAAATTTAGTAAAGAATCCAAATTCGTCATCATATTCATGATAGTTTCGGTATTTAATACTTACACTTTCTTAAATACAAGTTAATTATTATCTAGGTAACTAATATTTACATCATGCATATCTTGATTTTAAATAATTAATTATTGTTAAAAGTGAGTTTTAAGTTTAATTTATCTTCACAAAATCGATTTATAAGATGAAGTTTACATCTTACTTTTATATATATATATATATATATATATATATATATATATATATATATATATATATATATATATATATATTATGAAATAGTCTTATCTTTAGTCGATAGTCAATGTGAAAATTTCAAACAATTATCACAAAAATTATTTTACTAAAGAATAAAAATGAAAGTAATATAATAATAGAACTATTTATAGATGTTAATAGTATTCAAATGTACTTCAAAATCATTATCGTATAAAAAGAGAATTTCAATTGAGCAATATATGTTAATATTATTCAAATGTACTCACAAATCATCAGCACCTCCACCAAAGCTTAGGGAGAAATCAAATCACAACACACCAAATCTCATCAAAGTAGTTTCTCCAAGAAGAAGCAATTTCAAATAAAACAAACAAGGATAAAAATGGAATTCCAAAAAAATGATTGGTGCCGGTAGAAATTGATGGGAGTGCAGGAAGAAATTGCCAACAAACTATATACAGCATAAAGCTTATTCGATTCTTCGTCTTTATTGTACCAAATTTGCAAATGCTTTCCTAGCAAATTACATACCTACTCATACTTATCCAACTAAGTAGCCAAAGTTAAGTATAATTTTCAAATAAAATTTTTGAAGAAATAGAAGCAAGAAATAACTGTAAATTTTATCATGTTATTTTAGGTCAAATAAATTATTATGTAATTTATTTGAACCCACGAGTAAACTTTTGAGCTGGGTGTGAAAAATCCAATGCTCAATGAAAATTACTTGTAATTTAAAACCACGATTTTATGAGAAATTTGAATACAAGGAACGGTAAATTTTTCCAAGAAAATTATGTTAACTTCACCCATAAAAATATTATGTAGTAAACTACTACTAAAATAGAACTGACACATTGAAATAAAAAAAAACACAAGTTTAGTCACATCCACAAAATTTATTTGTCTAAAATGATGGCTTGATGGTCTTATTCAGGTAGTTGTAATGTAAAAGGGAAAAATGATGTTTACCAACTCAGAAAACTCCGTTCAACAAAGATAGAACAAAAACTTTTTCACCAAACTCTTAGACTCAAACCTTTTCACCTTCATTCCAATATTCTTCTAAATGGTCCATTTTTAAAGTATTATAATGATAAACTCCACAAGTCTACAATTATCATCGAGCTTAAAATAGAATTCAAGACAAGACTAGCTTTGGTAATTGGTTTCACAATGTACATTCAATAAATTGAGCATTCTAAGATGTAAATCTAGTTAGCATCAGATTTGTAATTTCTGATCACTCCATTTTTCTGACAGAAGAAGCTTGAGTACTTTTTGATCCATGAAAATGACACATTTCATTTCATTAAATATTGCATATATAAGGAATTTTCCACAGCTACTAAATACAGAAGACTGATACATGTACTCATTTTGCACTAGTCCATGCCAAGGTGCATCAAAACCCAGTTCAGAAACAAAACATAAAGGTGAAGACCAGCACATGTTAGGAACAAAAAGCTAGAGCAGGGTTGAAGAACAAATTACTTAGATGACTGCTTCACTTCCACCTTCAAGCATCTAAACACAAGGTCAAACAATTTATTCAGATATCTCACACATTTCTTTTGCCACTAAAAGTATCTGATGACAATCACCACTTTCATGTTTTGTACACAGTCCAGCTAATGATTATTATGTTAAGCCAAATCAATCATTCATATGTTGGTTGAAGTTCATATAGCAGCACCTTAGTTAAGGTTGTTGAAGAACTAAATTTAGCTCTTGAGCAGACTTGGCCAATACGCCACCCCTCCTGCAACCAAAAACACCAGGGGAAAGGAAAAACCATGACTCTTAGATTGCGGAATGTAGATGTGAATTAATGTGTACCAATGAGTCATGATTTGATCCTTGTAGGAATTAAAACACCACTTCCAATCCAAAACCTTAAAACAACGGATTTGTAGGGTTTTTTGTTTATATGATACTAAGGTGTGACTCAAACTGATACCGGGATTCTTGACAGTCTGTGATGAGATGAGATAGATTAAGAATCAACAACATTAAGTTGTTTAATCAAACTGAGGAATTGATGCTCAATGAAATCTGAAGAAAAACAGAAATATAAAAAATCAGATAAATGCAGTGTACTAAAATTTACATGATTACCTTACTAATACTGGAAGAATCATTCGGATCTTTTGCAGTTGCATGAAGCATTGATTGGAGCATTCTCGTCTGTTCCCAACATTTTCTATTTCAATTAGGTTCACTCACATAGAAACTTTATGAGATAGTGAAAACGACATTATAGTTGATGATGAAGGTCACCTTTGTCCCGCATGTAGATCAACCCCAACAGAGGGAGGAGCTGAAATAGTTGAACGTATTGTTGGACCGAAAACAACAACAAGCTTCAACAGCATATCCAATGACACCTTCACATGTCTGCACTGAGAGAAATAGAGTTAGCTTTCGTTTGGATAAGAATTTCACATCTTTTAACACATGCAAATACATTGAATTTGAATTAAGATAATTTTATGTTATATTTTTCAAATGTTTTGTTTAGGTAAGAATCTAAATTATTTGGTTTTGGATAATGTAATAAGTTATTTGAATATCAAACAATTGTTAATAAATAAAATATCAATATTCAATATTGACAATCTCTTTAGTCGATCATGGTTGATCTTATTTTTTAGTCAACAAAGCTTTTACTCATTTGTCATTAACCAAAATTGCTTTGAATGGATCTCATTACAATTATTTAGGTTAACATTGATCAAAATTAATTTTACAACATTGTAATTGTTTTATTTTTCCGACTTTTCGGTCAACATTGGCCAAAGGATTATCTTAGCTAATGTTAGACCAAAAGCAATCTAAGTTAATGTCGATCAAAACTTTTCCTAATTAACATTAGAAAAAAAGCTCAACCAAACTATTAACAAAGAATAATATTCATATCGATGATAACAATAATAATCACTACAAATATCAACAAAAAAAAAACAAACGTCGATAAAAAAATCCATTTCACATCTATCAAAAAATTGTCACCCTAACATAGGTCAAAGAAACCCTTAGTAGTATTGAGCAAGAAATATGATCTACAACAAAAGAAGAGCAAAACGAATTTAGATCCTCTACTGTGTTTTACTGTAGAGTTCTTTTATTGTGTCTTCAAAATACATTCGTGGACATTGATCTTGATGTTTTAAAATATATTTAAAAGGTTTTTAAAGTATCAACATCGGTGACAACACAAACAAATTCGGTGACAACACAAACAAATTCAGTAGAGAAAAACATTATAAATAAAAAAATAAGTCTTATAATGATAAAGACCTAGTCAAAATTTAATTTTCCTAACACCATGTTAATAAAGAATTACCTTTCTGTCTTGCTATCCAGCAAACCTGTGAGCACAGGAAGTAAGCAAGAAAATAAATCTAAGGTGAGAATCTCCATCTTCTCAACAAGGACACTGATAACATCAGCTTGAACCTACGTCCAGAGGAAATTATCTTCAATGCTATATTTTCAATAACAAAGCCATAAATAACTAGTTAAAGCATTTTATACAGAACAGACAAAGACCAAAATAGTGACACATCGGCACTTAAAAAAATACGCACATATTGATCAGGCAACTTTTCCAAAGCATTGATGGCACCTTTAGTATCATTGCGCTCCCAAAAATGTCGCACTACCTGCAAGTGTACATTAACTACTTGATGAACGACATTGTTTCACTGATGGCACCTTAAGCATCATTTCTTTCTAGATTTGGCTTCTTTAATGGGTAAAATAAGCATTTTCTAGTTGATATTAGTACATATGTTTAAGACCTTGGCAGATCTTCAACAAATGTTTTAGGACGGTCAAAATCTTGATTTAGATGTATAATTTATTTTTTGGTACCAAATATATAAAATATATTAATATATATATATATATATATATATATATATATATATATATATATATATATATAACAAAATTTTGGACAAGGCCTCCCTTAAGCACCATTAAGCTCTACCACTGGTTTAAGAGTTCACATCTACCGGATATAAGTCAAATTATAGTTTATAAATGGATGTAAACTTCATCTTAATAAGTTGGTTTCATTTTAAAGTTTGTTGGGTCTTGTGTCACCCACTTTGGGGTTATCCCTGGTCCACTTTGATTCAAGCTTGGTCTAAAAGCAAATGATATTAATATCTAACTATCTAAACTCACCTGTAATTTTGTCAAACGTGATCGGAGATTGCTTAATGTTACATCATGAGTTTGCAACAGATCTTCAATTATTTCTCCATCATTTGCAGAATTTGAATCCCTTCCAAACTCTGCTTTCTGACATTATATAACAAGATAGAGTTGAAAACCAACGCAACAATTTGTAAAATGTGATAATAACATGACCCAAAAAACAGTGAATGTGAACTACCCCATTCTTTCAAAATATAGGTTTCATAGTTAGAGCCAAAAACAAGGGAAATCAACACGAATAGAATAAAAAATATTGATCAATGGTCCAAACTCCCGAGGACAAAGAGATGGTCAAGAAGAGATTCCATTCCAGAGAAAGTATCAGAAGCCAATTTCAAGTCTAGCATAACATTCCAATTTAATTATAACTTATAAGTCATAAAGTAGACCACCACAGATAAGGTTTAGGCTAAAAAAATTAAGCGAGAGAGTTTCTAGAGTTTCATAAATCTTGTCTTCTGTCAAGCTAGAATTTTACCATGAAGTCAGTATGCTTATCAGTTTCACTAGTTGTGTTAGGAACAGGGAGCACATTGTTTCTATCTTCGCTGAAACGAATTATTTCCCCCTTTTCAGATGTTGAGGTGGTAGTGTTGGGGGATGCACTAGTTTGATCTTCTTTGAGAAAATTTTCCCTATTTTCAAATGTTGTCGTGGGAGTTGCATTATCTTGATCTTCCTTGATTGGAGTTATTTCCTTTCTTTCAAACCTCTCAACCAAAGAACGTGTCCTTCCTTGTACAACAGCAACTGCCAAAGGAGAATTTTATATATTCAGCCAATGAAAAGTCAAATATAGTTCAGGGCAACGATGTCAGATGCTAATTTAGCCCATGATATAACCAAGAAAATGGTGGGGAAGTTAACTCATTTTTTGTTGAAATAGAAACATAGACTAGAGAAAGGACATTGCAAGAATAAGATTAAAGAAATACAGGATTTGGCTCCACTAAGGGGAGCTCTTTCCTTAGAGGGAAGAGAGAGGAACCTAATTAATTGATGAGAAAATAAATTGTTGCTGCTACATGCACATATATAACAAATGGTGGACATGTTAAATCTAACCCTGGATTTAATTAACAGTTGATAACTTGAGATGTCACACTTCTCTCTATAGTGAACTGCCATTTTAGAGGATCCAAATCCAGAAATGTAATCAGTAATGACTTGTATTTGATCTACATTGTGATTTGACAGAAAAAAAGAACTTACATTTCTTTTGTTCAGAAAATCTATCTGGTCTTAAAGTTTTTTCAAACTTCTCTGCGACACTCTTAATGGGATGTTTATCATCAATGGAGTCTCTGACTTCATTATGGGATCCAAGCTTCATTTCAAAGTTAGGATCTGTTGCACTAACAGAGTTGCTTATAGTGTCAACAAATTCTCTAGAATCAATATCTGATGAAAGCCCATCAAAACATCAAATATATCAGTGGATGCTCCCTGAACATGAGCTGACTTAAGCAACATCACGACTTCAAAAACTTTGTTGAGCCCTTACCATTGGGAATGTCCAGAGGTACAACGTTTGACACAATGGAAGACTTTCTAAGAGTTTGTACATTTGATTTTTCTCGAATTCCTGTTGCAGAACTCAAGTTTAACATTTCTTTAGATTCCTCAGGATGGTCCATTTTTGGAGAATTATAAGACCTGGATCTTAGTAAGTTATCAGGATTCCCTTCAGAAGCTTTATATGCAAAACAAAAAAATGAAAATACATTAGTGGGGGAGTATTCAGAATTACAAAAAAAAGAAAAAAAAACTGACATGGGAAATGCTTATAATCTTCCTAGAAAGCTCCTCAAAAAGCTCATATATGCTTTATGGTGCAAACTGTATTTGAAAGCTTTATTCATTAATAATTTTGAAGAAGCCATGGGAAGACAAGAAGTTCTGTGGCTTACAGTCTATATATATATTCTTTATCTCTTTTGACTCGTTGTTCACACCATATTCTACTTTCTCCATTTGTCTTCCCTGGAGACTGAGCTTCTGCTCTGTGCTTTTTTTGTTCTCAGTTTCCAAGCCATCACCATATGGCTTGATAAGCTGATGCATTAAAAATAACAATCATAATGATAGCTAAATAACAGAATTCATGTTTCAAAATTGACAAGGAAAAAAAAAAATATAAACTAATCTATTGAGGGTGAGTCCTACCGAAATATCCGAAACCCATATTCCAACAGAATTACTGTAGAATGAGCAACCCAAAAGCTTTTCATCGTGAATACATAAGTCACCAAGTGTTGTCCATCCCATGTCAACAGCATCATGGCATATGACAGGTTCCCATGAATACACCTATAGTTTATGAGAATTACATATGAAATCTTTAACCTGTTCAAGTTATTTACCATTATAATCTAATTATTGGAACAAAAAATATGTACCTTCAAACTATCCTCAAGTCCAGCAAATAGGGTCCGTCCATCCGGATGAAAAGTTAGTGAGCGTACACCTGAAACCTAACACAAGGTGATTTATATTTTATTAAAAATTAGTATTTTGTATAAATTTTAGTGAGTCTGTTCATGTGCATGCATGTCTTGGAAATAAATATACAGGCTTACATTAGAAGAGAGAAAAAAATCAACAGATACATCTACCATACTACAATTGCAACTAAGTTACATCAAGAATATGACTTAAATCACAAAACACACTTTACGCACATCTGTAGGATTAACCACAGGGCATGATACACTACAAATTTCAAGTTACAGAAACAAATTAACTTTGAAGTTCCAAGAGTATAAAAAAATTGGGGAAATATTCTAGGTTACAACTAAAGGAATCATTTCATAGTACTTAGAAACCACCCACAACGATGTTATGGCAAACTGGTAAAAAAATGTGCCAATCACGTTAACCATTGAAATAGGTTCTCTAGGAGTTTCCACTTTGCATGAATGATAGTAGTGATATAAAACTGATATACAGCAAAAACTCTATTGGTAAGAGGCAGATTTGGAACCAGAATTTATGATTTATAAATTGGTGTAACTGATTCCTTTGAAACAGAAGAAAAACACTTTAGCAAGATTAGATACCTCATGTCTACTGGATCCAATCAGTTCAAAGGTTTCTAAATCCCAAAATTTCACCGTTCTGTCTGCCGAACCTGTAAATCAAATTATGAGATCTTATTTTTTTTTTCCAGTAACAATTTATGACTTCAATGAATAGTTTCAATATAAATGCTTTGGTTAAAATAACAGCTTAGATCCTTCAAGGTCAAGTCACATGGTTCAATGAACCATGACAAGAGAACATAAAATTTTGTATATATGTCAAATACAATTACATTCTATACAGGTGGATTAATGTTTATGTAACCTAACATAATTTCAGGAGCAGTGATAGGGATAATTGATAAATGATATAAAATAATAACAGTTCAGCAAAGATGAAGATGAAAGTAAGGTAATAGCTGTGACAGAAAAGGCAGATCCTTGTCAATAGTGATTGTGTCACGATGACACTTGAAAGGATTAATATGAAAGAAAGAAGATTTTTATTTAAATTGATTTAGTATGGTTTGAATAGTATGGGAATGCTCAACCTAAAGTAATTTCGTAAGAATGAGAATGGTTTGAATAGTAAATTACATTTGGATGTAACATTTCTAGAATGGAAACAGTGCTTCTTTTCTTGGTCCCTCCACAAACGAGAATTAGTTGCATAAAATTCCATTAAGATTGAACAGCCATCTAGCCTAAGTAGATTATCATTTGTTGCACTTGAAGAAACATTACAATTAAAAAACAAGGAACATCATAATATTTTTGCACATGCATGATTATCTACTGTTCCAAGCTGCTTTAAGGCACACCAACACACCTGTAGCCAGAAGAAACTCAAGAGGATGGAAGTCTAGGGACCTAATGTGTCCTTCATGGAACTTGAAGTCATGCAAGAGCTTTCCACCTGTTAGATCCCAGACCTGTATATTAATAGGTTAGATATGTAACTTATTCACAGAACAGTAGTAAGAGTTATACAATTATAAGGTCTGCCACAGCAAACTTCACCCTATTACCTTCACAACATTATCAAATCCACCAGAAACAACCCAACGACCATCTGGACTGAATTTGATAGTACTAATGCCCTGCGTGTGGCCCTTGTATGTATGAATACATCCTTTTTTTCGGATATCCCAAATATTTAGATTAGTGTCTGAGGAGCCTGATGCAAAAAATTCTCCAAAGGGATGAAACTCAACAGCAGTGCAATTAGATCTGTGTCCGGTGAGAGTGCGAAGCACTATACTTCAAGAACAATTACACACATATTAGTGGTGTGTTGAGAAATTGATAAACGCATGAACCTTACATTTCACCCATCAATAAAATAAAACTCAATTTGGACTGATAATAGTTCTTCCAGATGACAATATAATCCCATACATGCAAAGTAGATAGTGTAAATTCATCAAATAATTGCCTGTTTATGATCAGCAAGTTTGCACTTTTTCTCTTGCATAAAAGTGTGATGCTCTATAAATAACATCACTATAAAGTATACCATCCATGGATTCAGAATATACTAATTAACTTACTCTTGGCTTCCTGCAAATCCCAAAGCTTTATAACCCCTGATGATGCTCCAGAAAGAACCAAAACTTCTGCCGAGTCAAAAGTCACAGATTCTACTGTACTAGTGTGACCACACAAACTCTGCATATATTTACATTAAGATAAGAGTGTTACGTTTAAAGCTCTACATCGTTATGTTATACTGCTATCATAAGAAACTCAGACCCATATTACAAAGGGAACCCAATCGGAGGAAAAAATGCAGATGATAGATTACTATGATCTATGTATGGGTTGAAGTTTTCAGATTTAAGTGAGTTCCAAGCTTTGTTTTAATTCTAAAGATGCATTACTTGAGCAAAAATCTTGCTTCCTATCATACTCCATCATTGTTTTACCATGCCAATTTCAGTCCAAATGTAAGCTTCTCAATTTCTATGAACTGAAAGCAAGTCCTCAGTCAGAGCAATAATGGTTCAGACACTACCATTACGATAACATAACTTGCAAGTTTCAACAAAGTGCACATAAGAAATAGATCTTCATTACTGCTTAACAATCCTGATTCCTACCTTAGTCAAATTGCAATAAAATCATAAAATACAAAGGCAACAAACAACTGACCATCAAAGAGGTTGCTTTTCCAATCATCCATAGATTGACATTGTGATCATCCCCTCCTGTAACAAAAAGACGGCTCGCCTTCCTTCCAATTTTTAAACAGTTTACATTCCCTGAATGAGCCACAAATTCCTCTACAGTTGATTGGCTAAGGAAAACACATTATCAAAACAATCTGACATCTACACTCCATAGACTTAATAACAGACTAGTTTTGAAAGAAAAAAAAAATACAATCGAAGACCCTAATATATTGCAAAATCAGCAGTTGGAGCTAAACCATTAAAAATCACTTTTTGAAGTATTCTTTATCTTCTAGAAAAGCACTTTCATCAAAAGTAAGACAAAGAAAATAAACCTAACAATTCCTCAACCGATAAAACAAGGAAAAGAAAACTAAAACTATGAACTTTTTTCCATAACTTCCAAGTGGCTGATGAGCATCCAACATTTGCACCTCCTCCTCTAGAGCTAATAAAACATAAAACATACACCTGACGTTGCTATTCCAACAATGTACCATTTAAAACAATTTGGATGTTCCAAGAACACAACTCACCCACATTTCAACAGAAACCAAGTCACTAAATGGTAACAGCAACCTTAAACCAGAAAGCATTTTCTAAGTCACAGATATTAATCAAAAGGAGAAACAAAAACAACAAAGGATACGTAGTTTGTATCCTGTCTTTGCCATTAGTATCGCAAAGGAACCTTGTGAGGCAGAAATGAAGTTCCTTTCCACACAAATGAAGCAAATGAGGAGTTGGGTGAGCTTCTTCAGAAGCAAACTGAAAAATTTATCATGCTCAGTTTTAGCTGGGGAATTACTCTCAACAAACCAACAAAAGAAAGAAGAACAGCAATCATTAAACACTCAGAAATAAACTTTTTTTTATTGTTATTTAATAATAGTTTCAATGTTGTTGTGAACTTGTCTTATGTGGGGAACACGTCAAGTAAAGAATAGCAGTTGTCACTCGAATTCATACTAATGATTACTGTTCGGACCAGAATGCCCTTGCAGTTGCCAATTTACCAAAAGCACCCTCTTTTACATCTTCAGATATATTCTTCACTGCTGAATACTTCTTTTTGGATCCTCTACATCTTATGAAGGGATAGAAGATCCCTTTTTCAATTCCACAAAGATCCTTCAACCAGTACTGTTTCAAAGTTTGAATCAATACTATAATCAAATAAATTTATAAGCTAATAAATGTAAAAAATATATTTTAAAAAAATTAAAACAAAATATGAAAGACCAAAATAAAATAAATAGTTAACAGATCAATAAACCAGAAAAATAATAAATAAATAACTCGACAAACAAATTGTAAAAGAAACAAAAGGATAAAAAAAATTCAATAGAGATTATAGCATTAGTGATTTCTATATATATCAATATATGTCATAGTACATCACACACAACATACATAAAAGGATCAACCATTTTTATAGTCATTAGAATTAGAAGATATAAATATGAAAATTTTAGTTTGAATCACATTTGAACAAAACTGGTTCGTGGAAGAAACTTGAAAAGGGAGTGATTAGTTAAAGGCATTATTTTTCTTCCACTTTGATGGGTGGTGGGACTAGATTTTTATTGGACATAGTTCGACCATTGAAGGAGGGACATACTCATCCATCAATAAATTCTTTTATATATATACTCATTCCAAGAACTAATGTGACCATGGATGAAAAGAAAACATTTCTGAAGGACATCAAATTATGAAGAGTATAGACTTAAAGAGTTTGAAAAGAAAATTATAAAACATAATATTTCTTTTTCTAACTTCTTACTAGTTTCTAAAATTTTCTAGTAGTTTCTAAAAAATTATAGATGAGTGCAAGAAGTAAGAAATTATATAAACTCACTTAATAATCTCATTAAAGAGGAGGTTAAGTAAGTTTTCATCTGACCACTTCATCATGAAAAAGTTATAATTTTATTTATATGTTACCATCATAAACTCATAACGGTGGTGCAAACTAGGCTTATTAAGTCTATGAATTTAGATTTGTTTATGAGAAAACGGACTTAAAAAATGTGTGGTGATAGTTTAGTAAATAAAAACTAGATATTGAAGTCTGTTGTTGACCACCAAACTTAACTAAAAATAGTTTTACATCTTTTTAGTAGGTTTAAATTAATACTTTTACATTTGTAACTTTTTTAATAGACTTAAAAACGTTTTATTTGTATATATTTTACTTTTGTAAGAGACCTAAAAAAGTGTTTTATTTTAACCCTTTGAACATCTCATTTTTACATCACGTTTTCACTTTTCACTCGGTGAACTCTTACCCTTTTTCACTTTCCAACCTTTTCACTCCAACGTCTAGTCCTAATAGACACCAACAAAAACATTCCTCCGACAACATTTTTTCAACATGTACAATGAATTTTTATAGCAAATGGCACGTATTTCTTACACAGTTTTAAATAATAGTTTTTTTAGGAAAGTGAAACGGTGAGTGGTTGGAGTTGTGAGAGATGGATAAGAAGTTGTTAGAGAAGGATACAATGCACCATTATAAATATTTATTAAGTGATTTTTACTTGTATTTCTTTGTTTTGTTTCTTTTTTTTTTTAGCATTTCTTTATATGATTCTTCAAGTCTCTTCACTTATAAATAAATTCCTACATATTATTCACATTAAATTGAATAAAATTAATATTTTTTTTGAAAATTCTAAGGTTTTAAAATAAGATATTCTTTTCTTAAATTTTTATATCGAAAAATTTCTTCAAATTAGGGGTGATCATTGATTGGATTTTTAATGATCCAATCCACATCCATTATGATCCAAACAATTGGATTAGATTTTCGATCCAAATCCATTTTTTCAAAAAAAGTATATTGGATTTTTAAAAATCTAGATCCAAATATTTAGATCAAGTTTAAATCCAGATCTAAATATTTGGATCAAGTTTAAAATCCAAAATCCATTTTTCATAAAATAAATTCAAATTAAATTTTTTAAAACTTGTATCCATAGGGCTGACACCATAGAATTTGACAGATTTTTTGTCGGGGCCAACGAGGCCAAATTTCAGTATAGGATGAACTTAGATGACTTTCGAACGAATTTCGATCGGGGATGACGTGACCAAATTTGGGCCAAGGTCGACTTGACAAAATTTTAGTCGAGATCGACTTGACTGGATTTGACTGAATTTCGGCCAAGACCGATTTTGCGTAATACGACCAAATTTTGGTCAGAGCCGACTTGGCCAAATATGGCCACATTTGGGCCAGAGCCTGATCAGTCAAATTTCAGTCAGGGTTGACTCCACTAAATTCGTCGGCCGAGACCGACTTGACTGAATATGACCAATTTTGGATCACAGTCGACTAAGTTGAATATAGTCAAATTTCATTCAGGACTTACTCAACCGAATACGGCTAAATTTGGGCTAGTGCCGACTAGACCAAATTTTGGTCATGACCAACTCGACTGAATTTGGCCAAATTTAGGTCAGGACCGACTCGCCTAAATATGACCAAATTTTGGTCGTGATCGACTTTGTCGAATACGACCAAATTCAGGTTAGGACCAACTCAGTCAAATTTTGGTTGGGCCCAACACGACCAAATTTTGACCGGAATCGACTCGACTGAATTCGATCGAATTTCGGTCGTGGCCGACTCAGTTGAATACGGCCAAATTTCGATCGTGACCGACTCATTTGAATACGGTCAAATTTTATCCTAGGCCATCTCAGCCGAATACGACCAAATTTGGGCCAGGGTCGACTCGACCAAATCTTATTCGAGGCCAACTCGATTGAATTCGACCAAATTTTGACTGGAGCCAACTAGGCTAAATACATCCAAATTTTGGTCGCGGTTGTCTCGGTTGAATACGGTCAAATTTTGTCTAGGTCGACTCAGCCCAATGCAGTCAAATTTGGGTCGGGGTGAACTCAACCGAATACTTCCAAATTTTGTTCAGGACCAGCTGGGTCAAATTTTGATCGAGACCGACTTGAAAGAATTTGGCCTAATTCAGCCAAATTTTGTATAGGGTCACGCCAACTCAATCAAATACGACTAAATTTGGGCTAGTCCATCTCAACCTTTAGCATAACCTAACCAAAAATATAAACTGAAAATTTGGATTGGATATTTTGGATTATCCATTTTGAATATCTAAATTTAGAGTATGAATATACAATCCATAAAATATATAAAATGTAGATCAGATTGATATCCAGATCCAATAAAATGGATTGGATTTTTAATAAAATGAATATTAAATGCATTGGATCATAGCAATAATGGATTGAATCATGAAAATTAGATTTTTTGCCCATCCTTAGTTTAACTTTTCAGATCATTCTCTACTTCCTTTCGCTCATTTAATTGTTCAATAAATATAAATTATTGTTGTTATCCTCATAATTTTTATTTTTAGGTGTTAAATAAATATTAATTATTACTTTTACCCTCATATTTTTATTCTTTCACTTTTATATGTATTTAATTTCTTTTTATTAATATTTTTTTATGAAAGTATAATTTAAATTTGTTAGTACAAATTTATGGATACATTAACAATTCTTTTATTAAACTTCTAAAATTTTTAATTGAATTGTAAGGTTTAAAGTTTATGAAAATGTCTCACGTCTCACGTCTCTCACGTTTCACGTCTCTCACGTCCCACGTCACTCACGTCTCAAATACTACGTCCCACGTCTCACGTCACACGTGTCATATCTCACGTCTTACGTCTCACGTCTCACGTCCCACATCTCATGTCCCACGTCTCATGTCCCACGACTCACGTCTCATGTCTCACGTTTTTCGTCTCACGTCACACCTCGCACGTTACGTCTCACGTCCCACGTCCTACGTCTCTCACGTACCACGTACCACGTTCCACTTCTCTCACGTCTCTCACGTCGCATGTCCTATGTGTCACGTGTCACGTCCCACGTCTCATGTCTCACGTCTTTCATCTCACGTCGCACGTCGCACGTCCCACGTCTCATGTCCCATATCTCATGTCTCACGTCTCACGTCCCACGTCCCACGTCCCATGTCTCATGTCCTACGTCTCACGTCCTACGTCTTATGTCCCACATCTCACGCCTAACGTCTTATGCCTCACGTCTCACGCGCCTCACGTCTCACGTCCCACGCCCACGTCTCCCCTTCCATGTTCCACGTAGCACCTCTCACGTCCCACGCCCACGTCTCACATTATTGCACTGAAATACTTGATTCTTTCATAAAATAATGTTGCTTTGGTTTACTGCTTGCAGTATAGCTAAAGTTCTAGTTTTTTATTGATCGAAAGAAGGAAGAGAAAAAACATTATTTTACTGAAAATAGGAAAGCTAACCTTATGCAACAACAATAATTTGAAGCTTTTGCAGATGTCTGCTATCATTACACCAATGATTTTAGAAAAGTGTTTAGATGTTGGCAGACAATATTTTTTTATTGGTTTTTTGTTCTAACATTCAATATGCGAAAAGATGTGTCACAAAATTCTAATCAAGGATGCGCAAAAAATCCATTTTTTATAATCCAATATATTTTTTCTATGATTTAATCCATTTAATATCTATTTTATTAAAAATTCAATCCATTTAAAATCCATTTTATTGGATATGAATATCAATATGATATATATTTTATATATTTTTTGAATTGGATATCCATTCTCTAAATCTAGATTTTCAAAATGGATAATCCAAAATATCCAATCCAAATTTTCAGTTTATATTTTTGGTTAGGTTAGGCTAAAAGTTGGTGTGACCCTATACAAAATTTGGCCAAATTCTATCAAGTCGGTCTCGATCGAAATTTGGCCCAGCTGGTCCTAGACAAATTTGGAAGTATTCGGTTGAGTTCACCCCGACCCAAATTTGATTGCATTAGGCTGAGTCAACCTAGAAAAAATTTGACCGTATTCAGCCGAGACAACCACGACCAAAATTTGGTTGTATTCAACCTAGTTGGCTCCAGTCAAAATTTGGTCGAATTCAATTGAGTTGGCTCCGATTGAGATTTGACTGAGTCGGCTCTGACCCAAATTTGGTCGTATTTGGCTGAGACGGCCTAGAGTGAAATTTGGCTGTATTCAAATGAGTCTGTCACGATCGAAATTTGGCCGTATTCAATTGAGTTAGGCACGAACGAAATTCGGCCGAATTTAGTCGAGTCGGCTCCGGTCAAAATTCGGTTGTGTTGGCCTCAACCAAAATTTGACCGAGTTGGTCCTGGCCTGAATTTGGTCGTATTCGACAGAGTTGATCGCGACCGAAATTTGGTCATATTTAGGCGAGTCGGTTCTAACCTAAATTTGGCCAAATTCAGTCGAGTTGGTCATGACCAAAATTTGGTCAAGACAGCACTTGCCCAAATTTAGCCTTATTCGGTCGACTAAGTCGCGGACGAAATTTGAGTATATTCAACTTAGTCGGTTGTGATCGAAAATTGACCATATTCAGTCAAGTCGGTCCCGGCCGACGAATTTAGTGGAGTCAACCCTGACCGAAATTTGACTGATCAAGCCTTGACCCAAATGTGGCCATCTTTGGTCAAGTCGACTCTGACCAAAATTTGGTCGTATTAGGCAAAATTGACCTTGGCCAAAATTCAGTCGAATCCAATCAAGTCGATCTCGCTTGAAATTTTGTCGAGTCGACCTTAGCCCAAATTCACGTCGTACCCGATCGAAATTCGTTCGAAAGTCATCTAAGTCCATCCCATGCTGAAATTTGGCTTCGTTGGCTTCGACAAAAAATCTGCCAAATTCTATGGTGTCAGCCCTATCGAAAATCTAATCCATATCCATTTTGGATCCAAATAATGGATGTGGATCCAAATTTGTGTCCATAGGGCTGACACCAAAGAATTTGACAGATTTGGTCGAATCCTTCCAAATTTTGTCCAAGACCAATTGGGTCAAATCTCGATCAGGACCGACTTGACAAAATTTGGCCTAATTCGGGCAAATTTTGTATAGGGTCACACCAACTCAATCAAATACGACTAAATTTGGGCTAGTCCGTCTCAACCTTTAGCCTAACCTAACAAAAAATATAAAGTGAAAATTTGGATTGGATATTTTGGATTATCCATTTTGAAAATCTAGATTTCGAGAATGGATATCCAATCCATAAAATGTATAAAATGTAGATTAGATTGATATCCAGATCCAATAAAATGAATTTTAAATGGATTAGCTTTTTAATAGAATGGATATTAAATGGATTGGATCATAAAAATTGGATTTTTTCTCACCTTACTTTTAAATGATGAATATTTTTACATTTATCTTTAAGAGATCATAGGTAACAAACTATATGTCTAATGCTTGTTTTCCATGAAGAGAACGTTCACCAAGAATGTCTTTATTCTTTCTCTTACCATTCAACTCTTACCTCTGCTGGTTTTATTACGAATAATAATACGTCTTTTCAAATCTTAGAATTGTAATATTGTTTTAACTCACTCCGTCCATAAAGAGAACTTCTATTAAAAATTATTGTGTCTACAAAATTTTCATAAGCACTTGGCGAGGAACTAAGAAGAACGACTTGGTCCTCGTCATCAATGTGTCTACACATAGCATGTGTGCATATGGAAGCAATGAAATGTAAATAAGAATGAACTAAAATAGTTGTGAGTGGTGAAATGCTGAACCTCATTCAATGATTTGTGTTCTTCTCTCATCACCATTGTCTACGTGTTTGGGTCCATAGTTAGTTGCTTAACGTGGATACAACTTATATTATCAACCAACCAAAACCTTAACTAGTTAAAGCTTTCCTTTTCAATTCTTAACTATGTATCCCCAACCACAAGGTCTCTGATATATATTTTAGTTAAGACCTTTTTATGTGTTAGATTATTTAAAAAAGTTCAGTTTTTTTATTTTTGTAAGACAAATTTGTACGAAAAATCTCATGTAATATGAAAATTTTTAGTAGTAATTATTTTTTAGAATAATGGTATTTTGATACCGAAATTTTTTTTACTTTTATTTGACATTATCATTCATTACTTTTATTACTTACTCTTTTCTCTTACAAATATACAAATTTATTTTTTTCGACTATTTTATCCCTACATAATTATCAAATTATTGTCAAACAACTTTCTTTTAACTTTTTAACTTGTTTTTCAACCACATTCATATATTAATTGTTAATATATATTTTTTTAGTGTGAGAACTTATAAAAGAATCATAGTCTTCATATTTTCTTTTTATTATTAAACTATGTTAGGAATTACCATAAATTTTTGACATTCTAAATAGCTTATTACTCTAAAATTTCAACCTAAAAAAGGTGCAATAGTCCTCTTCTAGTCCGCCTGACCTGTTTGTTTCGTCGGGTCAGCCTGGTTTATCTGTGTCGTTGGGCCCGCTTGGCCTGTGTGGGTTGTCAGGCCACCCTGGTCTGTCTAGGTTGTCAGGCCCACCTGACCTGTCTTGGTCGTAGAACTTGCCTAATTCGTTTGTGTTGTTAGGCCGGCCCGATCCGTCTGGATCGTTTGATCGACCCAGTCTGTCATTGCTGTCAAGCTTGCCCGATTCGTTTGGGGTTGAGTTTAGAATGTGAGGTTAAGTGAGAAGAATTTCAAATTCCACCAATTTTGATGTATTTGAATTTCTTATAATTTAGTTAATTAAAATACTTCAAACAAAATGCATACATTTTAAATGTTTTTTAATTTTTCTATCCAAACAAAACATTTCATTCCCAAAAATTCTAAATTCTTAAAAAAAAAAAATGAATTATTTCATTAAGATACTCTATCCAAACACATCATTAAACTATATTCGTGGTCCTTATGTATAGATGCATCAATTGATTAGTTTGCTTTAATGGTACCACGAGCCAATATTGTTCCTAATACAGTGAAAGAAAAAGTAATGTACCATAACAGTGATCGATTAATTAGTTTACTTTAGCTTCCATATGAGACATGTCCTTGCTGATCAAGACAGTAAATTTTATAAAACAATTTAAGCTACATAGAGATAATGTTAAAAGAGATAATGTTAAAATTGGTTGCCGTGAAACTACTTCTAAAGACAATTCAAAAATCAAAGAAAAGATCATGTTTGAATCTGAAAAGGTGATAAACTTTTATACTCATACAACTGGTATGCATTACTACATACAATTTATAGGATAATTTTTTCAATCAATGAGCTTGGAAAGTATGAGCAAGAATACATCATTTGGCACACGGTGATATCTTATAAATATTACAGTTTTTACCCCCATAATTTTTAAATCAATGTTTATATCATATATTTTGAACCTCTAAAATATTTTATTATACTATATTTTGCTTGCTTCTTGACATCTTCTCCTTTTCTAGCCACACCTCAATTCTAATTTTCACCAAAAAACAAATACCTTGAACAATTCCTTTTTAGAACCTCAAACTTTTGTATCAGAACCATATGGTATTGGATGGGTAATAAGTCTATCACAAAGCCTTCCTCTCTTTAAATCCCCATGCATTAACGTGATTCCGAAAACACGTTTTGAAAACCTCGAGCTGTGACTCGGACAGTAACGGGTTTTGAAAACTTCATGCAATAACGAAATTTGAAAATCTTAGGCAATATTAGGATTTTTGTAAATCATTGATAAGTTGCTCTAGTTGGAAGAGTTGTTGAAAACTCCGGATAATTTCTTAACTATGTTGAGTCTTCCAGAAAGAGAGAACTCAAGTAAAGCCATTAGAGAAAGAAACGCAAAAAACAACAAGGTAATGCTAGAACTATAACGTATTTGTTTTATTTTCTCGTATAGGTCCTACAAACTTAAATTCGAAGACCAATAAAAATTGAAAATTCATGGTAAGAGATGAGCAATAAGTTGAAGACATTATAGAAAGAGAAGAGCTTTTCTTAAAAGATAGAGATAACTTAAGAGATGGAAATCATGGAGAGAAAGATCATGAAATATAAGTTATTTGAATTAAATATTATGTTTTTTTTTTTGGCATTGTAGTATGTATAGGCAACAAGTATAGTGTGAAATAACAACAACAATACTTAGGTTTTGGATGACTGGATATAATATAAAATTTATTTAGTAACATATAGTACAAATTTTATGCAACAACAACAGTAATGTTTTCTTGAATCTTGTATTGCAGAAATTATACAACAAAAATATACATAAAACAATTTTTTTATAATGTGGTTTTCTTTAATTGTATATTTATATGTTTGGTATATGTTACATTCTTTTAATGTTTAACAATTTTATAAAATGATGCGAAACTATTCAAAATATAATACCTTGATAAATCATTTGTATCTCGATTCAGTTACCATGGTGCTAAACAATGTGTCATAACATATTTTATTTGTGTGCCACTAATCATTAATTTATTTAGTAGACACAATAAAGTTCATATATGTTAACATAGTTGAAATACTCTTGCCACGGTCAAAGGTTTTTATTAGTAAAACGTTTGAAAGAATTTGCATTTTGCAACAAGAGTGTGTCACTTCTTGAACAAAAAAGTGTTAGTTTGTATATTTTTAGTCATATATCCTACCGATTGTAAGATAATTAATTAAATGAACTATATAATTATATAATTTCCTAACAAAATACTTTTAAGAACTTATTAGGAAGATATCGCGCAAGTTCGTTAGAGTACAAGAACTTTTCAAGTGGTATATTGATGCTGAAAAAAATAAGTATAAAACAAACTCAAAATAAAAGAAAAAGAGAAGTTACAAATTTATAAAACTTGCCAAAATTATTATAAAATTTAAAAAAAAATAAAAAATTAAGAATAATACAGCAATTTTTTCGAAAAAATCCCCAGAAAAGAAAACATAATTCTTTTTTTTGTAGAAGATATCATAACCATCGCCCATATCCCATAAAATAACCCACCACAAATAAAAACTAGTAAAAAATCCTATTTCTTAAAGAAAAAACCATAGTAGTACATTGTGGAATAAATGAAAAATTACTAATTTTTTTATTAAAAAAAAAATTATACAAGATAAATGTAAATTGCAACCAAATATAACCCTAATCATCCTAAAAAGTAATAAAGGCTAAAAAGATACTACAAAAACAACATTAAGGCAACAAAGCCAATAAACACCTAATAACAATAAGGGAAGACAAATTCTTCCTATATGTTCGTCCTGCACCTTCCACAAATATAAAAGTTCTCCTTTTACTTTTTCTTTTTCGGAATGTACAATTCAAAGTCAAAAATTTCCATGACACAAGACTAATCTGATGCTGTAAGCTACTGTGCTTGAGTCCTCACATCTTGTTATTCACTTAATATTAGAAACATATTGGTATATGAAATACTTGAAGAAACAATGTAAGACTTTTGCTTTTGGATAATACATACAACACAACAAATTCACAAATTAAAAAACGATTAATGACAACCAAAAACTAAGAGAAAATAATGAATATGTAACATCCAGAAAAATTGTTAACCATAGCTTCTTTTACCAGCTATGGAAGTTCATCTCATTAACAGCTACACCACCATCTACATCATTCGCAAGAGATCCTGAACAATTTCTGACATTGCTGGTCGAAATTCAGGTTCATGCTGGAAAAAAAACAATTGACAAAAAAAAAATGGGCCATAAGAAAGTGATATCATATTATATCATTCAAATAGAAAGAACTTGTGAATTGTAACTACAACCCTGATAAAGATACTGATTATCATTGCCACAGATAAAGTAGATAAAATGCATCAACCAGCATTATAGAAAATATGAAATGATATCCATATTTTTCTTGAGAAGTCCTATGAGGGAATCCAAGAGTAAGCATCGTATAAGAAACAAGACTCGTAAAAACACTGTTTTAAGATTTCTGGTTAAAAATGATGTAAATTTTTTATGTGGTTTGGACTCAGGACACATTTTTATAATATTCCCGTAATGAACCCATCATCTTAGTATATTGACACTTAATGTTATGTTATGGCTCGCACATTTCCATTTAAACTAAACAAATGAGAATTTTTAGACTACAAATGACAGGGCCAAAAGGTAAACCAACCCACTTTAATTGGTTTAAATCATTGGTTTTTTAGTGAAAGCAGGCTCAATATTTAATCATTGAAGATTACATTTGTACAATGAATCATGAGACAAGTTGAGTGACTTCAACATCTGTTATTGGATTTGGCATAAAAGTAGAGAGAAAATTACCTGTATACATGAAGAAATAATGTCTGCAAAACGTGACAAGGATTTCTTAGGATACTCTCCATTTAAAGAGGGGTCGACCATTTTTGACAATGCATCTATGTCATGGAGTTGAGGGATTGCCCATCTCACCAAAAACTGTTCTCCACGAGGCAGTGAGCTACAATCACACATAATTAGTGGTGCCTTAGCCAAATCCAACCCTTCAATTACGACTTTGTTAAACACAAGTGTTTAATCACTAAAAGGAATGCTAACCAGTCATAGGATTTTCGGCCAGTGAGAAGTTCAAGCATTACAACTCCGAAGCTAAAGACATCACTTTGCAGTGTATAACTTCCATTCTCATATTCTGGGGCACTGTAACCATTACCTGTGAGTTGGTGTCCCGACAACTGAAAATAGATGCACTAGTGTTAGCCAAAAATGAACAAAAATGGAGAAAAGTTAACCCTTAGGGACAACTTGGAATCCAAACACATGTTCCTATTCTTTCATATTTATTAAGAATACAAGAATGTCACAAAGTATATTTAAAAAGGACTATGATACTTTGACAAAGTTTGACAAAGTTTATTTTTCAACATACACCAAACCTTTTTCAACCAAGTGTGCATTGAGGTGCTACCACGTGTATATTGTCAAAATCAACCAAACTTTGTTAAAACATAATTTTCCATCTAAAAAGCATAGAAGAACCAAAACTCCCAATCCCAGAACTATGTATGCATCGGTTTGAAATTAAGTGAAAAAATTAAAGCTGAAGAGTTACCCGACTAGAGGAGCCCGAAGATAGTAAAGAAACTAATCCACAATCAGAGACCTGAACTTCCAACTTGTCATTGAGGAGTACATTAGCAGATGTAAAGTTTCCGTGCACAATAGGTGGCTGAAAGTACTCATGCAAATACCTTATTTATGAGAAGAAAGGAGATGATCAAAATTAATGCTGTCAAGAAAATGACAAAACTACCTTGCAAGGATTGTATATATTGCATGACTTAAGATATTATTTTTAATACTTGACATAAAAATATGTTTCCAACCTCCAGAAAAGATGGCATTGTTCACTAACAATATTGAGTTTATCAAGTTACATGAAGGAGTTAATGATTTGTGACTAAATGCTAAACTTACTCTAAAGCTCTTGCCGCTCCAAGTGACACTTGAATGCGATCATCCCATGAAAGGTTAATCTGAAGTTTAGCATCTGAATGCAATGCATCATGAAGGGTGCCATTACTGCAATACTCATATGCAAGTAGGTGTTGGCTATGCTCGGCACAGTAACCCATAAGCTTTACAATATTAGCATGTTGAATTTTGGAGACACTGGAAGCTAATTGAAGAAACTGTTCGTGATTTAGGCCAATAGAAGCAGTAATATTCAGCTTCCTAACTGCCAGTAACTACAATGAAGATAGTTTGAATGATGTGAGCATATGAAGCTCCACTTGAATGAGTGAAACTAGTAAAATAATTAGCAACTGATCATGTCAAGTGAGCACAATAGAAAAAATCTTCAAAAATCATAAAGCATCAGATTCATTACAAAAAATAATGTCTGTCAAGTATGAAACTGCTATGCATCTTTGAGACTATGGAAGATTGAACTAACTAACAACAAGGGATCTACTAGCATGTCTTTATTTCGACATTGAGAAGCGCAGTTTAAACTTGAAACTAATCTTCTGAATTTAAGGGTAGTAGAGGAAAAGAAATACCGTTCAAACTATTAAGAGAGAGCAAAAAAGATGAACAAATGTCTGGTGTTTCCCTTTAATTTTAAATAATGCTGCTTGAATAAATAAAAAAATTAACTCAAATTGAAAATTTAACTCTTTTTCCCTTTCATTCCATTGACATAAGAATGCCCAATTATGATAAACTAAAAAAACATTACCTTTCCATCAGGGAGTTCAGCCCTATAAACAGGGCCAAGCATGCCTTCCCCAATATAATTTTCTAGGGAAAAACTATTTGTGTATTGCTGAAGTGATGCAACAGTATAAACTTTGATGGAATTTGTTACAATTTGTCTTTTGGTTGCTTCACCAAATATAGCTCGATTAATGATCAAATTCTCTCCAGGGATGATTGGAAGTTGATGTGGTGGTGCTGGCTGCAAGGGTGGAAGTTTTGAACTCCATCCTGCATTGTTGTTCAATACGTAAATGTTATTATTGCATTCTGAAATTGAAGAAATTCTTTTGCCATGTACTTCACCCCATATAGAGTATGATTTTTTGAATTGCAAATGGAGTTTAAGAAGTTATATTACAACAGGTAACACACTAAAAGAATAGAAGATTCATCATCAGATTTACCTTTCTCCTCATCATCAGTTGCTTCAAAAGGGGAGTCACTGCTTGTACGTTTATGCAAAGATCTTTTATACACGTTCATGTTATGTTTCTTATAACTCTTGTTCTCTGGTTTTCTCTTAAAGAACCACAACATTAGAAGACAAACTCCTAATGCAATAAATATTAAAAATCCTGCACCAACAATCCAAACTAATTTCTTGGTTCTGAAAGACCTCTCAGCAATTGCAGGCATTGGTGCTTTTATGGTGGTAGCAGATGGATTATTGGCCACTTTCCAAGGTGATATTGCAGGGGAAGGAGCCATAGCAAGGGGTGCAGGGGAAGCAGCTGGAGGTGATGGAATGATAGTAGTATTAAACGGATTCCCATCTTTTCTGCAAGGTAAATGCTACTATAACTAACTTGTATGAGAGATCTGGTAATGGGAATTTGAATGAATTTATTTTACCACAAGGCCTTATGCAAAAGAAGCTAAGCCAAAAATAAAAAGGCTTCAATAATCTGTAAAAGGATAATCTTAGCATATGGCTTTATATTTTATAGATATAAAGCTAAAGTAGAAAATTTCGAATGTAATATCTCCATGAAGGACAATAATAATACTTGAACAAAGATTTCAGTTTAGCCAGAGAAAGAAAGGAGTTTGACTAAAATACCATTTAGAGCAGAAAAATAAATGTCCAAAGTGTAAGCCATGACTCACCTCAGATTAGGGATACTCAACAACTCCGGAGGAATTGGCCCAGAGAATATATTGTTCTCTATATTCCTACATGATTATAAATTCACAGTGTAACTTAAACACAGTTTAAACATCCTAAGCATAAATAGTAGATAGGTATATAGACAACAGTCATTTGACTCATTTCTATGTCTACAAAGAGATTATGGTTTCTGAGAAATATACAGATCCTGAAGAGCGAGGTCCTGCAAAACAAAAAGGGTCCCAGAAAGTTGATTGTTCTGCAAATGTCTGCAAAATAAATAAAAATTTTAAAAGATGTATTCCTTTCATTTAGCAAGTACGAAAGCACAACTTCTTAGTTGGTAAAAGTTTACTCACAATGTGGTAAGAGATGACAAATTCCCCATTGAAGGAGGCAGCTGACCACTCAAGTTGTTTCCAGACAGATCCCTGTAGCAAGGAGCAGGATTTGTCATGGTGGAAAAAATAGACACTGAAATATCAATGTGATTTAAGACATTTTCTTACATATTCACCAAATCAGTGAAGTGTAGAAATGCATCTGGAATTTCTCCTTTCAGATGGTTATCTTTTAATGACCTAAAGGTGGCATCATATTCAAAATGAAGAAACAGATTATGTAAAAATATAACAACTTAGCATGGAGATAAGCAATGCTATAAACTCACAAGTCTGACAATTGAGTTAATGAGGACAAGGCATCTGGAATGCTTCCATTTAATTGATTAGCTGAGAGTGACCTAAAGTTATAAAAAGAAACATAGAAACTAGCATTAGGATAATCAATTATGGATATCAATACAAATGATTTAGCAATAGCCAGTACAATAAAACAAGTCACAATTTGGTGATTAAAGAAAACTTACAAGTTCCTTAAAGTAGGGGACAAAGTGGATGGAATGGCCCCTCCAATCTGGTTGTTGCTAAGATCCCTGCCCAATTGAGGAATAGAAAGCTTCTTGAGGTTTTCATGAAAATGAAAGCACAATTACAGAACCAAAAATAAGAAAGTATACAAAAGAAATGCAACAATTTCAATATTCCATATTTGAAATCATGCAATGCAAGACAAAGTTATTTCTTCTTAGTCAAGATCTATAATAGATCTGATTGGGAAAAATGGGTGTTGGAATACATGGCTTCTAAACAGATTTTTACCCTCTTAAGCAGTCCAAAGAATCACAGTAGGCTACTGAAGATAAAATGATTTGGGCAGCCAACAAAAAAGGGGAATTTACAGCAGCAAATGCTTAAAAAATATTAAATAATTTTCAAAATTTGCAATTTAATGATATTAGGAACAAGATTTGGAGAATTAAAGCACCTGAAAGAATGAAAATTTTTATTTGGCGGATCACACATGATAGAATTTTTACTAATCTACAGATATCCAAATGGAAAGCAACGAACTCAGCATGCCAACATTATTTATAGATGGAGGAGACAACTTTACACGCTTTGAGAGATTGTCCAACAGCTTTCCAAATATGGTAACACATCATAGATGCCGAAAATAAGAGCAGATTCTTAACTAAAAGTTGCAGAATTGGATAAAATAAAATCTGGCCCAGGCTATGAACAGTATAGCAAGCTGGATGACTTTGGGCGCACAGCTACTACTAAATGGGAGATGGAGAAATTGGCAACTAAATGACCCTAATTTTGTGAGAGACTTCAAGCCATGAGAGGTAATTTATCAGCAATGGGAATTGAACAAAGCCAACATGGAAAAATTAAGCCCCTCAAGTCCCTCTGTCACGCAGAATAAGCCGCAAGTCTCAGTCAAAAGGGAAGATGTGCTGAAGTTGTAAGGGGTGAACAAGAAAGGTGGGTAATAGGTTATGCAAAAAAGATAGTGAGAACTTCAGCTTTGGTGGCAGAATTATAGGGAGTTTATGTGGAGCTATGTTTAGTTAAGGAATTCAAACTATGGAGGTCTAAGTTGATTCTCAAATTGTGGTTACAGGTTTAATAGGCTCTAAAACAGGCTCTATTGCATGGAAGGTTATATTCAAACATCTTTACTCAGAAGCCAATCATTCTTGGCAAGGAAAATGGACATGGCATTCAGAAGTTCATAATTTCAACGGGGAAAATAAAAGAAAATAATAGTGTGCATTACCTGATTCAAATATATAATACTGAATTCATTGGTTTTGAAAGAAATGATAATGGTTTTCACCGTTTCTTGAAAAATCAAACACACTTACAATTCTATGATGGATGGGAAATCCAAATTACTTCCCAGTTGTCCACTTAAACTCATGCCTCCCAGTAGCCTGCCAACCCAAATATAAATTTTAGAGAGCCGTATCCCAAAGGGATCACATTCATCTTTATCAATTAAACAATTCAAGAACAGAAAGTAAAAGATAAAAAACAGTGTACTATTTAAGAAAATAGAACACAAAACAAGACCGAACAACCAACAATAGTTTAAGGAAGTGAGGAGAGACATACAAAGCAGTTATGTTGGAGAAGACACAACGCACACCTTCCCATTGTTCCAAGCATGGATCTCCTCCTATGGCTTTCCACCCCTCGAGGGGTGGTGAGCCAAGAGCCACATACAAACTATTGATTGCCGCAACTGTGAAGTGTGAACAATAATCACATTCAAAGAAAACGTTTAGCTAACACATGCAAACAGAATTCTGGTGATGCTTTAGTCTGACCGAAACAGAGCATCATAAAATTAGAAAGAAACTAAAAAATCAGAACCCTGAATTATACTATACCATCAAGAGGATCAGTGTCCGCAACACAGAAAGTTGCACCGAAAATCAACATTGAAAAGAAGAAAATGTACAAATTCATGTCTGAATTCCAACAACCCATTTCTTCCAAAGAAGCTGTTTTCCTCTATTAACAGCACCTTTTCCGCAGCCTTCAGACACAAACCTCAAAAACGTTACTAAATTCAGAATTGAAAATCGAAACAACAGAGAGTCTGCCAAAGGCGCAGACTTTGATGAGAATGAGGATAATTATGAGAAACTAAACATACCCTTTGGCAATCAGAGGAAAATAAAGTTGAAGTGAGTGAAGGTTGGAAGATGGTGGTTGAGAGTGTAAAAAGAAGAGATGGTTCCAATTGTCCAAAGTGCATACAGATGGAGACAGACACACTCTGTTCTGCTGCTTTGTTCTGCTTTCCAAAAGTATGAGCTCTCAACTACTACAACAACAACACTGACACTGTTTGTGGTTTGAACGTTCGATTCAAATACCCTTTCAATAAAAAGAAAAAAAAAAAATTCAGATTCTTGGGTCCACCAACCTTGGACCATCACTGTTCCTTTTATGCTTAGGCAGTGCTCATTGTGATTGTATCTCCTTACCGTTAACCCAAAAAACACAGAATTATGATGAGAGAATTTTTAATTATATAATAATAGTTTGATATAACTATCTAATTTATAAAAATAATTTAATTCTTCTAAACAATTTAAAGTTTTTAGAATCCGTACAAAACTTGTATCAAAATATGTTATATTTTTATAATGAGAGTTTAAAATAAAAATAACGACAAGTATTCACGAAATCAATTGTACTACTACATAGGCTTTCTTTCTTGGTCAAGGGCCGTTTTAAATTTAACATTTATCTAAAAATATAAAAATATTGTTATTAATAATTTTTGGAAACTGAAAATATAAAACTTATTACATCCTTTTCACCCGTGTATTGATAATATTATTTGCACTATTTAATGCACAATTTTTATATCTAATTTTATGATTAATAACATTTTTCCTAATCTTGTAGTTAATGTTTTCTTCCAAGATTTAAATTCATAATGGCGTTACTTAACTATATTTTGTGTATTTTATGCTTTATTTGTTTTGAGCGTTCTTTTATTTAAATAGAATGGGAGTGAGAAATCATGTGAACAATAAAAATTATTATTAGTCTTTTCAAAAAGACACGTTGGCCTTGGCAAATGTCTGGATTGCCCTTTCACTCCTTAGACTCATGCATACAAATGTATTCATACAAATGTATTATGCATTAGAAGTGTTGTAAATTTCGGGAAGGAAAATTATCTTTTGAACAAAATTATTTTAATAAATTTGACAAAGTTTATTAAAATTTTATTTTTTAACTAAAATAAAATAATAAAGTAGTACTTTTTTACTTAAATAAGTAATTTGTTAAAATAAAATTGTTAATCTATTATTTTTCTTTGGTGAATTTACACGTAAAAAGTATTACTTTGTTGTTGTACACTTAACCAAAGACTTTGACCAAAGAGTACTCAAACAAAAATTGATCCTTGTAGCATAATCAAGTATTTGTTTGAGGAAATACTTATGTGCAATAACAGTCGTTTCTCTTGGCCAACTCAAGATCCAAACATGTAAAATCCTTTCTTATGGTTTCTAAAAAATTGTTTCAATTTTTTTCTTTTAGTATTAATTATTTTAGGCATTCAAGAAAAAAAGGACCTCAAATCTTTTGTTTAATATTAATTGTTTTAGGTGTCTAAGAAAAAATGGCACATTCTTAAGTTTGTTTTCGGTTTTTCAAACCTTTGAATTGTTTTTAATCTCTCCTTATGTTTGTGGTGGTGATGTTTGTTGGGAATCCAAGTATGAGTCTAAGTCCTATATTAGATAGAATTGAAAAAGTTGAGCAATATATAAGGTAAAAAAGACCTATAAACTCATTTTCTTAAGGTTTTAGGTTGAAAGTGGTGTCAATTCCTTATGTACGTAGGTTAGGTTCAGGTTTATTTGGTGTTATGTCTCGCCAATGAATCTCCTCTCTAAAAACTCATCGTTAGATTTGGATATTTCTAGAGATCCCCTTATGCTCTTTTGATTGGGAAGCTCTTTAATCACCCAAGGCAATATTTGGTGATTGTGAGTCCTAAGTCTTACTTATTGTACCTTGGTTTCCTCTTTTGTGTGTGGAGATGATGACCGGTCTTGTAGGTTGCTAGAGTGAAGAAGCTTCCTTGAAAGCAAAAGTTGTTGATAACATGGAGTAAGTTCTTTATACACTTGAATGATGTTTTTTTTTTTTTTTTTTGCTTGGTGTTCACTTGAAGAACAACGTGTTATTGGCATTGTAATTGATCGACACTAAAATTTATTATCATCTTGAACATGCTCATTTAGGACACAACAAAAGGAGTCATAATCGATTATACATTGAAGCATTTAGGGTGTAATATGTATGGAAATTTTAATATTAATGAAATGCAAAATTTTATTTGTTTAAACAAATTGCAACTATGTTGGTATGCTAGAAGGAAAAAAAACGCAATATCAATTTAGAAGATGAACAAATCAATAACATTGTTTTGGGGTTAGACACAAAATTGACCTCACATGCAAGAGAAAAAAAATTCAAATGAGTATAAAAGTAGCAACACTTACAATCATTTACTTTGTTACTCATGGATTACATTTGTTATATCTAACACAAAAGGGGCTTATAACGTTACCCATTTAACGTCTACCTAAAAAAAGTCCAATGTAAAAAATGACCAGTGTGTTTTCGTAAATAAATGGACAAGTTTGATGTCGGCCTATACAGTCCCAGACATCACTCAACGTTGGCTAGTTCATCCCCCGACGTCATTTAAAAAAAGACGTTGGACACCACAACCCCGATGTTACTCAACATCGACAGAAACCAACCCCGATGTCACTTAACGTCGAACAACTACTACCCCGACGTCACTAAACGCCGGACCTGCTCTACCTCGACGTCAAAAACATTTTAAAACAGCATCTCGAACAAGAAAACACTTCATTTTTCCTATGCGCGACCTTCTCCTTCTTCCCTGTCGACGACGATGACCTTCACAGGTGAGTTTGGCTTCGTTTTCCACCACTAAACTTGTTGGGCTTTCATTTGTGGGTTGATTTAGGCATTTTGAACCGATTGCTTTTCGTTTTGGTCCTATTTCATGAAATGCAGCGTTTTCGTTTTCATCCCCATTCTACCGTCACTTTTTGTTGGTCGGCAGTGGTGACCTTAAGGCCACATGTATTTAATGGTTGGCACTGCAAGTAAGTTTTCATTAAATTGAATTTCACATTAGTCGCACATGTTTCCCAAATGAACCCTAACCTTAAAAGCGCGTCCATCTTCCTATTCTCTTTATGGCTTTTAGACTTCTTAGTTTGGGTTTTCTTCTGTGTAACTTTTTGTTAATGATTATGAAAATAGGTGTCAAAGCTCAAGTAGCAAAAGTAGAAGAAAATGTCCAAAAAGATTACAAACTCGTTCAGCCAAAGGTTGTCAGATATCAGAAGGGCGTAACCTCATAAGTTGTGATTGAAAATATAGATAAAATAAAAGGAAAAGATTGACAAAGAATTTCCGTTACTGCTCTTATTGACATGTGGGTAGAGTTGTATAAATTAGACAATGACGACATAGAAGCAATGGTCATTATCAACAAATTAAAATCCATGAATCTTGCTAAGGGACGTCGGTCCCCTTTGTAACTGACGTCCAAGGACATCAGGCTTGCACTCCGACGTCAATTTTGACGTCACCTGATATGACGTCGGAGTTTGGTCTGACTTCAAAGGCAAAAAACATCAAATGTTAAAAGTCTTTTTTGTGTTAGTGTATTTATGTTGAATGGTATGAAAACATATATTTCAAAATTTCATTATGAAAAGAAAAATTGTAGGGGTGAGTTGATAGTGTATATCATTCATGTTAATCAACCTTTTAATATTATTCACACGAGGAAGTAAGTGGTATAGTGAAGGATGTTTTCAGATCCAAAAATGACCATGTTGCATATTATAGGGTATAACGTAAAAAGTTGAACAATAAATTTCTTTCTCCATCAATATAGGAAAATTGTTAGTTGTCACTTTCATAATTGGTTGAATGAAATTATGCATTAGAAAGAGATTTTTTAGTTCAACTAATGTGAGAATTAACTATTTTTTTTTTACTTTGATGAAACTCATATTCGAGTAAAGGTCTCAAGGTCGGATGATCCTCATTTTTGTGATAGAAAAGACTACCCAACATAAAATGCTTTTATCATTATTGATTTTTGCATCAAAATCACATTCTTTATGGATAAGAATAACATTTGATTCTATGATATTGAAGGATGTTTTTTAAGAGATGACCCAACTGTTATACGTGAAGGTTAGCTAATTTTGTTTAGGTATAAGTTTGTATGCTAAGATATAATTATTGCATTCTAATTACCATGTTTTTGTTATGAGTAGGAAAGTATTATCTTGGAAATTTTAGATTCATGTTAGAGGAACAAATTGCCACCTTAAAAAGTATTTGCAGTTAAGTTTACAAAACCTATGAGAATTATTTAACTATTCCTTATTGAGAAATGTTATTAAACGAACATTTGGCGTAATGATAAAAGAATTTCACCATACTTAGTGGAATGAAATCCCATTATTGTTTCAAGACAATGATTATAGTTTTAGCATGTTATACTCTTCAAAATTTATGAAAGGAATGAATAATTATGAAAATGTTTAATTACTATTTTGGTCCTTATATTTTGAGTTTTGATTCGTTATGGTTATATATATATATATATATATATATATATATATATATATATATATATATATATATATATATATTCAATCAAGTCTTATTATGTGCTAAATTGACTCATTGTGGTTCCTTCTATTAAATATACATTGTGAGTTGGAAGGTGACCACGTGTCAATCGAATAAAAGGTTTAATTAGTAATTTGGTCTCTATTTTTTTTTTCCGACTCAATTGAATCCCTATATTTTTTTACATAGAGACAATAAGGCCCCTTTACTATCAATGTCGTCCTTCACAAATCCCAGGAATGAATTCAAAAGCCACAATTAGGTTCATGTGTTCATCTCCAATGTAGTAGACAAAGATGAAGATCTTAGATATGTGATCTTGGATCTAAATGAGTCAATCTAGGATCTAAAAGATGTGATTTCGATGAGATTGTGTTGCTAGAAAAGAAAAGGTTAAAAAGGGTAAAGAAGGTTTGGACTCACACATCGTCACCTCCTAACGATGTTAAAATTTATTTCATGAAAGGTACCACAATATCTCTATTTAAACAATACAGAGACTCAATTGAATCCAAACAGAAATATAGAGACTAAATTAATAACTAAACATTTTATTAGATTAACACATGGTCATCTTCCAAATAACATTAAGGTCAATTTAACGGGAGGAACTATATTGAATCAATTTAACACATAATAGGATTTGATTGAACCAAAAACAAATAAAATTAAAATGAATCAAAGTTTAAAAAGTAGGACTAAATAGTAGTTAAACCTTATCAAAATATGGAAAGGTTTGTCTCTTAAAGTTTATGAGGATGATTATAAGTAAAGAGAAACCTAAGAGGTATACTATACCTAATCATATATGAAAAAATTATCAAAGTAATAAAGTTTGTGATTAGTTATATCATTAATTATAAACTTTTATTGCAATGTTATAATTTCAAAATGTTTTAATTATTTAAGTAATTTTTTTCTTTTTGAAATAAATTTGTTACAATTTTCACAGGAATACCCAAATTACTAAAGTTTTTTACATATTAATGTTTTAATCATATTCTCTTGGGTTAAATATATGGTAGTCCATAAATTTGGATAGGAAATTGCAATTTAACTATGTCCCAAATTTTCAAACTTTGATACATTTTAATCCTCAAACTTTGAACATTAATGGATATATTATTTTACCCTAACAAAGTTAATTTCTTTATGGGTTAAACAATGTTCCAGGTTGATATTTGAGTTAGAATGTGTCAAACAATGTAAACAATTCAAATGTAGCTTGAAATGTAGTTTGACATGTCAAAAAATTTAAGTGAGTTGCATTAAGATGATTACATCTATTCATTTTTAAAGTTTCGGACCAAATTTTATCAAAATTTATACAAAGACAAATTCTAAATTCGTGTTGAAATTTAAGGACTAAAAATATATTTAAATTTTTTTATCTTAAACAAAATACTTTTACACGATACTTATTTATTCAAATTTATTTAAATTAATATAAATAAATTTTATTTATTGTTGTTCGAGAAAGACCGATACTTTTTTATTTAGATTAGTTGAAATTATCCTTGATCGTTCCTATTTGGCTTGGTTCATTTTCTACGAATAATAAAGGAAAGACAAAATGTTGAAAATTATAACAGTTTATCATATTTATTTATTATGATAGGAGTTTTTTTCTTTTTTGTGTATTTTAGTAATCATGTTACTATTAATATGTATAGTTATTTAGTCATGTGTAATTAAATTGCAATTATTTATTTATGGTGTATTATTAGAATAATATTTATTTGAGATTCTATAAGTGTTGGTGGATAATTTTAAATACTAATGTATTAAAAAAAACGAATAACAAACTTATAATTTATTGTCACGAAGATATTGATTCCCAATTTATTATTGTTTAAAAGTGTTTAAAGATATCTTCATTGCAAAAGTTATAAAAATGCTTATAAGTTTAAGATTTAAGTTTTATAAGATTTAAATTTAAATTTTAAATTTAAGATTTATATCTTTAATAACGTATGCTGAAATAAAATAAAATTTCAATTTTAGGTCTTTAATAACACCTTAGATCATAAGAATATATATATTTTTATTTTAAAAGTATATCTTGCTAGCGACAACTAAATAAAACATTGCTTAAAATGTAAGTATTATTACAAGACTCTTGCATTATAATAAATTTGCATAACCATCTTAAAAGTAATATAATCTAATGGAACCTAAAAAAATAAATTAAAACATCATAAATCTTTAATTAATCTAAGAATAAATCTACCTCAAAATTTATTGTTTAAAATATATAGTACAATTGCTTATTGGCCCCTTAAAGTAGCCCTTCTCAAACCACTTTATATCAAATTGAGGGTGCTTCTCCCTGCACCTCCAAGACCTCTTCTGCACCCCCAAAATTTACTATTATGCCCTTCATTAATATATGAAAGTGGGTAGCGATGCAGTAAATTTCATTTACTGTATCACCAACTCCTTTGCATCCCCAAAAAAGAACACGGAATCTTTATGAAACGCATGTTGGCATCAGTTTCACACCATCTTGAAATGGATTACGTAATCCGCTTCGGGAAAAAATTGAAAATTTTTGGGAAACAAAATACGAATTCCGTTTCATAAAAATGTTATTTTTTTGAAACGGATCACAGAATCCGTTTCACATTTTTATGAATCGGAATACGTATTCCGTTTCCAAAAAAATTTCCGTTTCATAAAAATGTTCCGTTTCACAAGTTCCATGTGCTTTTTTGTAAGTTTGCCATGCTAGACTTCTCAAAGTATTCTAAGTCAATTATTTGACTTCCAATATTAGAAGATATTTTATTGCCAATGTCATCAGCAGTCTCTCCTTCAACATAAACAATGTGTGGGTATCTCTCATCAATGACAAAAAGATTAGACTAGCACAACACAAGGAACAAGAATTAGTCTCTGACACCAGTTTAACGAAAATGTTCTTCTTTTTCTGTTGAAAAGTGAGTACAACACGCGGTGGGCGTTGAAGGTGTTGAGAGGTTATAGCGGGTACAACACGCGGTGGGCGTTGAAGGTGTTGGAGAGGGTTTTCCGGCGTCACAGGGCGGTGACGGTGGAACCGAAGCAGCGCCGATTGCTGTGACGGTTTTCTTTGGGGCTAACGACGCTTGCCTTCCTGATAGATGTTCTGCTTTTCAGCATGTGCCTCTACATGAATACAAGCGGAAACTTCACTCCATTGTTTCCTTCTTCAAGGTAAATTAGCCTTCAAGTGTTTTAGATTAAATGATTAGGGAAAAGTTGTAGGGTGTTGAAACCCAGAAAAGAATCACTGACACACTGAGACTGTTTTTAAGGGATGTGAAACGTTTATTTTTTTATTTACTTATTTTAGTTTAGCCTTTTGACTCTTGCGGGTTGATAAGCGTGGTTTTTTTGTGTATGTTGCATGCCGTAGAAGTGGTTAATTATTTGAGGTTTGGTGGGGTAGAAGGTTATGATGATTTTGTTTGTCTTGGGTGGTCAAATATATATTATATATATGTATATATGGGGTTTCAGAATTGAATGAGAATTGAGAAATGAGAGGTGTTTTTAGCTCTTACACGTGCATCACCGTGGGAATGGGAAGTGTGTTTGGTTTGGTTTACCACTTGGCCATGTTACCCCGTCAAAAGGGACCCTCCTTCTTTGCTTTTTTTATGCATTTTTTTTTTCTCCCATGGGAATGGAGTTTGCACGAGACCTTTGTGTAAAGGTCCACTTTTTTATTGGTTTTCTTTTGGGGAAACTGGGAAGGGTTAGTTGAAAGGAGCCTACCAT
>Ga0214544_1001008_pt1 | contig 56329 bp, 45 predicted proteins | sample CNSS3metaG_FD_160074 | JGI IMG/M metagenome (GOLD analysis project Ga0214544, IMG submission 160074) | Root nodule microbial communities from cowpea collected in UCLA plant growth center, Los Angeles, California, USA - CNSS3 | ecosystem: Host-associated > Plants > Roots > Nodule | place: USA...
ATATATATATATATATATATATAAATAGCATCTTACTTCTAAGGATCCTACATTAATTACAAAATTTTAATCTCATAAGATTTTCTTTGAAGTATGCTAATATGGTATAACAATTAAAATCTTAAATCTTAAATATTTTAGATTATAACATTAAAAAAAGAGCATGGAATTTTGATTCATTTGGGAAAATATTTCATGAAAATGGAATAGATAGACTATGGACCAAGAACTTGCCATGTGAATAAGATTGTTACCCTTCAATATATAGCAGCAAGGTTCCAAATATTCGAGTCTCTAAGTTGAAGTAATTAACTACCAAATACCGAGACTTTTGGCAATCATAGATTCTGATATAAGCATTTAATTCTAAACCAGATAGACTGATTTGAAGCTTTAACATATTTTCACTATGAACTAACACACATATTCGTGTACTTCTCTGATGCCAAAGATTGTAAATAGTACAACTAAAGAAAGTGAGCCATAATAAACTTTGAATGAGAGAAAAAAAATCATTTCAAGAAATGGTTCCTGTTACACAAAAACGAACATAAACAGAAAAATTAGCAAAATCTATCCTCTACTTTTTAATCCTCTCTCTTTATTGCTCTTTTTTTTTCTCACTATATGAGTCCAATTATGTTATGAATCCTGCATATCTTCTTGTTCTACCTAGTCAAAATCTGCATATCTGAGCCCATAAAAAATATTGTTGTTCAAAAGAAAAAATGTGTAAAAATGCCAACGCAAAATAGTGAAATCTACCATTGAAAATGACAATATAATACCACCTCCAACCTCTAAAAGCTCAAATTAGATTCCATTACCTTTGTTTTTCGAAAATGCTCAAAGCCAAACAAAATTATAGTAAAATAAACATAAAATTGAACTGCAATTTGCAACTACATAGTTCTAGTCAAAACTTACATTGAAATCATGCATTCTACTTCTCTAATCTAAATCGCACACCCTACTTTGTCAAATTCGTCAATATAATAGATATCTCGGTCATTCAAAACAAGGTCACTACACTTAAGAACCTAAATCATAACAATAAAAATTAGGTTCTACACTGTTAATGTGTAAAAGGAGTAAAAAATCTCATTTGTGATCCATACAGTTTCTCCTTCACCCTAAACCAATTTTTACCCTAATTTATTCAGTAAAACCCTAAATTAGTGTCACCGGCGTGGAGAGATAAGACGCATGGACGCACCTGAGTGAGGAATTGCCGCATAGAGGACATGCACATGACCATAGGTTCACGAGGCCACTCTATTACAGTGAGAGACGCGCACATACGAAGCTTTCTTTTTGTGTGTTTAAGTAAGTTTTTTTGACGAAATGAAGGAAGCATTAACGCATAGAGGAGATGCATACACATAAATGTTAACGAAGTCACACTGTTGCGCGTATAAGAAGCTTAAGCTTGCAATGTTTATTAAATGTGTGTTGTGTAGGAAACAGGGAAAGGGAAAAGAATAGGAGGGATTTTTTTTATATTTTTTATGAAAACATTGTGTAAAAAATACTTATATTTTTTTGTATAAATTAATTAAATGTTTTGTAAATGTAAGACAACGTTTTTATTGTTTTGGTCATACAATTTAAGGCAACATTTAAATAAATGTAACATAAACATTCTACATTTTATAAAATGTAGTCTTTGACAATTTTTAAACCACACCTTCAAAAAATTGTGGTCTATGGTAATTTTTGAATAACACTTTTAAAATTGTTGTCTTTTATGTATTTAGGCAACACTTTTATATGTGTTGTCAAATTCAGTGTTGTCTAAATTGAAAAATGGTGTAGTGCATACTTGGTGTAAAGTTCTTTTTGAAGGTGATCTAACTTTCTTAAGGTAGCATCATAGGAGGTGGAGTACCTAGCCTTGAAGGAGAATCCTCTTTAGTGAAATCAATAAAAGGAAGTGCAAAAGTGATACACTTGTGTGAGGACAAAATCGAGAAGCTAAAAGGAGGAGCTACTTGCAAAGCTTTAATTTTGTGCACTTTTATTGTATTTTACTTGAGTTGTAAAATTATAATGTTTTCTTCTATTTTTTCATGACCTAATTAAGTGTCTTGGGGAGCCTTTGATGCTCAATCCAATCTCCTAATTAGAACCTCAATTTTACTATCGTAAGATGCTTTTAATTGGTGAAATTTTGAAGGTTTCAAGTTTCTTCTAATTCTATCATTAGGCCGAATATAGTTTTTTTTATTCTTGCTTTATAGTTTAGTGTCTCATAATAGTCTTTGAACTAATTTCACTTAAAAGTTTTGTGCGAAAGCCTTAAGTTCCCTTGGGTAGGAAAGCCTGGAGGAGAACTAAAGTCTTTTGTTATCCACTTCTTATTTGAAATTCCTTTAATAGAAAAAAAAAACAATATTGAAAATGTCTTGACATTATTCTCTCCAAAGTGGTAATGCTTTATGTTATGAGGAAAAATATTTAAAATAACTCACCTTATAACTTAAAGCATTAAACGTCACCTTAATTTGTTTTAATGGATAAAGAGTGAAATGACCATAACTAACCGGTGTTCTAGGAAGTGATGCACAATCATTCTTGAAATGAGTCAACTACTTACTACAACAAGAAGACCAATCTCGACTGATACAAACAAGTCAATGACGAAATAAAATCAGAAAAATCAATAGAACCCAAAATGACCAGATAACCACCAAACAAAATCATGGAAACAAAATTAGGGAAGTTAAGCGAAGTTAGGGAAAAATCAAGCCACGAACTTGTTCGTAGTGAGAATGGGGGAGGCACGCTGAAATCAGAGAGACGAAGTTGAACAAAGACGAAAAGGAAAGCATGGAGACAAAATCGGAAGAACAAAGAAATTGAAAGCAGGATTTTACCTAATTTAAGAGAGAGGGACAAAATTGAAAGAGAGAATGTCTTCCTCCAAGGGAACGAGCCACAACTCCTAAGGCACGAACAATGAAAGCAAGTAGACAAAATTAAAATTGAAATCGAAAGAGATGAAATCAGAGAAAGGAAGATGAAATCAAAAGCCAAGTCGAAAATGAAAATGAAATTTTAAAGAGACGAAAACGATGGAATGGGAGGTACACAATTTATCTTCCTATTTCTTCTTTCTATAAGTGACACTTTAGTTTTTTCCTAGACGATAGAGTTTCATAAGCCACTGATTCAACGACACCTTTTTTATGAGCAAAACAGTTTCCTAACCCTAACCAAATTAAAATTTAAAGAATTATAAAATTTTACGTGGGTTATTTTAAGAACCCCTTATACTTAACGAGTGTTTATAAAACTTTATATATATATATATATATATATATATATATATATATATATATATATATATTAATGAAGGTTATTACTACCCTAAACAATAAACCCCGATTTTAAAATATGTTTTTTCAGTGATTTATCATAATTAAATTTATTTTGCAATTAGAATCTATTAAATCATTCACAAATATCTTATTCCATATTAAAAAAAAAGTTTATTGCTTATAATGTAAGGAATTTGTATGATTTTTATTTTTTATAAGAAAATTTTTTAATTAATATTTTAAACAAAAAAATTATGTGATTAATGATGATAAATTTTAAAATTGAGATACGAAAGATTTTTACTTATAAATGGTTCAACCTTCACGTTGTTATTCTTACTCTAAACTACTTGTAAACTGTTCATTTAATAATAAAGTCAGTGTATATGATAATAATTTTCCAATCATATAACTTTTATCTTTTTTATTGATATTAGTGTGTAATCTATCTGTGTAAAAGAATTGAATTTTTCTTGTTTATATATAAATATATTTTATCTTTACCTATGTATATTATTCTCTTGGAGGCTAAGAAATGATTTATATGCAATAATAATTAAATAATATAATAAATCTAATTATATTGAAGTCTAATGTTCCCGTTAGATAATGGAGGAGGATTTCTTGGACAACTAACCATTCCAAATAAAATTATTTGTTAAGTATTGTAAATATGCTGTGATTAGTGTGTAATGTGTTTTTATGTATAAAATTTGAATTTATCTCATGATTATATAAATATCTTCTTTCTCTACTTTTTACTTTGTATTTTCCATAGTTTGTTAGGATTTGATGAAATATAATGATTAAATAAAATAATAATCCAAATTATATGGATATCAAACGTAATAATTAATTGCTACTTCACTCAATCTAAAAGATAAATCATAATAATATATGGGTTTAGAATTGGATTTCAAAAATTGAATTATTTTTAATGGTAAATATTTCCTCTACCTCTAGTCTAGTCATTATCATCTTTATAATCAATATATTTTGACCGTAGGTTTACAAATAACAATTAATGTCACGATTTCATAAACTGAATATTTAAAATTAGTGTAATTAATGCGGTAATCAATGATAATTAATGATATGAAGTAAGTGTAATGTTTATTTAGAATTAGATTTTAAAGATTAAATTATCTTTAACCGTCAAAATTTCCTTTATCATTAACCACTTAAATTACCATATTTACAAGTAATCAATTTTAATGTAGATTTACAAATAATAATAAATGGTATCGAGATTAGGTAAACTGAATATTCAGAATTACATTTTCAAAATTAAATTATCTTTAGAAATAGATTTCCTTATTTAACTCTTACCTTAATTAAATTATCATCTTTATTTATAAATAGTGTTACGATAAATTTACAGATTACTCATCTCTTAACATCTTCTTCCGCTGTCGCCAAAAGAATTCTTCTACATTCATCATTGTCTTTCTTTGTCAATTTTTTAATCTGAAACATGTCTCATAATATGGCAGTGAGAGGACTGACCATAGATTCCCATTTTATAGTTGATAGTGATGAGAATGGGATGGTGTATGGAATGACACAACACCATGTAATTCAGCATCATCACTCTAATCATTTCATTCAGCCTAACTATTTGCAAGGTAAAATGTCCACCTTTCTTTCTCTACTTTTTCTGCTTTGATTGAAGAGTCCTGCAATCTTTTGTTATTTTCTTTAAATTTTTGGCATGCTGAATTGATTTTGTTTTTGACTGTGTTCACTGTGGATAATTTTCTCCAGCTCCATTAGAGAATACAAGAATGGGTATCCGAAGAAGGCATCGCCACGTATTTCACCATCGGCATCACCATGTGCAAGAGATCAGAGGGCATTCCAACTTTCACTCCCATGTTACTGTTCCATCGTATAGAGCTCCAACAACAACTCATCATTCAAGAACTTCTTCAATACCGATACAAAATGCACCTCGCAGAGCCAACATGCATAGTTTGCATCCTCCCGCATTTCGTGTAATATGTCATTCTCTTTATTTTTTGTAATTCTTAGTCCTTAAAAGTCTACTTTCTTTCTCACATATTATTCTCTTTTCCTGTGCAGGAACTTCCATCATATTTGGTCATGGACGCCGATGACATGTCATACGAGACATTTTCTAATATGCAGGAATCTTTTTCATTAGATGACCCTCAAAGTGATATGCGCTTGGACATCGATGGCATATCATATGAGGCAAGTACATTATATATAGTCACATGTATTTTTCTATTAATACTAAAATCTTAGTGACTATAAAAAACTTTAAATTGCTAATTGTTCAAAATTGGATAACAGGAGCTTCTTGAGTTAGGTGAAAGGCTTGGCAATGGCAATGGAAATTTAGAAAGGGGTTTGTCGGAAGACGTTATTACAAGACAAATGCCGACAAAATCTTTTCTACTACCTGAGAACTTAGAGGGGTCAACTTCTGAGGATCGAGAAACTGATCTTTGCATAATATGCCAGGTATAAAATATAGCAACATGTTTATTTTATTCATTCAAGTTTATGTATTAGAAATATGTTTTACTCTTTCTCCTATTAATTAGAATGTCATCATTTTATAGGATGACTATAAGAACAAGGAGGAGATCGGTATTCTTCAATGCGGACATGAATACCACGCAGATTGTATAAAGAGATGGTTAATTCAGAAAAATATTTGTCCCATGTGCAAATCAAAAGCATTGACTATCGAATAGAGAGGGAAATTAAAATCGCATAATTCATATTTTATTTCGGATCAAGTAGTACAAGTTGTAAAAGTAAAAAAACTCATTGTTTACGATTTTGATGAACTAGTATGCTTAGTTACATTCTCGAATTGGATAATAGAACATTTATCGTGATATATTGTTGTTGGTTAAATGTTAACTTTGCAAAATTACATTCTTTCTATTTTTTTTTATTTTTTGCTTTTCCTATTGCGTAAATATATATATATATATATATATATATATATATATATGTATAATACATCAGATTATCTTATTTAATGCCATTGCGTTTTATAAATAGTATTATAATCAAATTAATTGGCAAGAAACAAAAGTCATTATTAATCATTTTCATCAAGAAACTACTATTTTTTAACTTTCGAATTTTCATAAGGTCTATTTTTATTTTTATTAATTCGAATTAGAATTATACAGTAGTATTCATGAAACTGAAAATGTTTGGCTTTCGAGAATAGTAATAATTTGAAGGTTATTATTAGGGGAAGAATATAGATGAGGCTTTTACTTTCTTTTTCTCATTCAAGATCATGATGAAGGTTGTTAAAGCTTTTATTGTTACCTAGTTATCTTTTATATTATATAAAATAAATGTTTAGTTTTCTTAGTTCAAATTTACTATAAATTATCTTGTATATAGAAAGATACTTAATCTAAATAGGGAAATATTTATTACATGTAAATCTATTTTCAAAATAATATAATCTTGAAAATCTAATTCTAAATATTCCGTTTATCTCATATCATTAAATTTGATAAGTCAATAGGAATGAGAATATAAGGTCAAGAGAAATGAGAAATGGAGAAATCTTTACTACTAAAGATAATTTAACCTTAATTATTATTTGTAAATTTATTGTAAAAGTAAATTAGTTATAAAGATGATGATGATGACAACGGAAACTTAAAGAAGTAATTTTACTTAAAATTTTAAAATCTAATTGTAATATTCACTTTATTTAATTTTGATGACATTAATTATTATTTCTAAATCTACTGCAAACATAGGTTAGATGATAACGACAAGGGAAGAGTTAAGAGAGATAAATTTTATACCCTAAAGATAATTCAATTTTTGAAATTTCATTTTAAATATTTCCGTGATCTGATTCTGGTGCCATTGATTATTACGGTTCACGTTTTAAAGAACCATCAATTATTAGCTTTGATATCATATAATTTAGATTACTGTTTTATTAATGATTACATTTCAATCAAATCCTAACAAACCACAAAAATATTAAAGATATCTACCCTCTCCATGTCCCTCCCCGCCCTCTTAAAGATATCTACCCAAAAAAATATTAAAGATATCTAATAAATTATATTCAGAATGTAAATTAAATAATTTGTATATCTCACATTTTAATATTTTTACTATTTTTTAATATATTTATTAATTGTATATTTTCTTTTCGTTTGAGAATGTTTAACACTTTCAATTCAAGAGTTTAACCACATAAACCTTTCATTTATTATATTATATAAAAAAAATATCTTTTTTATTGTATTATTATTATTATTATTACTGTTTTTCTCATATGAATAACTCTTTTATTTTGTTAAAATAATTTGTTATCTCTCACTCATTGACTATGTTAATATTTGAAAAGTTTTTTTAGATCTTGAAGGTATTTTTCATCTTATTATAACATTAATTATACATTTGTTTTTTTTATGTGATTTCATTTCATGGTCTGTCAAATTGTTTCTAAGACACATTTGATCATTTTTTTAATATTTTTATTTGTTACTTATTTTATCATGAGTGCTATATTTTGATTATTTTTATATAATTATTTTTATTTTCTAACTCATTATCATATATGTAATTTTATCATTATAATTATATAAATACATTTTATTTGCTATAATATAATAATTTTATGTAATTGTCATTATATATATATATATATATATATATATATATATATATATATATATATATATATATATATATATATATATATATATATATATATATAACATTCTTTTATCTCCATACCCAAACCTAGTTAACGTGAGGATTTCCCTTCAAAAGTGGTCAAATGAATTAGACAAAATCTTCTACATTCTACGTTATATCTTAATAACTAATATTTAATACTCATTAATATTGCATCTAATCATTATTTTCTAACTCATTATCATATATATAATTTTATCACTATAATTATATAAATTAATTTTATTTGCTATAATATAATAATTTAATGTAATTGTTATATAATATATATATATATATATATATATATAACATTTTTTTTATCTTCATACCCAAACTTAGTTAATGTGAGGATTTTCCTTAAAATGTGGTCGAATGAATTAGACAAGATATTCTACATTCTACGTTATATCTTAATAACTAATATTTAATACTCATTAATGTCACATTTAATCATTATTTCTTATATTTAAAAAGTTGAAAATTATAAAAAAAAATTAAAATTACATTAATAACTAATAGTTAATACCCATCAATATTTCATTTAATCATTATTACATCAATCAATTTTCTTATATTTAAAAAAATGAAAATTATAAAAGAAAATTTAAAATTACATTGACATTGCAAGATCATATCATTCCCTTTCTCAAAAGTAGAACTCCACATAACTCTCATAAAGAGAAAACTCAATTTTATCAACCTCATATTTTATTTGTATTACAAGTGTATCCTTTTATGAGATGAATTAGACAATTCTACATTCCACTTTATATCTCAAAAACTCATTTAATATCCACTAGTGGTGTATTTAATCATCATTATTTCTTATATTTTAAAAGATAAAAATTATAAATAAAACTTAAAATTGTTATAAAATAAAACTAATAAAAGGTACAAGAATAAATGATAGAAGGAAGATTAGACAGTGAGAGAATATGGAACAACTTTATGTGTCTTATTAGTACCATGTCTTATTACTGATAAGAAGTCCTATTTATAAATACAACATGGTAACCTATAAAGGATACAAATCAAATAATTAATATAAATATTTACATAAAGACTAATGAGTAACGAATCATATATGAGTATCAATTATATCAATCATATAAGTAATTGTATCAAATCAATGGACGGCTATTAATTCATAACATTTCCCATAGGAAAAATCCTTTGGGATAAAAACCTAGTGAAGGAAAAAGAGTACACCATTCTATATAATATTGTTCTTTACATCTTCTATTTCTTCCTCTCATATAAACTTACATCATTAAGATGACATAGTCCAATCGTGTGAACCAATTGTTCAAAGTTTTTCTTGGCAAAGACTTTGTAAATAAATCTGCTAGATTTTCGCATGAACAAATCTTTTAGATCTCTACATCATCCTTTCTATTGAATAATGTACTATTGTCTTCACATATGGTTGTTGATTCCATCTTTGTCGGGGATAGCCACAAGTTTCTTGTACATGTTGAAATATAGACCTTAACTAAACATATTCACGACTTACCTCATGTAATGCTAAAAATTATGCATGATTTTGACGATGTTGTTGTATGGTCTCTTTCACATATTGTCATGAAATCATTTTGCTACCACATATGAATAAATATCTTGTTTGTGATAAACCGTTGTGACATAGTGAGAATATAATAAATAACATGCATCTGAATAATCCATTAGATCCAATTATGAATCATTTGGATAAAATAATTCCATATTCGTAGTACCCTTAAGATAACAGGGTATATTTTTTACTCCAATCCACTGTCTTCTTGTAGGTGAAGAACTATATCTTGCTTATCAAATTTACAACAAATGAAATATCATATCAAGTATAATTAGCAAGATACATTAGTGCTCTTATCACACTGATGTATGGTACTTCTGGACCAAGAAGATTTTCATCATTTTCTTGAGGTCTAAGAAGAGCACTTATCAACATCTAACGACCTTACAACTATTAGAGTGCATAATGGATGTGACTTGTCCATTTAGAACATTTTATGCACCTTAATTATATAAGCCTATTGATGTATAAAAACCTCCTTTGTTTAAATACTCAATTTGTAATCTCAAACAAAAATTTTGCCTTTTCAAAATCCTTCACCTCAAATTCTTTATTTAAGAAATCAATTGCCTTTGTGATCTCATTAGAAGTTTCAACGATGTTTATGTCATCTACATAAACAATTATTATGGCAATTTCATTTTTGGATCTTTTCAAATAAATACAAGAACAAATAGGATCATTTATGTATCCTTCTTTTAATAAGTACTCAATAAGATGGTTATACCACACACGTCTTGATTGCTTTAATCAATAAAAGGGCTTGTTCAATTTTATTGAATAACCCTCGTTAAAATTTGCCTTGTTGGGCAAATAAAATCCTTCAAGGATTTTCATATAAATATGATTCTTAAGAGAACTGTACAAATAGATTGTAACATCATCCATTAGAAGTAAATGCAAACCTTGTTATGCAACTAAGATAATCAAATATTGCAATGTTGCTGCATCCAATACCAGTGAATATGTCTTTTCATAAATCAATATTAGGTTTTGTGAAAAACCTTGAGCAACCAATTGTGCTTTGTATCTAACAATTTCATCATTCTTAATTTGATTTTTGCACAAAATTCATATGTACCCAACGAGTTTCACATCTTCAGGTGTGCGAACTATAGATCCAAAAACCTTTCCTTTAGCAAGTAAATCTAATTATTGTTCTTTGCATATTTTAATTTTGGCCTATTGATCCCCATTGTCATTCATAACATTCATCACTATATTATATGTAAAATTTTCGTCAATGTTGACTTCATTTTGGTTCCATATTATATGATTCATGACATAATCTATTAAGATCTCATCATTTTGAACAATTTCAAGTACCTAAGGTTCTTCTAGAACTGAATCATTAATTATGTCAAATGAATATTTTGAGATTACCAACTTTTCGATTAGGTCATCTTGCATTTTAGCTCCTTTCTCATTCAAGAGTTTTTATCTTTGGAACCAATAGACCTATCATGCTTCAAGCGTGTCTTTGGAACTAACAAGCCTACCACGCTTCAGGCATGTTATGAATTAATATCAATTATCTTCAGAGCATTAGCAAATGGTATTAGTTACCCTTCTTTTGTCAGTAAAACATAAGGTAATTGATTGACTAATTTTGAAAATGAATTATCCTTTGAAATTCTAGTTCACATTCTTTTGTATGAGGATCAAGACAAGATAATGATAATTCATTCCAACCAATACCTTTTTCCAATTGTTTTCTTTCTCCCCTTAATGTTGGAAAAACTTATTCATCAAAGTGACAGTCGAAAAGTCAAACTGTAAATAAGTTTCATGTTGGTAGTTCAAGATATTTCATTATTGAGGGAGAATCACATCCAACATATATTCTCAATTGCGTTTGAGGACCCATCATAGTCCCTTTTGGTAGGGGAAACATATACACCACACCCTAAATTCTTACATGAGTCATTGAACAAAAACCAATAACATAATAGAGTATTTGTGATAACTTGTTAGTTTGATGCGAATCAATAATGCAACATGCAAAATTACATATGCTCAAGTAGCCATCGAAAGATTAGCTCTCATAAGTAATGGTCTTCCAACCAATTTTAGACGTTTTAGTAATGATTTCGCAAGTCTATTTTGAGTATGAACATGTGCTATTGGATGCTCAAATTCAATTCCAATTGATGTACAATATTCATGAAAAGGATGAGATGTAATTTCACCAGTATTATCAAAACATATTTTCTTAATTGGATAATCTAGGATGTAAGCTCTTAATTGTACTAATAACTTTGAAAATACTTGATTGCAAGTTGATAATAAACAAATATGTGATCATCTAGTTTATGCATAAATTAAAATCATGAAATATATACATTATCCACATGATAGGTGTATTGGACCATAAATATCACCATATATTTGTTCTGAAAATGAGATTGGCTCATTTCTAATTTTTCTAGTGATGGTCGTATTATCAACTTTTGTGAACTTATAGTTCATGATAACTCATTGGTATGAAGAAGTTTCTTGACTCTTAAGTGGGTGTCCACATGATTTTTTCAACAATTTTTAGCATCATGATATATTCAGGATGACCCAATCGATCAGGCCAAACAAGAAATTCATTTCTATTTGTAAGCTTCTAGTTTACAATGACATGTGTCTCAATTGCATTACTATATATGCAGTATAAGCCATAAGAGAAGGCTAATAATTTCTCCAATACACATTTTATATTTGACTCAATTTGAGTGATATAAAGATATTCAATATCTCCTTCATTATTTGTCTCAATATGATATCCATTTAGACGAATATCCTTGAAACTTAAAAAGTTTCTATTAGACTTAGGAGAATAAAATGCATTTTTAATATGTAATCTTGTATCTTTTGGTAGAAGTACAATAACTCTTTCGGAGCCTTCAATTATATTTGTAGTACTAGAAATAGTACTAACATTGACTTCTCACATTACCAAACAAGAGAAAAATTTATTACTCTTTGAGAATTGTATGAGTTGTTGCACTATCAATAAGACATATATCCTCATCATTGGTGCTAGTGCCAACATTCATTTTTCATATAAACATAAATATCAATATGAGAAAATATTTTTTTAACACTCTCATAACCAATGAGGTGATCAATGCTTCCATTTGATTTATCAAAGAAAATAATAATATTAAGATGAGTAACATCCATATGGCTATAATCAGAATCACCATCATCATGAGCAAAATGTGTTTCTATGTTCTTCTCATTATTTGTACGATGCTTTGGTGTACAACAAGTACAAATCAAATGGTCTTATTTGTACCATCGTAATGATAATATATACTTTCATCTTATTTGCCAATATTTCACATTTTTCTTTTCCCTTTTTCACATTATCGTGCCACTTTTGGTGACAAAATGTGTCTTTGAAATTTCTTTTACAACCATGTCCATAATCAATATCACGATCATGAAAATATAAATCAAATGTTGTTGCATTCACTTCTGGAAATGGAGTAGAACCAATTGGACATGTTTCACGATTTTTTTATTAAAAGCTCGTTACTATGTCCAGCCATACAAAGACATGAAATAAATTCATAATATTTATTGCTGCATTCACTTCTGGGAATGGAACAGATTGGGTGAATCTCATGATTTGTCATCAAAAGCTTCATTGTTTTGTTCAACCCTACAAAGGCATGAAATAAATTTATAATATTTGTGAAATCTTTTATTTTTTTCACAATATTGTTGTTGTAGGAGCAAATTAGTTGCTCAAATGCTTTATTTCTTTATTTAATGGTATCACTAAGATCCATTGCATCTAAATGTATTTCAACATTTAATATCCAATATAAATAATTCTTCCTTTAAATATCAAGGGTCACAAATTCAAATTTTGCAACGTTTAGCGTGTTTAGAATTAGCACATAAAATAATAATATTATTAATAATAATAATCATCAAAATAATAATAATAATAATAATAATAATAATAATCACTGTTATAATAAAAATAAAAATAACAAGACGAAGATGAAAAATGATAAAGTCAAACAATTCTCCTTAGAAGAACAAGAATATAAGGTAAAATTGTAAATGAAGAAAGGATTAGAAAAAACTTGTATTAAGACACGTAGAGTTATCGTTAGCTTCCACTTGTCCTCAGTTGGTTGGTACATCGTGCTGATAACGTGTTATAAAATAAAACTAATAAAAAGTACAAGAATAGAAAATAGAAGGAAGATTAGAGGATGAGATAATAGGGAACAACTTTTTTGTGTGTCTTATTACTGGTAGGAAGAGTTTTATTTATAGATACAACATGGTAATCCAATAAAGGATACAAATCAAATAATTAGTACAAATATTTACATACTAACTAATTGTAACTAACTAACTAACTAACTAACAAACAGTATCAAATTAATGGACAACTATTAATTCATAACAAAACTTACATTGACATTGCAAGATCATATCATTCCATCCTTCACGAACATTCGGGCTAGAATGTCATGAATGTACTTCCTCTCAAAGAAACATAATACCTACATCAAATATTTGCACATTATCTTTATTATCATTTTCTTCTTCAATGATCACTTTTTTCTCTCTCTTTTTTTTTTTTTCTCTTATATATATATATATATATATATATATATATATATATATATATATATATATTCTTGAATCTCTTTTTCTCTCGACTCCTCCTCTTTTCTTTTTCTCTCGACTCCTTCTCTTTATGTTTTTTTTTTCTCAGCACCTCTTTTATTTCATATTCTTCACCAATTTTCTACGTGATTTTCATTACTATTATAAATCTAAACTTTACATATACTCATGATCAACTTATATTTAACTATTTCATATATTAAATAAATTATTAAAAAATATGTGTACGCACCATCTCATATTATATAACATTTTATAAATTAGAGATTTTTAGTTTATATAACATGCATAAGATAAAAAATCTTCTCTCATTATATAACATTTTATAAATCAGAGAGATTTAGTTTATATTACACGCATAAGATAAAAAATCTTCTCTCACATCTAATGTCTATTAGTTAAAATAGAATAAATTTTATTTTTTAAATAAAACAGTTTTAATAACCTAATAAATTTTAAACTTTTGGAGCTTTGTAGTACGGCTTTTTGCTGCGTTTGGTATCTTCACATGTAAGTGTCGTCAAAGTACTACTATAACTCTTGTTTGATAATACAAAAATATCAAGAAAATATATAATATCAATCTTCTCAAATAGTTTTTCATGTAGAATAATGTAGAATAATGTGATTCCTAACTTTTTATTATGAAGGAAAATACATAGAAATACGTAAGAATAGAATTATGTTAATCTTACAAGGTTGTTTTTCATAAAAAATTTGTAACTCTGAATTTTCCTATGAAAGAAAAAAATACCTTGAAGCATGATCAATCTTTATCTGATTCAAATAAATATTTTCATCAACATGCTTTTAAATAAAAATATATAATTCTTTTTCTACAGATATTTTGGAGAAAATAAATATTTTAATTAACGATCACATCAATTTTTATACGTTTAATTAAAAATACCATCTTTAGAGACGTTATAAAGTGCTAATAGATTATCAGTGCCCGATGAATTCTCAAATTCAAACTTGAGACTATTCTTATTTTTCATACGGAATTAACTTTCAAACCTAAACTTGATTTGAAAGACTATTTTTTGTAAGGGTTTTTTATAATTTTAATAAATAAATTAAGGTGACAACTCCTATTTATTTTAAATTCATTTTAAAATTATTTTTTCCGTCTCTTCTTTGTCCTGATTGGGACACAAGGCTTACGGTCTCAAGAAAGAAAAAAGGTTTTTGATGCCACTATATATCACAGAATCACTGAACACGCTTGTTGTATCTTGTTAACACTAGGCCCAACATCTCAAAATTATCACTATGCTCGAAAGCCAAATATTTGAGTTTCATGAATACTGTATAATTCTAATTCCAATTATTAAAAAGAAAAATAGACCTTATCGAACTTTGAAGATTTAAGAAAGTACTTTATTGATAACAATGACTAAGAATCACTTTTGTTTCTTGCCAACTAATTTGATTATAATACTATTTATAAAACGCAAGCGCATTTAAATAAAGTTAACATTTAAACCACAATATGATAAATGAAGACTGGTATTTTGACATCATTCTTTTTTTTACTATCATTTGACACTATCTTTCATAATTATTTACTTTCTCTTTCTTCTAAAAACATAAAAGTTAATTTTTCTTAAGACTATTTTACCCTTATACAAATTGTCAAATGCTCGTTGAATGGTGTCAAATAACGTTTTTCCATGATAAATGTCCTACGATAAATGTTTTATTGTCCAATTCGGGAATGTAAGTATGTTTACTAGTTCATGAATACTGTAAACAAAGAGTTTTTCATTTTTACAACAGTGTTAGCAACATGTATTGCTTAATCGAGAACAAAATATGAATTCACTCAAAATATGGTTTAATTTATGTTTCTATTCAATAGTCAACGCTTTTGATTTCCAAAGGGGACAAACATTTTTTTTCATGTAACCATCTCCTTATACAATCTGCATGGTATTCATGTCCGCATTGAAGAATGTCAATCTCTTCCTTGTTCTTATATTCATATTATAAAATTATGCATGTGCATTCTCATAAATAAAAGAAAGAGAAAAACATATTTCTAATACATAAAACTTGAATGAATAAAATATACATGTTATATTTTATACCTGACATATTATACAAAGATCAGTTTCCTGATCTTCAAAAGTTGACCCCTCCAAGTTCTTAGGTACTAGACAAGCTTTAAATTTTGTCTGCACTTGTCTTGCAATAATGTCTTCCAACAAACCTCTTTCTATGTTGCCATTGCCTAGCCTTTCACCTAACTCAAGAAGCTCTTGTTGATCAATTAACGGTTAGCAATTTATAATTTTTATAGTCACTAAGGTTTTAGCATTCATAAAAAAATGCATTAGACTATTTATATATAATATTCTTGCCTCATATGACATGTCGTGAATGTCCAAACGCATATCATTATAAGGGTCACCTAATGAAGGAGATTCATGTTCAAGAAAAGAGAATAACAAGAAAGAAAGTAGGTTTTTAAGGAATAGGAATTACCAAAAGAGAATGACATATTACACGAAATGAAGGAGGATGAAAATTATGCATGTTGTCTCTATGAGGTGCATTTTGTATGGGCATCGAAGAACTTTTTGAATGATTTGGTGTTGTTGGAACTCTATATGATGGGTCAGTCACGTTGGAATTAAAGATGGAGTGACCTGTGACATCTTGCGCATAATACTGCCAACGGGGAGATATGTGGTGGTGCCTTCTTCAGAGACCCATTCTTGTATTCTCTAATGAGCTTCCATTAGCACCGGGAAATGGAGCTGGAGAAAATGATCAACAAATGACCAAATCAATTCACCATGTCAAGAATCAACATTGGTAAGGTAATGTTGATATACATGAATACATTATAAAGAGAACAAAATAGAACAAGTAGAGAAAGAAAGAGAGACATTTTACCTTGTACATAGGAGATTGGAAGAGATTGATACCAAGCCCAAGCCAAAGCATCAATGGTTAGAGTGACGATGATGAAGTCCATGATGTTGAATGCAAAGAACTACTTTTTTGGCGATAGCGGAAGAAAATTTTAAGAAATGAGTAATTTAATTTGTAAATTTATCGTAACATTATTAAAAAGATGATAATTTAAATAAGGTAAAGGTTAAAGAGGGAAATCTATTACTAAAGATAATTTAATTTCAAAAATTTAATTGTAAATATTCAGTTTAAGTATTTAATGATAAGTGAAATCATTACTATTAAAGATAATTTAATCTTTAAAATCTAATTCTAAATATTCATTACAACTTATCTTGGTATCTTGAATTATTATATGTGAATCTTTAGGTGACACAAAGTTAGGACAACTTCGCTTTAGGAAGGAGGGTACGATAGAGAGGACTATCTTTTTATTCAATATACTGGTGAGTGATTCTTCAGGTGACATGAAGTTGAGGGGACAAAAAATGATATGATCCTTACCGAAAAGAGAACAATCTTTTCTAAATTTGAATATCTTTTGTAAAGAATAATTAAAATAAGAGTAAAGAACGCGAAATAAGACAGAAATGGAATGTGCCACAATCTAGTAGATTGATAAGTAAAGGAAGATTCACCACAAAGAGGTCCCTCTTTGATAAGAACCCAATCAAAAGAGTAGATGCCACAATCAACGATAGATAAGTCAAGTTGCCACAATCCAATCCACGATTGATAAGTCAAGACGCCACGATCGAGATTGATAAGCTTTTCGAAGGTTCGCCACAAAGATCTTTGTCTTTGATATGAACATAATAATATTGATGCCACAAAGAACCTAGTCTTTGATAATTCAAAGAGGATTCACCACAAAGACCTTTGTCTTTGATAAGAACGTTAAGGCTTAAGCCAAGAATCAAGAGAATCCTCTCTTAAATGAGCTAATTATAGTAATGGCTGAAAAGTGATTACAATTGTTTAGACCTTGAAATTTATAGGTGATAATGTAGATTTTTACCATTATCTTGGCTATCTTTTGCTAACAGAATCAACTCCTATTGAGCTTTTAACCCATTTAATCCTCGCTTTTACTTTGCTTTTGTGAATAAATACAATATGGGTTACATAGATCTAATTATACCATTAATCCCCTTTTTTGTGTCCAATTTAATGATAGGAATCCTTTGTCTCAAACCGAAGAAGTTGTCAACCAGAGAAGAAAGAAGAAAAAAAAACAAAATTGAAGATTTGACCCTGCATCCAGCACTGAGTACCAGAAAGTCAAGGCTCAACGCCATTTGCCTCACATTTTTCAAAGCTCAGCACCAGGATCAGCGTTGAGCGCCAGTTGATTCGAATTTTTGGACACTCAACGCCATTTGGTTCGCATTTTTGGGCGTTGAGCGCTGATTAGCTAGCAAAGTTGGACGTTGAACGGTGTGGGGATAGTGTTGAGCGGCACTTGTCCTAATGTGGCAAAATTTTTAACCTATTTCTTTTGGATTCTCAATGGGAAGGCATCTTTGGACGTGAGAGGCACGAAAGAACACGTTTTGAAGAGCTTGGAGGTTTGCCAGGGTTTGTGGGGACAATTCCTTCTTCCTCTTTGTATCTCCTTTCTCTTCCATTCTTCCATTAATAAGCTTGAGCCTCCATGACAATGGAGAGCTAAACCCATTTTTGTTGGGGTTAGATGTAGCCTCTGAACTCTTGTGTAAATTGCAAATGTTTTAATTATATATATGCCTCTTTCATTAAATGTTAGTCTTCTTGTTTCTTCACTTAATGCTAGCACTGATTTGACCATCCATTACATGATATTTGGTTCATGGGATGTGAAAATATCTTTTAAAACCTTAATTTGGAACAAGAAAACTCAATGGAGCTTGTTGTAAGACCCGTGAAAATTAATTAATTAATAAATGCGGGTAGTGGGAGCCTTTATGGCATTTAATTCTGACATGTATGACGTGAAAAAGTACTAGCTTAAGTGATTGAGAGTACTTGGTTTGTGTGAGAGGACTTGGGTTCAAGTCCTATGTATGCCATTTATGTACTATTTAATTTATAATTATTTTAATAATGTGCTGGATCATGATGAGTGATAACATAATTATAGAATTATGTGAATTATCATGAAACATGAATTTGTTGAATGGTAGGAGTTGATTTTGGTGCGCAATGATTATAGTTTGGGGAAGACACATGAATGTTACCTAACAGTTTTAAAGCCTCTTGGAATGGAATAATCTTGTGGTAAATTGCTATAATGACATGGTGAGAGTTGTAAATATCTATACATGGATATGAATATAATGCACTAGTATAAAGGATTGTATAAGACCCGTGAAAATTAATTAATTAAATAATTAATTAATTAATAAATGTAGGTAATGGGAGCCTTTATGGCATTAAATATGATTGATGTGATGTGGAAAAATACTAGCTCAAGTGGACTTGGGTTCAAGTCTTATGTATGAAAATTATGTGTTATTTAATTATTATTATTTTTAAATATATGTTGATCATGTTGACAGATAATATAATCATTGAATTATATTAATCATCATGAAACATGAATTGATTGAATGGTTGGGCATTGATTTGGAATTGGCATGGTTGTGGGTTCAAGCCTTGGAGAACCCAAATTAAACTTTATTTTTTGCTAAACTTAGTTTTGGCTTGAATATGAAAGGGTAGATGAAACCCTAGCCCCAGCCAAGGAGGGCTGGAAAACCATCATGAGACAACTAATGAATGGTAATTAACATAAGATTAATGCTATTTTTCGTTTTGCCTCATTAAACCCACATTAAGACACCAATTAGAGGCTAATTAAGAGAAAATGAGAGAGGTTTTGTGGCTGGTTTTACTGGATTGGTTGAGGGAGACAAAAATCAGAGTGAAGAGAGTGTGTTAAGTGAATCATTGAGGCTGATTTGAGGAGAACTAAGGAAGGCTATTGGAAGCAAGGGAGAATCAAGAGTCATTCAAGCTTTTAAGCAAAAGGATCCAAGTTAGGGGTGCTGTCAACGCGTTTAATTGATTAAATTATTGCATGAATTGTATAATATATGTATATTGATCATGCACCCTTCATTTTCTATGGATTTCACGAGTTTCTGGAATTTCCAAAAACCGCCTAGCGGACTGATGGACGGCCGCCAGGCAACACATCAAATTCTACCTAATACTGGGTTCCTAAAAGGGAATTGCCTGGTGGTAAATCCCTAACCGCCAAGCGATGCATGGATTAATTTACCCAGTTTTTCTGTTTCGTTGCACTGCCTGGCGGTGATGAACACCCATCAGGCGACACAGTGATCTTTTGGCTCGTACTTAATGTTTTAGGGTTCAGGAATGTTTTTGTTTGGGGGAAAATAAAGTCCTAATTATTTGTGAGTGATTAGGTGTCATGTCTCGTTGGATTAGATGTAATGGGGGGTAAATTGGATGATATTGTATGTACGGGGTTGTAAGGTGTGATGATTTGAGAATTTTAGTATCTGAAATCAAATAATGGGAATTTAATTTGAGTATTGATATTATCGAAATGGAAAAATTAGCCTGATTAAATTGTTAAGTAATTGGAAGTATGTTGTCAACTTGCATTGGATGAATCTTGGGAGAGAGGGTTGCGTAGGTGTTGTACGAGTGCTGGAATTTTCCAGAATTGATATGCACCGCCTGGCGGCAAGCTTCGAGCCGCTAGGTGATATGGGTAACAATAGAGGTTGATTGTGTTCCGAGTGCAGTGAGGATGGAAACTGAACTTCGAGCCATTGAAGTGTACAAGGGAAAGATGAGATATGTGGGTCAAGGGTTGAAGTAAATTGGAAGGAGTAAAATGAGTAGATGTAAATACTATGTTATGATTAGATGGGATGTAGTGGATGCTGCGTTATTCAATCTTAGGTGGAGAAACCAGAGTTCTATTTTGTAAAAAGAAGGACTGAAATGTAGAACATTAAGGTTAATTAGAATTGCCAAATTGGAGATTTGAGTGCAATTGTGGTAAGTTGTGGTGGTGGTGTCATATAACTATGGTAGTGTCTTACTTATTGATTGGACAAATAATGTAATAGTAGAGGTATGAGATTAACAAGAGTATGTATGATCTTAGAAGCATTGAGGGTAACCAAGTCTATTCATTTATAACTTAGGTTAGTGAACCTAAACGAAATTCAGAATGTTGGTAGAAATCACTAGGAGCGAATATAATAGATTGGGAGAAATTCTATAGTGAGGATTTGTGCTTAATCATAGTGTAACATGTTCAAGATGCCTATAAGTCAGTACAATGCAGATTACTGGTGCAGCGCCTGGCGGCAGAGCGGGACCTGTCAGGCGATAACTGCCAAAACAATGGGTTCCTAGTGCTCGTGCGCTTGGCGGCATGGGTAGTCCCACCAGGCGATAACTACAGTAGAGGTATTTCCTGAGGAGCTACGCGCCTGGCGATACGTGTCCCCCGCCAGGCAATTTTACTGCACCAGCCTTGAGTTGCTGGTTCTGCATGTGTGATCTACAAGGCTTTTCAAATACTTTAAAGGTTGGCTTGCTGGCGTTCCTTGAGTTGAGCTCGGAACGTATCCCTTGAGTTGAGCTCGGGATAGGGGTTAAGCACGTGGCATTCCTCGAGTTGAGCTCGGAATGACATCCCTCGAGTTGAGCTCGGGATGACGGATGAACACGAGGAACCCTTGAGTTGAGATCGGGTTGACGAGTGTTGCTAGTGTGAGTGTGCTGGTTGTGGCCAATACGGATGGGTCCAAATAGATTGTCCTCCTTAATTGTAGCTAACGAGTTTGATAGTCTTAGGACGTTACGACTATGTTTGTATTTGGGAACCTCACCTTGCGTTACGTTATATGATCTGTAACATGGTTTCCCACACATGCTCTATCGGTTATCGCCGATAGGTATGACAACAAGACACCTTGAAATAGTCACTAGAAGATGTAGAACATGAATAACATGGTTGTGGCCATGTGATATGGAATCAAATGAGGGAATTTATATATTTTGTTTGTTTTATATATATATATATATATATATATATATATATATATATATATATATATATATATATATATATATATATAAGTGTGTTTTATATGTATGTTGTAAGACTCGTAGAATTTAATTAATTAAATATATAATTAATTAATAAATGCGGGAGGAGAAATAATTATGACATTAAATTAGGGTTGGTATGACATGGAAAAGTGCTAGCTCTTGTGGTTGAGAGCACTTTGATTGTGTGAGAGGACTTGGGTTCGAGTCCTATGTATGCTAACTTTTGTGCTATTATTTTATTATTTAATCTATGAAATCATGTTCTGGTATGATATGATGTCTGAATTGGATTTGTTAAGTATGAAACATGAATTGGCATGATGGTGTGATATTGATTTGGTAAGTGCATGGTTATGGTTCAAACCTTGGAGAATCAAACTAAAAACTTTATTTTTAGCATTTTTGGCTTTGAATTGAATATGAAAGGTTGGGAAAAACCCTAGATAGTTGAGAGGCAGCCTTGGGTAGCTAAAAAACAGATCATAAAGGTCAATTAAAGGGTAATTAACAGTACCAATAGGTAAATTTCGTTTTGGGTAATTAAACTCTACTAAAAGCCAAGTTTAAAAGGGTAAAAAGTGGTCATAGGGAAGGTTTTGGCAAGCTGGAATAGTAACCTGAGTTAGGGCACGAGAATCAGAGAGATTAGTGAGGATTGAGTGAGGTTCTGGTGAAGATTGAGTGAGCACACCAAGAAGGGGGAGACGGTGATCAAAGGAAAAAGCTTGAGGATTTCAAGTATAGCAAAGGAAATCAGGTTAGGGGAGCTGAACCACGTCTTATATCGTTTATTGAATAATTATATGATTGAAAGTATGTGTGTTTTGCTGAACTTGTATTATTGGATTGAAAATGCTGAGTTCTGGAAATTTTCTAGAAACCGCCTGGCGGGCTGTTCATAGCCGCCAGGCGGCGCATGTAGAGTTCGCCTATTCTGGGTTCCTGGGAGGGGACCGCCTGGCGGTACATACCCGACCGCCAAGCGACACATATTAATTTCACCAGTTCTGGAATTTTATTATGAACTGCCTGGCGGTGATGAACAACCGCCAGGCGACGCGAGTAAATGTTAGCGATTTTGGTATATTTTGGGTTCAAGGGTGAGTATGATTGGATGAAAATGTAGTGGTAAGTGTTAGGGGGTGATATGGCATGTGTTTTATTGATTTGTAGCGTAATTGAAGTCGTAAATTGATGGAACAATGTACATGAACTCTAGGGTTGAATGTTGGGTTACCATTAGTTATGATTCAAAATTGGATACTGGGAAATTGCAGTGGGATTAAACGATCATTATATTTGAGTCTGAATTGTCCTGATTGTGTTGGTATATGAGCGGAGACTGATGGGGATTCGCATAGAAGGAAGAATGGTGAAGTCAGAGGTGCTGGAAAGAATCTGGAAATACCTAGATGGTATGCACCGCCTGGTGGCACGGGGTTTGCTGCCAGGCGCCGACGCAGACATTATACCCCAGATTTGATGAAACAAATGCTGAGGGGCTGGGGGTTTGTTCTGGAGAGAATTGGTTCAGTACGGTGTAAATAGGGTTGGGAAATCCATGGGTCAGGAGCTGCTTTTCTACCTTGATTGTGGTCAAGTATGTGGGGTAGGTTTCTATGAATCAACGAGTTCAAGTAAGGCTTGAGGTGTTGAACTAAATTTTCTGATATGGGTATTAGTAATTTAGTTAACTTGGGTTCATAATACTGCTTGAAATAAAGTCGTAGAATCGGGACAGTTGGAACTGGGAACATAATTAGTTGGAGTACATTGTGGTTGGCCTAATTCTTAAGAAACAATGTGTTATGGGTATATGCTGTATATTTGGTGCCAGAAATCTAGTAGTCTTGAGGAAGAAATTTGAGATAGAGAACATAAACCAGAGGGGATGGCTGTACTGGTATGGCGCCTGGCGGGAGGGAACGAATCCACCAGGCGATAGAGGGAAGACAATGAGTGCCTGTTAGTGCAGCACCTGGCGGGAGAGCCTGTGGCGCCAGGTGATTTACACCCAATAGGAAGTCACTATCACGTAGGCGCTTGGTGGTAGGAGTAATACCGCCAGGCGGTACCTGGAGTAAGGAAAGTATTTGAGGCGCTGTGCGCCTGGCGGTACGCGACACCCGCCAGGCGGTTTGGGAGCTGGCAGCGCCTGGCGGCACGTGTCCCCCGCCAGGCGATTTATACTACTGCAGCGTTGAGTTTTGATTGTGTATCTGTGATCTACAATGCGTCTAGTGGTGCTTTAAAGGTGGGGTTGCTGGTGTTCCTTGAGTTGTGGCTTGGAACGTATCCCTTGAGTTGTGGCTCGGGATAGGGGTTGTGGCCAGTACGGATGGGTCTAGATAGATTGCCCTCCTCAGTTGTTGGTTGACGAGTTTGGTAGTCTTAGGACGATACGGACTATGTTCGTATATGGGAACTCTACTTGGCGTTGCGGTGTATGATCCATAGCATGTTTTCCCGCACGTGCTCTATCGGTTGTGGCCGATAGGTATGGCAGTAAGTCACCTTGATGTAATCCTTAGACGATGTAGAACACGAATAATCTGATTCGGGGGTCGGATTGTAGGAATAAAAGTACAGGACAATGTGGGGAATTAAGTTAAGTGCTGTGATATGTATGCATGTTGATATATATGTTTATAGCATTGTATATATGTGATTTATTTGCTAAGCTCACCCTATCTGCGTGTGTTTGGCGATGATCGTGTACGCAATACACGAGAGCAGATGTTGATGATGCAGGTAGCTTTGGTGCAGCTTAGTTGCGGAGAGGGGTTCGATTGGGAAATTCTTATGTTATTTATTGCTTTTGAAAATAGTTGTAAACCTTAATGGGTAATTTTATAACATTGTGATTTTGGTATTTATAAACTTTATTCGATCGTATAATAAAATTTAAATTTTCCCGCGCTTTGGGAAAATGAGGTATTATTAAATGCGCTGAGTATTTTATTTTTCTCTATTTTATTTACAAACCCGTAATATCCTGACGGAATGTTACATATGTATATATATTTATATGTTTATTCTGTTAAGCTCACCCTATCTGCTTGTGGTTGGCAATGATAATGTATGCGGTACACGTGAGCAAATGATGTTGTTGTAGGTGGTTCTGGTGATGCTTAGCTACGGAGCGGGATAGCTTGGGAGTTTTATATTTTATGATTTGAAATAAATTGTAAACACTATGGATGTTTTATATTATTTTGAGTTTTATAAATTATGGAATTTTGGACTATTCATAAATTTAATAAAGTTTTAAATTTCCCGCGTTTTTGGGAAATGATGTTATATTAAATTACGAGTATTGAGTATTTTCCTTATTTTATTATTTAAATCCGTAATATCCTGACGGGATGTTACAATTTGGAGCCACCAGGTGGTATGTTACGAAAATAGTGGGGCATTGAACGCATGGCGCCTGGCGACATTGAGGGTTTCGCCAGGCGATACCTATAAATAGTGAGCACCAGAGGCGCTTAGCACTTGGCGGTACGCGTCCCCCGCCAGGCGGTCTGGAAGCACAATGCGCTTGGTGCCTCGTGAGTAGCGCCAGGCAGTTTTGGTGAGGCAAATGTATTTTGCTATGCTTTGGACTTGCGTGATTTACAAGGCTTTAGTGATGCTTCAAAGGTTGGCTTGCTGGTGTTCCTTGAGTTGTGGCTCGCGATAGGGGTAAGCACGTGGTATTCCTTGAGTTGTGGCTCATAATAGCATCTCTTGAGTTGTGGCTCGGGATGGTGGATGAACACGAGGAACTCTTGAGTTGTGGTTCAGTTTGGCGAGTGTTGCCGGTGTGAGTGTGCACGAAGCGGCATGTACGGATGGGTCCAATTAGATTTCCCTCCTTAGTGTTTAACTAACAAGTTTGGTAATCTTGGGACGTTACGAATGTTATTCGTATTGGGAACTTCACCTGGAGTTACGGTGTATGATCCGTAGTATGGTTTCCCACACGTGCTCTATCAGTTATGGCTAATATGTGTGACAGCAAGACATCTTGAGGTATTCACTAGAAGACGTATAACACGAGTAAGATAGTGGTGGCCATGTGGTGTGAAATCAAAGGATGGAAATTCCTTTGGTGTACTCATTGTATGATTTTATCTAATGAAAATATATGGTTTATATATATGTTTGTCTAATTGTTAGCTCACCCTATGTGCTTGTGTTTGGCGATGATCGTGTACGCGGTATACGTGAGCAAAGGATGTTGCAGGTGGATCTGGTGAGGCATAGAGCCGGAGCAGGGCTAGTCTAGGATAAAGAATTTTGTCAGAACTTTCATATTTTTATGATTTTAAATAAATTGTAATCGTTTATATTACTCAAATTTTGATAATTAAATTGTGTTTATAATTACGGAATTTGAATTATTGTTGACGTAATAAAAGTTTAAATTTCCCGCGTTTTGGGAAATGAGGTTTCTTTAATTGGCGATTAATTACTATTTATTTATTTTATTATTTAAATCCGTAATATCCGGTCGGGATGTTACACTTGTATCTAGGAGTGTGGCTTGACCCATTTGTTGTCTTAAATCCTAGTGCATAAAGCATATTTGCATATTAAGAGTTCAATGGGATTGACTCTTAATAAGGAAATTTAGGCTCAATCCATTAAGGAATTAGGGTTTGAGTAGAATTGTGGGTTGACATTAGCATATTGATGTAGAGAATGTAAAATTGTATTTGCATGACAACAAAGTAGGTGATTCTAACCCCGACAATATCAATTCATATCATTTCTAATATTTTCCATTAACTAAGTGCCTTTAACTTCCAAAGTTCATCTTTAATCAATTATGCACAAATTTACTTTCGCACATGAAACTCAAAATTATGGAATCATTCTTTAGTTTAAATTAGTTATTAATTGCACTATTGATTAGTATTACACGAGTCTATTGGGAAATGATATCCCGACCTTAGTGGTTACTACTTGCGCGATTTGGTACGCTTGCCAGAGTCTTAACAATAGGCTTTAAAACATAAAAGATAAAAGATAAAAACGAAATAAAATATCAAAAGATATCAAAATATATCTGAAATATCAAAAGATATCAAAAGATATCCAAAAATATCGTAAGATACCAAAAGATATCAAAATATCAAAAGATATCCAAAAATATCGTAAGATACCAAAAGATATCAAAAATATCAAAAGATATAAAAAGATATCCATGATATCAAAAGATATCCAAAAATATCAAAGGATATCAAAAGATAATAAAAAAACATAAGCTGAATCATTTACATAATTAAATATAATTAATAAATTTAATTATATAAATTATTCTTTAATTATATGATCTTCATGTCTCGTGTTATTTAATGCTAAAAGCTCCTAGTTAAGTTATTCTTATATATATTCAGGAAATAGTCCTCTATCATAACCTCCTTCCCAAAGCGAAGTTGTCCTCAACTTCGTGTCACCTGAAGATTCCTTCACCATTGTATTGGATAAAGAGATAATCCTCTATCATACTCTCGTTCCTAAAGCGAAGTTGGTGCTCAACTTTGTGTCACCTGAAGATTTCTTCACCTTTGTATTGGATCAAGAGATAGTCTTCTATCATACCCTCCTTCTTAAAGCAAAGTTGTCTTTAACTTCGTGTCACTTGAAGATCCCTTTCCCTTAGGTTTGGTAGTATTAAAGTAACTCCCTCCTTCTTAAATTTCTCTTTATCTTGAGTTGAACTTGATCAATCATTCATGGTTCTCTCTCGTTTGGAGAGAATTCAACCCGAATTCCAACAGATCTTACACACAACCCACAAACATAATTCAGAAACATAACCCTAAAATAACCCAAAATAGAAATTATATTAAAAATGAGATTTAGATCCTGAAAGAGTCCAATATTTTATTTTCAAATGCTTTAGAGGTTTGCCTTCAAGGTCAAATACCCACATGCACAAGTTATCAAACAATTGTAATTTAAAATTGTAATGCTTAGAGAAAATCACAAGAATATTGCTCAAATAAACCGTCAATTGTAAATGTCTTGGATTGCCCCTAAGTTTGATGAGAATGGACAAACAAACTTTATTTTGCGAATATATTTTCAATCTTGTGTTTTTGCCCATAAGTTGGTTAGGAATGGACAACCAAACTGACTCATGTGCAGTTCTTTTAAAATTTGGATTCAAACTAAAAAAGTCACTTTAAATGTCCAAAGTACTTGACAAACAAATTACCAAAACAATTTTATTAAATTCCAAGCTTATGTCTTTCTTTTCTATCACCCTTTCTTCCTTCCATTGTTGATGGCTTTTTCCTTTATAAACAAATCTTCCCTAGGCAACAAAATAATACGAGGCTAGTTAGTATTCTCTCTTATTGATAATTCAGATTGCTCTCTCATCTTTTTCTCTCTTCTCTTTCTTTCCTTTCTCTATTTTTTCTTTCTCTTTTTCTCTCTTATCTTTCTTTCCTTCCTCTATCTTTTTCTTTCTCTTCTCTCTCTTTCTTTTCTTTCTTTTCTCTCTTTCTCTTCTCTTTCTCTCTTTTCATTCTCTTCCCTTCTCTCTCTCTATTTCTTCGTTCTCTTCTCTTTCTCTCTTATCTTTCTCTTCTCTTTCTTTCTTTTCTCTTTCTTTTCTCTTTCACTCTTTTCGTTCACTTCTTTTTATCTCTTTTCTTTCTCCTCTCTTTCTCTCTTTTCTTTCTCTTCTTTGTTTATATCTTCTTTTTCTCCTCTGATTTTTTTTCTTCTCTCGCTATAAGTGTATATTTCTCTTATGTAAGTCCTTGTAATGTGGAAAGCTCCATTTTGTAATAAGGAAGTACAAAACTTTCCCTTATAGCCACCTTCAATACCTCCCATGAATAGGGATGGCAACGAGGCGGGGCGGGTACGAGTATCATGACCCCATGCCCATAATAAAAATTTATCCACATCCCCATCCCCAAACTCAACGGGTATACAACTTTTGATCCATCTTCATCCCCATTCTCCTTCCCACCGGGTAACGACTATATTCTTATACACATACCCATTCTTTTACTGTGTCAAATATCAATTAAATAATTTTTATAAAAAATAAACATCACACCGAAGGAATCATGATACTATCAAAATATTTAATATTAAAATAATATACTCTATTTTCTTTTCATGATGTCAAATTAAAAAAAATACTATAAAAGTATAAATCTCAAATTAAAGTAACAAATAACAACTAGTTATAATAACCAAAATAATTATATAAAAACTAGATAATTATATAGATAGATAGATAGATAAATAGAGAGAGGATGAGTAACAGATAGTGCGAACAAAGACCAAACAGGAATAGGATTACGTGTTGGAATAAAGCCGGAGACACAACGAAGGAAGGTTTCATTTTGGTGAGAATGGAAGAGAGTGATTATCTCTGCGTTTACGTTTTTTTTCTCTTAACCATTAGACACTCCACACAATATTCATTTAAATTGCGTAACATAAGTGGCTGTTAATTAAAATATTTAATTTTTATGTTACCATAAGTGTTTTTTAACATAGATAACTTGATTTTTTTATTATAATTTATTGCTTTTTATATATTTTAATTTATTATGAGATTCATGTAATGCTGAAAAACTTATAAAGATTACTTTATTTTCGTAACAATGGTGTTTGGAATAAATGGGAGAAAAACTTAAGATTAAAAGTAGTAAAGGACACAAAAACTAAAAAGTAGAAAAAAAATAAACATATATGACAAATAATATAAAAATTATATGTATTTAGTGCAAAGAAAAAGAAGTAGACGAAAAGAGAAATATATAAATAAAAGTTTTTTATTTTTTTATTACCAGATGTTAATTTTTAATATTTTGTTAGTTGTGGGAGTTAAACTCACTTTTTCTTTCATCCTTCTTTCCAAACCTTTTAAACCATTATATGGTAACCAAACATAAATATGTAAATAAAAGATATTGTTTTAAACAATTTTAACAATATCTAATATCAAATCATGTTTATGTTTCTCTAATAAATAATAGACATTATGTTTTTCAAATTAATAATATATCTAACAATTATATTATTATTTTAAGTTGGTTTTAAAATGTTTTTTTAAAATTTGAAAACAAACGCTCTTCCCTTTTGTAATTTCTCTTTCATCTTCTTTTGATTTCTCTCTCTTCCATACCTCTATGTCTTTCTCACATCTCCTTTATAACTCAATTTACAACCTCAATTTTTTTATTATTTTCAAAATCAAGTTCCACCATAGTGAAATTGAAGAGTTAAATACCATTTTGGACCGATCAATTTCTTCTTTTGAGTAAGTTCATTTTTTATCTTTGTTTTTTTGAAGCAACGTCCACCCATCTTGATACAACTCCACAGCCACCTAGATGTATTCCTGAGATTGAGATGGTGGAAGAGGTCCCATGAAGTCAATGCCTCAATAGTTAAAGATTTCAACTTCAACAATATTATGTAGTGGCAACTCATGTCTTCTTGAGATTCCACCACTCTTTTGGCATCTATCACATTGTTTGCAATACTTAAATGCGTCTTTAAATAAAGAGGGCCACTAGAATCATGCTTGCAAGATTTTTGCTGAATACATTTTGTATTAAAATGTCCTCCATAAGGAGAATCATGGCAATGCCATAATACATCCTTCACTTCTTCACTAAATATGCACCTTGTACCGCACCTAACCAAACTCGACCAAATAAATAAACAACGTATATATCAAGGCAGCCAAGTATTCAGCTTTGGCCGAGTCAGCCTAACTTGTACCGGTTTTAACCTATACCTCTAGAAGAATAACCTACACCTCATGTAACCTCAGGTAGGTAGCCGGTCCAGGCCGGCTACTTCTGCAGACCTGATAAGATTAAAGCCCAGGCCGACAACTCCGATAAACTTAGTGAAAATAGAAGCCCCCGCATTCAATAGGTCTTAAGGTCCTGGGTTAGGGCCCAGGCCCACTCATAGCCCAAGCTAGAGCCCAAGTCAAGGCCCGGCCCATGAGGTAATCAGACATCATTAATGCTCTATAAATACACGTGGACCCCAGTAATTAAAGGTACGCATTCATTAATCACTGATTTGACCTTCTGAGAGCTTTGACTTACTTGAGCTTCAGAGACTCTTCTGCAGGTAACCCCTCCTGGGTTCAAGCTGACATGTATCAACCGGGGAGAGGCCAACTAAGGAGATAGCGGACTACATGGTAAAGTGACGCTTGTGCCTAACTCATCTTATTTGTTCTCTGTAGGAACAATTGGCGCCCACCGTGGGGCACGAGACGAACACCTTTAGTACCCGTTTTTCTCTGAAGATGGTTTCCACCCGTAGCAAAGCTGGAGTGAACAAGCAGGCGGATGCTGGTCCCTCTGGACCTGCTGGAATCACCCTTGATCTGGCCGCCATCCTAGACGGCCAAGCGAAGATGCAACAAGAACTCGCAGATTTGAAGAAACGCAGCGCGGACGAGATGGAGGCGCTACGACAAGAGAACTCTCGTCTGAGGCGAAAGATCGAAGCTGATCCCAATCTAAAGGGAAAAGCCAAGGAAACCTCTGAAGCTGCGAGGTCTCCAGCTTTCCAGCCCACAGAGGAAGAAAGTGAGTACAACCCCACTCCTCACACCTTCACCACCACTCAACAAACATCCATCCCCTCTACCCGTCCCCCTTACTTCCCATCTGCTCAACTAGGGTTCACCGCACCCCCAACCTTTGCCGCTACCCTCCCTACCACCCAGATCACCTACAACATACCCACCACCCTGCACACCACACATGTTCCACCATACAACCCACAATACCTCCCGACAACCCACATCCCCCCCCACAACCTCACCTCTACCTTCCCCGTTATGATCAACCATCTCATCCCACCTCACCTGTTCCCTCCCCACCAGCCCAGACGCTGTCACCCCTTCACCGACTTTATTGCCAACACTCCTCTTCCGGCCCAGTGGGAACCTTTCACCCTGGACCGCTATACTAGCGAAACCGACCCTGACGAGCACTTTAAAGTCTACATCACTCATGTCGCCCTGTACACGTCCCAAGACACAGTCTTTTGCAAAGCCTTTCCCACCACCCTCAAGGGCTCTGCCCTAGAATGGTTCACAACCCTTCCGCCTTACTCCATCGACAGTTTCGACGTCCTCTCCCACATGTTCTCCACCCATTTCGTTGGCAGCCGCCCGCACCAAACTACCACCATCTCCCTCCTGGGCATCAGACAAGAACAAAGCAAACCACTCAGAGCGTTCATAGATCGCTTCAGTAAGGCAGCTCTTCGTACACCACACCTCAATTAGGAGATGATCCTCCAGTGCATGGCCCTTACCTTACAACCCGACCCCTTCACCAACAACGTTTATCTCCACCCACCTGCCTCCATGCACGAGCTCAAGTTACGTGCAGCTGACTATGTCCGCATGGAGGAAATGCAAACCCTCCACACCAAATTCTGCAACGACTATGTAGCCACCACCGCCAACCCCACCCCACAACCTAACCCACGTCCTGATACCCGCCACGTGAGCCCCGCCAACCTCGCTTCACCAGATACGCCCCTCTTACCGTAGCCCGCTCCCGCATCCTCGACGAGACCCTACAAGCTGATCTAATCCCTCCGCCACGCAAGACAACCACACCTCCCAACGCCGATATGACCAAATATTACCGCTACCACCGCAACCATGGTCATACTACAGAAGAATGCAAAGCACTCCAGGATAAAATAGAAGAACTGGTCCGTGCTGGCCACTTTCACCGCTTCATCCGTAGAGACGACCATTCCTCCTCCTCTCGATCCTGCCATCCCTTCGATCTGATCGTAGACATCCTCCACTTGACTCCCGTCACGACAGACGCCCCACCCAACCCACCAGTCAAGAACCGGAGCCGGCCCGAACCAACATCACCCTGCCGACCCTCCCCTACGTGGCACCATTAACACCATCTCTAGTGGCTTCGCTAGCGGAGGATCCACTTCCTCTGCCAGAAAAAGACACCTCCGCCATATCCAATGCATCAACCACATCACCTATTCCCACCATAGACGCCGTATGGCTCCTATCATCTTCACAGATGATGACTTTCACGGCCTCGACCATCAACAAGATGACCCCATGGTTATCACTATTGAAATCGAAAATTACGCTGTTAAGAAAGTCCTCATTGATCAAGGCAGCTCCGTTGATATCCTCTACTGGGCCACCTACCAAAAACTTCAACTTCCTGACACCGTCATGGTCCCATATGATGAGCCAATATATGGCTTTTCTGGTGAACAGGTATCCACCTGGGGCTACATTGACCTCGACACCGTCTTTCGGGAGGGGACCCAAACTAAAACCATCCCTATCCGCTTCCTTATCGTCGACGCGTCAACATCCTACAACATCCTCCTGGGTCATCCTTCTCTCAATACCCTTGGCGTTGTCGTTTCCACCCCTCACTTGGCCATGAAGTTCCCTGCCCCGTCCAGCGACATCCTCACCATCCACTGCGACCAGTGCTTGGCACGCGAATGCTACATGGCCAGCATGCGACCACAACTCCCAATCCAACAAACCAACCATATCGAACGACCCTCTTGCTCTAACATAGCCTTATCTGGCGAAGATCTTGACCCCAGAATAGGTCGGGATGTTCGCCTTGAACCAGTTGAGGACACCTCCCCTCTAGAGCTTCCCAATGGTCACTCTATTAACCTAGGCACCGGTTTAAACTCTGACGAGCGTGCCACCATCACACCCATCCTCATCAACAACACCGATCTTTTCGCCTGGTCGGCCGCCGACCTCCCTGGGGTAGACCCCCAAGTGGCATCCCACAAACTATCCATATATAAAGAAGCCCGCTATGTATCCTAGAAAAAACGCAAGCTTGGCGAAGAACGTCGACAAGCAGCCAAGGTTGAAGCCGACAAGTTACTAAGCGCAGGATTTATAGAAGAAGCTCAGTACACCACTTTGCTTTCTAACGTTGTCTTGGTGAAGAAAGCCAATGGCAAATGGCGGATGTGCGTAGATTACACGGACCTAAACAAGGCTTGCCCTCGTGACGCTTACCCCTTACCCAACATTGATCAACTCGTGGATGGCGCGACAGGGAACAAGGTGCTTAGTTTTTTGGATGCATATTCTGGATATAACCAAATTCCCATGGCCTCATCAGACATGCATAAAATCGCCTTCATCACGGACGATGCCAATTACTTCTATAGGGTCATGCCCTTTGGCCTAAAAAATGCCAGAGCAACTTACCAACGGTTGATGGACAAGGTTTTCAGCCACCTAATGCGAAACTGTGTCGAAGTATACGTCGACGATATGGTTGTCAAGTCCCCAAGTCATCGCCAACATGCTGAGGACCTGTCAGCAGTCTTCTCTGCACTACGCCAATACAACCTTCGCCTCAACCCTGACAAGTGTGTATTCGGCGTTGACCAGGGTAAATTCCTTGGTTTTATGTTAACCCAACGCGGCATAGAGGCCAACCCTGAAAAATACAAGGCCATCATCGAAATGCGCAGCCCCACTACTAATAAGGAGGTCCAACGTCTCATTGGCCGTCTCACATCCATTTCCTGCTTCCTACCCAAACTAGCCGAACAAACCCAACCCATAATCCAACTCCTAAAGAAATCCACCCGGTTCACGTGTACTGATGATTGTGAATAAATTTTCCAAAAACTGAAAACAACCCTAACCTCCCCACCTATCCTCCACAAGCTGGACACCCATCAACCCCTTCTTGTATACATCACAGCCATCGATTATACCGTCAGCGCCGCGCTTGTCCAAGAAATAGAAGGCACACAGCATCCTGTATATTTTGTGAGCAGAACGTTGTAAGATCCTGAAACCATATATCAGATGGTAGAAAAGTTGGCCCTATCTTTGATCCACGCGGCACGCCGCCTACGCCCATACTTCCAAAACCACACCATAACCGTTAAAACCGACTACTCAATCTAAAAAATATTACAAAAACCAGATCTAGCTGGACGCATGTCATCATAGGTCGTCGAACTGTCAGAATTCAACATCCGCTATGAACCCTATGGCCCCAACAAAGCCTAGTGTCTCTTAGACTTCGTCAACGACCTACAACAAACACCCATAGAGGACCAGTGGACGCTTCATGTAGATGGTTCCTCAAATCCAAGAGGTGCCGGTGCCGGCATTGTCTTAGAAGGCCCCAACGACATCCTCATTGAAAAATCCCTTCACTTTGCCTTTAAAACGTCAAATAACCAAGCCGAATACGAAGCCATCATCGCCGGCCTTTCCGTAGCCCGTGAGGTAGGCGTCAAGAGATTAACGTGCAAAACTGACTCCAAGCTCATTGTAGGCCATCTAAATGACGAGTTCCAGATCAAAGACCCCATCCTTCTACAGTATTACCATCTGGTCCGTGCAGTCATTCAATCTGCCTTCGAACAAGTCCGCATCGAACACATCCAAAGGACCGACAACATCAGGGTCGATATCCTCTCCAAATTGGCCAGCACCAAGCTAAAAAACCGTCACTGATCCTTACTACAGCAAACACTATCCACGCCTTCAATCACACACACTTGTCAAAATTTAACCCACACCCCAGCTAACAATGTCACCCCCTCCCAAAGCCAAAACTGGAGCACCCCCTACATCCAGTACCTCAAAACCGGCAACCCCCCTAGATGCGAACAAAACTTGGCTGGCTAAGGCTGCCAGGTACACCATGATAGGCGATGACCTCTACAAACGCGGATATGGTCAACCCCTCCTTAAGTGTGTCACGGTAGAGCAAGCGCAATATATTATCAAAGAACTACACGAAGGTATTTGTGGTTATCATTCCGACGCATGCACCATGGCTACTAGAGTTCTTAGAGCTGGATACTTCTGGCCGACCATAGAAGCAGATTGCCAGGATTATGTCAGAAAGTGCAAACCATGTCAGAAACATGGCAACCTTATTCACCATAAACAAGAACAGCTACACCACATACTATCCCCATGGCCGTTCGCTAAGTGGGGAATGGACATTCTCGACCCCTTTTCACCCGGCAAGGGGCAGGTAAAATTCCTAATTGTAGCCATCGATTACTTCACTAAATGGATAGAAGCCAAGCTACTAACTACCATCACGGCCCAACAAGTTCAACAATTTGTGTGGAAGGACATTATATGCAGATATGGTATGCCACATACCATCATCACAGATAATGGCTGACAATTTATTGACAAAGAGTTAGCCAAGTTCTACACTGGCCTAGGCATCAAGCACATCACAAGTTTTGTAGAACATCCACAAACCAATGGACAAGCAGAGACGGCAAATAAAGTTATCCTCGTGGAGCTACGCAAGAGATTGGATACCGCCAAAGGCCGATGGCCCGAAGAATTAATAGAAGTACTATGGGCTTACAGATGCATCCCTCAATCATCAACAAACGAATCCCCATTCAGCCTAGTCTATGGCGCAGACGCCATGATACCAGTAGAAATTGGCGAACCATCCCTACGCCGAGAACTGTACGACCCAACCCACAATCACCAAAACATGGCCATACATCTCGACCTTCTACCCGGACTTAGAGAAAAAGCCCAGATACGCAATTTAGCTGCCAAACAACGAGCTGCCAGGAAATATAATGCAAATTTATGTCCACGATCTTTCGTCATCGGGGACCTAGTATGGAGAATGGCCAGTAGTGCTAGAAAGAAGGATGGCAAGTTCTCCGCCAACTAGGACGGCCTGTACCGCATACGCGAAGATGCAGGAGGAGGAACTTATTGCCTAGAACACTTATCTGGGGAAGAGATTCCCAACACTTGGAATGTATCCCACCTCAAGTTCTACCTCAGCTGAATGTATATTGTAATCGAACCAATACTTGTAACCCCGGGTGTACTCTTTTTCCTCACCTGGTCTTTTTTCCCTAAGGAGGGTTTTGGCCAGGGAGGTTTTAACGAGGCACCCCTATTCAATAAATAAAAAGAAGGGTTCCCAACTATACGACTTTCCCATGTGTTTTCTCTCACATTCGTTTAAGTTCCCCACCCTTACCCCAAGTAAGCGGCCTGGGTCAAACACCCTTAACATACAATTCATCGCGTCACACATACATCATATATCATCGAAACTCAGCATATACATAACATACAGAACATTAATCGCATTAAACATAAACGCAAGTATACCAACGTAACATAATGTACCGGCTATTACAGACATAGGCTTAAATATTTTCAAATCAATAAAAGTTAAAGTCCTATTCTGCCACATCAGGAGCCACCTCTCCAGCATCAACCGCCTTATTCACCTCTTCAGCCGCCTTGTCCTCCACCCCTGCTTTCGCTTCCTCACCATCACTGCCTTCATATTCATTCACAAGCCTCCCGTCAATGACATCCTTGTTAACATCAAACTTCACGTCCGTAACATCGATTCCCCCATGGAAAAATGCCGCTTGGCGTAGCCCTTTCTCAAAACCGTTAATGTGTTCTTGTATGATGCTATTCTTCAGATCATTGAGCTCACCAACAGCTCCGTCGTACTTCTCCTTCAAATCGTCATAATCTTCCTCCAATTCCCTTATTCTCTTGTTTAATTTCTCCTCAGAATCTAAACAACGAACCCTCCATGTCGCCAGCCTCTTTCTCTCTACATCCCAACTCTCCTTTGCCTTCTCCAGCGCAACCTTCTCTTCCTCTAGCTTGTCAACCTTCCTCTGCAACTCCTCCACCCTCTCCCGACCCCCCTCCTTCACTTCCCTCTTATATAGAGACCCCACACGGCGGCTCAATACTAAGGCCTAGCTTCCAAACTCGACCATCGTCCTAACGATATGGTCCGCATCCATGCCATCAATGGAATTTACAATGGTATCTGGGAGGGTAATTGAAATATCCTTCCTCACAGATATTTCTAGCAATTCGATCAAACCAGATTCCGCCCCTTTCTCCCCACTGGCCGACCCTGCTCCACTAGCCGACCTCGTTCCGAGCAAGGCAACCCTTACTCTCTTCACGTCTTTTCCCTTTCCGTGTCGAGGCGGCAACTCAGCCTTCCTCTTTGTCCCACCGTGCACATGCACCTCCACCACAGATTCTTGCAAATTGGGAACGTCAGTCTTCCCAGCTGCCTTGGCCTTAGCGGCCATCTCCTTCCTCAGTGATTGGAAAAGCGCCAAGTTTTTCTTTCCAGATTGCGCCATGTGCCCTACAATAATACATTACAACTCGGATCAAAACAACTTAGAATTATTAACACAATTTAAGTAATAAACAGATACCTTCAATATCGGATGCATCGAATTATAAACTCTAACTAGGCCCTTAGTGGGCAACTTATCAACAAACTTCAACAAGATCTCCACCACCTCCTTATCACCAGCCGATAATTCATCCATCCCCATGTCCTTATACCGAGAAGGATTGCCTATCCAACTAAAAGGGAATTTTGTACTCCCATCTGCGTTCAAAAAATGAGCCTTGCCTCCTTCTTTAACGACAACCTTGAAGTACCCGTCCTTGAAATGCTTGAAAGACTGGGAAAATGCATCCAGTCTGCTGATACTGGGGCGACTTATCAAGGATAGCCAAGTAGCCGGCCGGCGGGGTCTGGTGTCGTAAAAGTACAAAAAAACGTAAGGAGTGGGCTCCAAATATAAGGATTGGCACAAGATGCGGAAAGCCTGCAAGTAGGCCCAACTATTCAGATGCAGCTGCGTAGGTGTCACATTCAATGTGCGCAATACGCCCATAGTGAAACCGTTTAACGGTAACCGCACATGAAGTTGAGAAAAATGGCACATATACATGTAGAAAAACTTCTCTATAGCACCCTCTTGCCCATGGCATACCCGGTCGATGGCACTAACTCTCTTCAGGGAAACGATGTCCCCACTGACACCCTTAGAGATGACAGGTGTGCAGTTTAACCAGGAGTTCAGTAGACGAGACCACCGGAACAAAGATGATTGGTTGCGGACGTCGGCAATCGCCCATCCATAGCCGCCTTTAGCCGGCCAGTTACTTTCTGCCAACTCTTTAGGGGGATCTTCTCGAACCTTCCTCACCGTCTCTATTGGAATCCCACTTGTCATGCCCCTAGAACTTGTACCCTCTTCGTCAAATTGTCTACCCCTACTTCTCTCTGACTCAGTACTCTTATTACTACTAGACGTAGATAACGATATATTATCGCTATTAGACATACCTGTTTTCGTGTTTATGGGAAGATGTCGGCTGAATTTGGGAACTAGTCAGACAGTATGATGCGCACAAGATCTCTGAATTCAAAACTCTCGCAAATGAACCAAGTAACCCCTCACCCATTTTGAAACCTATATCTATAGTCCAGGATCCCAAACGATGAAAACCCCTTCCCGTCAAAACAATACCCCAGACCAATCGACACCATCATTGCGAAAGACATAACTTTTAAAACGACGGCGCCAAAACTTCTTGATTTGACCCCTGACACCCCTTCAGACGGTTACCACCTTTTAGCCTTAACATTGTTCATCACACTTAAAGGCTGGGGGACTGGTGTATCACACCTAGCAAGTTCCGCTAGCATACCGCACCTAACCAAACTCGACCAAATAAATAAACAACGTATATATCAAGGCAGCCAAGTATTCAGCCTTGGCCAAGTCAGCCTAACTTGTATCGGTTTTAACCTATACCTCTAGAAGAATAACCTACACCTCATGTAACCTCAAGTAGGTAGCCAGTCCAGGCCAGCTACTCCAGCAGACCCGATAAGATTAAAGCCCAGGCCGACAACTCCGATAAACTTAGTGAAAATAGAAGCCCCCGCATTCAATAGGTCTTAAGGGCCTGGGTTAGGGCCTAGGCCCACTCATAGCCCAAGCTAGAGCCCAAGTCAAGGCCCAGGCCATGAGGTAATCAGACATCATTAATGCTCTATAAATACACGTGGCCCCCAGTAATTAAAGGTATGCATTCATTAATCACTAATTTGACCTTCTGAGAGCTTTGACTTACTTGAGCTTCGGAGACTCTTCTGCAGGTAACCCCTCCTGGGTACAAGCTGACATGTATCAACCGGGGAGAGGCCAACTGAGGAGATAGCAGACTACATGGTAAGGTGACGCTTGTTCCTAACTCATCTTATTTGTTCTCTGTAGGAACACACCTCTTTAGAGTTCATCTGCACCAATCTTGAATAAGTGAGGATCTTCCTAGATGAATTGAGAGGCATCTTTGATAAATTTCCTTCTTTGATTGCAATTGTGTTCCTCTAGGACCACGCCAACAACCTTAAAGTTAGCAATGTCAACGAACCATGCCTTTCTGTTATCTTGAACAATTTTTCATCAAGGAAGACATCTTTTATCTCCAACTCCTTGCTTGTGACCTTCTTAAATGATCTGCTATAACATTTTCATCGCCCTTCTATTCTTTGATTACTAGATCAAATTCCTAAAGGAGTAAAATCCATCTTATCAACCTCTATTTTGAATAAGCTTTGGTGAGGAGGTATTTTATGGTTCCATGATCCGTGAAGACTATGATAGAGGTACCTATCAAATAAGCTCTGAATTTTTGCAAACCATATACTATAGCCAACAATTCTTTTTCCGTAGTTGCATAGTTGATTTGTGTTTCATTTAAGACCTTGCTAGCGTAGTGTATAACATGGAATTTCTTTTCCTTCCATTATCCCAACATTGCTCCTATGGCGTGATCACTTGCGTCACACATTAGTTCAAAGTTGAGAAACCAGTCTGGTGCAACTATGACTGGTGTAGAGCATAATTCTTGTTCAGTAGTTGAAAAGCTTTCATACATTCATCATCAAAGTTGAATTTTGCATCCTTGATCAATAAATTGCTTATAGTTTAGTAATTTTTGAGAAATCTTTTATGAATCTTCTGTACAATCCAACATAACTCAGGAAACTTCGTACTCCTTTCACATTGGTAGGTGGAGGTAGTTTGGAGATAACTTCCACCTTGGGTAGATCTACTACTATTATCTTGTGTGAGATTTTATGATAAAGCACAATGCCTTCTTCCACCATAAAATGAGATTTTTCCCAATTTAGGACTAGGTTAGTTTCCTTACACCGTTGAAGGACTAGTCCCAAATTCTCCGAACATTTTTCAAATGAAGGGCCAAAGACTGAAAAGTCATCCATGAAGATCTCAATGCTATTCTACATCATATATGAGAAAATAGCCATCATACATCTTTGGAATGTGGTTGGAGCATTGCATAATACAAAGGGTATTCTCCTATATGCAAAATTTCCAAAGGGCAAGTGAAGGATGTTTTCTCGTGGTCCTTTGGATCTATAGTTATCCGATTGTAGCTAGAGTATCCATCTAAGAAGCAATAATAGGTTTTTCCTACTAGTCTTTCAAGCATTTGATCCACAAAGGGTAAGGGGAAGTGATCCTTCCTTGTGGTTTGATTAAGCTTCCTATAATCAATGCACATTCTCCAGCCAATAACAGTCCTAGAAGAAATAAATTCATTTTTTCATTTCTTATAACTGTTATCCCTCCCTTTTTTGGGACTACTTGTATTGGACTTTTCCAAGAACTATCTAAAATGGGATAGATCATCCCTGCTTCTAAATGTTTGACCATTTCTTTTCTCACTACTTCTTTCATTGGAGGATTGAGTTGTCTCTAAAGTTGAGCAATTGGCTTGTAGGTTTCTTCCATCAGGATCTTGTGCATGCAGTAGGATGGACTAACTCACTTTAAGACTAAGATTGTGGATGGCTTGCTTATTCTTTTGGAGAACTTTTATCAATTTCTCTTATTCTTCTTTAGACAATTTGTTGCTTATGATGACAAGCTTATCATCTTCCAAAAAGACATACTTTAGATGTGGTGGTAGTTGTTTCAACTCTGTCTAGATCAACTGATCTTCTCTTGCTGGACTCAGCTCAATCTTTGGTGTTGATCTTGAACTAGCTTCTTTTTTTCTTTCTAGTTTTGCTATGCACTATGTTATTGCTTCTTCATCAAAGACATTAAAATTGATTTCTTCATCTTGTACTCTAACTTTTAGTTTTCCTTCATCTACGTCTATGATTACTTTTGACATTTTCATGAATGGTCTGCCTAAGATCAAAGGCAGATCCATGTCTTCTTCAATATCCATTACTACAAAATCTACAGGGAAGTAGAATTTATCTACCTTGATCAATAAGTTTTCTTATAAGACCCGTGAAAATTAAATAAATAAATAAATGTTTATTTAATAAAAATGCAACTGAAGAGATATTTATAGTAATCAATGGGGAGAGTTATGATAAGGAATAATACTAGCTCAAGTGGTTACGAGTACGTGCATAATATGTTGTTGTTTTAAGTTCTACGTGATGTTTTTGATCAGGAAAGAAATTATGATGAACTCGTCCTAGTATTGGGCATAACATAGTTCACGCTTTGTGATGGTCGGTCGCGTTTTGTGGTTTTCATTCATATAATGCATGCAAATCTTTCACTATTGTTAACGTGGTGGTGTAATGCACCAGGGCCTAACCAGCTATCATGTTTTCTTTTTTTTTTGGTGTTTAAATTCATTAGCTTTTCATGGAAAGTGTTAGCTTTTGCGTTCAATGCATAGACCCTTTACGTGTTTCGGTACAACTACGGTTTGTTATAACCTTTTTCATGCTAAAATGTGATAACTTTTCTACTTTTGGAAGGACCCACGGCATGCACATGAATGTGTCATGTACGTTTGTGGTGCAGACATGAAACCTACCTTTAAATCTTTGTTTATTAATATTTAAGACAATAATTAGGATTGATTGGACAACCTGGCTCGTTTACTTTTTGTGTGCAACCTCTTTTTCTTCTCTTCATACGAAAACCATATGCAACATTGTTGTCCTCTTCTTTAATTTTTTGGTGCATTATCATGTGACCACACGAAGATAATTGTAACAAAATTGTTTTTCTCTCACATCAAACCCATGATTTTGGGAAAGAAAAGTCAAAACTCTATTCTTTAGTGTGGGGCCGAGGGGGGAAGTAAACACCCAATGATCACGTTTTATTTTGAAAAGTTGTACATCCATAAATTGAACTATTATTCATTTATTTCCTGATTGCATGGTACGCGTGGGTTGATCATTCCCTTGAGTTTTGGTTATGTGCTCATCTTTTCGGGCTAGTGTGAATGTAGGATCAAAGTGCATGGAGATGACGATAAAACTTTGGAGTCTTGAGGGCCTGGACAACAACGTCATCGAGAGTTTCTTTGCAAATTTGGTGCTTGTACAAGAACCGTATGAGCTGCCACACACATTGGCTTTTTCACGTTCACGGTGCAGCCACGGTTTTATATATTCTAGTCAATTTTCTATTGCGGGCATGTAGCTAGTCGTTAGGGGGGGTTGAACTTTAAAAGACCAAGTTGTGAAGTAGTTTGGGATTGAAATGTTGTGTTTAGTAGGTGCTTTTAAATTTCCAAGAAGTATATGACAGTACGAGTCTTTATTTTCTTTATTGGTGTTTGTTACCTTAGATGTGTTAATTGCATTATTGGAAGACATGCTAAATTGGTTGTGTTATTTATAGTGGAATATATGGAATTTTGCAGCTGCTACTAGAGGTAATATATATTCTGGCATGTGTGGTGTGTGGTCTATGGTTTATATTAGTTTCATTCAAGTGTTGGCATGAGCTTAAAAGTATGAATACATGTGCTTATATGATTGGGAGTTATGTTGTGTGAAATTGTAATTTAAAAGCAGATGTAAGGTATAGACACGTACATAAGTAATACGGATGTGTACCTTGATTGTTTAGGGGTGTGAAAACCTGTTTTGGGGTGCTAAACCAACAATTGACATGTTATTGGTATAGTGCCTAGCAGCAAAAGTACATTAGGCAATAAGAGTAATAAGGAAGTCCCTAAAGCGCATAGCACTTGGTTGTGAGGAGTGAACCGCCAGGCGATAGCAACCAAATTAATGGGTCTAGATTGATTGGCGTCTGGCAGCGAGGGGTGCCTGCCATATGGTCTGCACTAGAGTATCGCCTGGTGACGTTTAGGCAACACGGGGTGCCCGCCATGTCGTCTACACTAGAGTATCGCTTGGCGGCACTTAGGCAACGCCAAACGATAGTGTGGTATTTTTTGTTGCATTTTTTGTGTTTCGAGATGTCAGACCTGGGCCAAGGTATGCTTGACAATATCATGAGTGGGTAGGTTTATGATTGGTGATGGAACGCGTGATTAATATGAGCGGGGAGTTTCATATTAATGATACTCTCGTGTGAGGATACAAACGGGGAGGTTCATATGTTCCGTGCTCACACTTGAGAGTGTTGCGAGCGGGGAGGTTCGTAGCTAGATGGATCATGCGTGTTGGACTACGGGTAGTGAGGTTCGTAGAGTTGGACATCGAGTGAGGACGTTTATATAGTTGGACCACGAGTGGGTAGGTTCGTGTTAGCATTGGAAGCCCTTGACCCAGGTAGAGTGTGTACTGATCTTGTATACGTCAGGTTGATGATACTAAGAGTTTTACACGACTTTTGGCAATGACTTGAGGAGATGACTTGCTTAGGGCCCAATTACGAATTGTAGCTTGTAATGGGGAGTTAAACACGTAGCCATTCTAGGTTTTAGCCTGATGGTAATTGGAATTCTAATGTGAGTGCATGAGTTGTGGCTCGTACGAGTTGGTTTCACTTGATTGCGCTTCATGGGGAGTGGCCGGTGAGGTTGGTAGTCTTGTGATGAATACGAATTGTGGTTCGTATTGGGGAGCTCTACTCAGTGTTACGGATTGTGGTCCGCAATAGGATAATGCTAGTGTGTGGTCTATGGGTGGTGGCCTGTAGAGGTGGAATCACGGATGGTGGCTCATGGAGTAAGTATCATCTCAATGACATTATCAGAGTGTGTAGAATTTGGATGAACATGGTGGGGGTCGTGAATACTAGTTTCCATATATGGTAACCCCAAAAAGGGGAGTCAGGTTAGTTTAATAAGTTGGAATGCAAGTTTATATTGTGATGCTTATTATGTTTTATTCTTTGAGCTCACTTTTTATGTGTGTGTTTGGCGATGATCGTGTAACTTGTTACACAGGAGCAGATCATATTGTAGGTGATGTTGTCGACGAGTAGCACTAAAGTGAGGGCTAGCTTTGGGGATATTGAATTGTAAACTATGTTCTATTAATTTTGTAATTTAATTCTGGTTGTTTTGGAACTCGGATATTATTGTGATTTACTTATGATCTTGAAAATTGGAATATTGAAACTCGGTGAATTTAATAAAGTATTTAAATTTTCTCACTCTTTGGAAAAAGGAGTTTATTAAATGTCAAATTATTAATTATTATTATATTTCTTTTAAGCTAGTAATATTCGGCCATGATGTTATATTTCCACCACTCCACATGGATGTTTGACTAATATGTCTACTAATTGTAGGGTCATTCACGTGGGTTAAAGATCTATATCTCCAACCTTCTTAAGCATGCTCAAGGGCATCAAGTTGATGCTTGCACCTAAGTCTAGTAGTGCTTTGGATGATAGCATTGCAGACAACCTCCAATTCCACTGTTTCTTGCTCCATTATTCTTCTCTTTTTGATAAATAATCCTTCATGAACTTGGCATAGGTAGGCATCTGTTCTAGAGCTTTGTGAAAGAAATGTTGATCTGTAACTTCTTAATCATCTCTAAGAATCTAGTGAATTGCCTTTCATGATATTTCTTTATTGGAGCATGAGGATATGGCAGATTCACTACAATATCTTTTTCCGTTTTCTTTGCTCTCAATTCTTTTTCTTCCTCATTTTTTCACTCTCAATCTTTTCTTTACTATTTTCTTTTTCTTTTCTTTCCAGGTTTTCTCCAATTCCCTTTCCTATAATAGTCCCCCTTCTAGTTGTAATGGATTGGCAATGTTCTTTTGGATTTATCTTTGTATTTGCTGAAAATTGACCATCCTATTGTTCTGCCATTTGCTTAGTCAGAGCTCCATTCTGTAGTTCTAGATTTTTTATCGATGCTTCAGTGTTCTTTTGATTTATGGTTGACACTTGGAAGAATTGAGCTAGCGCTTCCTCAATTTTAGTCAAATTCTCAGTGTGAGGATTGGCTTGCCTCTGATTTGATCATGCGTTTGTCCTCCAATTTTGATATGGACTTGAATTATTTTTCCAACCAATATTTTCATTGTAATTGTTGCTGAATAGTTTTGGCCTTCTTTGATTGTTTAGGTAATTCAGTTACTCCTCTAGTTCAACTTCTGCACAATGACTAATCTGGATGGTTTCTTGAGCAAAAATCACATTTTAGAAGTTGTTGTAAAGAGGGCATTGTGGCTGCTCCAATTTGCATTTTTGTCATTTGTTTTTTTAACTCCTCCATATGTTGGGATATGAGCTTATTTTGCACCAGTATAGTAGTTTGTGTGTTAAGCTCCAGGATCCCTCTTTTTGTTGGGGGACTTTTGTCATGGTATGCTTGATAGTCATTGGTAGTAATTGACTCTATGATCTCCATTGCTTCTTTAGCACTTTTCGTCATCATTGAGCCATCTGCTGCATCTAACAACATTTTTGCTTGTGGTCACAGTCCATTACAAAACATGTTCATTTGGGCCAATTCATCAAAACTATGATTTAGACATTTCCTTACCAAGGATTTGAATCTTTCACATGCCTTAGAAAGTGGTTCATCACTTGTTTGAGAGAATGTGGCTATAGCAGATTTGGTCCTTAAGTACTTCGAAAAAGGAAACAATATGGTCAAGAATTTTCTTTCTACATCTTCCCAACTGCTCAAGCTTTGATTTTGTTGTGATTGTAACCAAGTCTTGGCTTTTCCTATTAGGGAGAATGGAAAAAGTCTAAGATATGCAGCCTCCTCATTTTCTTCTATGATTCCCATAGTTCCACATAGCTAATAAAAAGTGTCTAAGTGGTTATAGGAATCCTCATCATCCAATCCTACAAATTAGTTAGATGAGATTAGTGACAATATTATTGGCTTCATTTCTATGACCTTTGTAGGCTTGACAATGTTAGAAAAATGTCTAGGTCCTTGCTACATTGCATAATCTCTTAGTACTCTCCTTTACTACACTCCTTCTTGCATGGTGCTCGAGGTAATTTAAAAACTGAGGCTGAATTAGTTGTATTTTCCTTCTGCTGTTGCTGTAATTTTGCAATGTGCTTATGCCTTTTGTTCTTTCTGTTATTCCTTCTTGTTTTCTTCTCAATCTCTAGATCAAAAAGCAAGACATGTCCTTCTTTCCTTGGCATACAAAACAAACGTAATAACAATAGAAAAGGATTAAACAATTTCAATTTACATATTTGTTGTTTCAATTATTAATTAACCTTTTAACAAGTCCCCGACAATGACGTCAAAAACTTGATTATGTTTTGTTAACAATCCTTTTTACAACAAGTGTACTATTATATTGAAGTAGTAGAAAGTCGTCTTCACAGGGACTTGCAAAGGTTTATCAATAATTGGATCACAACTTTTACACATTTAGCTTTTGATTTTACATAGGACGTATAAAATTTCAGTGGCAAGTTAGAGAACAAGGTTGATTGTGTTTATCTTTCCCTAATTTAGATTATAATCTCCCTTCATTTACTTAAAACTTCTTAAGATTATTGCTCTAGAAGCATTCTCTTAGGTACATCTAGATGCATCCCTGCTATCTAGAACCTAGGGAATTTAAACCCAAGGTGATCTTTCAACTCTTGGTAGAATAAAACCATGCATTACTGTTTGAGCCTTTCCCTGCCCAACATCCCCTCTGGATACTTGATTTAGCACTAGTACATGTATCGCAAGCTTGTTTGGACCATAATTCAAACTAGTTTTCCAACTTAGGTTAAACCAATTAGAATATCATAAAACTTATTAAAACAACTTGCAGCCAAATAATCTAGAGAGTAGAAGATAAACTAGAAAGGAAATTTAACATAGGGGAAATTCAATTACAACACAACCTTGCATCTTTAGAGTTCTAGCCACTCAAGGTGGAGATTGGTCTTCTTCCAATACAAGAAGCCATTCTTTACTTTCCTTATACAATATCTCTAATAAATTTCAAGAAGAAAGGAGTGGGAGAGAGGCTTATTCTCTATAGATCTGATGATTCCAACAAAGGGAGGGAGCATTATTTTATAGCTTGGTATGGCAGGTGCTTAGCTAAGTTTTTTAGGCTCAACCACACAATCCTCATGTCCTAAATCATCATGCTTTTGTTCTTAGCCCAAAGTCTAGCTTAGTGTTGAGTTATCTTTCTACTGTTGAGTTCTTTTGATCTTTCTTATCATTAGTCCAAGCTCAAGTGCATGGCTTAGCAACATTTCTCTAGCTTAGCAAAAGATCTTTTGATTGTGTTTGTAACAAAGGATCTAGTGAAGAAAAGAAGAAGATAAGAGAGAGTGAGGGCACGTAGTAGCAAAGAAGAAGAAAAATTTATATATCATCAAAGTCTTAATACAACCTTTGTATATCTTCCACAATAACTAAGGTAAGGGGAGGAAACATTTATCAATTTATCATTTTTACTTTTATTATCTTTTTATCTCTTCATAATTTTTTTTTTATTTTTATATTTACTTTAAGTGAGGTATCCCTAACTCTATTATAATTTATATTAAGTTCCCATTGTTATTTATTTATATTCATCTCCAGTTGTGCACTGGTCCTATTTATTCAATTTATATTTACTCTCATTTATTTATTTATATTTATCTACAATCATGTATTGGTCATCTTTATTTATTATATTTATTTTTAGTTATACATTAATCCTATTTATTTATTTATACAATCATATAATTTAATAGCAAAATAAAACTTATGATAAATAAAGATTTGATTTTTGTAGTTAGAGGTATAACCTTGGGGATTTAAATGAGTGGTTAGGACTTAAGATAAGATGTTCTTGAGTTACTTTAAGCCATGATGAGACTTAATTATCCTAACTAGTTACTACAAAATTAATCAAAATCTTTATAAAGTAAAATAAAGATCCAAGTTTTATGGATTTGAAAAGAGTTTTCATTTTATTTTATTTTATTAAGATATGTTATATTTTTATGTGATACTTGTCTCACTTTCCTATTTTATGATTGTGTATGAAAAACAAAATCTTACAGTAGTAGTCTTTCCGGGAAATGCATGACAAACTAATGCGGTAAATAATTCGGTAACATTTCAAGGAACAAAAAATTCAACTATCACCTTTCTAAATGCTCTGGTTATCCTTGAAGGACATATTGGGGTCACTTTTTATTTACCCCCAATAGTCCAAGTGAATCTTATCCATAATCTTTTTCCTACACATGTTTAAAGGCTAATATACAAGAGGGAAACTATAAATAAATAATACTCCTTCCTCTTCTACTATAGAAAATATAATATGTACCAAATGATGTAAATTTAAGATGAATACAATACTGTAAACTATATAAATATATGTATATGTGAATATTTTAAGTAGTTATATGTTACTATAAAATTATGTGTTAAAATTTTATAAGTATAATATAGAAAATAATAGTTCAAAAAATGGTTGTCACATTAGATGGTATTAGAGCAATGTTTCATGTGAGATCTGTGAAATACGTTCATCATAAGATTTTTTTTAAACTACTAACTCATACAATTCCAGATAGCGAATAATAGGAGGAATAATGAATTGACTAAAGTACTACAAGCTATTAGAGACATGGCTACAACTCTATTAAGAAATCAAAGACATGAAGGGACCCTTGAATCACAAGGTTTAGCTGAATTTTGGAGAAATAAAGCCCCACAATTTTCTGGAGGATATGATCCAGAAAAAGCTAAATTATGGATTAAAGATGTGGAGAAAATATTTCGAGTTATGAATTGTGTTGACAACTAAAGGGTGAATTATGTTGTATTTATGTTGATAGGAGAAGCTGAATATTGGTGGGATAGTATCAAGAGATTACTTGAAGGAGGGATAATAATTATTACCTGAGAAGTATTTAGAACAATGTTTTTAGAAAAATATTTACCGAATGATGTGAGGAGAGCAAAAGAAATAGAGTTCATGCAATTGAGGCAAGGAAGTATGACAGTATGGGAATATGCTTCCAAGTTTGAAGAATTAGGAAAATACTCTACTTTCTTTTATCACCCAGAAGAAAGGATGAAATGTACAAAATTTGAAAATGGATTTAGGCCTGAATTATGAAAAGCAGTAGGGATACTAGAAATTTTTGATTTTGCTACGCTCATTCACAAGTGTAGATTTTTGGAAGATTTTAAGAACAACCAAAATAGCAAACCAAAATATTTTCGACCCTAGACAAATAAAAATAAAAGCAATGAGGGAAAACCTTATAATCACCCCCAATGGAGGTCCCAATCCATCATATTTGCATCAGGAAATTTTAGTGGACTTGTATATAATTATATCATATGCTTTAAATGCAGACAAAGTCATCATGCTAAAGATTGTCATCTTATGAGACTAGTATGTTTTAAGTGTGGAAAACCTGGTCACCTATCCTCTGAGTGTGAACATCAGAAGCCACATTTCAATCTTGCTACATTCAAGGCAAGACCTACCACAACAGGAACACTTTACACCATGACTGGATTTGAAGCCGCTAAAACCATTATCTGATTCAAGGTATGTGCTTTATTAAAGGTAAAAATTTAAATGTACTATATGACTCAGGTGCAACTTATTCATTCGTTTCCAATTATTGTGTTCAACACCTTAATTTGTCGATCTCTTTTCTAAAAACTAGTTTAGATTGTTCACTATTCATTAAGAATAGAAAATTCCTTGTAAATTTAGTATGTCTACCTTTATCTCAATTAAATGTAATCTTAGGTACGAACTGGATATCTTTCAATCAAGTCCTTTTGAATTGTGCTGAGAAATTAGTAATATTTCCAACCTGAAAAACAGTTCATTCATCCTAGTGTGTCACATTTCCTTAGTTTTACTAGTTAAAAAGAATGATGGAAGTTTTAGGTTGTATGTAGATTATCGTCAATTAAATAAATTTACTATAAAGAATAAATACCCTCTTCCTAGAATAGATGACTTGATGTATTAATTGCGAGGAGCCTCTGTGCTTTGTAAGATAGATTTGAGGTCAGGATATCATCAAATAAGAGTAAAAGTAGAAGACATACAAAAAACTACTTTTAGAACTAGATATGGTCATTATGAGTATCAAGTGATATCTTTTACTGTAACCAATGCTCCTGCAATATTTATGGATCATATGAATAGAATTTTTCATCCCTTTTTAGATCATTTTGTAGTTGTATTTATAGATGACATTCTTATTTATTCTAAGACTCTTGAGAAGCATGAGGAGCACCTTCGAACTGTCTTGCAGATCTTAAAAGAAAATAAATTGTATGCTTAATTATCTAGGTATGAATTATGGATAGAGGAAGTAAAATTCTTAGGACATGTGATTTCTAATAAGGGAGTGTCAATGGATCCGACCAAAGTAGAAGCAGTTTTACAATGGGAACCACCAAAAACAGTGACTGAGATTCGTAGTTTTCTCGGTTTGGCAGGACATTATATAAAATTCATTGAGGGATTTTCTAAAATAATTATGCCTTTAACCCAACTCACCAAAAAGGGTGAAGCTTTTGTATGGACAGAAAAATGTGAAAGTAGTTTTCAGGAACTCAAGAAAAGATTAACCACCTCTCCTATTTTAGCTTTACCTGATCCCACCAGACACTTTGTAATATTTTGTAATGCTTCCAAAATGGTATTAGGTTGTGTTCTTATGAAAGATAGAAGGGTAGTGACATATGCTTCTAGACAACTAAGAACACGTGAGAAAAATTACCCAACCCATGATCTAGAACTAGATGTCATTGTTTTTGCACTAAAGATATGGAGACATTATGTTTGTGGTGGTAAGTTCGAAGTTTTTAGTGATCATAAGAGTCTCAAATACTTGTTTGACCAAAAGGAATTAAATATGAGACAAAGGAGATAATGGAATTTACGAAAGATTATGATTTTGAATTACTTTACCATCCAGGAAAGGCAAATGTAGTGGCAGATGCTTTAAGCAGAAAATCTTTACATATCTCTTCACTAATGATTCATGAAATGAATTTGTTAGAAAAAATTAGAGACATGAATTTTTCGGTCACCCTAAGCCATGATAAAATGCAATTAAACTCCATTAAGATCACTTGCAATTTACAGAAACAAAATCCATGAGGCACAAGAAAGTGATGAGCTCATTCAAAAGAAAAATAAATTGATAGGTCAAAGGGATGGAGAGAATTTTGACATAGATAGGATAAGAACTTTGACATTTAAGAAAGAAAAAATTAAGAAAATGATTCTAGAGGAAGCACATAAAAGCAAACTAAGCATGCATCCAGACACAACAAAAATGTATCAAGATCTCAAAAAATGTTTTGGAGGCCAAAAATGAAAAAAGAAGTGGCACAATATGTAGCAAAATGTCTAGTTTATCAAAAGGCTAAGATAGAACCCCAAAAGCTAGCAAGAAGGCTACAATCCTTAAATATACATTAATGGAAATGGGATAGTATAGCAATGGATTTTGTAGTTGGCATGCCACAAACCATTCAAAAATTTGATTCCATATGGGTTATCGTGGATAGGTTAACAAAGTCTACTCGCTTCTTACCCATTAACATCAGGTATTCACTAGAGAAATTGATTAAATTGTACATTAGAGAAATTGTGAGATTTCATGGAGTTCCAACAAGTATTATATTTTATAGGGATCCTAAATTTACTTCTAAGTTTTGAGGAAATTTACATCAGACTTTGGGGACTAAAATCCATCTCAGCTCAGCATATCATCCCCAAACTAATGGACAATCAAAGAGAACCATCCAATCTTTGGAAGATTTGTTAAGAGCTTTTGTGTTTGAAGATTCTGATAGTTGGGGTCGATGCCTGTCTTTGATTGAGTTCACCTATAACAATAGTTTCCATTCTAGACTAGGTATGGCACCCTATGAGGCATTTTATGGGAGAAAATGTAGAACACCTTTGTGTTGGTTTGAGACCGATGAAAATTTAGTATTAGGTGCCGACATGATTCAACATACAATTGAGAAAATCAAAATGATTAGGGAAAAATTGAGAATGACTCAAAGTAGGCAGAAAGTTATGTTGGCAAGAAAAGATGACCTCTTGAATTTCAAGAAGGTGATCATGTATTCTTGAAAGTAACACCAACCACTAGAATTGGTAGAGTGATGAAATCAAAGAAACTCACTCCTCAATTCATTGGTCCTTACCAAATTCTTAGAAAAACAGGCCTTTTTGCTTATCAAATTTGTTTACCCCCTTTCCTTTCCAACCTTCATAATGTCTTTCATGTGTCTCAATTAAGAAAATATATTTTTGACCAGTCTCATGTGATAAGACCTGGTATAGTACAATTAAAGGACAACCTTACATTTGATGCAATACCTATACTGATTATGCATAAGAAGGTCAAGGAATTAAGAGGCAAACAAATTTCATTAGTGAAGATCATTTGGAATAAAGCTACTCGAGATACTAGATGGGAATTAGAAAAAAAAATAAGCGAAATTTATCCTCATTTATTCTAGTCAATAAAAACAAATTTCGAGGACGACATTTTTGTAAGTGGAAGAGAATTATAACATCCAAAATATATATATATATATATATATATATATATATATATATATATATATTTTTTTTTAAAAAAAAAAAAAAATTTTTATTATTATTATTAGGAATAACAATATATCTATAATAATAATTTGAAACATATAAATATGGCAATTATAAATATTCAAAGGATAAAAAATTGGTTAAATAATTATAAAAAAATAATTTTTTTAATTATAAAAATATATGTATATATATATATATATATATATATATATATATATATATATATTATATTGTAATTAAATAAATAAAAAACTAATCACTTTGTATTATATAAATTTTATATAAATTTTATGAAAAATTTAATGATTGGTTATCAATTATACAAATTAAAGTCAAAATATATCATTTATATTCACCTTATATATTAGTTATAACACTTTAATTATATACACATTATAAAGTAAAAATATATATTACTTATAAATCACCTTAATTACTAAAACTAAAAAATAATATGAATTCAAATGAGAAAAATTAGTGATGTCATGTGATCATGACAAATTTCTTCTAAAAATATAATTAATTAGTTAATTTATTATTAATCAGTGAAAATACACGCGTTAAATGTGTGTATTTTTTATGATAATACAAGTAATAAAATTATTTTAAATATAATTATAAAAATAAATTTAAATAATTTTTATAATTTTATTATTGGTGACTTTCGATCTTTTTATAGATAATTCTTTTTATTGTGAATAATTATTTTAGTCTGAAATAATAGTTTAATTAAAGAAATTGAATAAAATACAACGTTTATATTTAAAATAATTTTATGAAAATACTTTAAAGAATAAAATTGAAATAAAAAATTTAAAAGTAGAAACTTCAATATAGATATAACTTAAGTATACTTAGCTCCATAAACGGGGCAGTTGCACTCTCAATTTTATTTCTTTTCACAAAAAGCGCATCTTTTGCTAGTACAGTGTTTGGCAAAAGGAATCTTATGCACCTTTACTCAAAGTTATAATTATTCTGAGAAGGTAAATAATATTTTCGTCTCATAATTAATACTTGTTTATGTTTAATTCTTGTAAAAAAAATAAATTAGTCTTTAATATTTTAAACGTTTCAACTTTGTCTAGTAAAAAATGTTATCGCGATGATAATGTAGAAAAAGTATGGCATCAATAACAGTGTTATTAGGCATAATATGTTGGATCACTTTATCGATGCTCCTTTTGATATATTTTTACTTGAGGAAAAAAAAGTGACTTGGCTCGGCTTTGATATATAGGTTTCTTTTATAGTTTTGATTTAAATTAATTTAAAACTTTTTCTATTTGAATATGTATTTAAGATTTAATTAGTTGGATGATACTTGTTTTGTTTAGATGTATCAGTTTGGTATGCGTTTCTAAAAACATGTCAATTACGTCCTAATTTTTCAAAAAAATGTTTTAATTGTGAGAAAAGAAGTTCCACATCGATTGGAACTTACTTAGGGACTTACTTTTAATGTTATAAAAGGAGTCCAGTGTTTCTTTAGGAAATTATCCCAGTCTCTCCCTTTCTATTCCTTTTTGCTTTATTTGCTAGAGAGAAAAATTAAGAGAGAATATTAGTTTCTCCTCTAAGAAAGAAGGTTAGTTTCTCCTTTAAGGTTCTCCTTGTATTAGTTTTTCCTATTTTCAAGAGAGGGGTTATCATTGTTTTCTCCTTGGGATTAGAGAATGATATGTAATTTTTCCTTTTCTTGAATAAATTATATTCGTTGCCTATTATCTATTTTTGTTCCTTTATTTTCATCTTGTATTTTAGTTGTGAGTACTTGTACTGGTACTCTGATACCCAACAGTGGTATCAGAGCTGTTGGTTCGTTCGTGTGATTATCTTCCGCTGCTATTGTCATTAGAATAGTGCTGTGATAGTGGATAAAGTGTGGTAGTGTGAAAGTGCATGTCTAGGAAAATTCTGGCTAGGAAAGACTTGGTACTTAAGCGTGTCCGTTAGTGACCCACCTCTCTTTCCTGGGAATTACCTGGTGCACTGGTTCACGTTCTGCCTCCATTGTTCCAGTAGACAGTACTATTCATAGTGAGAAGTGCATAAGTCGATTTTAAAGCCATGACAACAAGATCGAGATAGAGAGGTTCAATGGGAAAATTTTCTCATTGTGGAAACTGAAGATGAAGGCAATTTTGAGAAAGGACAATTGTCTAGAAACAATTGAAGAAAAACCTGAGAGCATTACAGATAAAAAGTGGAAGGAAATAGATAACAATGCTATAGCAAATTTGCACTTAGCATTGGTAGATGCGGTTTTATCCAGCATTGCGGAGAAGACTACAACGAAGAAGATTTGGGATACTCTCACAAGCCTGTATGAGGTTAAGTCACTTCACACAAGAATATTCTTGAAGAGAAAACTCTATACTCTTCGAATGAGTGAGTCCACATCGGTGACAGA
>Ga0214544_1001009_pt1 | contig 56328 bp, 26 predicted proteins | sample CNSS3metaG_FD_160074 | JGI IMG/M metagenome (GOLD analysis project Ga0214544, IMG submission 160074) | Root nodule microbial communities from cowpea collected in UCLA plant growth center, Los Angeles, California, USA - CNSS3 | ecosystem: Host-associated > Plants > Roots > Nodule | place: USA...
ATAAATAAAAAAAAAAATATATATATATATATATATATATATATATATATATATATATATATATATATATATATATATATATATATATATATATATATTTAACATGATAATTGTAACGTCCCATTTAATTAATAATCCTAATTAAAGGAAGTGTCACATAGAATAATATAGTAGCGCGGTCCTGGAGTATAAACACTACTCCTTACAATATTCCAAGAGCAACCAAAATATAAATTTAGGCACACCACGATGCTAGAACCGAATACATGGGCCATAGCCCTAAAAGAAGACTAATATCCATCCCAGAGATGCTAAGCAGTGAAATCACCGTTTCCCTGTTGACCACGGGGAGTCCTCGCATATGCTCACATCAACAGGTTGATGATCATCGCAAAGGAGACAACCACACCCATAACAATCAAACAAGCAACAGGGTAAGCTAGAGCAAAAAACAATTTATCATACACTCACATACAAACTTATAATTCAAGATGCATAAGCCAATCAAGCAGGTTATGACTTGCAAACAATATACTAAGACTCAGACACGACTCATCCGGATACATATAATTAGTCGAATTCAGAAGATGCTTGCACTTGTGGTGGACTTGCCCACTCTACTGAGCTGCTCTATCGAGCTAAATGTTACAATGTTTCATCCCCCACACACAAGGTTAGCCCTTAATGAGTTTCAGGCCTCCTGCTACTCTCACCACTAGAGTCAGTACGCTCTATGTGAGACTAACTGACTATTTAGAGTGTCAGGATGCAACCTTACCTTGAGTCCTTACTAAATTATATAGATGGGGCACCACCATGAACTCCCACTAACAGGGGTCATGGAATTACGTCCCGACCAACTGAGGCACCACCATGAGGTCTCACCTAGAGACTCATGGAATTATGTCATAACCAATGAGGCACCACAACGAAATTATCATGGAATTACGTCCTAACCACATACAAATCATGTTTCGGAAACCAAATAGGTATTTATCATGCATACCAATCTCATGCCAAACTTTATAACCAACCTTCATTCATATTCCATATCAAATCCATGCCAAACTCATCATATTCAATCCATGAACCAATTCCATACATGCACAATATTCATTTCATGCCTTTAACATATTAATTCATCCAAACATGTGGCAAACATACAAAGACAAAGGAGAAATAGAACCTGGTGCATTCTCGCCAGTTTCTCGCTCAAGCAGAAAGGTCTCGCTCAAGCGAGCTCCCTTCGCCTAGGCGAGAGCTCAAAGAGGGAACAGTGGTGTTTCACGTTCTCTGGCTTAGGCGAGACCCCGTCGCCTGAGCGAGATGACTTCTCGCTCAAGACTAGAGCTCGTCGCCTGAGCGACAGCTTGCGCAACACCAAGGAGGGTTTCCTGATACTCTCGCTTAGGCGAGCACCACTCGCTTGGGCAAGATTATCAGATTCACTCCACTATTCGCATAGGCCAACATACAGATTTGTCCAGAACAATTTCAAAATACATATTCAGCTTATTCCAAGCATCATTCAATCATCACAGGCACGAAATAAAGTTGCAAGACCAATAATATATAAAGAAAACACGAAGGCAGTAAGAGACCTAGCTTCCCTTACATGGAAAGAGCTAGCAAACTACTTTGACACCTAAGCCCACAACCACAGCAGCTCCAAGAGCATATTGAAGAGCCGGAAATAGTGGCACAGAAGGAAGATTGGATTTACTACGATGAGCCCCAACATAAACCACGAAAATAACTTAGAAAGGGGGGTTATGGTTCAAGAACTAACTTACGTGAAGGGAGAACGAAGTTGATCTAGCTTGAATGGGACGGAGGGACAAACCCTAACAGAGGTTCTATTTTAGGGAAAAGGGAGAGGAGTGAGTGTTGTTTTTGCAAAGTGAAGACAAATTGTAAGGGTTTGGCTGACTTAGGGGCTTTGGACACCCCATGGGCCACAGCCCATAGGCCCATTAGATTGGGCAGCCCTTATACATTAGGGTATAGAATATAAGTGGGCCTTACAATAATATATAATTATATTTTTAATTTAATTTAATAAATTAACATACAAATTATACTACTTTCATCCAATTATAATGTATGTTTTATTAAATATAAATTTAAACTAATTCAAGTCAAATAAAAAACAATATTATTTATAATCTTATCTTAAATAGTTATTTATTTTTAAATATTAGTGTTAGGAGAAAATTTTATTAAATAATATATTTTAGATGTACAAATTAATGTAATAGCTAATTTAAAGTGTATCAGCTAAACAAATTAAAACAAATAACAATTAATATTTTTTTTAAAATTTAATTGTAAGCATTTGTTTTTATCTTTCTTCATACATTAACTCATTTTTTATTGTATTAGTATCTTTTCTATTAGTTCTATTTTAATGTACAAGATATTTGATAAGTGGTTGGATGCTTAATATAAAAGATTGATATATGTATTAGAAATTATAAAATAAAGGACTTTTAGTTTCGGGTGATGAGAATATAAATAATTTATATTTTGTTTAGTGTCTTGAGAAATATTATTGAGTTTAGTTATTATCATTGAAATAATGTTGTTTTATTTAAATATGATTGGTAAAATGTATATTCCAAGTAGGGATGATAATGATTTGATCATGTATAATTAGTATCTATTCGCTATCTACCCCGTCTAAAAACATTTGTCTCATTATCTAATAAGCATTTGTGAAAAAATATCTATGGGTTTTTCTTATACTCGCAGGTATCTATGGAAATCCATGAGTATTTTATATTTCATTTATCATTATTTTTAAATAAAATCATTTAAAAAATGTTTAAATTATAAACTTAGATAAAAACAATGGTTCTTTATTACAATTCAAATCAAATTACTCAATAAAATATTAATGTAAAAAAAAAAATTGATCTTTCTAAAAACAAATTTAAATGAGTTGCACCAAAATATAAATTTTAGAAAAATATTTTTTAAAGAATAACTTAAATTTCATAGGTCCAAATACAAAATAGAAATATATGAAATTTTATTTTAAATAGTTTGAATTTAGGGCTAATTTGTTTAAATTAAGTTAATTGTAGTATGAGCAAGGATCAAGTTTAGGGTTATTAGTAATTATAAATTGGGTCATGATTTACCTTCTTTGTCCATTTCTTTCTACTATACTTGTTCAGGCATTAATCCTGCATACCTGGTGTTAATTCTTATGATGATTTTCTTATGCTTGAAGATAGTATATTGTTGGTGATTTGTTAAGTTATGGGTTCACTAATTTCTCTTTTGGTTTTTTTATAAGCATTTATCAACTTCGAATTTCGATTTTTTTGATATATGATGAGTCCATCTCCTAGCTTGGAGTCCTAGAAGAGATGATGAAGACTCCATGGATGAGAAGGGGTGTGCGAAAGCAAGAGAAGATGAGGTTAAGATGAATGTTTGGTTTGGCTATAGTGAAGGATCCTTGAGAGAGATGAGGCCAACTCCTAAGGAAAGAGACTAGAGTATACTAGAGAGAAGTTTACTCTAAGGTGAGCTTAAACTAAAGGCATGTGCACACAAATGAGCAACATTTCATTACTCAAATTCAAGCTACATTTCATAAGGTAAGCTCCTGTATTTATTGGAGAAAAGGAGAGTTAGGTGTCTCTAAAAAGTGGAGGGAAATTCTAGTCTAGAAGGTTGATTTTTATAACCAAAAGGGAGCATGTGAAAGGTGTGACTTGTCACTTAAGAAGGTCACACACTCATTGCATATAGGCATACAAAGGAAGGCTTGGTGAACAACCTAAGTGCATGAAGGATCTATAATCCTTGGGTTGGTGCGCGCTCCACAAGGCCTAAAGTAAAGGTCCAACATCCTTCTAATACCTAAAATTCCTCCAAGGCCCATTACATGGCCCCAAGAAAACCTTCTTCTACTAGACCTAGAATACAAAGTCCAACATTAAATCCTATGCTAATATTGACAAAGGTAGAGACTTAGGCTAGGTCTTCAAATCCTCCTTAGCATAACTAAACTTCAACTTGGGCCTAGCATGCTCAAAGGAGGCCCAATATTCTTATATCCTCCTAGCCATAGCTCTAGTTTTAGGTCCCTTGTCTAGAGATATCTCATCATTCCCTCCATCTTTAGAAGGATTTGTCCTCAAATCTGAAGTTTTTGCCTCATTATTTGTATCACCTGCAAAAGGTATTAAGTCAACAACATGAAAGGTGGCACTAAATTTATATTGCTTAGACAACTCTAGCCTATAAGCATTATTATTGACTCTTTTTAGCACCTTAAAGGGAGCATCACCATGGGGACTAAGTTTAGACTTTTTTTTCTTAGGAAATCTATCTTCAAATTCTTTCAAAAGATTTTCTAACTTAGGAGATAGCTTCTTGTGCTCTAGAGAAGTGGTAGTGCATGTAAGTTTTCCTTTACACAACAAGAGGTATGAAGGTTGTTCAACTAGGAGAAATCTTTTCAAAAGTTTATGATTCAAAATGTTCTCCTTATGAATGACCTTGGGAGAATGAACACTAAGCTCATCCACCTCATTTTCATCCTTATTTATTTTTAGGAGAGATTGAGGACTTTTTTTATCCTCTTTTTCCATATTTGAACTTGATTCTCTACCACTTGAGATGGTGATAAAGGATGAAGAAAAAATTTGTTCTCCTAGTGGGTGAAGGTAATTTCTTGCTTAAGACCCTTATGCATGTTTTTCTTATAAAACGGCCAAGGTCTACCCAACAAAACATGACAAGCTTCCATAGGTACTACATCACATAACACACTATTTTCATACTTCCCTATGGAAAGCTTGACTTTCACTTGATGTTTGATTGACAAATCCCCACTTTCATTTAGTCAATGTAATTTGTAAGGTTTGGGATGAGGAATGACAGTCAAAGCCAACTTGTCAACTAACCTAGTTCTATAATAGTTGTAACACAAACCACTATCAACAATAAGAGAATAAGTATTTTCTAAAATTTTACATTTTGTACGAAAGATGTTCTCTGTAATGTGTTGGCTCTTATGGACTAAGTTGATTGTTGAGGATCCTTTTAATCATAAGAAGGTCCCCATCACAAGGGTAAACATCTTCATTAGATTAACTAGACTCCTCACTAGAAGTCTAACTCTCACTCCCCTATCTCATCTTGGCTACTATAATGATCAACAACCCTAAGAATCATGGTTTTCTTAGTGGGGCATTGAGAAGCTATGTGACCTCTACCAAGACATTTGAAACACTTAATATCACTAGTGCGAGTGTCTGTAGTTGTGCCTTCCTTTGGTTTCTCCTTTTTATTCTCTTTCAAATTTTTATAGGGTTCTTCTTTCACTAGTTTACCCTCCCTCTTGAAATCTTTCTTGATAAGAGCTAGAGTAGTCATTTCAAAAACTTTTTTCTCAAGATTTGTTGCTCTACCTTTATACAAAGTTGAACCAAGTCATTTAGATCTTGGTAGGGCAACAATTCTACTCTAGCTCTTATCAGAAGATTTAAGCCACTAAGGAACCTTACGATGGTTGTATCCTCAGACTCCTTAATCCCAACCCTCATCATACACTACTCCATCTTTTTTTAATACTTTTCAACTCTCATTTTGTTTTGATGGAGTCTTTGAAGCTTATCCATAAGATTTATATGATAATAGGAGGGAATGTGCCTCCTCCTAAAGGCTTCACTAAGGTCATTCCAATATAGGATTGGAGAATTATGATTGATTCTCCTCTCCCATTCTAGGGTAGTGCACCAATACATAGCATTACCTTGGAAGCTAAGGGTGTCTAAAGCTACTCTCCTCTCCTCATTTATTTGATGCAAGCAAAAAGTTGTTCAACCTTCATTTCCCAACCTAGATAAACTTCAACATTATATTTTCCATAAAAGTGAGGTCTAATTTAATGGTTCTCGGTTTCGTATGCTCTCTTCTTTCTCTTCTTAGTGGAGGACGAGGTTGGTAAAAGTTATCTACTAATCTATTATCTTCTTCTTCATAGTGTGTGACTAGTGTAGGAGTTTTGGAGTAATTTTAGTGACTTCTACTCCTCATTCTTTCTTGTAACTTCTCCATGTCTTTTGTTCCTCTCCTTTCCACCTCTAAGATTGCATAATATCTATCTCTTTATTTTCTATAGCATACATTTCTTCTTCTTTGCAACATTTTAGTGCTTTAAGTTTTAATGTGAGTTGTTTTAAATTATTTTCCTCATCACTTGAAGAACTACCACTTTGGAAAGAAGAATGAGGAGACATTTCTCTTTTAAAGAAATTTTAAAGAAAAAGTAGATAGCAAAATGCTTTAGTTCTCCTCTAGGAAAGAGAGGTGAATCACTTGGATTGTTTATGTATCAAGTTTTTCCTAGTCAAGGGAACGTGAGGCTTTTGCACAAAACTTCTTAAGTGAAATTAGATCAAAGACTAATAAGACACACTTTAAACTATAAAGCAAGAAACAAAGTAAGAAATAAAAGACTATATTTGGCCTAATGGTCGAATTATAAGGCACTTAGAACCTTCAAAACTCCACCAACTATAAGCGATGTATTATAGTAAAAAATAGAGGTTCTAATTAGGAAATGGCATTGAGTACCAAAGACTCCCCCTAAGACACAGAATTAAGTCATGAAAACAAAGAAGAAAGCATTACAATTTTACAAATCAATTGAAATACAATCAAAGTTCACAAAATGTAAAGCTTTGCAAGTAGGTCCTCTTTTTGGCTCGGTTTTGTCCACACACAAGTGTATCACTCCTGCACTTCCTCTTGTTGGATTCACCAAAGAGGATTCTCCTTCAAGACTAGGTACTCCACCTCTTAGGATGCTACCTTAGGAAAGTTAGATCACCTCCAAAAAGGAACAATACACCAAGTATGATAGCCAAACCAAAGAGGCCAAGAAAGTAAAGCAAGAAAAGCACAAAATTAACAATGCTAAACTCAAATAAGAAGAAATCGAGACATACTCAAAATTAACAATCACTACCACACAATGCTCATCATATAAACTTCAAATGAAACAAGAAGCAAGTAGTATAATAGAAACTTAAGGAATCAGAATAAAGAGTAAGAACGTGAATCAAACATAATAGAAACTTAACTCTAAAAAACTTGTCAAGAACTAAACAACAAGCATGAACAAAAAACATAAAATGAAAAGCACTCAAAGGTACACAAAAACCGAATTGAATTAGGTGGTTTTTTAAGTGATTTTAAGCAAGCACAAGAAAAATTCCCATTGGACATTAAGATAACTAAGTTATCTAGATCTGAAGGTTCATTTTCAAGGCTCCAAGTGAGAAGAGAATGTTCATTTAACAGCAAAATACTGCATCATAATTCTGAACAGAAACGTAAATCACCAATTCAAAGAAATAACACAAATTCAAGACAAAATTAAAAGGGTAAATAAGGAAGTGATAACATATATGGACTAAACATGACTCTAGACACAACATATAGATCTCAAAATTAAAATTGAATCAAATATGAAACACTTTAACCAAACAAAATGAAGAACATACTAAATAAAATAGAAAATGCTCCCGGAAATCAAAAAATGGAACGCCTAAAGCACACTTGGATGGTTCAAGATGGAGCAAATGAGTTGAACCAATATAAGGAAACCATATATCACCATTGCAATCGATAAAACAGCAAAACAATCAAGAAATATAGAAGAGACAACTCAAAATTGAAGAAGAAAAGTAGAAGATGAACTTATTTGTTGAAGTTTCTTCAGCAAAGGCTAATGATACCACATAATGAGTCCATCTCCTAGCTTAGAGTCCTTCAAAAGATGATGAAGACTCCATGGATGAGAGAAGGTCTACGGAAGCAAGAGAAGATGAAGTTAACATGAAGGTTTGGTTTGGATAGAGTGTAAGATCCTTGAGAGAGGTGAGGCCAACTCCTAAGAAAAATGACTAAAGTAGACTAGAGAGAAGTTTACTCTAAGGTGAGCTCAAACTAGAGACATGGGCACACAAATGGGCAGCATTTACTTACTAAATTCAAGCTACATTTCATGAGGTAAGCTCCTCTATTTATAGGAGAAAAGGAGAGTTAGGTGTCTCTAAAAAGGGGAGGGTAATTCTAGTTTAGAAGGTTGAATTTTGGAGCCAAAAGGGAGCACGTGGAAGGTGTGACTTGCCACCTAAGCAAGTCACACACTCATTGCACATAGGTGCATAAAAGAGAACAACCTAGGCGCATGAAGGATCTAGAATCCTTAGATTGGTGCATGATTGAGGTCGTATCTGAACAAATAAATAATTTAAATATAATACTTAGGAGCTAACCCAAGTCGTTTTCTAGTTCCAATGTTCTTAATCAAAGGTTCTAGTCTAAACACAACATAGCGGGGGTTTGGCAGATGCAACAAATAACAAACAATTCAATAAAACAATGATTAAAAGGTATTGAATCTTTGATTCAAATGTAGTTCCACCTATCACAAATTACCAATTTAATTACTTTGTCCAAGTAACTCGCACGACACCCGAATTTAAACCACTAAGAGAATATTAACAAAAGTTCATTATGCAATTAAGCAAAACACACATCATTTAATCACACCCATTGATTAAGCATATGTGAGAACGTCTAGAAAAAGTAACTCGGAAACATTAAGCATGATTCAAGCCTCGTTCAATGCAAGAATAATGCCCTAACATTAAGCGTGCCCAAAATTTGTATTCAACAATAAAGCACCGATTAAAATGATGAAGAGCAACAAAAACAGTGGAAAACATGAACAAATCATTAAGGTTTAATTATATTCTCATCAAAGAATCAATACTCAGAATTTAGCTAGCCAAGGAAATGAACTTGCAATATAGAGATAAATAAAAATATATCATACAAATGGAGAGAAGAGAAGAAGAAGACGAAGAGCCAGTGCAGAAAAGTGGACGAAGAACAGAAATTTTCCCAAAAGTAGATAAGAGATTTGAATATCCACAAACATAAGTGAATAATGAAGAAGCATTAAGACAACATATATATATATATATATGTGTGTGTGTGTGTGTGTGTGTGTGTGTGTGTGTGTGTGTGGGGGGGGGGGGGGGGGTGGGTGGGTGGTTTTGTTTGTGTACTTAGAAACATATTATAGGTGTAGAAGATGATGATCTAAAGTGGATAATGTTATTTAAATTTAAAAGCAAGCAAAATGCATATTCAAGTACAATGAAGATGTAATTGGTCGATGGAAAGAAGGAAGCTATAGTGAATGTTATAGTTGTTTGTTTAGCATGTTGGAAACTAAAGACTGAATATATGTTAGCTAGAAATCCCAATGTTGAAGTGAGAAAATATTTTCATGGAATTTAGAAACTACTTGCCTCTATGATGAAGGAATGTTTCCAAATATGGCATATCATTCATAGATTGATGAGAAGAGGATGAGAGAATTATACCTTAGTCTTTTCTTGGTAAGCCAACTTTTTAGGACGAAAATTTTTGTTATTGGTAGAGAATTGTAAACTCCACTCCCCCCCACCTCCCCTTCACAATTATTTTTCTTTTCTTCCTTTTCTCTCTCCCTCTCTCTCTCTTATGTGTAAGTAATGAAATGGTAGTTTAAGCTAAGAAGAGGGGGGGGGGGGGGGGGGGGGGAATTGGTTATATTAAATTTTTCGAAAGCTTAAAATCCATTTTCTTTGAATCAATTAGACCATAAAATCAAAATGCAAGGGTTATAGGACAATACATTTTCAACTGATTAAAAATAAAAATAACATGTTAATCTATTCATACACTATGAATCAACAGATTAAAATATGAAATCGACTAAAATACTAGGAAATTATGCAGAATGCAGAATTCGCGAATCTCACTCAAACAACGGAAACAATGCAAACTAAACAAAGATTGATTTTCTTGATATTTTATAGGTGAAGAAGATGAGGAAAGAGAATTGCACAATTATTTTTATATTGGTTCACTCAATCATAGAGCTACATCCAGTTTACCAGGACAACCTGAGCCATGTTTCCATTATTATTAAAAGTTTTACAAAACTCACACCAAGATTACACTTTTGAACAATAGAAACACCAAGAATTTTGAATCACACAAAAATATCAACTAAACCATTGTAAGAAACACACTTACAGGCCTGGAACCACCCCAGGAACACAACCAAAAGCATAAGAACTACAAGACCTGATGGTGGCTCTCCCTAGCCAACCAAACACGAGTTCTTCAAGCTCTAACCAAGCCAAAATGCCTCCAAGATCAACCAAGATCTTCAATCTACCACTTGCAGTTGTGTGATTTAGAGAGAGAGTTTTCTAGAGATGAATGACTATTTTTCGTGCTCAATAACTCAAAATCATACCTCAACTCTCTGAAAACCAACTTATATAGTTTGGTCTTAAGTGAATTCAACAGGTTGTCCGTACAATCTATTGATTTCACTTGGCTTAAGTGAAATCAATCGATTGAAAAAAAAAAGTCAACTGATTGAATACATTCATATCAAAAACTATATACAACAAGCCTTTTAACATATTGAAAAGGACACACTAAGACTAAAAAGACTTTTAACCAATCTTGTATAGCCTACGAATAAAGTACAACATGTAAACATCACATTATTCACTTTATTTCCATATTTAACACAACAAAAACATGATCAATCTTCATCAACCTCATGTGATATCATGCACTTTGCTTCATTAAATCCTTGCACCAAGGTTGCTTGTGCTAACATCATGCGCCTCCATCACTTATCACACCTCCTTTCTATCTCCATTTTGCACCTTCAATTTCTCATTCTTTTCAAAATTAAATTGCACAACGACGAAATTGAGGAGTAAAGGAAACCTTTGGACCAATCGATTTAATCTTTTGAGTAAGTACACTTTCTACCTGTTTTTCATTAAAGTAATTTGCTTATCCCTTACATATGGTTTTCCTTCAACTACATGTGGATTTTCTACACTTTATATGGATCACCATTTGTTTATGGTCATGAAATCGTGCTTTAATTATTAATCGTGTTTTTATTTATGTAGAAAAAGCAATTATATATTTTGAAGTTGTGTAGGAGAAAAACAGTGCTAGGAATCTTCCTTAAGGTAAGGGAAGCTAATTATTTGAGATTTTAGATGAAATTATTTACAACCTAAAATTGTATTTTTAAACTGTAGTTATGATTAATATAGTGTATTGTAGGTTCCTCTATTTTACTAGAATAAATTGCTAGAGAAATGTCTAAATGTTAACCTTGTGAAATTTGTCAATGGATGAATGGAAATTTTGTTCCTTTATTAGTATTGAGTAACACAAAAATGTAAAGTAGAAATGGTAATGAAAGGGTGGGTTATTATTGGATTTTTTTTAAACATATTAGAATTGAGTATATTTGATCAAATTAGATTTCTAGATGTTAAATGTGTAATGAAATAATAAACTTTTTTGTGTTATGACTTGTTAAGAAAATTTATAATGAAATTTTATGAATTTGTTGATGGATATAATTTAGTATATAATATTTCGTGTGAAGGAAAGCATTTAAATTATATTGTCATTGAACCTAGGCTACGATATATTGATAGTAGTGTTGCTGTGTTGGTGGAACTTGGAAAGATTGAAAATGTTGGGATTGATAAGTTGTTTTGTGCATTGATATTGTTAAGGTCATGAAGTCTGTAAGACAATGATTAGAGGAATTATAGTTTAAAAAGCTAAAGAATGAATGTGATTTTGGTGACCTTATTGATTACATTGAATGTTGTTGATATAGTACTTTAATTGCACTTATAACAATCATTTGCTCGAATGTAATAGCCTAAAAAGATTAGGACATGAAAAATTTTAAGTATATTTTTGCTAGTATATAAAAGTTATTAAAGTGATGAAAGTTGTTATTTTATGACTCGTGTAAATTGATTTTAATTGTTAGAAGAGGTTGAGAAGCATCCTAAGTTAGATGAATATCTTAAATTTCATTAAATTGAGTTTTTTCAATTACCGCCGAGTGTTAAACTAGCACTGTTAGGCATCTTCACGACAATTGTTAATAGAGTGTTCCAGGAACCTCACCATCGGGCGACACTTAAGTATCATTAGGCGTAATGCTGATAGTGAGCGATGGTTATTTAGTGTTAGGCAGTAGTTCTATGAAAAGTTTTCGTATTAGAAGTGCTTTATAAATTGTTATATAGTTCTTTTTTACCTTTCACAATTTGTAATGGTGATTGTATTTAGTTATGCTTGTTAATGTAGCAATGTTTGTGAAAATTTGTGGTATGAGTAGTTAAATTAGTTATCTCCATAGGGAGAAAGGAGGAAGACTATGTTAAAGATTGATTGTATACCAAATATTTGTTTGGATAATCTTATGATATGTTATTATTGTTTTTATATTATGTTTCTTTTTTGTGTTTGTTTGATTTCTCTTTTGCAATGATGTATATTACTATGTGAGCAGTAGTAAGAACATATGGTGATATTAGCACAAGAGTCGGAAATGGTCAATGAAAACTTAGAGTAGCGATAGATTAAATAATGAAGTTTGTTATCTTTCTTTGTAGAACTTTCTTATTTATAGTACTTATCTTTTGAATATATATATATATATATATATATATATATATATATATATATATATATGATTAGAAATAAGAATGTGAAATTAAAACCAATTATTAAAAGATTACAACTATTGTGTTGGATTTATTTTATTTTATGCAAACCTTTTTTTAATTAATTTTTCATTAGCTCTTGAAATTTTGTTTGTTTTGTTAATTTTCATAATTTTATTCTCTCACATATTACAAATTGATTTAGTCATTTGAAATATTTATAATTTTCACTATATATACTACAAAATCTTTATCACAATTGCTTCATGGTCTTTTGAAAACACTATATTGTATTTTATTGTATTTTTAATCATCATTACACTTAGAGATGACAAATAAACTCGTCTCCATGTGTATTGTCCGAACTCGTTCCCATTTTGACGGAAAATCCCCACATTGACTGGGTATGGGTATGGGTATGGGTATGAGTATGGGAAATCTTTGACTTTTTCAATTGGGTATGGGATGGGTATGAGGATGTACATATCCCCGCCATAATACTCATCCCTGCCAGGGGCGACTCAACGGTTTAGGAGGCCTAAAGTAAACTTAAAAAATGAGGCATTTTGTTTAAAATTTATTTTTTGATTTTTTTATACAAAATTATTTATTAAATTTTCATAATTAATTTCATTTAACATTTATTTCACAAAAGATAATAGGACTAATCTGTTTAATCTTTATTGAGATATTGTTCGTCTTAAATAAGTTTGTATTATCTTTAACTTTGAGAATCTTCTTTTGACTGAAACAACTTACACTATAATTATTAACATTATTCTATAAGTTATATATGCATTTGGAAAATAATTTATTCTTTTTATATAATTAAGAATGTCAATTGGTTTATCATTTTCCAAACCTATAATTTTTCTTAAGATATTTAATTATGAAATTAAATCAAATTCATTAATATCCAACAAATTATCATTTTTTAAATATTTTTCAAGGTTTAAGCATTTTTCTTTCAAAAATGAAATATCTACACACCATAATACACAAGACATTTGCTATTTTTTGTTCATAGCTCATTTTTGTTATGCAATTAAAGTCTCAATTCTTCTTTTCTTTTGAATTCTTGAATAGCCTGATTCAAATTTTCTAGTTGACATATCTATATATTTTTATATGTAATAAAAAATGATAATATATAAAAACTACTAAAGATAAATATATAAAACGAATGAATTAAAACAATAAAATATGGTTCTGGTTGTCAAGAAAATAAACTCGATAGTAGTCTTGTAATATCTTGAAGTCTTAAGTCTCTTTTTCATTCTTAAGTCTCAAGTTTTTCACAAATTTGCAAAGTTTTTTATTTTAAGATTAATCATTAATAAAAATAATTAAAAGAATATCGCTCTTCTAAACTCGATAGTAAGTCATTTTTTCCCTAAACTTGAATTGTCTTTCTACAGAAAACTCAATTTTGAATTATGCTTCAATTAATCAATTATCCACCAATAGACTAAATCATAATTCAACTAATAATTTTGTTAAAAAATTCAGTTTCTCCTCAAGATATATGCAAAAATAAAATAAAATTGTAAATCTAAAAGTACCGAAAAATAAAACTAGGCAAAAGAAACACATTTCTAATTCTAATACAAATCCAAAACAGAATAAAAATAATAACAACACAAATAGAAAGAAAACACATACTAACCAAAAATGAGGATGAAAAAATTGGTACACACGGACAACATGAGATTCAAGAGATTTAAAGGATGCAATCTGCCAATACTCTAGAAAACAAACTATTAGAAGAAAATAAAATAAAGAGAGGTAAGAGAAGTCATAGAGAGACAAAAGAAGAAAATAGAATCCATATTGATTATAAAAGAATAAAGATAGTTAATAGCTATTTTTCTTGTAAACAAAATTATAATTTACTAAAAATATTTTTTAACTCAGTACTTGTCATTTTTACTGCTAATAAAAATTAACATACACTAATAATAATTTAATTAAATTTTATTTCCACACATAAACTTATAATTAATTTAATAGAGCTATATTAGTAATAAAATATTTTTTGAGGCCTTTTTCATCTTAAATATACTTTTATAATTAGTTTAATAGACGTTTATTAATTAATACTAAAAAAAATTAAGGCTTTTTTTTCTTAAACATAATTTAATAATTAATTTAATAAAAAAATATTAGTAGTAAACAAAATCTTTTTTTAGGCCTTATTAACCTTGAGGCCTAAAGCGTATGCTTAACTCGCTTTATCCTTGAGCTAGTCCTAATGCCCTCCATATCTCCACACCATTTAAACTATAAAAATATTCACAATTAATTAAGTAACCATATATATATATATATATATATATATATATATATATATATATATATACTTCTTATTTTTTACTTCTTCTAATTATTTGGTTTGTCATAAAACTCATTCGCATCTCCAATATATTTTTCATCTTATCATAACCTTTATGTAATTATGTTAAAATGATGTATGTCAATTAAAAAAAAAACTTATGTCTCACATTTGAATATTTCTATTATTTTTTAATATTCTATTTATTATATATTTTTATTTCACATTAGAATGTTTAATTCTCTCAATTTAAGTGTTTAATAGCATAAAACTTTCATTTACTAGGTAATATAAAAAAATATTATTTACTTATTATTATTCATTTTTGTTTCATTTGAAAAAAAATTTTGTTTCGCTAAAACAATTTTCGTTATTTCTCAACCATCAAGTATATATGTTGATATTTGAAAAGTTTGCTTAGATATCTAAGGTATTTTTCATCTTATCATACTTTTAATTATACATTTATTTTTCTTTGTGCAATTTCTTTCATTAGTCTCTCAAATTATTTCTAAGACACACATTTGTTAATTTTTTAATATTTTTATTTGTTTTTTATTTTCATCGTGTAGAATATTATTTCAATATATTTTATCTAATTATTTTTTATTTCAAACTCATTATCAATTATACTATAATTTTTCACTATAATTCTATAAATAACTTTTATTTACTACAATATAAAAATTTAATGTAATTGCCATGAATATTTTTTTTATCACCATGCAATATATATTGGAGTTCAAAAGATAAAATATTTATGTCAAAAATTTTATTATTATGTTTATTATTTGTTTTTTGTATCATTTTGATCAAGTGATGTATTATAACTTTTATTAGTTTATAAAAAAGAGATTCATTAGAATTTAAAAAATTGAAGTAAACAAACATTTAAAATATATTTTTATTTGAATATTTTTTTTGTTTTTATATATTTTAAAAATATTTTTAAATTTTATCAACTTGGTTTCATTAATGTTTGCAAATTTAATAAATGTTTTGGTTCTCATGAAATTTTATTTGGTATTCTAATCTAAAATGTAAACAATTATAATTTATTTCAAAGTATTTGATATCGAATAAACAATTCTCCTCCTAATATTTAATATTTGATAATATTATGTTTTTTTACCGTAATTTTTTATTATTTTATAAAAATTAATTAAAATTAATATTGAAGTAGTAAGAAAACGAGTACGGGTATGAGTACGAGATTATATCTGTTATCGAGTAGAGATGGGAATGAGACAAAAGTTTGATACCCGTTGAATTATGAGAATGAGGATGAATTATTTCCACGGAAATAGGTATGGAATAGCGAAACTCGTTCATGTCCCGCCTCGTTACCATCTAGAGATGGCAAATAAACTCGTCTCCATGGGTATTGCCCGAACTCGTCCATGTTTTGATGGGGAATCCCCGCATTGACTGGGTATGGGTATGGGTATAGGGAATCTCTGATTTTTTCAATTGGGTATGGGGATGAGGATGTACATATCTCCGTCATAATACCCATCCCGGTCATATCTTCATCCTGATTTAAATTATTACAATATTCACAATTAATTAAGTAACCATATATATATATAAATACTTTCTATTTTTTATTTCTTCTAATTATTTGGTTTGTCATGAAACTCATTCATATCTCCAATATATTTTTTATCTTATCATAACTTTTATCTAATTATGTTAAAATGATGTATGTCAATTAAAAAAAAAATTATGTCCAACATTTGAATATTTCTATTATTTTTTAATATTATTATTTATTGTATATTTTCCTTTCACATGAGAATGTTTAATACTCTCAATTTAAATGTTTAATAGCATAAACCTTTCATTTGTAGGTAATATTAAAACAATTCTTTACTTATTATTATTAATTTTTATTTCATTTGAAGAGCTTTTTTGTTTTACTAAAACATTTTTTGTTATTTCTCAACCATTGAGTATATATGTTGATATTTGAAAAGTTTTTTTAGATCTTTAAGATATTTTTCATCTTATCATACCCTTAATTATACATTTGTTTTCTTTTGTGCGATTCTTCCAATAGTCTCCAAATTGTTTATAAGACACACATTTGTTAATTTTTTAATATTTTTATTTTTTTTGTTTATTTTTATCATGTAGAATACTATTTCGATAAATTTTATGTAATTATTTTTTATTTTCTAACTCATTACAATCATACTTTAATTTTTCACTATAATTGTATAAATAATTTTTATTTACTATAATATAAAAATTTAATATAATTGTCATGAATATTTTTTTTTTATCACCATTCAACATATATCAGAGTTTAAAAGATACAAGATCTATGTTAAAATTTTATTATTATATTTATTATTTGTTCTTTGCGTCATTTTGATCAAGTGATATATTATAATTTTTGTTAGTGTATAGAAAAGAGATTCATTATAATTTAAAAAATTGAAGTAAACAAACATTTAAAATATATTTTAATTTGAATATCTTTTCCTTTTATATTTTTTTAAAAATATTTTTAAATTTTATCAACTAGGTTTCACTAATGTTTACAAATTTAATAAATGTTTTGGTTGTCATGAAATTTTATTTTGTATTCTAATCTAAAATGTAAACAATTACAATTTATTTCAAAGTATTTGATATCGAAGAAACAACCATCCTCATAATATTGAATATTTGATCATTTTATTTCCTTTATCGTAATTTTTTATTATTTTATAAAAATTAATTAAAATTAATATAAAGTAGTAAGAAAATAGGTACGGGTATGGGTACGAGATTATACCCGTTACTCGGTGGGAATGGAAATGAGACAAAAGTTTGATACCCGTTAGGATTGAATATGAGGATGAAGATGAATTTTTTTTACGGAAACGGATATAGGATAATCAAATTCGTCTTCGCCCTTTCCCGCCCCATTGGCATCCCTCTTACCTTCCCTTACACTCCAAAATGTGGTTTTTTTTTGGTAAACTAATCATTCTATTGCACAAGATATCTATTAAACTCCAAAATGTGGTTTTGTAACATTTTTTTAAGTAAAACTAATTATTTTATTTCACCAAATATCTATTAATTATATATATATATATATATATATATATATATATATATATATATATATATATATATACTAAAATTAAGCTCAACTTACATTGATTTATAACTCAATCTCATAAAAAAATTGAAATAAGATAAAATTCACTTTTTAATATACTACTAAAAGTTATTTTAATTCATCCAATAAACTTATATTACTTAAAGTCAAGGTCAACAATTTAAATATATTTGTTATTTTTATTTCTCTAATCCATCTTTTAAAACAAACTCATGATAAATCTGTAGACTCTTAACAATAACATCTCGGCGAACATAACATCAAAAAACAATCTATCTCTAAACAAGATGTGTTAAATCTACTGTGTCATAACCATTATCAATCCATCCGTAAATACCTAATCTCCCCAATTTTATATATGGTATAATTATCTAAATAGTTAAAAATACAATTATTTTAGTAATTTAAAAATTAAGAACAAATATATATGGTAATAATTTTACAAGTCAGCATTGAATTAAATTAATTGATTTTACGCGATGTGAGAAATCAATCTAACCTAATTGCGCAAACTTTTAGGCACAATCGTTTCACATGCTTGGAATTAATCATTCCACAAGCTAAGTACATGTATTTGCTCAAAATTGATGAATACTGAATCTCCTAATAATTCCCTCCAACCCAACAAAATTTATTTGATTTCACCGTAGAAGGTCTGAATATATAGGATGAAAATTAGTAATTGAAAATATTTGAGTGAAGCCAATCATTGGTGATTGATTTCAATCTTAAAACACTTAAAAACAAAAGAGAGATGCAAATAGAAGCTTAGGATTTATTAGCCTAACAATAAACTAGTCTAGCTAGGTAGTTCTAACTTTTATTTGTAGCAAATTAAAGAATTGAAAAGCTGAGACAGAAACAGCATAAATGTCCACACTCTCAAATGTTGTTGTTGTTCACTGTGTCTGTGGAAACATGTGTTGTGGGAAGTAATTGGACTCAGGTTGAATCTCCTTCATGTCTTCCACTGCATGATGCTGAATATGCCAATCTCTGTCTGATACAAATTGTCTCGCCATTATGGCTGCACGATTTTCTGCTATCAATTCACGCAATGCTGCACTGCATCTTGTTGATAGATCAGAAGGAGAAAGCCAAGAATCACTTCTAGATGACAGAAGAGAGAGAGCACACCCTCCTATATGTGGAAAAACTTCCAACCATTATTATTAACACATTTCATCTCATCAAACAAATTTTTACACTTACCAACATCATCAACATTTGCTACAACATAAATCCTTCACAAACCAAAATCATGATTTTTATAGAATACAAAATTTGGATTCAGAACCCAGTTAAAAGAAGAAACCCTAATTTTGTTCCATCTTACTCCACAACACCCAGTATCCCACTATTCCTATATAATAAGATGGATATTGAGGAAGGAGATAAAACATTTGAACATTCTTAGCTTAAGCTTCTATTCAGCTATGGAAGAAACAAGAAAATTTGTACTTTCACTCAACTCTAGATCCTCAGAATGAAGACATTTTTCTATCAAAACCTTTTTCGATCCAAATCCCCATGGATGTAAATACAATGTTGTAATGAAATTCTCCAAAATCACGTAGGGTTGTTACCTTTAAACACTTTATTGAATTTGGGATTTGCAATAGATGCAGCACTGTAAATTTAAACATACAAAATGACCTATATGTGAAGTTGAACTGGATTAAATAGTTACAAAAATCATATTAGTTGAGCTAATTAATTAAGAACAATAAATCATTACAGTAGATGTCAAATGAAGGCTATCTTGAATGATTTGATTTATTGGAATCAGCACCATCAGTATAAAACATTCAACTTGGTCAATAACCTAATTTGGTTGACACTTGATATTACTACTGAACAATTATAAAGAAAAATAATATTACTACTGAACAAATATAGAGCCTAAAAACTAGTTAATCTATGCTTTAAGTTTGATGTACGCATAATAATAGTGCAAGTGTTTGAATCAGAAATTACACATTTAATAACTACTACCATGTTAATATTATAAGTAACCTAATACAAACACCTGCATTTGCTTTCGTTTTGGTTACAAAATTCTGGAAGTTTATGTGAGAAAACTACGAGAAAAAGTAAGCAGAACTTATCTAGGATCTCGTTTTGCATACATCTTTATAAGACTAATCAGAAAAAATAAACAAAAAGAATATCAAAAGTTAAAATTAACTCGTGTAAAAGCTAAGATCAGGTGAAAAGTAGTGAAATAAGCACTTATATACTCTACCAAACAACTTGTACTACTCAAAGTAAGACCCAGTCATTTCATAATACCTAAATCCCAATCACATTCAGAACTAAACTAAATTTATTTGAAGTTTAGAAAAGAATCTCAAAAGTGTAATTGATAACAAAAGGTGAAGATTTCTTCTCACCCAGTTATGCAATTGGTGGAGCCAAAGAAAATAGAACATCAGCATGCTGGGTATAATAGAATGCATTAATCTTGAAGAATTAACAGAAAATTTAGACACGAACAACAGTTACATAGCTAACTATAATTTCTTAATTAATCTCATCTAAGTTTTTATTAAATTAAAAATCTGACACTTAATTCAATGTTATAATTATAGATTAGTTTGTTGAGTTAACTCAGAAATCATGTTATCAGTATTTTAGTCTCTCTTCTATGTACTATAACACCAGCATGCTCATCCAAATGACGTTGTAAACTCACTTATCTAAATCATATAAAATAATTATTAAGTTTTCTTCTTACTTTCTCTTCATATTTTCTCATGCTCTGCCCTATTTCTAAATAACTTGATAATTTTAGCTAATTACTTGTTAAAATGCATTTTCATAGCTCCATCAAAAGCACCTTACCGAATATTTGAAATGAAAGAATTATTTTTCATTATGAATAATTTTTTATCCAAATTGTTTGAAATTACAGTAGCTTATAAGATATAGTCACAAATCAGTTTATGAATAATGTTTCATAATGCTGTAAGTATTATAAATGGTGAACTTTATATAATCATTTTACAAAGTTTAAAAACATAAATACGACTTAAATGCTTCATTCTTGAAAATTTGTTCGTATCCAAATTTCTCATATAACAAAATTTATTTGCATTAACTACAACCATGTAGCAGTTTAAATCAGTGTACACAATTCATTTTTCTTTTGCATTGATTTCTACCGATTTGACTCGAGGCCAATTGACATATAACTACATACTTATTGCCAGAGAAATGATAAAAATATCTACAGAATAAGTCAAAACAATTAATAAAATTAGTTTATTAATCAGATTTTATAAATCAGTATAATTGGATAAGTTAACCTCAACAACAGCTATAAGATCAATACATAACGTTTATTAATCATGATTTAAGGAACAAACAAAAAGGTTAAATTTCAATTTAATTTTTAATTCTCGATATCATTTTCAATTTTGAATTCGTGAGTCAGTACAAGATCATAAAACATTCACATTTTTTATACAGCATTCAACTTCACATACTTCTTTTTATTTTGGTCAAATTTAGCTAAAAACCTAACATATTTAAAATACCAATAATTAATAATGCAATTAATTAAAATGTAAGAAAATAAATAAAGGTATCCAAAATTGAGAATTTAAAAATCCGGAGACTCTAGTAGTAAAATGTAACAGATTAAAAATTATCGTCAACCACCAACTAAGGACTTAAATTTTTTAAGAAGTCAAATTAAAAAAGTAAAAATTATTCAAATTGGTAAATATGATTTGTTTAAGTTGAGAATATATTTCTAATTTATAAAAGTTTATATAAGAAATCATGAAAGTAAATTTTTATTGTTTCATACTTTATTCTCCATTCTCACTTGTCTTACACAAACACAAGATAAAAAAGTAAATCAGAAATCATTTTCTTAAATCAAATGGCTAGAAATATGATAGAAAGAAAGTGTTGTAAAAACTTAAAAAAAGGTGAATAAAGCAAGAGTGTACCTTGTGAAGAATTCCTTGCCACAGAATCGTGGGAGCTCTTTCTTCTTCTCTCATTGTGACCTGCTAGTCTCCTCCTGCAACTTCTCTTTGAATCATCAAACTCTGACACCACGTGAAACCTACAAGTCCAATTACAATATTTTCTATATAATTAACAAAATCATAACTTTTACTATATCAAAAAAAAGAAGATTAAACTCAATAAATTTAATGATTTTTCTTAACTTAGTTATTATGGAGTTAACACAAAAAATGTACAAAAATATGCGAGATTTGTAAAGTATGCCCAGGAATCATAGATTATTCTTCGATGAGCTACAGCAAAATAATACAAATTATGCCAAGAAAATGATACTCGTAACCTTTACACAACACAATATTCTTGAATTTTAACCGATAAAGAAAAAGAAAGTTACTGAAAGACTGAACCCAAACAAGGGTGAGTAAAAGCTTTTGTGAGATGAAAGAATATCACGCCTTCATTCTTCAGAGACCCACAACACAAAGACAACGAAAAACAACAAAAACCATATGAGAAAGCAAGAAAATCACTTTACGTCCGTACATAATTCACCTCACCACAAAAAATAAATGCTCTTTTAATTTTTTTCTATGTGCAACCTTTCGTAAAAAACAATTTTTCAAAATGAATTTCGGACATCTCTCAGAATAAATCTCTCATCTGTCGGAATATATTTAAGATATTTTTGTTCTTGTTTCTCCTTAATTATTTCTAGAAAAGAAAAGAAAATTAAAAAATTAAAGCAAAAATTCTCCTTATGCAATCTCTCTCAGGTTCATGTTTTTGTATGGAAAAAAGGAAGGAAATAAGAGAGTATAGAAGAGACTCCAGTGATTTATTCAGATCACAGAAAAATTTAACAATCGACAAAATCAACGGATCCTCTCCACCAATATCACAGTAAAAAAACATAAGAATTCATATAAAAACAACTTTCTTTACTTCATAAAAGGTTATATATTTTCTCTCTATACTACACCCTTTTCACTGTAGAAAGTTGAGATTGTGTAAATTTGTCGAAATTCTTCGCATTATAGGAAGTTTGAGACAAATGTCATTGATGTGGCTGCAACTACGATCACGACAGAGTTAGAGAAAAGACAAAAATATTATTATTATTAGAGAAAATGATAGAGGTGGTGACCTGCTACACTGCTGACAGAACCTCTGCTCCAACCCTAAGACCACAACTTTGGGAGCCTTGGAGTGCATCTCACACACCTTGTGCCTCCGGTGGTAGTCCTTGGCGTTCACCAGCGCCACCTGGCACCCTTCCACCTGACACCTAGGCACCGTCGCCGTCGTCAACCCAACACCCTTCACCGCCGCCCCGCCGCCGGAATACCCTCCTTTCCCACGCTTATCCCCCAACACCAACCCCCCGCCGAAAGTAGCAGCAGCAGCAGCAGCAGACACGGTTCCACTTCCACTAGCGTCCTCAAAGTAATGCCTCTTCCCAAGCTTCAAGCACATCAGGTGCGGGTCGGGGTGCACGTGGGACCCATCCCCACCGTACGGATGCTGCTGCTGCTGCTGCTGCTGGCGGTGTCGCAAAACGCCGCCGTTCTGAGGGAGGAACATGAGAGCGCTGGCCAGCCCCGCGGCCTCGGGGCGATTGGCGGCGGAGCCCTCCGGCGCGGTGACCCCAGTGACTGGAACGTTGAAAGCGTTGACCAACCTGGAAGTGGTGTTGTTATTATTATTATTGGAAGTGGTTGTTTGCCATGAATCCCAGGCGAAAGCGTTAGCGTTAGTATTTCCATTTTGGTCTCTGTTGGCGAGGCAGAAGATGTTCCCTCCGAACTCCATTTGTGTTTTTGGTGGAGAATAAGGAAAAACGAAGAAATGGGAAGAGCGTGTGAAATAGGGAAGCTATGAGAATAGGGGTAGGGTGGTGATGATGGGGTTGGAACAGAAGTGGAAGGGACGAAGGAGCATTTCTGAGTGAGATCCTTTGTTGTTGGTGTGAAAAGAGGAAAGAGAGAGAGAGAGGTTGGGGTTGTGTTGGTGTGTTTTGGTACAATGGAGGGGTTTAAAGTACCCTCATGAGGAAAGCTGCAAGGGCTAGTGATTCCTAGAGAGAGAGAAAGAGTTAATGGGTGGAGTGCTCCGAAGACCACACGTAAGAGCAAACCGAGTAATGATAGTAAACGGATCCAAGTTAAAGCATGAGAGAGAGAGTGTGTGTGTGTATGTGAAAGAGTGATAAGACACAAGCGGATCAGAAAGCCCTCCCCACAGATATTATGGAACTGGGTTTCGCGGCTCAATAATGCTCCTCTCTTTCAAAAACACAATAAAATATTATTTACTTTTAATTTATTCATTTTCAGCTAATTTAAATCAATATATGTTTCTTTCTTTTTATTTTAGTTTCTAGGTGGATCGTTATTTAAATATTTCTTGTTGGTACATTTTAGGTGTAAAATAGTGTCTCGCATATCTTTTCACGTAATTAATAAGATTAATATGAAGTCAACAATGGTTTAAAATATTTTAATTTTTCTCTCTTTTCTTTTCTTTATTCCTCTTACACCTTCGTCCTTTTCTTTTTCTCTATCTTCGTTGTATAATAATACCTTCAATTTATTGTCTTTCTCATACCATTTTTTTTAATAAACAAAAATAAAAGAATTCCCGTTATAGCATTTTGCAGCACCCAGATTTACATATCTGGTAACTTTTACTGTAGCAGTGCATGTTCGGTTGGGACAACCGAATGCACATTGTCCTTTTATTGTTTTTTTTATTATTATGTTATTCAATTGTTTAGAATTAAATTGTGCAATTTTTAAATATTTAATTTATTATTGATACATAAAAATTTTAATGAATATATTATATTTGAAGCTGTAAGTACACTATTATTATATTATATTTATTTTATTGATAAGTATTGTTAATTTTACTAATTATTTAATTAGTATATATTTTATGATTAATAAATACTTATAACTTAATTACAATTATTTAATTAATAAATATTGTTAAATTATTAAATTTAAGAAAAGTACTATTTTTATTCCCTATTTGACTAATGAATATTGTAATCAATTTATTGTAATTAAAGTTGTAAATACTAAATAAATTATAATATAATAGATAATATTCATTATATAATTAATATACTCATGATAAAAGTAAAGTAAAAATATTAATAAATAAATAATTACTACCTTAACATAATTGATTAGATAAGTTATTCCATTATTATAAATTTGATTTATATTAGTTACTTATGTAAGGCTCACTTTATTTTTGTCTCAATGATTAAGGGTTTGTCCTAATATGTTGGGCTGAGACCGGTCCATAAGGTGCCTAAAATCCCAAAACCTGCCCTAACCCCCTCATTCTTCTGTTTTCAGAAAATTTTTCTCCTCCTCCCTCTTAGAATAGTAGCAATGAGCTCTACTAGGGTTTGACCCTCATTCCTTGTCAAGCTAGCTCAACTCCATTTCTATTCCACATAAGTTGGTTCTCGACTCATGCTTTCTATTCTCCCGCTTGTTTTTCGTGGTTCCAACTAGGGTTCCTTTAGTTAACCTAGTCCTTGTTCTGATGTTACTATTTTCAGCTCGCTAAGTTGTCCCCGGAGTTGTGGTGCTCCTCTATAGGGTGCTTGTGTTGTTAACTATCATCTATCCAAGTAAGGGAAGCTAGGGTTTCACGTTTTTAATCTATTTTGCTGGCTTTTAGTTCTATTTTGTGCTTTTGGTGATTGTATGGTGTTTACAATGGTATGAAAATATACTATGCATTTTTCTTGGTGAATCTCTATTTTGGCATGCGTGAACAGTGGAGGAAGTTTGGTAGTTTCACCCAGCCGAGCGAGTTTCGCCCAAGCGAGAGTATCAGAAACCCTCCCTGATGCTTGTGCGAGTTGTCGCACAAGCGACGAGCTCTAGTTTTGAGCGAGAAGTCGTCTTGCTCAAGCGAGGAGGGCTCGCCTAAGCGAGAAAACGTGAAAGCCCATTTCCATGCTCAAGCTCTCGCCTAGGCGAAAGGAACTCGCTTGAGCAAGAGAACCTCTCTTGCCTAAGCGAGTGCTTCTAGCCTGAGCGAGAACTATGTGAATATGCATGTATTAAATTATTTATGGGCTGGAATTGATGAGCTTGGTATGAATATACGTATGAAACATGGTTGGTTGGTTGGTTGAATAATGGCATGAGATTGATATGGATGATAAATCTATGATTGGTTAGTGAGACATGGTTATGGTATGGGTTGGACGTAATTCCATGAATCTCTTGGTGATATCTTATGGTGGTGCCTTGTGTGATGGACGTAATTCCATGGACCTCTTGGTGAGAGCTCATGGTGGTGCCTTATATGATGGACATAATTCCACGAACCTCTTAGTAAGGTTTCGTAGTGGTGCCTCAGTGTAAATAATTAGGTAAGGATTCAAGTAAGGATTGCATCCTGAAACTCTAAAGAGTCAGTTAGTCTCACGTAGAGCGTATTGACTCAAGTGGTGAGAGTAGTACGAGGCCTTAATCTTTGGCAGGATAATAGCCTTAGATGTTTGAAAGCTAACCTTGTGTGTGGTAGGGTGAAACCCATTGGCAATGGCTCTGTAGAGCAGTAGAGGCCACCACAAGTGCAAGCATCCAGTGATTCTGACCAATTATATGTATCCAGATAATTGAGTCTTAGAGTCTTACTTGTTGCTATCACATGCTTGGTTGATTTATGTGTTCTTGACTTTTAAATGGTATGCTTAATTGTATGATAAAGACCTTTTTACTCTAGCTTACCCTTCTTGTTTGTGTTGTCTTCTTGTGTGTGGTTTTCCTTTTTACAATCATCACAAATTTATTGGTGTGAGCAGATATGGGAACTCATGGTGATCGTAGTGACGAAGGAAATGTTGTAGCTTAGTTGGGCATGGATTGGTGTTCGGCTCACTGTTGAGCCCACTTTTGAAGGGTTTTTCATTATTTTGTAATCCCTTGCTTATGAGCAAGCCTTTGGAACCTTTTTAATTTTGTTCATGCCATCTTGGTGTGCCTTAGTTATCTTTTCTAAGTATACTTTTGGATGACTGTAACGGTGGATACAAATATACTTCACTGTGTAGTCTTTATATAATATTCTATGTGATGTTTCATTTAATTAAGTTTATTTATTAAATGAGACGTTACAACTTGATCAAGATCATAAACTTTTCTCGTTATGTGTTACATATATAAGGTGGTATAAAATCTCCTTATTAAAGACATCTAGGTTATATTTAATAAGATAAAAAAAATACATGTATACTTATAAAGATTAGCAAAATTATATGAGTAAAAGTAGTATTTTTTTATCAACAGTGGTATAAAGGACATAAAATACAAATATATTATTATTTAAGTATAAAGCTTATAAATAAATAAAGTTAATTATTCAAATTTCATTTAAAAAAACATAATCTATAAAAATATTTTCTTTTTAATTCCTCTAACTTCTCTAAATTTGTAAAAAATCTATTCGTCCTTTCTTAAATAAAAACACACCATTAAGATCTTGACAAAGAATAGCTTAAGTTTGTCCAGTCATTTTTTTAAAGTAAGTTTCTTTTTGTCTCTTTTTTTGAGTTAGTTTTGGGAGTTTTTTATACATGATATAGAAAGCTTTGCATTTGGTCCTTTAGGGCAAAGATGAATCTCTATTAATTTAGGATCATAGGAGTATATTTATATCATTGATAATAGTCTTTTTTTTTATTCATGTTTACCTATGAGAGTATTAAAGTTGGAAGCTTAAACTTGAGTTTGAGCAAACAAGCCTATACAAATAAAGGAAACTCTTACGTTTTGACAATACATGTAGAAAATTTAACTGCATAGATATTTTATGCAAAGATGATACTTGATGATAATTGTTGAACTTATATATCTTTTGAAGGGTGAGATATATGAGATTGTAATGGTTTGATATTCAATGTTGATTTTGACATTGTAAATTGTTTGAAGATTAAATAGTTGTGAGAGTTATTGATCAAGTTGGTTGTTTACCTTTGAATTTGAGTTTGAAATTGAGTTTCGAAGTCTTACAGATGTTGATTTATGAATTCAATGAGAATGTAGATTATTATATTTGAGCAATTTAGAACTGTGCTGATAATTTTAGTTGTTTAAAGTTGCAAAATTTTTGTATGTTGATTTGGGTAAAAAAAAACTTGAAAGTTATTTAGGTTTCATAAATGCGATTTATTTATGATATTTTTATTTAATGAATTTTTTTCACTCAAGCAATGAATTTTTCGCTCAAGTGAAAATAGTACTAAAATTAAGCCTTATCTTTGTCCTATTTTCACTCGAGCAAAAATGATAATGCAATTGAGTATTGTCTTTGTCATATTTTTGCTCAAACGAAGAAATGTTTTCTCAAGTGTGTTACAAAAAGAGATTGGCTTTATTAAACCAAATAGAGGGAGTGAATTAACTTTTCTCAAATTTTCTAAACCCAAAGTGTACTTTTCATCAAACAAATTGATACAAGAATTAGAAAAAAAATTTGATAGAGATAGAGGAAAAATACAAAAAAAAAGTTATTTATTGGTTCAAACCCCACTAATTCTACATTTAGTCTCAATTTTTCCCTCATGAAAAAATGATTCCATTATCAAAACAAGAGTTTGTACAAAGCAAATAGCCATTACAAACCTCTAAAGGATATCAGCCTCAATCTTACACTAGATATCACAGAGGATCTTTGTCTTATTCACTCTTGACTCACTCCAAGAGTATCTCAGCCTTATCCACTTTTTTACTATCCAAGAATATGTGTAGCTTTATCAACTTTATCCCAAACTACCCAAAAACACACTATTGGAACCTATGATACACGTATATGATATGTATATCGAATATGACATGTATCCGATACGTCGATACATTTATTTTCAAAATAATAAGATACGATACGTGATAAATACGTGATATTATGAATATTGAAAAGTTAACAATAATTCTTAAGAGTATATTAAATATATGATCGTTATTATGTAGATCCAAAATAAAACTATATATACTAAACTTGTCACCATAAAAAATATAAATTATTATTATCATAAAAGTACCATTACAAGAAAATTCTTAAATAATAACCAATATTAGTAACAAAAATATGTTAGAGACCAATTTTCTAATTGAAGACTAATTTAGAGACCAATTATTTTGATTATTTTGGTAGCCAAAACCTGATAGCTAATGTTAGTGAACAATTTAGAAATAACTTATTTTGGTAATCAAAACCTTGGTAGCTAATGTTAGTGACCAGTTTAGAAACCAATTCATAATAGAAATTATTTTAATTATCAATTTAGAGACCAATTATAATTTTTTGAAACTATTTTAGTTGCTAATAATTTTTAGTTTTTAAATTGGTAGCTAAATTGGTCATTATATAGTAACTAATTATTTTTTGTTACTAAAATTGGTCATTATTTAAAAACTTTCTTGTAGTGTTCTATGTCTTTATAAATTAGATACTTCATTGATAATTATCGATAAAGTATCCTAAAGTATCGGACACGAATACGTGTTGGACACGGATACGTGTCGGACACGGTTATGTGACCCAAGTTGAAGTGTCAGTGCATCATAGATTGGAACTCTCATCAATTTACAAGACAATAACAAACTAAGAAACAATCTAGTAAACACAAATGAAAAAAATTTACCATAATAGAAACACTTTGAACCTTGGTTGTAACATAATACAACACTTAAGAATTCCTTGAAATCTTTTAGAGCACTTGGTGATTACATTTTGTTCTTAGAAAAAAAATTATATATTCTCCTTGATTGATTGATTGCTAAAAGTTCACTAATATAAAATAAGCCTATTAGATAAACAAATTTATGCATGACTAGTAGATATCATATGTGAAAAATGTGTAGTGGCACTTTTCTAAATAAGTTGTAAAAAATTATGTCTGACCTATAAGTGTCAGATGTAAAAATTAGTTTTTATGTGACCCTTATACATCAAACATACATCTATGTTTAATGTATAATGGCCATATGTAAAAGCCAATTTTTATGTTTGACTCTTATAGGTCAGACATATATTTGATTAAAAAAAACCTTAGCACGTTCATTTTTCCTTCACTTTCTTCCTTGCACAACGAACAAAAATTCTTTATATATGTGATAGTCATTATTGTGTGCCTAAAGGTTGTGCTTCATGCCATTGTTGTGTGCTTAAAAGTTACGTTTTCTGCCATTGAGGTTGGTTTTTCACATCTTCTCCCCTATTTTAGCTTAACTTACATGATCCAAATTTTTTAAAATTCATTAAAATTAGGTAGATAATGATTTTTGACTCAAATATTTTTGTGGTATATATATATATATATATATATATATATATATATATATATATATATATATATTCTCTATTTTTCTTTTAGAAAAAGTTTAGAAGAAAAAAAGAAAATTTTCGTCAAGGTAAAAAAATGTTGATGTCTATTGTAAACTAAAAGAATCGTTTAATAGGTTTTTTGCTTCAATTTCTACTATAAAAAAATGAAAGATTTAGTTACGATTAGAAAGAAACTTTTTATATTTCTCTCTGTAGATCCTTTAGTAATACTAAAAAAAATTGATTATAGGTCCAATTTATGCATGTGTGTGTGACTGAGAGATATTATTTGCATGGTATAAATTTATTTATTGACTTAAAATTTTAATTATTACAAAATATAAACAAATAATTAGAATATTGAAAACAAATATAGATAATTAAATAACCAGGTAAACTGGGGTTAAGGACATCTCACTAAGTAAATATAATTATAAAGAGATAAAAAAAATTAAATAAGATAATAGATGCCGCCTTCCTTATATTAATTATTGTAAAGGATGTACTTAAGGTGGATTAAAAGTTTCAAGGTATCCTTAATGTTAATTTTTTTCTTTTGTTTACTCACTCCTTGTACAAAATTATTGGTAAAACAAAGGAATTTTTAAATTTCAATTATCAAAGGATTTTACTAGTGAATTTTACCAATGAATTTATATCTGTCAGTAAATTTCGTTGGTAATACAAATTGTCATTACCAACGAAGTCTATGTTTGATAATTACATATCTTAAAATTCGTCGATAAATTTCATTGGACAAATTCGTCAATAAAATTGTCGGTAAAAAGAGCGGTAAATTCTCACCCAAATATAGATTTATTATAAATTATCAACCGGTAAAATCTGTCGATAATTACATAATTTAAAATCCTTCGGTAATTTAAAATTCATAATATCGACAAATTTTTCTGTTGGTAAATCTATAAATAAAAAGAGCGGTGAAATTCCCTCACAAATTAGACAAGATGGATATTATAAATTAAGTTGGTGGCGAAAAAAATGAGAAGAATAGGATAAGAGGAAGAATGAGGGGGAGGAAAAGGCAGCGGAAGAGATGTCGATGGCGTAGTGGTGACATGGTGTTGGAGGAGCAGATAGAGAAAAAAGAAGAAAAAAAAAGTGATAGGAAGAAGTGGAGAAGAAGGAAGAGGAGGTGAACAAAGTGGCACCGACAATGAAGGAAGAGGTTGAAGGAGGTATTGGAAGAAGAAAAAAAATAAAAATATAAAAGGAAGAAGAAGAAGAAGGGAGGATAAAGAAGATAAACTAGAACACAACATTAACTAACATATTTTTCGTAGGTAATTATATACGAATTTTACTGATGGAATATTTTATTAGTAATTAAACACGAATTTAATTGCGAATTTTTCTATCAGTAATTATCGATAAATATTCTATTTAGTCGGTAAAAATTTAACGATGACGATTTTACCGGTGGATTTTTTGCCTTCAATAGGACGTCGATAATTTTGATTACTAACAAATTTTAAGCATTATCGATGAATTTTGGTCGTTGATAATATAAAAAGTTTCTTGTAGTGTCCCTTCACCATATTAGTACCTACTTTCTTTCACTTTTTCATCTTTACCTCACTCACACTCCTATTTATAAGATGTATTGCAATAATTAATTAGCATTTAGTTAAGTTTTAATTTGTTGCTTTTTGTTCACCATTTCTTCTAAATTTCTTCTTCAAGATTCTTCTTTTTTGTTGTAGGAAGGATAAGGCTCGCCTACGTACAACCAAATCCCTTCATTTTTTTCTTGTTAATTAATTAATTATTATTACTATTTATTTTTATTGTTATGTTAGTATTTATCGTTATTATTATGTAGATAATTTAATATATATATATATATATATATATATATATATATATATATATATATATATATATTCTTCCTTTTTTACGTTACACATGTATCTTAAGATTCCAAGAAGCTTGTAAACTTTAAGCAGATATTACTTAGTAAAGAAAATTATAATTAAAATAAAATCCAAACTTCTGATACCATTTCCAAACGTGGGAAAATTTAAAAATTTAATAGCATATAAAATAGCGATACTTCATAATTTGTTTATAATAAATCTAAAATCCAAACCAACTTAAACGAAAATTACATAATATTCCTAAAACATAATCCTTAAGTACGATCCCAAGCTATTTCGCAACTCCGCATCTAAGCATCACCATCCTCACCTAGAATCACATTTTCTCCCGTGTGACAAGTCACATGATCATCGCCAAACACAAACAACAAGGGTGAGCTTAAAAAGGAATAAACATGCACAACTAATAATATAAACACCTCTCCCCAAATGAATTTAAGTTAACTAGTTTCCCATTCTTAAAGACCTTCATACCATGAGTTACATATGCACATCCAATCATATTGTGTACACATTCGACCATGGATTCAATCATTCAACTTGCACATACAAACAATCAATCACACTTCCAAATTCTACATATAATCAATTTAAACTCACATGTACATGATATCACAATAATTAGTAATATGGAAAGCATGCTTTTAACTCATCCCCAAGCCCAACATTAACCATCATACTTGTTCATGCTACAATTCACCCAAATATCAATATGCAGTAGCATTTTAATATTTCACATCAGAAATCACTCAACCATAACGAAGAAAGTAAATCTAGAGAATCAACATTGCTCCCACACCATCAAAACACAAAAAATGAATCATAGAGATTGCGTCACCTGGTGGGCTTGAGTGCTGCCAAGTGGTTTCTGGGTAAAACCCAGAATTATTCATCATGTCACATGCATCGCCTGGTGGGACATGAGCACCGCTAGGTGGTATCTGGGCAGAAACCCATAAGTGTGAAAAATAATGAGTAGCAAAAGGAGGAAAGGCTTTCATGTATTCAACACACCACAAAACACATAAATAATAGACCAAGCAAGTAAAGCATCTCCCTTCACCTAGAATTTTCGCTCCAATTGCACTCTATCAACACCCAATTTCGTCCAGGTGAATAAATTTATTTTCGAAAAAAAAATAAACAAATGTTTTTTTAGTTAATGGTAAATAAAAAAAAGGGTGAAATAAAATTTTCATCCAAGATTTTCAAAATTTAAGTTTAGCAAAAAGAGAGAGAGAGAGAGAGAGAGAGATGAAAAAAAGAAAAAAAAGGAAGAGCCTCATTTTTCCTCACTCTTTTGTTTTCCTACCCTTTGTTTCTAACAGAGTAAATAGTGATATGATTTTAATAATTTGAAGCAATACCTCTTCTAATGATTAGAATCTATATTATTGATGGTGATTGATATTGTGCTCTGATTTGTTGGGATTTGATTCTTGTAATGTGTTGCTATCATGACCAATTCCTTTCTTTTATATTGTTCGTTACAATTAAGGTTAGAATTACATTGATATTGCAATGTGTGGACATAAATATACAATTTTTCATATGAAAAAGGGGATAAAAAGAAAAAATATTCTCTACACTTTTATCTTTCTCATTACCACTCAAATAGTCACACCTCATTTATAACTCTTTTGGGTAAAGAGAAATATTCTTATTGGAGGAGGTAGGAAAAAGAAGAAAAGAGAGGAGGCAGCTATATCATAGGGAACAAAAGAATGAGATTGATAAAAGAAAAAAAGGAACTGAGAAGTTTAAAAGGTATGTCAGTGCCAATATTTTTTTTTTGATTTATGCATTCCCAAATTTTCACTATATTTTATTTTAATATTGTACCTTTTTTTTCTACACCTAATTTTGGCCTTTTTTTTATCTTATTCTACATATCATAACAAAAAATAGTTTTCCTCATTTCATCTAGTGTTTGTCCAACAACACTTTTCGAAATTTCTTTTTTCTTTAGAAAATATAAAAAAAATATAAAAAACAAAATAAATGGTTTTCTTTGTTTACTTTTTAGTGTATGTCAGGCCGCTCGCGTCACATAACACTCATTTCCAAATAATTAAAAATATTAAAAAAAATAAAAAAGTTTGCAAAATTATGAAAAAAAGAAGTCAAATCAACAATTTTGTAAAGATTCATAAAGAACTACGTAACCCTAATTTCCATTGTGAATGGAGATACGTAGGAGCAATGATTAATCTTTTTTGGGCCCAAAAAACCAAAAAGTTATTTTTTTTCTTTCCTACATTCTTTTATTATTATTTTTGGGGAAAATAAACATTCTAAAAAAGTCACATCCTTTTGCATTTTTAATTAAGGGTATCGTCTTAGGACAGATGTTGTATGGGTGCTAATATCTTCCTCACATGTAACCGATTCTCGGGCTCGTCGCGCTTTCGATTAAATTAAAATACGAAAATGGTTTCTACTCAATAATTATCCTACCTCTACCTCTTCAGAAATGTCTATGGTTTCTAGGTTCTTCACAACTTAGTGAAAGGAAACTATTTAGTGCTATTCAAGATTCAAACTCTTATCCACACAATTACCAAGCATATACACAACCAACAAGCCATTCCATGTTTCATGACATTTCATGCACGCATATGATTATAAGGTCACATGCCTTTGTATACATGCAAAAGAAAACAAATAATTAAAACAACACACCAATGGCATACACAAGATTTGAACCTAAGTTCTCTCAAGACCACCCCACATGTTCCACCACTTGAGTTATCATTACTCCTTCGTCCTAACTTAACAAACCAATTCTTTTAGATGTATCCTCAATCCACAATTATTGGTAATTAAATATTTATTCTTTTCTTTAATTTTCCCAGGTCTTACAATGCTTGTCCCATTTAAGCTTCTTAAGGTCATTAGTTTCCACAATGGTCATTGTCTTGAGCTCCCATATTTTAGGCATGTTGTTCAACAACTTCAAGTTTATTTCCACTTTTAAAAATCTCTCTCCCAAGGCTTCATGCCCGTTCAGGAGGATATGCATCCTTCTAAACATATCATCAATCTTTTGACCATCCTTCATGATAAACGATTCATATTACGGGTGAGCGTAGCAACCTTACTTAGTCGTACATCCTTGTTCTTTTCATAGTTGATTATAAGGGAATCCAAAATCTCTTTAGTTAATTTTAATTTACACATATTTTATATTAATTTTTAGATAATGCATAAATAATTTTGTACTTAGCTTTATTGTTCAATTATACAAAATTAAACTTGTCTTTGTCCTAGTCTTCTTTAGGAGTATCAATTATGACATCTACTCTAGTAATGATCTACCACACTGTATTGTATAGTGTGTGGACTTCATGTACATCTCCATTTGATATTTCCAATAAAGAAATATTTCTATAACAAAGATTAAAGGCCTTGTATGGTGTGAAAAATAGTAAAAATAGAAGAAAGGAGATTGAATTTGTTTTTGAAATTTTTCCAGTTTTTCGCTAGTATCACCTGAATGTGGTTAATAATAAAATTTATTTATGTAGATCAGATGATCTGAAAAATATTTTTACAATCTATGTTTTAAAGACTCTTCCTTCTTTGAGTAGTTTAACAAGTATAAGCTATAATATGATAAATTTAGAAAAAATAAAATACTCGTAAATTTTATAGAAGTTTTTCTAATAACACAAGCTACATCCAATTATTGACCACCTAGTCAAGTTCTACTATGCAAACTATTGTTACCAATTACAAATAAGTATTCTTTTGACTCTTAGTCAGTTCTATCTGATCACACTTTATTCTTTGAACATGTCATTCTAGGCTCAATCGAAGTATTCTTTCAACAAGTCACTTTTGACTCAATTTCAAGTATTCTTTCAACAAGTTACTCCTACCTTAACACAAGTATTCATTGAAAAAGAAGCTTTTCTTGAATCAAGATATATACAATGTCTTTATAATAAACAAATCATGATTTATGCTCATTAGAGATGGTAATATCTTTCAACATATACAATGTTTAAGTTCTCTTTATTAGTTGGCTAGGATGAACACAATATTCTTATTACAAAGCTTTTAAGGCATAAATAAAATTTTACATAATTTCAACATTTGGAAGCAACAATTATTCTTCTTATCTTTTTCTTCAGAAACTGTCTTTAAATAGATGCTTCAAAAAGTTGTTGTTGCAATTCCCTTTTTAGTCATTAAGTAGTTTTGAACTCATTTTGAATGTCTTCTTCCTTTTCTTCTATCATCTATTGAGCTTGATCATTGAGAAGCACCCAATGTGCTCAATGTAACATTAATTGCTATTTTTTTCTTCAAGCAACATCCTTAATAGCTGGTAATACTTATCTCCCTAAGTTGCATTGCTTTCTACTTCAAATAGTGATAAAGTCACACAGTATACTAGGTATACAATTTGACTAGAGTTTATATATGCTTGTGTCACCATAGTTAGTCGACAATGCAACTTTAACTTAATTACCAAGAGATATTTGAATGAAACATGTATTTTGTATGAATCTATTTAACAATAAATGGTGAAAGAAATTCTCTGCATCACATAACCAAGCTTCAACTACATACATTAGGTTTGTGTCAACTTAATGTTTGTTTACACTTATCTTCTAGTTATCATCAATCACTTATCAAATGAAGTGGAAAGTTCTATATGGTTCTTTATTAAACAAAGTATTAAGATTAGACGATCCAACATTATTAAGATCAGACAATCTAATACACTCCATCATATATTCTAATTTGTATAAGACCACCTATTTTTTATTATGACAAAAAATACTCTAAGTGATGTGTATTAATTATATATATATAATCTCTTTAATTTGTGTGTTCATGTAGCTGAAGGACTCTTAAATTTTTTTTGTCTCATATTAAATGACCATAGGACCTCATCTAACACATTATCATATGACATATAATACTTTAAAATTTAAGTTAAATTCAGTTCTAGTGAACTTAATCGAGCATCGCAATAAAAAATGTTTCTAGATAATAAAATATACTTGAAGGATTTTATAAGCAAAACAATATAACTTTGATTTGAAGTGCGTTAAATGATCAATTGTCTTTTCGTATTTGAATATGGAAACACATGATCTATAATTAAATAATCTTCTCAACATTTGGTTTTGCTTAATTACAGTATGCCTTTTCTTCATTACAATATGCTTGCATATATTTTTGAATTGTTTCCTTTAACAAAAAAGAAGGTTAGGTTGCTCTAATTGATTCATTAAAGATATTATCATAACTTTTCTTTTCAAGAGACTACCATGAAAAAGATGTAGGTACGAGTTTTAAGGTTGATACACAAATTAACAAAATTAAGAGATATTTAATTTATAGCTCAAGCAATCATTTTCCAAAGCTATATAAAGAGATCGAAAATGGAAGAGAAACAACAAGTTAAAAAAAAACACAAGCTTCATACAGTGTCGTACAAAGTTCATCTTCTAGTTGTCTAGAGTGTTCAACAACGAATTAGTGAAAGCCTTTGTAATATTCTTCATGTTGTGAAGTTTTTTCCTATGAGCTTAAAATGTGTTCTTTGTTGAAAGTTCTTCTTTTTATTCTTAAGACTGCATAATCTAATGGGAAGATTAAGAAAGTCTAATTTAAATAGGTGTGAATACTTGTTGCAGCCTAGAGATGTTTATGTACTTTTTGTAACCTAGAGAGGTTGGAGTATTCGTTGTAATCATTTACTAACCAGTGGAACATCTTAAGTTGTGTGCTTAAGAGGAAACTATACATAGTTCGTGAGTTTGGATAAACTACTATAAAATCTTATGCGTTCTTGATCTTTGTGACCTAGTGATCTAGTCTAGTGATGTAAGAAATGTTTACAAGCTCTATTGAACCTCTTCTCTGGAGCCCTATAGTTTTATCATAAAGCATGTGCTCTCATTATCTATGCAATGTTTATCAGACGTAGCTTTTTCATGTTTTAAGCTTTGTAGTATTTAAGTGCTTAATCAAAGTCATAGGGTGTTGAACTTATACTCTAACATTTAGGACGCTCCTTCTACGATCAATTGTACTTCCATGCCTACCATGCTAGTTGGATTTTTAGCTTTAGACACTGTTAGCCACTAAATTCTTTAAAGACTAAGCCCTAATTTCAGCAATGAAAATAGTTTCAATGAACAACAAGGGACGGTTGAATTGTGTATTAAAACCTTTTGCAGTTTTTTTAAAGTTGTGTCTGATGATGTGCAGACAAAAACAAGTTTTAACTTGATAGACAATTTATAAGAATCTTTTCAAATATTATTTTTAAAAGTTCTCTTTCTTATGTTGCTTGAGATGTAACGTTATGCAATTAAACTAAGATCAATTGACCAAGTTTCAATAGTAGACTAACATTGTGAATATACAACAAAGTACTCTTTGGAAGGCAATCGTTGCTGGCTAAACAACTCAAGTATTGTTTAAACACTTAACCACTCGTAGTTAACTACCCAACATATCTTCTGAAATGCAACAACTTTTAACTAAACTACTTGAGTATTGTGTGGAACAATGATCACTCTTGGCTAAGAGCTAATTGTTTTTGAAACCATTCCTTAATAATGGTGAATTACAATATCTTAATGATAAACATGAAGATGAACGTGTTTCCTAGAATATAAAAACATTTAATTATTTTTTGTGTAGTACAATGTTAGCTTAAGAATGCGTGTATCATTTGTTTAAGACTTCTTTTATCAAATGAAGCAACAGACCACAATGTGTTATATCATTTTACAAACAAAACATGCGTGTTTGTACTTTTGTTGTCAAACAACACTTAATCAAAAGCATAAATGATTTGTTGAACTTTACTCTAGCAATAGAAATCATCAACAAAAATATTCATTAGTAACATAAAAATTTCCTATAGACAATAATAAGTTACATACAATAAATTATTTGTTAATAAATTATATTTTTGACAAATTATGTTTTATTAGAATAAATTAGTGAGTAATATCTCCTTTTATCTAATAGTGAAAAAAACCTTCTTCCAGAAAAAAGAGAGAAAACCATAGAAGCGATTTGTTTAACTTTCATAATATATTGAAGATGATAATCTTGTTTGCTCCATTTTCAACACATTTACATATATTTAAACATTTATACTTTCCTTAATAGTGTGTTTGGATGAGACAATGTAAGAGAGTAATTTGTTAATTTGGAGAATTTGAAATACTTTCATAGAAAATGATATGTTTGGATAGAAAATTAAAAGGAAATTTAAATTAAGAAATTTTAAAAAGGTATTTTAAATAACTAAAATAGTATAATTTTAAAATCACTTAAAAAAGATGGAAATTGAAATTCCCAAAGTTGTGAAATTGCTAATTGGTTAGGATACAAAAGTCCACAAGTCCAAAATTTGAGTCGGGTCGGGTAGAAGGTCGAACGAGTCAGTTCGGGATGAAGGTCGACTCGAGTCGGGTTGGCTGAAGGTCGAACCAGGTCGAGTCAATTCGAAGGTCAAATCGGGTCGGGCCATGCCAAAGCTCAAACTGGATCGACCCAATATGAAGGTCGAGTCAGACCGACGACCAAGGACGAAGGTTGAGACAAAGGTAGAGTCGGGCTGGCCCAAAACGAAGGTCAAGCTGGGTCGACCTAAAACTAAGGTTAAGTCGACCCGACCCAGAACAAAGGTCAAGTCGAGCCCACCAGACCAAATGTCAAGCCATGTGGGTCGGGCTAAAGGTCGAGTTAGGCTGGGCCGAGCCAGGCCGAAAGTATAGTCGGGCCGGGTCGAAGGTCATATTGAACTAAAAATCAAGACAAGTCATACCGAATTGAAGGTCGAGCTAAGTTAAGTTAGACTTGAAAGTAGATTTGAGTTCGCCGTAAAATATAAATTAAATTACTTTATCCAAACAAGAAAATTGAAATTTAAAATATTTCAATTACTTCGTCCAAACTAATCATTTTAAGAAATGTATAGAATTCAATTGCAAATAATTCAATTATTAGGTATTTCAATTTCTTGGAATTGTTGAAACTCCTCGTCCAAACACAGCCTAATAGATATATATATATATATATATATATATATATATATATATATATATATATATATATATATATATGGAAACTATAGTTTTTTAAGTTTGTTCATTTCAGTCCCGAGTTTTTGGAAGATTCAATTTGGTACCCTTATTTTTAAAGTGGATCAGTTTAGTACCTCCCGTTATATTCCAGTTAACGCCAATTGTATAGTGGTGAGCTGTCATTGTGCAACAAATTAAAAAACTAATTTTAATATACACTTGATCAAGGAAACATCAATAGAGAGACTAAAATAATGTTAACTATACCCAACAAACAAACCAATCCAATTAACAACTTCACCCACATTTCTATTGTATAGTGAAAACTCACCACTATACAAACAACGTTAACTAGAATATATATAACGGGATGTACTAAACTGAACCACTTTAAAAGATAAGTGTACTAAATTGAACCTTTCAAAAATTCAGGAACCAAATTGAACCTTCCAAAAATTCGGGAACCAATTTGAACCAACTCAAAATTGGAAGACTCGATCAATAATTATACCATAAATAAAGATAAAAAATAAAAAATTCTTAGTAGATCTTATATCAATGCCTTAGAACAATTGATTTCTATTTTACCTAAACTCTTTACAATTTTTCAAACCATAATATATATATATATATATATATATATATATATATATATATATATATATATATCATAATTTCTTATTGGTTTTCCTGTGGTGGTAGAGAGGGTTTCTTAAATGATTCTGTTTCTGTTGGTTTGGCGAGCATTCTAGGAGACACTTATGAGAACCCATGGTTGTAAGATCAATTATTATATCTGCAGGAAAATCGTACATTGAACAAGGGTGTATTAATTTGAAACTTAATAAGTACCATGATCTGACGATTTTTTTTTATATAAAATAAAAGGGACTTGATGCTGATAAAAAAATAAAATAAATAAATAAATTAAAGGAACTTAGTAGTTCGAAGCTTCCTCCTAATATTCAAGTCATGAATGGAATTATAGAAGTTAGCTAAACATAGTACAAGATCTTTGTGAGCTATAAGGTAGCAGTTTTCCATGATACCTAAAAATCCAATCAGTACCTAAAATCCCTAACCCTAATCTGGACCACTTTCTACTGTTCAATCAAGAAAAGCTTCTCACACCATTCTAATTTCGGTCTACTCATTTTTAATGCAATGTGGATTTTTCATACACTTGAGTAAGTTTTTTTTTCCTTAACAATATAAATTTTAAAATTCTTAAATATATTGTGTTCCTAAACCAAAATACAACTTTTGCTTTAGATCTCTAATAAAGATTTTACTTTACCTTTTGGTATCTAAATTTTCTTAACTTTATATTTGGTCTAGCAATATATTAGCAAGATAAAAAAAAAAAAATTCAAGAATCACTTAGCAAATGCAACATAATAGTGGGAATGGAATATAAATAAACATTTTTAGAGACCAAATCTAAGTATTTTAAGAACTAATTATCAAGAAATATCAAAAACTTATAAATTACCAGGGACTGAAAATGTTTTATTTTAAGAAAGTAAATTAAAATTTACAATTTCTTTACAATTCTTAAAAAAGTTGGGAATATTGTTTATACAACCCTCTCTCTCTCTCTATATATATATATATATATATATATATATATATTTTGGCGGATCTTGACCAATAATTATGGGAGAGCCAAATTAATATATTCAAAATTTTGAAGTTGTATTTGATATGAACACTATTTTAGATACGTTATCTTAATTTCATCCTCTTTACTTATTGGATATTCTCATATTTGAATATGTTTTCTTGTATAATATTGTTTCAAAGAATTAATATCAAATTCATTATCACCTGTAATTTTTGTAACCTTAAGAAACGACTCTCTCAATTGAACAATTGGATTATAAGTACGATATTCTGATTTATGTAAAAAATTTGAATTTGTTTTCATTTTCATCTTCGTGGGTAGTTTTCCTTTTATTATTTTTGAAAATAAATATAAATTCTTTTACTCTTCATCAATTGACCTAATTTTTTTAAGTTTGAATTTCAAAAATAGTTTATCATAATCTAATGAAAAGTTCAAAGATATAACTAATAAAAGAAAACTCTAATAATCAAGTCACAATTGAAAACTCGTTATAAAAAATACATAGTACATTATTTTTTCTTCTATTTTAATAAAAAGTTAACATACAAAGGCTCATGAGATAAAAAAAATAATGCTAACTATAATAAAATATAAAATTTTAAAATGATCAAATAATAAAATGATATAGGTCACAAGTCAACAAAGTGAGATGGAAAGATAATAATTACGTCACCACCTTAAGAGCCACATAAAAAATAGTTAACATCAGAGACTTAATTATTACTCAATGGATCACAAAAATTTATCACGACTCAATTGAAAGTTCTCAGGTTTATCAAGAACCTAAAAAATAATTAAACAAAAAAAATACATAATTTAATTTTTAATAATTGTTCATATATACATTTAATTTAAAATTTTATAAAAATATTAAAAAATTCAATATATAAATTTTTAAAAATTTTTAAAAATTGGGGGGGGGGGCGTGGCCCTCCCTACCCTATAAAAGCTCCACCACTATATATATATATATATATAAACGTAGCATCTCTACCAGCGAATTACACAAAAAACTAAGTTTTATATATGTTTAAAAAGTTCCATATACAATTTTCGTTAGATATAATGTAGGAGGTGTAAGACCCACTTTTTCTGCTCTTATGTTTAAAGGTCTGGCCTTAACTATTGGGCGTAAAGGCCAGCCCATAGGGTACCCAAAACCCTTTTCTAGCCCTAACTCCCTTTACTATGCCCCATTCTAAAAAAACAGGAACCCTTCCCTTTTCCACTATTGGAGCAAAGAGCTCTTCTAGGGCACAATCATAGCATCCACTGTTTCACTCGAATGTCTTCCCCAATTTACTGCACTGGTTGGAGTACAATGCTCCCCTCTTTCTCTAGGACCGTTGTGCTTACGTTTAGATCCACTCTAGGTAAAGGAAGCTAGGGTTTCATGCTTTTTCCACTGTTTCAATTATTTTTACCTGTTATTGAACTGTTTTCATGTTCTTAAATGTTTGAATGGTGCTACGGTGGTGTGAATGAGGTATGAAATGTGTTTTTGTTGAATATGGTGGTTGCACGCATGGGGAGAGCAGTGAGAGTTATGCTGAACTTGCCCAGGCGAGTTGGGTGGTCGCCTAAAACAAAAGCTCTCGCTTAAGTGAGGAGCTTTCGCTTGATCGAGAACATCAACAACTCACCCCTCTATGTTTCGAGGGCTCGCCTAAGCGAAGACCACTCGCCTGAGCGAGAGTAGTCTCACTTAAGCGAGATGGGCTAGCTTGAGCGAGACCTCGACATGCACTATGTTTGCAGTTTCGCCCAGGCGACAGTTGGTAGCTTGAGCGAGGGGTTCCTCTCGCCTGAGCGAGAGCTCCTTAGCCTGAGCAAGATTGACATTGTTGATTGGATAAATGAATGTTTCTAATGATTGGTTGGTTCATTACTTTAAAAAGGTTATGTATGATGCCTGGTATGTATTCTATATGACACGATGGGACGAGAATTGATGAGCTTCGTATGAGTAAATGCATGAATCATGATTTTGACTGGTTGGATTAGTATGAACATGAGCTTGGTACGATTATGCGTATGAAATATGATTGGATGGTTGGTTGAATGTATGCATGAGATTGGTATGCATGATAAATCTATGGTTGGTTGGTGAAGAATGGCTATGGTATGAGTTGAACGTAATTCCATTAATCTTTTGGTAAGATTCATGGTGGTGTCTTGTGTAATGGACGTAATATCATGACCCTCTTGGTGAGAGCTCATGGTGGTGCCTTAGGTAATGAACGTAATTCCATGACCCTCTTGGTGAGAGCTCATGGTGGTACCTCAAGTAATGGACGTAATTTCATGACCCTCTTGGTGAGAGCTCATGGTGGTGCCTCAAGTAATAGACGTAATTCCACGAACCTTTTAGTAAGGTTTCGTGGTAGTGCCTTAGTATATAAGGATTCAAGCAAGGATTGCATCTTGAAGCTCTAAAGAGTCAATTAGTCTCACGTAGAGCATACTGACTCAAGTGGTGAGAGTAGCAGGAGGCCCTAGTCTTTGGCAGGATAATGGCCTTAGATGTTTGAAGACTAACCTTGTGCGTGGTAGGGTGAAACTCATTGGCAATGGCTCTACAGAGCAGTGGAGGCCACCACAAGTGTAAGCATCCAGTGAATCCAACTGATTATATGTATCCGAATAATTGAGTCTTAGAGTCTTGTTGGTTGCTATCACATGCTCGGTTGAGTTATGTGTATTTGACCTTTAAATTTTATGCTTAGTTGTATGATAAAACCTTTTTACTTTAGCTTATCCTTCTTTTTCCTTGTGATTATCTTGTGTGTGGTTTTTCCTTTTTGCAATGATCACCAATCCATTTGGTGTGAGCAGATATGGGAACCCCTGGTAATCGCAATGGCGACGGAAATGCTGCACCCTAATTGGTATGGTTTAGTGTGGGGGGCACTGTTGGATGTACGTTGAAAGAGTTTTCATCATTTTGTAATCCCTTGCTTGTGAGCAAGTATTGGACATTTGTTGAATCTTTCTGTTTTGTTAATGGTACTATGGTGTGCCTTAGTTTTCTTTATTGGATATTTGGATGGCTGTGAAATTCTTATACTTTATGTCTCATGCCCTTGGATATTATAATATGTACGATATTTTATTTAAATAGATTTATCTACTAAATGGGACGTTATAGGAGGTTTATTACTTCTACTAACAAATTGAGCAAGATATATTTTTCCTTTTATCTGTAAAATATATTAATAAATAGGTATAAGAGATTATTGCCAAGTTATGTCGATAAGAAATAGAAAAATATACAAAAAAGGTTTTTTGACTACTCGTAGAATCTTAGTAGTCTTTGATGTACCTTAGTTGTTCATAATTGTTTGGTTAAATTACTCTTTTGGTCCTTCTATTTGTCAAATAATATCAGTTTGGTCCTCAAATTTTTCGTTGTCTCAATTTGATCCTCATTTTCTTAAAAATGATTATATTTAGTCCTTACTGTTAGTTTGACCAGACGGTGTTAAAGTCAATGCCACATGTGAATTTCTGGTTTTTTTGAATTTTTTGAATTTTTTTAAATTTTTTACACGTGTCACTTCACAGTTGTGCCACGTGTCAAAATGACTCAATTTGGTCCCTATATTTGTTTTTAATTTCAATTTAGTCCTAATTTTTGTAAAAATTAAGTAATATTGTCCCTCATTAAATTGACACTCAATTTACTTTTTTATAAATCTTATGGTAATATTTTTACTAGAATTAACATTTTTATTAAATATTTCTATAAATATTTTAAATTAACTTTAAATTCTATATAAAATATTAGACTTTGATTTTTTTTTTTGAACTTGAAATTTTGTTCCTAAACTTATGTGTGACAAGTTATTTGATTTTTAATCTTTACTAAGTTTGTATAATATGATACGCTTGATGCCTTTATATATAATGACAAAATTGTTAATTTTTGAAATTAAGTTTGCGGTTTAACTTTGTTTAATAATAAAACTAAAAAAAAATTGTTTAAAATTATTTCTACAAATATTTAATAAAAATGTCAATTTTATTAAGAATATCATCATAAGATTTATAAAAAAATTATATTGAGTGTCAATTTAAGGAGGGACAATATTGCTTCATTTTTACAAAAATTGAGACTAAATTGAAACTAAAAACAAATTGAGTCATTTTGACATGTGGCACAATTGTTAAGTGACACGTGTAAAAAATTTAAAAAATCAAAAATAAATTAAAAAATTTTAAAAATTCAAAAAAAAAAAAAAATAAGAAATTGAAATGTGACATTGACTTTAACACTGTCTAGTCAAAATTAACGGCAATGACCAAATTGAATCATTTTTAAGAAAATGAAGAATAAATTGAAATAACGAAAAACTTGAGGATCAAACTGATATTACTTGACAAATAGAGGAAGAAAAAAGTAATTTAACCTAATTGTTTCATATAAATATTGGTATACGTTATCGGTCAGACGAATGTCTCAAACTAAGAATTTAATACTAGAAAAACAGATTCTCCTCAACTTATATAAAAACATGAGACCGTCACTAATAAAAAAAGAGTATGATGAACAAATAAGAAAATTAAAAAAGTTACAGTCATCTAAATCTCTGACCATAAGGAGAAAAGTTATAGTTATCCAAATAAGATAAATATATATAACTATTCAAATTGAATATTTTTAAGAAAATGAAAACCAAATTGAGATAACGAAAAACTTAAGGATCAAACTGGTATTACTTGACAAATAGAGAAAAAAAATAATTTAACCTAATTGTTTCGGATAAATATTGGTATACGTTGTCGGTTAGACGAATGTCTTAAACTAAGAATTTAATACTAGAAAAACAAATTCTCCTCAACTTATATAAAAACATGAGACCGTCACTAATAAAAAAAGAGTATGATGAACAAATAAGAAAATTAAAAAAGTTACAGTCATCTAAATCTCTAACCCTAAAAATAAAAGTTATAGTTATCCAAATAAGATAAATATATTATATTAACTCGTTTGAAAATTGATCCTCCTATCCACACTTCTAATAAGAAAATGTCTTTAATCCATTTATCGCTTGGTCTTATATTATTTATTTTATCAATCCTTTAAGACGGGACATGTTTCTCGCACGAGATAAAAACCTTTCATTTGAGTCATGAATATTATATACATTATGAAATAATAAATGAATGACTTAACAAACAGAATGTGCATTAATATTAAATAATTTTTTTTGCGTAGTGTACATCATAATTTCATGATATTTGGATGTCACTCAATTGATATGGTGTCTAATATGATGTCTTTATTTAAGATTGTAGCTATTTACAACAGTCAATTGTATGCATGCAAATATAAACAACAATAAGAAATGTATCATAATTAACCTTGAAGTGTCAATCATGTAATGAAAAATAAACATTAATCATTCTTATAATAATAGCGATGTGTTCAACATGTTTAATTAATGTTTTGGATGGTAATTCCTTATTAAAGAGTTAGTGACACTTTATCATATTTGTGCTAATATGTTTTAGTGACACTCTTTATTTTAAAATTTTTTCGATTAGAACAATGTAAAAAAAAATACAGTCTAGAGTGAATTTTCTTGTATCCCACTAGTGCAAAATAGCTCATTTGCAACACAATTTCAATGTTGGTTGACCAAATACAATGAAAAAAAAAATTTGCGGTGAAATTTTAGTAAAAAAATACAAACCATTTAGCTTAGTTATACATAATATGTCAAAAAAACAAGAAAGGATGGTTGAATTGTGTTTTAGAAATTTTAAACTTTTTGTGAAGCTTTGTCTAATAACAAGTAGACAAAATTTATAACAAAATTTCAAGTAGTTTTCGCAATGTTGTGCCTGTTAATGCACAATTAGATAGAAGTTCAAGTTTAATACATAAATTATTTATAATTTTGTAAATTATCAAAAATACTTGGTTTTGTTAACCTATCATTCTTTGATTAGTTTGGATTAATAACATGCAATATAAAATTACAATTTTACTTGCATTTAGAACATCTAATCTTAGATTTATTAGAGTGTATTAAAGACCAAAGCCATTTTTTAATTGAAATTTTCCCAGCTGGAATTATCTAAGCTTCAACTGAAATCAATGATAAATATAAGTTTTCAAGCCTTGATAGACGTTAGATGATTCAATCAGATGTGTATCACCAGAGGTTTGGTTTGTTGAATTTCATTAAATGGTCTGATGACCATCTATGCACTAAATATTTGATGACAAGTGACTTTTATGTTTGAATCAACAATGCTCCTGAAATGTTATAACATATGTTTTGTGAAATTGAGGAATAAGTGGAGCCACACAGTGTCTAGTCTATTGAGTCTCATTAGAGCATTTAGTCTATTGAGTCTCATTAGGAAGTCTAGTGGACCTTTGAGCGTGCCAATAGAGATTTGATTTGCTTATTTTTAATTGAATGATTTTATACAAGAAATGTGCACAATCTAAACATAGAAACAAGTGGTTATTATAAATTATGATCTACAATATTATTGGATTTAATTCCTTAAGAAGAAAAGAGACAAATACAATTTGAAGATATTATAATAACTTTCCTTTTAGAGCTTCTTATGGCAAAAAAATGAAGATATGTTCTTGATAATGGAGATTACGTAAAATTAAGTGTTAACTAATTTAAAGTTGTAAAGATTTGATGAAGATTTGAGGGCTATGGAAGAAGAGCCATTGACGACTCCCTCATACACACTAGATGAGACTCCACTCTTTTCTCTTTTGTAATGCTTTTTCTTACCTTCTATATGGAAGTCTTAAAAATTTTTGGGTGAATTTTGAGGTTTTATGCTAATCAAGTTCACTCGTCTAACATCGTCTATTCTTTTCGAAGTCAAAATTCTACTATTGAAATTTTTTTGAATGCTTGTTAATAATTCAATTTTATTATTTTATGTGTTTTTTTTTGTTAGTTTGCTTAATTCTAGCAAAATCTTGTTTGCTTAATTTAAAAGGTAAAAATATAGAAATCTTGAAATAGACGTTTAGATACACAAGAGATACTTAATGAATTAATCAAATTGTGATTTTTGGTGATGTTTGAAATTTGAAGTTTGTGTTGATGTGAAAGTTTTTATGTTGTTCTCACCCCAAATATACATAAGAGTTTCTTCAAAGATTATTAAGGTAGTTTAATGTTTGTAAGTTTTGAATCTTCTCCCAAAGTGTTTTTGAGGAGACAAAATGTTTTTATAACCAAAATAATTGATTAGGATTAATACATAATCAACTATGATAAGTTAGGACTTGGGATTTTAAAATCGATAACAAAATGATTAATTATATTTGAGCTAAGAAAATTTTCTTATGTGCGCATACAATCAATTAAGTTCAGGAATAATCAACTATTATGAGTAAAACTATAAATAGTCTCTTTCACACTTAATCAATTAGATGAAGGAATAATCAATTATTGCAAGCATTTCTTAGAATTTGTCACTACACAAATAACCATCGAGATAGAGTAAAAATAAGTTAATATCTAATTGAATCAGTTTTAGGCTTTGAAATGAACAAATTAATGAATTATTCTTAACTAATAATCAATTATAACCATCTGTTACAACAAAATATCTTTCAAAAGAATTTTCTTTCTCAGAGTAAACACACAGTTTTTCTGTCCTGAGATTTAAAGTACGAAGAGTGAGATTTTTGAGAGTGTAATGTTGTAAAAATTTAATTTTAATTTTCTCAAGTTTCGTCAAGGGAGATTGGTCAAGATTTTAGGTTTTCCTTTGTAAATTCATCACAATACAAATAATTTTTTTGTTTTACCTTTCTTGTGTTTTGAATGCAGATTTGCACCTGTGTTTGTTGGGTATTGTAGGTAATTTATTAGATTCAGTACTTTGTAATTTTCTTTTCACTCTTCAAGGGCATTTCAAGAGAAATTTTTTTGTTCTTGGTCTAGTTGAATGGGAGAAATTTGTAATTAGACAATTGTTAATAAATAACGAAAAGATCTAGCTAAGGTTGCTTGGTTTAAACTCGATGTAAACTTGTGAAGATTCGAATCATTATAAAAATTTTATGTGTGATTCTTTGATATTTTCTTTAATTTTATTTTGTTGTCATTGATAAAGATTGTTAAGCACTGCATCTAAAGACCTTTTGAATAATTTTTTTTTTAAAAATTATCAAAATTTAATCTTCACAGTTGATTCACCTTGTTTTTGATTGCGTTTGAGCTATAATAATATCTAACAATACATGGTTTGTTCTTTTTTAATTCAAATTTTTGCTCACGGGCTTTTTTGAAAGCTTATTGATAATTTGATCCAAATCTTTAATTGGAGTTCTTGTTAGTTTATTTAATTTTAACAATCTCTTGTTTGCTTAATTTAAGAGGTAAAAGAATTTAAATCTCAAACATAGACACTTAAAGACGTGAGAGATATTCCAGGAATTGATTCACACTTTTTGATTAATTAAGTTATGTTTATAATTTGTATGAATGTCAATTACATGATATACGATCAACAATTCAACCATGAATGGGCTAGACAATTAACATGCCTTTTAATTGCTTTATTATTGCTCTTTTAAGCATTGTCTATATCAATAAAACCCTTTTCTACTTTAATATATTTTTTTCTTCTATAAACACCCTTTGAAATATCATTTACTAAGATTACAAAGGAATTCTTTGGGAGACAACTTTGGATGGACTAACCTTTTCTATACTTAATTTCTATTGTGCACTATATCCTTTTTTGATTTCATATTTGATGTTATAATCTTATATTAGACGTCTACTCCTTCATTGGACGGTCAAATTCTACATTAGATATCTACTCTTTAATTTGATAATGGAAATGACCTCGATCGATACCTTAACCACTCCTATCTAAAATAGTCTGAGTATTATTTGGGCACTTAGGCACTCTTACCTAAAACCTATGAGTATTACTTGAGTTGCAATTGTTCTTGGCTAAAACCAAGTATTAATCACTCCTAGCTAAACCTGAGTATTGATTGGAACTCAGACACTTCTAGCTAAACCACATAGTATTATTTGGAATATAGTTATTTCTAGCTAAGATAATGTTAGGGTAAAAACCACTCTTGGATAAAATAGAAAGATTGTGTCATCTAAAAGATCACAAAGTTGCACATTAGAAGGAGAGTTTACATCTTTCAATGGATTCAAGGTTCATGAACTTTTAAGCTTTGAGATGCATTAAATGATCATTACTTTAGCAAAAAATGTGTGTGGTATCTTTGGCAACACATGAAACATGGTAGAGTTTCACATACCATGGACAACTTCCCTAATCGTGTTGCAATGACCTCGACAAGGAAGAAAGTGTTGTAGTGTCGCGTCTGTCACATTTTCGGAGAATGATGAGAAACCCACATGCGTTGGCAAAATAGTGTCAAACGCATTGGCTATGGTTTCGATCGCGATCTGCAGCTTTGTTGGTGACAGTCTGGGTTGGAGTTATGGAGTGGTGTAAGGGGTTTTAAAGTGAGTGAACCCGACTCACACAGGTTGGCTCACCACAGATTGGTTTAAAAATGAGTGAACCCAACCGAGCTCACCCAGAATTTTCACAACTCGACTCAAGCCACAACAGGTTGGTGGGTTAAGTGGGTTGGCTAACCCATATAAAAATATAATAAAACTTAAAATTTTGTCATTTCAAATATTTAAAATTGTAATTAAATTCGGTAATAAATTTAAATGACATTGAGAGGCATGATCTCAAATGCCACCCTCTGTGAAGCTACCAAATTAGGCAACAACCATCATTAATAAAAGGAATAAGCTAACTAATCAAGGTGTGTTAAAGTAAAAATGCTAGAGGCATGAACAATTCATAACTAAAGAAACAAAAATTATCAAGCAAAGGCAATGTCAAATATTTTAAGCTTTGAGAAAGAAGAAAAACTTCCCTAAGTGGTAGGATACCTGATATTGAGATTCATTATGCTTCTTGTGAGAATAAAGGCCTTTCATTATATACCCTCTTGCTCAAAAAAATTATGATTGAAGGTTGTAACACTGGGCCCAACGAAGAAACTTGATCCATCATTTGGTATATTATTATCCAACCAAAACCTTTTGGATCAAATACCTATAAAATTAAAAAAAGAATTAAAAGTAGCTTTCTTGAATTTTCTCATATTTTGCCTCTTCTCTTGCCTCACTGGTTCTTTTTGCACTATCTTGCAGATTATTGATGCTTGAATTAGAATAGAAACGTAAGTAAGGATGAAGGACTGATGTAGGAATGCATAAATATGTTGAGGAATGTAGAGAACACAAAGAAGAAATAGAGCAATCACGGATGAGCAACGACTCATAGCGAAAGAACAACCACCAATGACAAAGACACAACGATGAAACAATGAATGGCGAGGAGTAGTGCCGAATAAAATGACGAAAGACAAAGGAGAAACGAAAAATAATCAATAAGAACCCATGAATGGAGGAGGACAACCATCAGAAGAGGAGACAAGGACCAACTATTGGTGGAGGAGCAGTAACGACATAAACAAGTATAATAAAGGAGTGTGCATATGGAATAGTGGACGAAAGCAGCAAATGAGATAACAAAAATGGGGGTTTTATATTAGAAGATGGACTTTTTTTTAATTTGAGTGGGTTGTCGATCAATGCACTATAACCCTGCTCGAACCGGCATAACCCACGAGTTAAGTGAGTTGAACCCTTTTTGCCCAATAATTAATAAAAATATTAATATTTGATTTCAATCTGGCTCAAACCTGTGGTGAGCGTGGTTCACTCATGGGTTCTTGCCCACTTTGATATGTCTAAGTGGTATGTTGAAGATGTACATGGAGATGAGAAGATAGATGTAGCTTTAGGGTTTTGAAACAAAGAAAGGAGAAGATTTTTTTTAATAATTCACTTAAAAGAAAAAAAAGTGGCACACGGATAATGAGATGTCCAAATATTATCCTCGTTAGATAATAAAGAAAAATTTTAATGTTGTAAATTTTGATGACTAAATCTGCACATTTCTAAAGTTGGGGGACTAAATTGGGCCACATTTCGAAGAGGGACTAATTACAATTTTCAGTTAAAGTTAAGGGATCAAAATCGTATTTAACCCTTAATTGTTTTCATAATTTTGGAAGAAAAATATTTTGTGAGAATTTGTTTTTAGATAAAGATATTATTATTTTAGTTGGGTTAATTAAAGGCATGATATGTACTTGCATATGAATCTTTGTAAAAAAGTTCAACAGAGTAAATTTTATTACTTTTTTGTCTAAATTATATATATACATATAGGATGAAGTGACTAAAAACTACAAATTTTCTTTGCATCTTATAACATCGTTTCGACACGTCACAGACTCTCATTTATATAGGATCGAGTTTGCAGGCTAGTGTACTATACATTGTGGAGATCATCTCGAGTTGGGTTCCCAACATTGTCTCGACCTATATTGCTGATATCATCTCGCACAATTGGTTACCTGGTACCAGCCTGTATTATGTTTGTATAGCCGAGATCTCCTCAGACAACATCACATCATGTTGGCCAGGACATTGTGAAAAGGGTTAATGGAAGAAGATTATAATGATTTAAGTTTCAAAATTGAAATGAATTAGCATATCATTGGGCAAATTAACCATGGTGATTCATCTTTATGATCCAGGACCAACCAAGGAAGAACCCATAAACCTAATATAAATACCATTGTTCATGAAGTAACTGATTATGTGTTCATTATTACAATATTTATTATCTTCTGACACACACCCTGACAGGAGCGTTAGAGTATCTTTTGTAGACACACCCATTTTTAGGCTTGGAACAATATCCAAACTTTGGAGCATCTTGGCTTGAAGATTGAATAATGAATAGAAGAGCTTCTTCTAGAATCTTTACCGTGCGCATTTGGTGCCCGCCATGGGACCGAGATTCGCTTTGTGAAGAAAACTTATGGTATCTACAAGAAGAAAATTTATAAGTACAAGAGAAGTAGACATTACCTCTAATAAGATGGCCATGCTAAAAGATTTTTCTGAGTTCAAGAAGATAAGTGCTGAGGAGATGGACGTACTAAGAATGGAGAATGCAAGGTTGAAGAGAAAGGTTTAGTAGGTGGAATAAGAAAAGGTTTAGCAAAACACCACTCCACAGAAAACCATATCTTGCCCTCAGACTATAACTGATACTAGAGATGAGAGTGGTTATAACACTCATCATCAAACTGGGGGCACATGCAATACCTCTACTACATTAGGAGAAAGTCGTAGGCATCCTTTTGTAGACAACATCATGCAAACATCCTTGTCGAGTAAATGGAAGTCCTTAACCATAGACTGATATGATGGAAGTATCGATCTTGACAAGCACATTGATGTCTATGTTACCCAAGTTAGGATGTATGGCATTAATGATGTTGTTTTTGTAGATTTTTCCCTACTTCTATTAAAGGAACATCTTTGAATTGGTTTACTGCCTTCCTCCTTTCCCTATAGACTACTTCAACACTTTGGTGACACGGTTTAGGACGTAATTTGCAATAAGCAGACCTCAACATCTCGTTTCCATAACACTGGTGAACATAAGGCATGAAATAGGGGAATCTCTATCTATCTGTATGGAGTGTTTCATAAAGGTGGCACTCAACATTAGAAACCTGAATCCAGAGGTGGCCTTACATCACATGGTAACAACCTTGAGACCAAGACAATTCATAGTTGAATTGTGCATGACCCCAACTATTGATCTAGATGAGTTGCGACAAAGAGCTGCAAAGCTCATGCAATTAAAGTGGCTAAAGGACTTCATAAATAAGTTGAGGGTCGAGACCATGTCAATAGAAAAGAAAATCATTCGACAAAGAGATAACACACAAGGGAGGTTTTCTACTTAGAGCCCTGAAGGTTGCTAGGTTTGCAAGGTATACCTATCTTAATGCTCCAAGATCTCGTGTTTTGGAGGAGACGTTTCAGGCTAACATCTTGGCAATTTCCAGGAGGTTACAAACACCTCAAAATGCTAAGATGAGGAAGCCTTAACGATATCACCGAAATTACCAGCATAAGACTGATTAGTATGTAGCCCTTGTGGCTAAGATTGAAGAGCTTATTCAGGAAAGACATCTAAAAATTTTCATATGAAGAGATGACGTTGGGAGTTCAAGAGGTGAGCAAATGAGGTTTGATGATAGAAGAGATCATCGAAAAGATCATGATGGGTATGAGAGAAATAAGAAGGCACCAACAAGGTAGGAGGAAAGACGCGACGCATAGAGCCTAAACTCTTGTTGAGTGGGGTTATTAATACCATATTTGGAGGATTTGTTACAGGAGGTTCATCAACTTTAGCCTAGAAGACACATCTAAGGCGGCATATTCCGTCAATGTTGTTTCTAGGTCTTCAAAAAAGAGAATGCCTCTCATCACCTATGGTCATCATAGTAAAGATTGAGAACTTTGTAGTTCAAAAAACACTAGTTGGCCAAGGTAGTTCTGTTAACATCTTGACTGGAAGACGTTCTAGATGTTGGAGCGATCAGAGGACGTCATGCACAAAAATGATGAACAAATAGTTTAGTTTTTCGGGAGAAATGGTTAATACCAAAGGGTATGTTGATCTATACACTATGTTTGGAGAGTATACATATTCATTTCTTGGTGGTGGATGCTAACACATCTTACAACAATGATAAAGGCGTGACCACCTCCTTAGAAGCTCCCTCAAGAAGGATCACTAAAAGCATGTCTAGAGAGGAGTCTTCTATTCCATGACCTTTATCTTTATTTTGCATTACTTTAGTTTGAATTCTCTAAGTTGGTTTCTAGTTGACTTATTTTGGTTGACTTGTTGACTTTGATCCAAAGTTGACCTTTGACCAAGATTAGATTAACTTAAACCAACATGCTAATCCTTGTTTGTCTTGTTTTGTAGGTAATTAAGAGAAAGTAGAGCATGGCTAGGTGGCACTTGGTGATTGGAGCACTTGGATGAAGTGGAAGAGAGAGGAAAGCAAAAAAGCATAAAGCAAAAGCAAAAGTAGACATGTACCTTGTCTCCTTTTGCCTTTGTGGTTTATGCCTTAGAAGGTCACTTGGTCTCCTTCCTCTTTTGGCCTAGAATCCTCATGGGAATGCCTCCACCAATCATCTCCCTTCACTTGGCCAAGACTCACTCTCACATTAGGTTTAGGGTTTGCTAGTTAATCCTTTTTCATGTTTTTGTATTTGCTAAAGGACCCTTATGAACTCCTATTTAAAGGGTGCTCCTTGTCTTGTAAAAGGGTTGATCATTTTGTTTCTAAACTATTGTGTTTCAACCTTTAAATTTTCGTGAGCTCTCCTTCCTAGAAGTGAACTCACCTTTGCC
>Ga0214544_1001010_pt1 | contig 56320 bp, 23 predicted proteins | sample CNSS3metaG_FD_160074 | JGI IMG/M metagenome (GOLD analysis project Ga0214544, IMG submission 160074) | Root nodule microbial communities from cowpea collected in UCLA plant growth center, Los Angeles, California, USA - CNSS3 | ecosystem: Host-associated > Plants > Roots > Nodule | place: USA...
TTTTTTTTTTTTTTTTTTTTTTTTTTTTTTTTTTATATATAAATTTATATAATATATATTTTTTATTTATATATATATATATATATATATATATATATATATATATATATATATATTAAAACAAGTTTTAGTTGACATTAATTGAAAAACTGTTATCTCAACAATATTTCTATTTTTCTTATGTTGACAACTATTTAAGTAAAGTCAAATTAAAAAGAATAGGTAAAATTTATCTGAAAATTTTCAACTTTTTACTTTTTAGGTGAAATTTAAAATTATCTATTTTTAAGTAATCTAATTATTTTCGTGAACTTTTTGAATTTTAGTTTGTCTTAAAATTCTTTATCTAAATAACATAATTTATTGTAAAACAATTGTATTACTCTCTTAAATATAAATTCGAAAAGGAAAATAATATTTTAACCCACTTTTTTTGACTCACTTTTAATCCATCACTCTTAGATTATTTATTTTAATTTTTTTTAGTGATGTGATGTGATAATCTAAAAATGATGAGAGTGGTGAATTAAGAGTGGATCAAAAAAATGGTTAAAGTATCATTGTCCATTCAAAAAATATTATTCTAAAAAATTTGAGTAATCCAAAGAAATACGTGAAGTCCAGGATGAAACTCCCACGTATCACGTGGGCCTGGAAGGCCCAATAGCTTGCGTGTTTTTCTTCCCCAAATTCCCCTTTCATGTAAAACCTACCACAATTTTCGCCATCGCGGATTGGAGCTTGAGCGGTTGTGCCAACTCTAGAGAAAAATATAATTGAGGTAGCGAAGTTCGTGTGATGATACCAAGCTTTTGCATCCTTTATTTCGTTCTTTTCGCTTAAGATTGCATCGTTTCATTCCTAATGTTAAGTTACTCAGTTCAATTCATATAATTCTTTTGATTTCATCTTAAACGAAAGATTAGATTAATTTATGATCATAGTTCATTGGACTTGCGATGTATGGAGGAAAGAATAATTAATGTCCTGATTTGATAACCATGAATTTTGTTGTAAGAAAATCACTAGGGGCAGATTATGGCTTGTTTGGATAAGTATGTTTTAAGAGAAGCTTTGTAAAGCACTTTTAGCTCTGTATCAAATAAGCCAGTTATTGATTACTATCTACAATGATGACGAATGTTATGGTATCTGTTGTAACTTGTCTTAGTTTTCTCTCCAGGAAGGTTATACACCATGGTCAATGCCACCAAAGGAGTCTTCATTTCCTGGTATCACCTCTTGGAAAGTTGTATAATTATGACTGTTGTAAGCCAAATATTCTAATGGTTATTTTTACAACTAGCTATTGTTGGAACCTCTACATACTATAACCTCTTGCCGGAAGTTTTGGTTTATTAACATACAAACAACCAGTCACTAATGGGGTATCAAATTACCATAGTTGGAGTGAACATGGTTTACTTTTAATTAATTTTTCCTTTCATTTATGTAATCTGCATCAATGATTGGCTAAATTGTCTTGTGCAGTGACATTCCCATGGCACAATATATCATCAATATGAATGCTTCATTTCCTGCAGCTGATAAGTTCATTATACATGTCTTGGATAGCACCCACATGTTTGTCCAACCTCATATGGAGGGAATGATAAGGAGTCAAATCGCCAAGTTTAGAGAGGACAACACATATGTCAAACCTACTTGACTCCGCATAGCTTTTCTGGCCTTCTCAATTTCTATCTCCCAGCAACTGTTGCAGTGCTTATGTAAGAGCATTTAATGTTCTTTATAGTTTTCATAGTGCGCAGGGAAAAATGATATGTAATAAGTATAATTTTCCCTTTCTAAAAGAAATTATCTGTTGTTCCCTCTCCCACAACTCCACTTTCCAAAGTAGATTAGATTTACCAGTTTTATATGACGTTTGTTCTTACAAATAATAACTCCTTTCACTTTCTGAGAATTGCCATCTTTTGGTGGCTTGTTTACAGAAATAGGGATTTTACTTAACACATTTTCACGAATGCTAAACAGGAAGACATTATTCTGAGGACTAAATTCGAACTGTTGCATATTAGCATGATGTAAAACCATCTATTTCTTCTTTAAATTGATATTTACATATATGTTTAAGAGAAAATAGATAGGAAATACTATAACATGCATTCATTTTTTGACTTATTTACCTTTTTACTTTCTTCTCCTATTAGTGTTTAAAGTGAATCATTTCGATAAAAACAGACAAATCAGTTTTGTTTATTCAAATTAGTTATGTGGAAGTAAATACAAATGGCTAAAGAAGCTGGTTAGTGGATATATCATGGTATGTTTAAAAAATGTCACAGATTTTAACTTGTTCTTAAAAGTAACCATTAATTGAAAAATATGTTTTCATAAATATAAATTATAAAAGTAAATATTCAATTAAGCAATACATAGACTAAAATATCAGTTAAATAAAAGTTTAGTGCGTGTATTGCTAAGAAATAAAATAGTATTTGCTTTCAGTTGTTCACCTTATGGAGAATTTTACTCCATATAGTGAGTGTGCTGTTTAGCTGTTACTTTCTAGTAGATTTTCAGTTTTTAAAATTATGTGGAGTCGCTTGGGGCTGTTATGAAGTGTGGTCAGTAATTTAGTGACCTGTTTTTGGGGTACAATTAATTCTTTTTAAATGATTAAAGGAACACATTTTGCTCTACAACGTTGTATCGCCCCTTTGACATTTATCTGTGGTATCAGAAGTTATAAACCAGTGAAACGTGTGACTCAAACACAAGAACTACTGAGACCTCGTTGCAACTGTTGGATTATGCTTATGGAGAATTTCTTGTGATATAGTCGCATAGAAGTTTAGTTCCTTAAAGTTGGATTCGGAAAATGTCTATTTGAGCACACTTTTTGTTAAAGACTGGAGATAGTGGTAAACTGCTTATTGTTTACTTGTACTTGAATTATCTTATATTTACTTGAAGTTGGTGGCATCTTTGAGAACTTTTAAGAAATATTCAATGAATGAATTTGAGAACTTGGTGCATTACTTTCTAATATTAATAATTATTGTTTTCATTATGTCTCTTTTACTTAGATTTTACAAAATGTGATAATTTTAAATTTTTCTCCTAACCTTTTCTAACATGCAATTTTATATCTTAGACTTAAGTTTAAAAGAAAAAAAATTATAAATTCTAATTATTATTATCAGTTTAATTTTTTTATACAATTTCATTTAGCTGATGTGCTATAATATTTATTACTATAAAAAAAATAATGAAAATAATTTAAGCACAACTATAGGTATACTCATTCTCCAACAATAATAATACAGAAATTTCATTAGGATTAAGATCTTTATTTCAAGAAAAATGATAAATATAGTCAAACCTTCCATCCATCTGTTACAATCCCTAATTACATAGTAAGAAGAAAACAAAAAAAAAAAAAATGAAAAAAATGTAGAACGATAGATACGACAAGATGCAGCTTTAACGTTAACATGGACATTTACACGAGTTTTCTTTCTTCATCACACTATCTAACCAAACACACGAACTTGTTTTGCCTTGGGACACACATCCATGAAACGAAATACACTTATGCTCTTGATATTGTTTTGACAAGAGAATAATACCAAAATATTCTCGTTACAAACAAATACATGAGATATGCAAAGAAACTTTTTCTAAGTCATAAATTTATTGGAGATGTAAATATAAATCAACATGCTTTTGGAAAACTTGTACTAATAAAGCACACCATATAATGCTTGTGTTCCCTGCCGAAGAAAATAGATAGGATGGAGCACTTCTATCTCAATTGTTGAAGCTGAAATCTTATACCACTTTTAGAACTCAAAATATACACTGTTTATTTCAAAAATCAGCTAAAATATGTATCCAATAGAACCAATTAGTTTGGCAAGAAATGAGCAACACAAGAACTTTTCACCATCACTTGGCATTCCCAATTTGTCTATTGGCTGCATAACAGTTTTATCAAGGATCACCACTTAACAGATTAATGAGTGTAGATATAACAATCTATTATTATCAGCTCTTAGAATTCAATTTCTCCAGGAGGATTCTGTTTAGGAGACCTGGATTTGCCTTGCCTTTAGATAATTTCATTACCTGCATTTGGACAAGAAAAAGTTACTGAGATATGAAAAGAAAAAAAAAACATGAAATTTGTTTTCACTCCTACATGTTTCATACCTGGCCGGCAAAAAAACCTTGTAGTTTAGTTTTGCCTCCTCGATATTGCTCCACTTGTTTTGGATTCTCAGCAATCACTTTCTCCACCATTTTTTCAATTTCAACAGGATCTACTATCTGTCATTTCCAAAGGCAAAAGCCGGTTACAACATTTTCATTCTTTCTCAGTGCAACAACCAATGCCAAAGATGCAGCCTCAGAGCAGAGGTTTCACATTGCATGTTCAGACAAATTCAAGTTTTTCTTTTGAAAAAAAGAATTAAAACTCAATAACATCTCAAACGCCACAAAATCTAAATAATCCAGTATAGTTGCTAAATTTGTATTTGAACTCCTAAGCTAGCAACTTTGTGCTTCAGTATCAAAGCATTTATGTTGACTCTTGTTGAATTCTGTCAAAAACACAAGACACAGTAAGAACTACAGTAATGGTTAATTTTACAACTTACCTGAACCAAGTCCTTTTTTTCTATGAGGCCCTTAACAGTTCCACCTTTAGCCAATAGCTCAAATAATACCTGCAAACAAATGAACACAATGAAAAAATACAGAATGCTTAAGCCCAAATTTAGATAATTCAGCCACAACTGCTCAATTGTCTTTTCTTGTTTTCCAATTCATTGAGACAGTCTTATTCAAAGTCAAACCAGAAATGCAGAAAGAAGTAGAAAAGGAAGGAACTGCAGAGAGAACAAAGAGAAGCATATACTGAAAACTGTATCATAACTATATTTCAAACTTGATGGTAACAAAATGAGTGTGATAAATCAAAGATCCAAGTTTCCTAATTACCATATTTACATGGCACAATATACATAGGCATAATAATAGAACATGTTTTAAACAGGAACAAAATATTAAAGTTCAGTGATGATTAAGGCTCTAATGATTAAACCCGGATTCAGAGATCAACATTTTTATAAACAAATCCCCACACTTGGCTTGGTCCATAGTCAGAATACACTAAAACAACCGACTTCCCACCGTAGTAAAGCATATGAACAAATCATTGTGAAAACTTGAAGGTAGAGCAACTTAATGTTTCAAAATTCTGTGAGAATCAGGGAAGCTTAGAGTACTGCACCATCATTCGTGCCAAATCAAACATACCTCCTTCCCAATCTTGCCACTAATGGTTCCACCTTTGATGGAAGCTATCAACTCAGATAACTCTTCAGGTGTAAGCTTTATTTCATTTATTGTCAACTTTTCATTTTTCATGAAAGCAGCAATATCACTCATTATCCAGTTGGCGACTAGCTTTGGATCAGCACCTTTTGCAAGAGTTGCATCAAAAAATTCTGCAATCTAATACATCAATTCAGAAGAAAAAGAAAATCACGTTAAACCATTTGTGGTAATACACTTCATTGTAATCTACTATTTCGCTTCTAACGTGTAATGTACTTGATTGGGGGGGATTTAAAGAGAATCAATGGAGCCTACTTGGACTTACGAAAATCGTTTCACTTTGATAAGCTATTTTAAGTTTATTTGAATAAATTTCACAGTCACACTTATGATATAAGTTCTTGCATCGTAAGAGTTTATTGAGTAAGTTGTTTACTTATATTTCTTTCAAATATTTATACCTAAATCTTTAGTACATTGTTTTATTAAGTTCACCTATTTTCAGTCCACAGAAAACTCACATTTTTATCATTAGCCAGGAAAAGAACATCTTGCATGCTTAAGCCCATCTGCTCATATCTTCTCCGCTTAATTTCTGGAAGCTCTGGTAAAGATTTGATTATATCATCAACATATTCCTGAGAAAGAATTACTGCTGGAAGGTCTGGTTCTGGAAAATATCGATAATCGGCAAGCCCTTCCTTTTTCCTCATCGTAATTGTTCTCTAAACAGAAAAACAAGTTATTTATGAATACTGGTCTGAAGAGAGAAAAATGAAAACATAATCTTGCACTTGCTACACTACACTATAAACAAAAAATATAGCACTAGCCTGAGAGCCTTCTTCCCATAACCGAGTTTCTTGTACTATCTGATCTTCCTGGCCTTGACTATGGAGTTGCACCTGCCTTGAAATTTCATAATCAATTGCTCTGGTCACTGAAGAAAATGAGTTCAAATTCTTTATTTCAACCTGCCAGTAAGTAACAATTGACCATATTAGCTACTAAGTCTGTAATATATTGTGTGCTCATAGAATTTTGCAATAATATGACAATACTCAATTTTCTCATCGACAAGAGAACTGCTGCTAGCAATTATTCTTTATTTCATTCTTTGGGGTAAATTTATAGAAACTCAAATTCTGTGCAAGTAATTGTTTTCATAGAGAACAGAAAACCACGTTGATAATTTCGGACTATAATCTACTAGCCAAGAAGTAAAGTAATTGCATACATTTATTGAGAACATGTCATGCTATCAAGGTAAGTAACACCAAAAATTTTACATTTTTGTTCTATTGCTTTCAAAAAATCTATTTCACAAGACATTAAACACAAAATTATTATGGCAAATGGCTTTTAAAAATGTAAGGCTAAATTACACTCATCTCCATGACTAAATATACCCATGGAAAGCTTGTTAAGAGTCGCTAGCCAAGTTCATTTACATTAAAATGGAGTTTAGTGTTGCACATTCCATATCTAGTATATTTAAAAGAAGAGGAGAGGGTAGTACAATTTAATTTACCCAAAAAAGATTATCATGCTCGTCTAAGCTACGCTTTGGTGCAAACAGAACTGGTCAAGAATTGACACCCAAAAACTCATTCTGAGTTTGTTTTGTTGAAAAGAATATTTTCTCTGTCTAATAGGACAAGATTAACTGTAAACTATATTCTTAATATCTTCCATCCTTATGATTGCAGGGAGAAAACTCAACTTGAACCAACAATGACTAATTAGAGTAGGGATGACACTGACGACTATAAACAAACTCCATTCGATTTTAACAAGCTTCCTAACAATTTAACAAGGTGCCAATTCTAGAAGTCCAATAATTGGTGTGTAAAAAACCTTTAATTATTTATATCGAAGAAATAGCTAGATACCTTAGTCCCAAACTTTGATTGCCCAATAGGTCGTATTGATACATTTACATCACAACGAAGAGAACCTTCTTGCATATTGCCATTGCTCACTCCCAAATACCTCACCAACCTCTGTAGTTCTGCAGCATATTCCGCTGCTTCAATACCATTTCTCATATCAGGCTCAGAAACTATCTCAAGCAAAGGTACCCCTGCCCTATTAAGATCAACCTGTCATGAAACACCACTAACTTTAACATGCTTGTATCATAGATAAAACTTGTTGGGTTTTTGGTATTCATGTTAATGAATGGAACTGACCAATAAATGTGTTCCAAAATAAGAATTATTCATCAAAGAACTTATTTAACTTATAAAATAAGTTAAAAATTCATTTTATCTTATTTACCCCCTCTTATAAGTACTTACAAAGAATATCTATCCAAACAGAAGCTAAATAAGATTGCAACTTGCAAACTGAAGTAATGGTGAAGAAACAAAACCTGTGAGTAATTTCCATTCTCTGCGTGTAGGAGCTTTCCTGCATCTTCTTCCATGTGAACCCTTGTAATGCCAAACCTCTTGTGGCCCCCGCCAAACTCAACTGGAATATCCACATCAAGAAAACCAGCTGAAGCAATTGGCACATCAAACTGAGAAATCTGGTACCCCTTTGGAAGGTCAGGGTAGAAATACTGCTTCCTATCAAACTTGGAGTTGAAAGCCAAGTTGCAGTTAAGAGCAAGGCCCAATTTGACAGCAAACTCAATGACCTTGGAATTCAAAACAGGTAAAGCACCCGGCAAGCCCATGCAAATGGGGCAAATGCTGCTGTTGGGTGGAGAACCATAATGGTAAGGGCAGCCACAAAAGGCTTTGGTCAGAGTGGAGAGCTGAACATGTGTTTCAATGCCAATGATGGCTTCATAGTTTTTTGGGATTTTGTCAAGCTTTTTGGACTGGGTGCTGCTTGTTGAAACCTTGGTTTGAGGTTGCCGCTGTTGGGTGTCTGTTTGGGATTGTGTGGCTTTCGTCGTCAAATGATAAACCCCATTTCTTTGTCTGAGTAACGTTGATGGATAAAGCAGAAAAGGGTGAACTTGAAAGCTTCTGAATATTGCAGAAGCCATTTTGGGAGTTATTAGAAAAGACGAAGTAACAAAATAACCTTAGAAATCAAAATTCGCAGATACAGTTGTTGTCCTGTTCTCAACGACGAAGAAATTTTGTGCCCAAAATTTTCATTTTCTTTTTTCCAAAGGTTGGTTACTCTAAGTGATGGCTGATCTGCGTTCTTGGCCAACGATGACCGAGGAAGACAACAATGGTGATAACCCACTGACAGCCTTAAACCCTTAAACGCATCGTTTAGAATTAAAAAGTTGTTGTAAAAGAAAAATAAAATTTAAAAAATGTACTATATTTTTATATTAAAGTTTAGGATTTAAGGCTTGCATAAATTTTGCCTCTCTTAATATATAGACTAGATAAGTTTTACGTTTTTAACTAAATATGAGTTTTTTTTTTTTAATTTGAAAATCAAATTCACTAATATGAAAAATATAGACTTTAATCACGTTTAGTTTAGAATATATTTGTACTAAACAAAATGAATTGTGCATATAGAATTGGAGAGTTGTTTAAGATAATAGAGATAGAATTCATTAGTTATTATTTGTAGGGCTAATATATAAAATTTGTAAATTATATAATGAAAGAACTATAATATTGCAAATGTTATTAATACTACAATTATTACTATAGGTTAACATACCATTTTATCGTGTAAAATTCTCAAAATTTCATCTTTTTTTCTAAAAAATTCTTTAAATTAACCTACCAAACCGTCTTGAATACCATTTCACTCAAAAATTATCAATCAAAATAATATATCTGACCTAAAATTGAAAAATATCAAATTTGTCATATTCGAAAGCTTAACTTCACTCATTACAATTTTAAAAATTGTTTTAAAGAAGAATAACAATAACTTTTGTCACGAACTTGGAACTTTTGTCATGAAATATTTAAAAGTATTCATAACTTGCCCGAGACATTGCTTAAAAATTATTGAATAGTTGTGAGTCTCAGTCATAATAACAAGAAACATAACACATGAATATGAAGAACTTCTTACGCCATCAGAAAAAGTTATTAAATAACTGCTGTGTTAGATGTTATAAACTTAATATAAAAGGGAAACAAATTTAAATTGAACTCCTCTTACGTATTTGATTTTTTTACAGAAGTTTTAGTCATTTAACTTCTCCAAAATCCAAGGTATATATATATATATATATGTTTGTATTGATTCATGAGAAAAGCACAATATATTTTATCTTTTATTTCCTTCTATAAATATATGGAGACTAAACAAAGTCCAAAACTAAGAAGATCATTGCATAATCTGAAGCTATATATTATATAATCAATGGAATATGGATCATGCAGAATAATAACGTAAATATGCATCCAATATCTAATGGTTTTGACAACAGACTGATAACTCCAATTCATGCTTATTGAACAATCCAAATACACAAGTAGATATATTGAAACTTTTCCAGGATACATATTCATTGATGATATACATATATAGTTGCATAGTTGCTACTTGTCCTTCGAAAGCACTGGACAAATTACCTATTTCCTGCACAAAAAGAACAAAGGGCAAACTTGAAGCTAATGTAGTTTTCTTAACACTAGCTAGCAATCTGAAATATATATGATCATTTCAATCATATAAGAGGGCAAAAGTTCGAAATACAAAAACAATCAAATAATTTGGAGGTAGACTAACTAGGTGAGTAAGCAAATTTTCTACACTAAACCCAATTAGGGAATCCACTTTGAGCTGAACAACTGTACAGGTTAAGCTACCACAACAGAATACTCATCAAGAAGAAAGGTAGTGTTGAAAAGTAAATGATAGCAAAACTGACCTGTGCAACATTATATGTTCTATATAATCAAATCTTTAGCACTCAAGACTGCAAGAGCTTCTCAATGTCTTTCTGCAAGAGGAAAAATATAACTTAATTGACGCACGATCTTGATCTTAATCTTATTATATGACACTGGACAAATTTGGTTGTAGTTAAATGTTGGGTTTCAGTTTACACTATTTAAGAGGATAGGTAGCATCTATGCCAGCAATCCAAATATCAATCCAACATTTACTGAAGTTAAAATTGACCCCTTTTGTTTGCATCATTATTATACATAGAAATCATAATTAATATATATATATATATATATATATATATATATATATATATATAAAAGCACTCATAACATGTCTAACCTCGATTTTCAAAGGTGAGGTGGTAGGTGCATATCTCTCCACAACCTTCCCTTCTTTGTTTACTAAGAACTTTGTGAAGTTCCACTTGATACCATCTCCAAATATTCCTCCTTTCTGCTCTTTCAAAAACTTGTAAAGGGGAGCTGCATTCTTGCCATTGACTTCAACCTGCAATGAACTATATTAGGATGATTTTCATGTAAAATGGCACATGGAGCAGTATTCAAGCAAATATTCCACATGCATAAACAGTGTTAATGCAGGAAAATATACGTCATGTCAGGCCAAGATAGAATAGTACACATAAAAAGGAAAAAAATAGAGCAAATAAAATATGGGGTGATTGTCATTTATCAGAAATCACCTTATCAAAGATAGGAAATTCAGCTTTGAACCTAGTGCAAACAACTTCCTGAATTTCTTCATTGTTTCCTGGCTCCTGTCCAGCAAACTGGTTGCACGGAAATGCCAAGATTTCAAATCCTGGAGAGGGAAACCACTCGGAAGTCTCAGTTTTACAAATTCACATCATGATGAATATAGTTGACAAATTTCTTTCTTTTCCTTTTTTGTTCAAGTGTTTACCTTGATTCTTGTACTTGTCGTACAATACATTCAATTCTTTGTAATTTGTCTGTGTCAAACCACTGCACCAGTGAATTAAATGTTATTAGTTACAGACTAATAAAATTGGGGCGAAGAATAGTGTCCAGTAATTAGCTATACAAACAATAAAACCAAGTCTTATCTCACTAGGTGGTGTTAGATAAATGGATCTAACAATGGCGGCGAACTCTGTCAGAAACCAAAATTTCATGAAATTCATTTATACCAAGATTTCTTTAAACAGGTTTCTCAATGTTCTGTTTGCTCATCCTCTACCTATTTTAATTGGACAATTTTCTATCATCTTTTCTATGTGGATCCTTGGTCTTAAAAACCTGAATGAAATAACCCACCCTGAGTAAGTTTGTTCCATTTTCAGGCCTGTCGATCCTACTCCAACTTTCTCTAGAACTGGATACAACTGTTACTGACAATTGAGCTTATATTTTCTAATTTAATAACATTAAAAAATATCATAGCAGATATCATACATGAAACACATAATACATATCTTGATAATATCAATGCCATATATTGTATCTTCTTAAGCACAACTGTTAATAAGAAACAGAATGTTGTGTAGCATCATCCAACCTAGAAACCTATGTTTTAGCCCAAAAATCTATGGCTTTTCAATATCTGTATACCCTATAAGGATTATTTCACATTAAATTCACCAGCAAAGGCTCTAATCTGTCTCTTTCTCTCTCACACACACACATAACAACCATACAACATTTTCCTACAGTCCATATAACACATGTGAATTTTTAAAGCTTCAATAAAGTTGCTAGCTGAAAGTGAATTTGTCGACAGTGAATGAAGAAAGCAGAGCAATATAAAGAACGTGGATTAACAGTAACAGATAAATAAGGTCAAACTGAGATGCATAAAGAAATACATCGGTAAAATTAGTATTTGGGTAAAAGAAATGTGACCCAAAATAAATTTATCAGCGTGAATCAATCAAATTTTGTTACCATTGTGAGGCAACATTCACAATCAGTATAACCTTCCCACTGTAATCATTCAGACTCACATCATTTCCACGGATGTCCTGTAAATATAGTTCACACCAGAAACAAAAATAAATAATCAAAAATAAAAAGACTTCATCCAAGCAGTTAAGTACTAACCACAGATCAGCAATAAATATAAATCAGCACATCAAAATCAACCAGGCTTGTCCTAAAAATTTTGGTAGGACAAAACAAACACGTTATACAGAATCGGACATAATACACAAATCAATAATCAGCGAAAACAACCTGAACTCAAACTCAAATCATTTTCAGTTAATATTATAAACAACATTAAGAAAAACAAATCTAAATTTTACAGCCTTGATGAAGCAGATATGCAGCAAGGTCATGAATTGAAAAGAAAATTTGATCAGCAAGCTCCTTTATCATTGAAATACAACAATATATAATCAGAAGCTACAAAAACATAATTAAATCGTCTTAGTGTGCACTTTTGTTAATCTATTCCATATTAGTGTGCACTTTTGTTAATCTATTCCATCTTTCACAGGGTATCTTCACCCACCCACCAAGCAACTAGAGTGCGAAAGCAATTGGGCAGGAGCAAGACTCAAGCTTTAAAGTAATCAAACAAGTGGGTATGAGCAGACAACAATTTCTAAGCAGATGCAGTGAAAAGAACGAACCTTGACAGTGAAGTCGTAAATGGAATTGGAAGATTGTTCAGCCATGAAAGAAGGAGTTGATGAATAAGTGCGAGAATAGAAGAAGAAAGCAAAAACCAAAAAGAGGAGAGAAATGCAGTTCCAGAAAGTCAACAAATTCATGCCAACTAATCAATGCAATGTTCTCAACCGATTTTATACCCTAAATGGTTAACGTGGCTCTGTTGCTATCTAGGAAAATGCACGTCACGATGTGAACATGTGAACACAAATTAAATAATCCGAATCAGAATCACGCTGTCATACAGCGGGGATTGAACAGAATAAAACCTAAAACCCTGCTTTTCCCTTCAAGAAAATTTGCAAGATTGTTTTTGTTAAAATAATCAATCACTACTCTATTTATTATGAATTTAATTTCCATACACAAACTTTTATGTTATTAATTCTAATATTAAAATAATTATTATAAAAATTATAAACTTTTCATATAGGATATCATGTGTTTAAATGACAATTAAAAATTAAATTATTAATAGGTTTTTATAAATATAAAAAATTAAAAAATAATGTTTTAAAAAATTATCATAATTTTTAAAATCATGAAAAAAAGTTTATATATATATATATATATATATATATATATATATATTAGTCCTTGGAAATCTCAGACGAATTAGCCATCTCTAGCACAACACGACAAAATTTAAGCTGATGTTGATTTTGTTAAGACAACTAATACGAAAGAGCTACAATAATTTCAATCTTGTAAGGCGGCAAAAGTTTGAAATACATAAACAAAAAGGTAGATAAAAATAATAATCTCCTTTATTAATGTTATACATACAAATGAGTAGATAAGAAAATAAGTAAAGTTTTTAAAAAATAATAATGGTTATATTAAACTAGAATGTTAAAAATTAATATTTAAAAGTTTAAAAACTATAAAAAATTAGAGAGTAGAAAATTAATGTTTCAAAAATATTGCAAAGTTCAACAAATGTTGAAAACTAGAAAAAATAAAACCTGTTGTATTTACTTTTAGTCTATTACAAATCAATTTTATGATTCTGAGATTTGAATCTTAAATTACATCATTTGGTACCTTAACTTCTTTCATTTATAATCAGATTTATCATGTCTGATTTCATCAAATATTTAAGCTTTACATCCTGAAAGTGAGTAAACACAATGTAACAACTAAAAAACACAAAATATTTGAACACTTGGCTTTTCCTGTTAAAGTCATGATATTATTTTTATGGTAACAAGAAATAACAAAAAGTTACTTTTAAATTCTAAACAAATTACTGATTAAAAATGTTGGATTAAATTAGCTGAGAAAGTGTGATAGTGAATAAGAAAAAATAGGGAGATTTCATTTACCTAATTAGAGTTTAGAAGAACAAAACTGAACTCTCATTCCTTTATTTTGTTAGAAGCTACTTACAATACAAATGAAAGAAATCATTGTTCCTATATCTACCTCAGCTAAAAGTATTGACCAAACAAGGACACATCCATACTTGGGATATATCATATATGTATATATATGCAGGTCATCATTTACAGAGAAATATATAACTTTTAGAAAAAATTTCCTTGCTTTTTCCATTTTTCACTGTCATGAACCAGTATTTAACAAAGAGAACTTAGCCCATAAGCATATCTTACCCTTGTCCAAGACCAACCTTGCCCCAGTGACCAACCAATGGCCAGGACTATCTTGTGGACCTTTACACAACTGTGACGCGTCTACAAATTTCAACAGCTTTTGCGTTTGCACAGGCACCGGGGGTCCTGTTGGAAACACACTTGAGTCCAAAACCACAACTGGTTTTTTCTCTTCTTTACCCGAAATTGAAGTGCTTATTAATGAGAAAATGCCAGACCTCTGTGATAACCCAGAGGAACCCTGTGTCCAATTTGATTTTACAACCACACAATTAGACACCTGGGAGAACAACAACCTCAGATGAAGGACACTCCTTGATTCATGTTTCTTCACATGAAGTTGTGCACCTGTTACTATAAAGGCCACATCTTTATCAGAGCTCCATCTAGGATCGTACTTTACTGGAGCTGTACATACATGGGAAAATTTCTTCCCATTAATTGCTTCAAAGAAACGCTCGTCACTGATTTCTTCTGACCATATTGAGGATTCCTGTATTTTGTCCTTAAGCATTATTGGAGTGTTCAATAGATGTTGCACGTGTATGGCTAATCTGTGTCACCAAACATCCTAGTGAGCACCACTCATTGACCAAACCAAATATTCTTAGCTAGGAATGATGGTTAGACAGAATTATGATTTGATTGTACTTTTAGTCTATCATGCATCAATTTTATGACTTTTACCACCTTAATTTCATCAATTTGTCCTTTATATTGAATTAGAAGACAAACTATATTAAGAAATGAATTTAAACCTAATTCCGTCTCATAAAATCAATTTGTAAAATTAGATTTGCATCTATTTATATACTGTGAATTAGTCTTATTTCTAGTTAATATGGGATCTCTATCAAATTGTGATAGATAAAATGCAAGCAAGCCAAAGAATAAACAGTAATAGTGTGAAAGCAACCTGTTGCATTTCATTCCCTCAAGAAACAAGCGCATCCCTGTGATTGGCCTCTTACCAACTGTTACCTGTTATGATTAAGATAGATACTTAAGCAGAAGTGGACAAGAAAGTGTAATTTTTGATAGGGAATCATTTGAATGTACCTTTGAGGTGTTTACATAAAGCTTGGGACCTATCAAGTTGAAACTGAGAGAAGGTGAAGAGGTGGTTCTGTTGGTGGCTGGACATAGTGGAAGATCATTGTGAACGGGTGCCCAAAGCTTGTGTGCTTGATAGTCAAGAAAGTAGGGTAAATCTGACATCGGAGGCTTATCTGCATTTCATATGAATTTAATTTCATTTTATTAGTTCAACAACCAAAAATTGACACCCATGTGAGGAGTGAATGGCCAAACATTTTCAAAGGGACCTCAAATCTTGTGCCTTTGGAACAAGTCAAGAAAATATGGCAAATCTGACACTGTAGGCTTATCTGCATTTTGTATGAACTTATTTCGTTCTCATTTGCCTAAAATTGTTAAAATCAAAAACTTCTGTTCCAATTTTGAAGTCAAATAAGCTTTCTCTAAGATTATATATTAATTTATTGTATCTGGTTGAATTGATTGAGTTATATTCTGAGCGTTGAGTTGAGATATCTTATCGACATGATACATCCTGTACCAAATCTGGTCAATCCGAAGAAAAGATCACTTTAATTTATCCACAACTTTTTCTACGCGTTGCGAATTACATGTGGTATGACGGCATTTTGAGAAACAAAAGATAAGAAAACTAGTATATCTTACCAATCACATTTCATAAATACTTTCATCATTACGTCTCATTCTTTATTCAATTCATCAACCAGAAGTAAAGTATCTTAATACAAAAATATTAATTAACTGTTAATGATATTGACTTTTGGGATCAACCATTTAGGGAATTGCTATTCCGAGACATGATTTCAAATGGTCACAGATGGAGTTTTCAACCCCCAGACAATTGTTTGGTTAAAAGATAAAATCATGTCATTAATACAGAATTGCCAAAAGGAAATCTCCTTATAATTTAGCATTTATGTTGGTTTGTTGTGTGTGCGTGATGGGGTTTGATGTTAAATCGTGGTGAACATATTCAAAGTCAAAATATTTACAGAAATAGTTTACATTTATGTATATTACCATGCTCTTTTATAAAAATATAAATAAATCTTAAATTTTCAGAGGAGGAAAAAATAAAAGAAAACTTACATCGAAGATAGAGGTTGATGGCATGAGATAGAAAGCCTTTGCCTGGAAGACCTTTAAGAAGAGAAGTGATGGGAATGAAGCTAAAATCAACAGCATCTGGTTTCTTTGGAACTGTGTGAAGCCATTCACTATGGTCCCTCACTTGGGTGTCCCCTCCCCTCTTTGCACATATCACACTAATTCCCTACATGTTCCATTATTTATCTACAATATTATTTCTGAATAAGAAACATTTTTTCAGGGTCCTTCATTTCACAAAATTTTCAATCTTAAAAAATTCTCAGACATTAAATTATTCCTGAAGAATGGGGTAAGTGGAACCTACATCTTTTGCACAAACTGATGTAGAGCTGTTGAAGGCAACAATTTGTGGACCAAAGACATCAAAAGCCTGTGGGACCTGTATGTTCAGCATAATACATTGTCATCAAATTATGGTTGCTTGTGTTCATGGGATATTGCTTGAAGAACATGTTGATTAATAATTATATACACGAAGGAAAACCTTGTATTTTTGGTCTTTAGACCTTGGAAGGAAACTGCATGTCCCAGTGAATAATTGATTTCCAAGCTCATCCAAGTGCCTCTTCAGCTCTGATGCCTCCAAGCTGGAAGACACGTCTTGCTTCACCAACACTAAATCTTTGCCACCAATGCTTAGCCCCACAAGGATGTGTGTCCCGAACTTCTCGATGAATCTGATCAAATTTTCGCATTAATTAACGTCAATCAAGGAACTGCATAACTTGTTTAGTATCTATAATTTCAATCCTTTTTTTTTTCAAATACAATATAGAAAAGGCTAAGTGCTATATCGAGCTTTTTGTGAAACATTCGATGTGAATTCATTAATTTTATTCGGCAACGCGTAATTTCCCCGGTGGGAAATGGAAGGTGTAACAGCTAAACAAAAAGACTCCAGAATTTTCAATTTGAGAAGAGTTAATTGAATTGGGAGCCAACTTTTCATAGAAAAAATTTTAGTCAAAACAGTTTGGTTATTAGCGTTTTCAATTTAAACCCTTGTGCATAGTCAACGGCCAACTCAAAACATTTGAAACTTCAATTAATTTTTTGAGCCTGCAAGTTTGCTAGAATATTCTGGGCAACGGCCGAATTTTTTGGCAAATAAAAATAAAACCCAACATTTTTTTTTTCTAAAAGGAAATAGAATAGAAATCTTTTAAATTCTGACTGTTAATGAGTGCTGTCATAAAACTTTGAGGAAATAGTAAGATAAATGAAAATAATAATAAAAAAAGAAGTGGATGATAATTATGAAGCATCCGTGATGATTTATCGTTAGCCTCGATCCTACGTTTTCCATTAGAAAATGTCCAAAGCCATTGCTATGTCGTTATCATAATCATTTTTTAAATATATGGGTAAACGATTGACTTGTACTGAATACTGATCCACTGATATGAAAAGGAAATAACAATACGTGATTAGGCTTTGTTAATAATGGAAGAGATAGTGATGAGAATAAAAATAATAATTAAGATTGTCCAGTTGGCCACCTAGCAGCCTCCAAATATCAGTTAATAATAATATATATTCTAATTTAGTCAATTCTTAAAATTGTGATTGCTTCTAATTTTTATATATATATAAGAGAAAAAAAAAATAATTTTAATCATCCGAAAAAGGATGAGCATTATAAGTTTGATCCAGTAATTTTATGATGCATAATTTTGAAATGTTCATGGAAGCAAGATTGAGACTTGAGCAACAAAAGTGGAAAAGGAAATTCAGAGACAACGTTTTGTAATTTTCCTTTTACTTTCCAGCAAGCAGCCAATAAATTCAATTCAATTTTGACTATATATAAATTATTAGTACACTAATCGTTAATGAAATTTCTAACTTGGTCCCCATAAGAAAAAAAAAATCCAATTTAGTGAAGACTTTAGATTATTTTTCTCTACACGCTCTTGATGAGTATCACTGACTTGGGGTATATGTAACTATTTACATTAAATTTTCAGTGTTCTGTAGTTAAAAAATTCTCAAGTTTCGATCATTGGAAAAAAATAATGAGCATTAGTGATAACTGCGAAGTTTAATAAAATAATGACACATTCTTTTACATAGTTGAAATCACAAACCACTTTTGAAAGATGCTGATGCAAAAATGCATAAAGTCTTCATACATATATATATATATACATATATATATATATATATATATATATATATATATATATATAATAAAATTATCAAAGGCTCAAAGGTAATGATGACGGAGTTGACTATAAGATTTAAGCAATGAAAAATAGAGCAGGGACCATTTCAACTTAGCTAACTTACAGGTCCAGCAAGATAAGCAAATGTGTGCCATGGAAGTGTAGAATTACAGTAATAAATTAGTGGTGTTGTTTTTCCTGATAAAAAATCCAACACAAGCCTCAGAGTGATTAAAGTACGTGGGTTGGAAAAGATAATCTAAACTATGGCTTTTGTGCCTGATTTTCTATTTCTCGTGAAAACTGTATTTGAGGAATGTAAAACTGTAAAACTCGACTGAAGACTAACTTCTGTAATACTGTATTTGACTGGTCTTGTAGATTTTTTAAACTGTCATCTGACTATAAACTAATGTATATCATAAATTTGAGTTACGTACATTGAATTCTGTTTATTTGTTTATCATACTTTCGAAATCTCAGTGATAATTTTTAACTTTTTTTGATGATTTTTACAGCGATATAATATGTAAAAGTGAAGTACATGAATTGCCTAATCCACTAGAGGGTGGTAAAAGCAGGTTTACACAAAGTGGTCAACCACTACATGAAAGGAAGTAATGGAGGTGTGATGAACGCATAAACCAGAGGCCAGTTCAGAGTGGGGCAGATTATAATAACATTGCTTTTTGATTTTGGTGGATAATTTATTTGCATTAATATGTAAAATAGAAATGATTTTTTCAGAAGAAGATGAACAGGTAGAAGAAATTATTATTACCTTGCAAGTGCAGGGGGATCCCAGGAAGAAGGAACAGCTTCAAGGACTTGATGAGACAGAAGAAGAGGGTACCGATCAATATGAACACTGAAGAGTTTGATAAAATAACCATCAATACCCAAACACTTGGTGTTAGCAGCATCGGTGGCCCACGAACTTTCATCAAACCCAAACACGGTGTTGAAGTACCCAGATGGGATTCTCCCAGGGATCGAACTCTTCTGGTTGAAGAGCTCTGACATCTACAAACCCAGAACCCAAATTTCGACATTTTCATTTTCAATTTCGTTTTTCACCGAATGACCACAAAGTGTTTGATGAAATGAATGTCTTACTTGATTGAAGGTGAGGATGTCGGATTGGTAGCGGGTGCAATCGCCCTTGTCGCATTTGATGTCACCGGAGACATCTCTGATGGGTCCGAAACCCGGCACCGTGAGCACTCGTTTCTCTGTTTCGTTGAGAAGAACCAAACGTTCTTCGCCTTTGCAGAACTTGAGCCTGAAATCTGAGGTCAAGTCGAAGCCTTTTCCTAAACAGTTCAACGCCCTCTCAGCTATGCCTTCGCCCATCTTTTCTGTTGTTTTACCCAATCAATCAAAGTTTCGCTCGTAATATATATATACATACCAAGTTTTCTCCACCAAGGGGTAAAATGGAAATAGGAAAAAGGTTAATTTAGGAACATAATTGATTAATCAATTACTTGTTTTTTATATAAACACTATACTATACAGTGAGAAATAAATAATAAAAAAAATTGAAAGACCGTTTAAGAAATGGTTAGTTCTCTCGTGTTCATATCATTGAAGTCATAATTTATTCCAAGTTTTAGGTTTGACTAACATTACTTCAGCCTCTGATTCACGACACGGTCTTGGCTCTGCTGTTTTAACTGTTTTTGTGAGGTTGGATCCTAAACATGGAACAGATCGAATACCATTCACACAACAAGAGCATGTTTTAGAATTCGGTTTCGGATTTTGTCTGACAGCTTCAGTTTTTTTGTCTTGTTCGCTTGTAACCAGCCAAAACAAACAACCTATTATTAAATCCTTATAATTATGTCACCTTTACCTCAGCTGCTATATTCAATTATTATTTGGTAAAGAAAGAAATAAATAGTCTCATGAAATTACTGAATCGAACTTTTTTGTTTTTTTTTTCAGTTACATAACTGGTGATGGATCTATTAATTATTAAATTGTTAATGAAAGTTTGGTAATCGACGTAGTGACGTGGATGGTTAAATTTCGTTGTCGTTGGAAACGGAATTTGTCAAGTTGATAGCCAAATCCGTGACTTTAAGATTGTGGTATTCTGTTCTGTGTGTGGTTTGCAGCATCGTAAGCCATTTATTATGGCTACCTGATTTCTCAGGCAACTTTTCATCGTCACAAACCATGTGTGTGTACACGAGTGTCTCTTAAGGTCAAAATTCTGTATTCAATTTTAGTTTTTATGATACATTCTAGATTATGTTATGTTTGATTTTTGTTAGAAGTAAAAGTTGAAACATATAATGTGGAATTTATGTATGTTAATGAATGTTAATGACAAACATGTTACCCTATTAAACTCACCATTGACTAATTTTGCAAGGTTTGCTAAGGTTCTGAGATTCAAATCGGTTAAAATTAATTATTTACGAAAAAAAGGTTAAATATGTTTGTGGTCTCTTAATTTTTCATAAATTTTGAAATAAGTTCATTTCGAAACTTTAGACCAATTTAGTCCTTCATCTTTCGAAATAAGTGAATTTAGTCATTTTTAATCAAATTTTGTTAGATTTATTTGATGTTTTGTACACATTTCAAGATTGTAATTGAGTTTTTATATTGTTTGACGCATTTTTACTTTAATGTTAAATTAAATACTATTATAAAACGCATTTGAAATGTCAAATAAACTTAACAAAATTTTATTAAAAAGACTAAATTAAGGTATTTCGATATTTTGAAAGATGAAAGACTAAATTGGTCTAAAATTTTGAAATAAACTAATTCCAAAATTCAATTAAAGTTAAGGGATGAAAAACATATTTAACCAAAAAAAAAAAAACAATATATCACTTATTGCATAATCCATACGTTACATTACATATCAATCCAGGTCTTTCGTTAATAATTGATATCTATTTGGTTGTAAGAGAATTAAAAGCTCATACCAAACTAATTCTTTGATTATCTATTAACTCACAAAAAATCTGTCATTACTAACTCTGAGAAAATTGCTAATAAGTAGTATCGTGATCGTATATTAATTAAGTACATGTTTTTGTTTGCATATAATCTTGTGAAGACGCAAGTAAATTTTGTTTAAGGGTTTAATTTTGATTTATTAATAGTTGTAAACTTATCAGAAATTATATTAAAATTTATCTTTAAAGTTAAACATATATAATAATTATGTTTGATTGGTGAATTCTTCACATCATTTGGTATGTACTATTTATTTAATTTATCAAATTATTCAGATTTTTTAAAATTGTCATTGAGTTAACCTTTAAAATAAATTAATATTTATTGAGAATTTTATTAAAACTAATTCATTTGAGGAATTACTTACATAAACGCTATTTTCTATTTTCATATTGATAATTTTAACATACATCTTTTATGCAGTATAAGCTTATAATATAGAGAAAGTAGAAATACAAAGAAAAAAAATTGCGAGAACCATAATTGAATGTATTATTTTAAAAAAGAGAGGATAATCAAGTTTTATTAGGTATGAATTGTACGTCTAACAGTTATAGATGATTTAATATTATTAAAAGACATTAAATGTTAATAACCAATAATTAAATATTCATAACTTCTTTCACCTTCCATTATTTATAGAATACGTGTCCTAAATATTTGGCGAGACAGAAACGCAGAGAAATAAAAATAAGAAAAATATTAGCAACTGATAAATAAAATTTAAATTAAACAACAACGGATATCCAAACTTTCTAAAAGTATTTTTCTACATTAAATAAAGAATGACTGAAAAAACAGTATTTAAGAATATAAAAAAATTAAAACAATTATAAGAGAAATAAAAATTAATAATTGGAACAAATTATAACTAGAGATAAGCAAAATAAACAGCAAGACAAATATCTATGAAAAAATAGATAAAAATAAATAAACAGTAAAAAAGTATGAATTGGGCTGCATATGAAGTTTGAGGTGACAAATTCACTAGAAGAGAATGAAGAAAAGAAAAAGCAGAGTAACAGTAAAAAAAGTCATGAAATGTATACATGGAGTGTATGTGAACTGAGAAAAAAACGTTCGTATGTTTCATACTGAATATGTGCCGGTTCATCCTTAGACTAAAGTTTATTCATAGTGAGAAAATCAGTACTCGTGTTTAGTTAAAATTCCTCTTATATTTTTAATTCTTACATATAGAAAAAACTGAAAGATAATAAATAAGTATATTAATTGTAGAAAAAGCCCTCGTAGCAAAAACATTCCGAGGATAAAAAAATATATATATATATATATATATATATATATATATAATACTTTTTTCTTTTCACTTCTACATTTTCCCAATTCAAGGGAGGAGAATACATTTTACGTCTTTTTTTTTTATTTCTGGAAAAGTCATACTTTTATTCTACTTTTGATTTTTATCTTTTTTTTTTGTTATTTGTGATGGGAAAAAAGTTAATTTTTATTTTTTTTCATTACTATATTTTATTAAACTTTATTTATCTGTCCTATTCCGATAGAGATAGTTTAAGACATTGTTTAGTACACTAAAAAAATCAAAGGTTAATAAATTTATTTGACAGTGTTTTAACCCTCTTTACAAAGTAAATTTCATTTAACTTTTTTATCAAAAACAATTTTACAACTACATGCTATGATTAATAATACGATTAGAGATAATAATAATAAACTAACACAATAAATAACTTTATTTGCGAACACTAAATTAACTTATTTATGTTCTAAAGATATGGAGTTAAATATGTGTTTGGTTCTTTAACTTTTAGTGAATTTTGGAATTAGTTCATTTTGAAATTTTTGACTAATTTAGTTGTTTTAATCAAATTTTGTTAGATTTATTTGATACTTCGTATGCATTTCAAAATTGTATTTGAATTGTTTATACTATTTCAGACATTTTGTTTTAATATTAAGTCAAATACTATTATGAAACGCGCTTGAAATATCAAATAAACTTAATAAAATTTGATTAAAATAAATAAATTCACGTATCTCGAAATATGAAAAACTAGATTGGTTCAAAATTTTAAAATGAACTAATTTCAAACTTCACTTAAAATTAAAATTAATGGACCAAACACATATTTAAATATTTAACCCAAAGATATATATAATAAAGTTTTTCTTCAACTTTTGATTTTGAGACATGTCTCTTACGTTTATGAAGCTTCGGAAATCAAAAACATCAATTAGTGGTGTTCGAACATTTGAAAAGAAAATAGGACCAGCAAGTACGTTGTGTTTTTTCTTTTTTTTTTTCATAATAGTACAAGAAACCAGCGTAGAGACCACCTTGCATGACTTGAGGTTGACCTATTACAGCGTCCCAGAAAGTTGGACTCCGTAAACTACTAATGTGAATCACAGAAAATTGTAACACATTCTTTTACCGTTGAAATTCTTCCTTCTTTTTTTTTCATGATTCTTTCTCTTCATTATTATCTTTTCTTTCACACCTCTTGTCCTTTTAAGAAACTGAAGTTATTTTGGTGTGCATGCTTTAGGGGTTTAATGACACCATTATTACGTGTTCATACATCAAATATGTAAAATCACATTATGTCTTCTTATTAATTTTATAGCACGTTTGTAGAAGAGTCCACTCTTAAGTCAATATTCAAGATCAGAGTTAATAGTAAGTCAGTAATAATGCCAACCTTGGACGAATAATTATTTATTTATATAAATTTAATGAAGTCATTCTTAATATTAATTTTGTTATTGTTTTGGGGTTGTGATTAATTTAAATGTTTATAATATCTTTTACTATATAAGCATGCTTATTTGTATTATATACGTTTGTACTGATCTTGATATTTTTCCTACTCTTCTACTTCATCTGTGGTATCGTAGTTGGAGTTTATCGAATGTGTTAACCCAAATTGTCTCGTCTTACGAGGTTTTGCTATGCTGTCTAATTTTTCTCGACTTATACATAACATATATATATATATATATATATATATATATATATATATAAATAAATAAAGGGATTCCTCTTTTTGTGTTCACATTTCAAAATACCCATTTTATCTTTTAATATAATAATTTATTAAATTTTTAAAAATTGACCGTTACTTTTACAAGATTTTTATAAAATCGGGTGTCTCTGCTTCTTCTCTTCGTCTTTATTTATTAATGGTTATTATTTCATATGTTATCATATATTTCACTTCATTTTTAATAAATATAATTTTAATTTATATATTAACTTAATAACATTACAATATTATCACCTACTAATATAATAATATACATATTTAAAAATGCATACACAGCCTGTGTTTACTATCTAAGCGATACATGAATTTTGTGTATCTTTCATCTTTCTGTTTTTTTAATTTTGAAATACCATCATAAGTAGTTGCATGTGTAATCAAAACCTCGAAAAAATAGGTAAATATACTTTTAATTCCTAATTTTGTAATGCAAAATTGATAATCGTTGAGATTATTGTTATATTTTGATTCCAAAGTTTTTTTTTTATATATATATATATATATTCTAAGTTAATTATATTAAACTAGCATAAATACAGGCGCGATAACGTCTGTGTGTATGTATTTTTTAAATATGTGTGATATTATATTAGTACATGATATTGTAATGTTATTAAGTTAGTATAAAAAATAAAATTATATTTATTAAAAATAAAGTGAAATATATAAGAAAAGATAAGAGAATAACGGTTAATAAATAGAAAAAAAAGTTGAGATAGACGATTTTATAAAAAACTTGTAAAAATAATGGTTAATTTTTAAAAATTTAATAAATAATTATATTTTAAAGGGTAAAATTGGAATTTTGAAATGTGGACACAAAGGAGGGAATTCTCTTATTATAATTGATTTTCAAAAGACTATTTTTGAGACATTTAAATTATTTAATATGTTCTAATTCAAATATGATCTAAAATACTAATTAATACGTAATTTTCTTTTTATAATAATATTATATTATAATATATATATATATATATATATATATATATATATATATATATATATATATATATTTAGGTTTAAACATTAAAATATATTAAAATTTTAAATAAAAATAAATTTTAATTTTGCATTCAAATTGAGATAATACAAAATTATATTCTTTAGAAAAAAAGTGCACCTAATGAGTGAGTTAATTGAATAACTTATACTAAAGACGAACTTTTCCCCTTTGTAATTGAAAATGTTTTTTTTTCTTTTTTTGGAAAGATATAAAAAGGTTTAGACTTAGTCGTGTTTATTATGATAATTCTTTCACCTATATAAATTGCGCATTTTTCTCTTCATTATTTTTCTTTTGTCATTTATCTTCTTTACTTCCTTTATATAATATTTGAGTTCTTAAGTGAGAAATGTGTGAGAATTTATCTTTTATGATGCAAAATAAAATTTTTCTTTCATTCATAACATGAATAACAGTTTTGATGGAACTATTTTTTGTTTATTCGAATATCATAGTAATTCATTTTATATTTATTGAATGATAGGATATTTAGTTTTGATGGAAAATAACTATTATTTGTTAAGTGTGAGTGAGTAATAACTATTATCTGTTGAGTCTGAGTAATACGACTCATAATTACTTTAAAGAATATATTAAAGTGTGATAAGATAAGGTCTTTTCTCCTACTGAATGATAACGTCTCTAAAGTGCGAAAGTCTATGAACTATTTAGAAAGATTTGAAATTAAGCAATTATGATATATGTCTCAACCATAGAGTGAAGAATATAAAAAAAATAAATAAAAAGAAAATCAAATGTATAAGTGAAAAGGACAAAAGAATATGTCAAAGGATAAAATAGATCTAATTCCTTAAGCGAGAGAGTTCAACATAACATAATATTTTGTTGAACTTAGTACATGGAGAAATTAGACAACTACACTTATTCCTTAATGAACATGTATTCAAGGTTATATAGGATTAAGGATTTATAATTTTTCTTTTAACATGATTTAGTGAACAATTTGATCACCAAACAAAATTGTTTAATGACTTATTTTATTTTACAATTTATCTATCTCAAAAGTGATCAAGAGTATACACAAGTGATTAAGAATAACATGAAAGTATTAAAATGTATAATGATGATTATTTTGTTCTTTCAAGTAATTATTAGAATCGTAGTAGACCATATAAATAGGTTCAGACGTTGAGGAAATTCCCCGGCAAAACCCAACCCTTCAATGAGTTCCACCCAAAGTGCGACGAGAAGAATCCTCCACAACCCGAACACGGTGGTTTCCGCCTGCCACGCCAAACAGCTCCACGCGCAAATCGTGAAAGCCAGAGCGACACCGCACTCTCACTCCCTCGCGTGGGTCTGCATTATCAAATGCTACACCGCGTACGGCCTCCTCCGCCACTCCCTCGCCACCTTCAACCTCATGCGCGCTTCCGGCGTCTCCCCCGACCGCCACGTGTTTCCTTCCCTCCTCAAAGCGTCCACGCTTCTCAAACACTTTCCTCTAGCTCAGTCGCTTCACGCCTCCGCCATTCGCCTCGGCTTCCACTTCGATTTGTACACCGCCAACGCGTTGATGAATGTCTACTCCAAATTCCACCCCCACCTTTCCGCCAACCACGTGCTCGACCAATTTCCCCGAACGCACCACTACCATAATAATTATAATAATAGAAACAATGCTAATAATAATTTTACTGTGAAAATAGACTCTGTTAGGAAGGTGTTTGACAGAATGCCTGTTAGGGATGTTGTTTCGTGGAACACTGTTATTGCCGGGAATGCGCAGAATGGTATGTATGAAGAGGCCTTGGACTTGGTTAGGGAAATGGGTAGGCAAACCATGAGGCCTGATTCCTTTACTTTGTCTAGCGTTCTTCCTATTTTTGCGGAGCATGTTGATGTTGTCAAAGGAAAGGAAATTCATGGCTATGCCGTTAGACACGGGTTTGACAAGGATGTTTTCATTGGAAGTAGTTTGATTGATATGTATGCGAAGTGTACTCATGTGGAGCTGTCCGTTCGTGCCTTTTACCTATTGTCTAATCGAGACGCCATTTCGTGGAACTCCATCATTGCTGGCTGCGTGCAGAATGGGAGATTTGATCAGGGGCTCGGGTTCTTTCGTCTAATGTTGAAGAAGAAGGTAAAGCCAATGCAGGTTTCATTCTCGAGTGTTGTACCGGCCTGTGCTCACTTGACAGCCTTGAACTTGGGGAAGCAACTTCATGGATATATAATTAGACTTGGGTTTGATGGTAACAAGTTTATAGCTAGCTCTTTGGTGGACATGTATGCCAAATGTGGTAATATTAAGATGGCTAGGTATATTTTTGACAGAATAGAGATACGTGACCGTGACATGGTTTCTTGGACTGCCATCATTATGGGATGTGCGATGCACGGGCATGCCCTTGATGCAGTTTCCTTGTTTGAGATGATGTTACTTGATGGAGTGAAGCCATGTTATGTGTCATTTATTGGTGTTTTAACTGCCTGTAACCATTCTGGGTTGGTGGATGAAGGATGGAGGTATTTTAACAGTATGCAATCGGATTTTGGTATTGCTCCTGGCCTGGAGCACTATGCTGCTGTTGCGGACCTTCTTGGTAGAGCTGGAAGATTGGAGGAAGCCTATGACTTTATTTCTAACATGGCAGTGGAACCAACAGGAAGTGTGTGGTCAGCATTGTTAGCTGCTTGCAGGGCTCATAAGAATATTGAATTGGCTGAAAAGGTTGTTGACAAAATACTTTTGGTTGACCCTGAGAACATGGGGGCGTATGTTATGATGTCCAACATCTATTCAGCCGCCCAAAGATGGAGAGATGCTGCGAAATTGAGAGTCCACGTGAGGAAAAAGGGCTTGAAGAAGACTCCAGGATGCAGCTGGATTGAGGTTGGGAACAAAGTACACACTTTTCTGGCTGGAGACGAATCACATCCATATTATGACAAAATAAATGAGGCGTTGAAGATTTTGTTGGAACAGATGGAGAAAGAAGGTTACGTCCTTGACACAAAGGAGGTGCTACATGATGTTGATGAGGAGCATAAACGCGACCTGTTGCGCACCCACAGTGAGAGACTTGCCATAGCATTTGGCATCATTAGCACTACTGCTGGTACAACCATCCGTGTAATAAAGAACATCCGGGTGTGCGTGGATTGCCACACTGCAATTAAATTTATGGCAAAGATTGTTGGCAGGGAAATCATTGTAAGGGATAATAGCCGATTTCACCATTTTAGAAATGGATCTTGTTCATGTGGAGACTACTGGTGAAATAGCAACTATGACTAGAAAGGGGAAACCAAGCATGTCGACATTATAACTGCATAAGCAGTACTAAACTGAGAGGTTGAGTAAAAATGCTACGAAATCAGTGTAAAAAAGACAGACTATAATCAAGGCAAAAAATTGGTTGAGAAGTTGGTTGCCATGCCATAGGAAAGCCATGCAATCAAAATTGTATTTGAGATAAGGCCTGTGTGCTCTCAGCTTTTTGAAGAGATAGCTTCGGAGTGGGGATTGGGATTACACATTGTCAAATTTCTTGGAAGCGTTTTGAATTGAGTGAGTACTGATTGCCTACCTTTAGCAGCATTGTGAGTGTTCAATTACTTCTACAAATTTCTGTTGGGTGCAGAAGGTCCTGTTTTGATGTATTTCATTGCCTATTTGACTTCCTACACAATCAATTCAACCAAAAATGTTAATAAACAGATATAAAAGACACGCATTTGAGTTGTGAACGTCATTGATGAGTCTTTACAGCGCCAATTGTCTTTCTCTGTGGTCTTATACTGCCATTAGAGGGAAAGTACTAGGATTCAAGAACATGAATTTTTTAAGCTAGGGCTTTTTTGAGTTACAATTTAGTAAGGAGTTCTTCGAGATTATGTCTTCTGTTTCTCCTCCATATTTTTCTTCAAATTTAACCTCTTTTGTATCTCATGTGGAAGTACATGGGTAGTCTTTGAGTTTCTGATTTTTATTGACTTCTTAATTATCCTGTCTTGGTGTCTATGAACGTGATAAAGAATTTTCTGGTTTTTCCATTTTTGTTTCCAGACGCAGATTGCTGAACGACACCAATATTTTCTGCCTGACACAAGATAAACATTCTTCAAATATCCTTTTGTATACATTTTACAATTATTTTTTTTATGAATTATTTGTGCTTTTCCTTTATTAGTTTATGTTACATGAATATCAAATATTCCATGTATATAATATGAAAATTAACGAAAAACAGAATATTTAGATTATGCAATTGCTTGCTAGTTCTTCTGAATTAATTGGCAAAATAAGAATAATGAATTTTCTCCGTGGAAATCCACAAGAGATAGAAGGATTTTTGCCGAAGGAAATTAGCATTCTACCGATTTGTTAGCTTATGGATTTGGGTTTTTCCAGCTTGAGTTGAGATTGACAAACTTTGAGCATTCACCGGGCTTCCTATTTGTTTATTTATACCTTTCCAGACAGCTGCTTTAGATTGTTCTGTATTGTCAAAAAAAAAAAGAAAAAAGAAAAATGAAGGGATTTTAATTCTTTCATCATGTTCTGCAGTTCTTGAGTGCAAAATTTAAACAGTATTTCATTCTTTTTTGATTCCAGAGCATTTCCCCTAATCTTTAGTCCTTAACATTAAACCAGATCAGATATCATTGGTAGACAAGAACCCCTCAAGTCTCTGGTGAACTTGGACCTTGCAGATTTAAGGGTCAGCGACTCTGAAGGTAAATCTTGGTGTTTAGATTCCATGAATAGCTTCTTACTCATAGTTCTTGGGTCAATAATCTTATGAAAGAAATTTCCTCGCCATTTCTAAGAATAAATGGGTTACTCTAATAATGCACAAGGTTACACCATTTGATGCCCCATGGAAGGTCAAATATTTCACTTTATTTGCTAACAAGACTTGAAAAGAAAACATCAGAGCCACTGGTGTAAATTCTGACAAAACTACTACAACTTTAACAACTCTTATGATCTTACATATACAATGATACATAACTCTCTAACAGCAACAGTGTTAAAGTTATAAAGTTTTACTATTGTTAGTAGTCAAACCCAACTCATCACACAGTAAAACATGTCTACGTTACCTATGTTTCCTTAACTTTTTCCTGGTCTCAGTAGAGGTAAAAACAAACATAACTACAAACTGAATAATGTGTCTGTCAGAAAAATAAATAAGAAACCTAAATAATGATGGCTTGACTTGTCTGTTGACTTGAATACTTCACAATTTGCCAGATCAATTAAATATTTTTGGCACATTCCTTTTAAAATACTTTTTATCAATAAATTGTGTTGTTTTATTAAAATAGCGGAAGCTCAAGATTTTCAAAAATATCAGCATGGAAATTAACTTATCTAATGTTATAGATGTTAAAATAGCTGTGTGAAATAGTAAGTTGTAAACATTTTTATTTACAAATTAGTACAATTAATTATTTAAAGATTCAATCATTCTCAAAAAAGAAAATAATTATGCTTTTGATTATTTCAATTGATTAAACAAATGGTAAGGTGTACAAAAATAAATCGTTAAAGTAAACAAAAAGAAAATAGAAAATAACCATTTCATGATTCATATGGTTGAACTTTTTATAATGAATTAAATTATTGAATTAAACAGTTCAAGGGTCATCAATGAATTCAACAACAAATGCCATATTTGTATGACCTAAAATTAAATTTGATGTTTGGGTGAACAAATTTATTACAGCATTAAGTTGCTCTTGCTCACACGTCTTTGTTTTAATGATTTTTTTTCTCCAATATTAAATAACTGGCCAACTTTTTCTTAAGAAGCAAAGAAAATAAATTTATTATTCAGCTAAATCATAATTCATTCACAAAATAAGTTAGATTTTTTTTTTCGACCAAAATTTACATGCTTCAGTATAATTTAACCAAAAATATAAGTAGAAATCAAAATTGTTGAAATGATAGCTTGTAGATCCATACTGTAGGACTAATTAAATTTAACTTATCGCACATCTAGTATTAAATAATTTTGAAGCTAAACATATTAGTAAAATCTTCATTTGTCAGTCATAAAAACAAATGAAATCCTGCTTGAAAAAAAGTCTTGACCTAACAAACCCTATTGAAAAATAACTTTATTTTGAAATAACAATACTTACATAGTATTATAAGTAGGCTTTTGGTTCAAAATTTCACACTGGAAGCATGTAGAGTATTTAATTAAATGTAAATTTCAAAAATAAAACTTCAACTAACTATATCTGTAATACCATTATACAATATGTAAATTTTTTTAGCACGGTTAGTCTGTAATGCATTTCCAAATTCATTGTTCAGAATTTCAGTGACTGACACATTAAAATACTTTTATATATTTTAAAAAAATTTAAACTTATATAATTGGACCGTTTCAGTTGGAACGAACGAGAAGGATAACTCCTCGTGCAAGTAATACAGAAACGACATACTTGCATTTCGAGTAGGGAGAGTTGAACCGAAACCAAATTAAAATATTCGAATAGTAAATTAAACTATAATAAAAAAAGACCAAACATAGTGAAAAAGATATACCAATTTAATTTTTAATTTATATCTTAAATAAAATATCTGAGGTGTGGGTCTGATTCGAAAACCCCAAAAAAAGAAAAAGGTTGGAAAGTGCTGTGACGGTACATAAGGAGCCGCATGGAAATTTCATTTCATTTTGTTTGGAGTTTACAACTTTGAACTCATCTCTTCAGTTCTCTTTTCTCGCTCTTCTCTTCTCTTGTTTGTTGTATTCGCGATGGTAAAATCGAACGAAAATGGTTCTGGTTCAGGTGCGGTGCCTCCGTTCTTGAAGAAGTGTTACGATATGGTGGAAGACCGGAACACGGACTCCGTTATCCGTTGGAGCGATGGCGGCGACAGTTTCGTCATATCTGACACCACGCAATTCTCCGTCACGCTACTTCCCACCTATTTCAAACACAACAATTTCTCCAGTTTTATTAGACAACTCAATATTTATGTTCGTCTCTTTCACTCTTTTCTTCAGCGCAATTCTGTTTCAGTCGTTTGTTTCTCTTAGTTATCTTGAAGATGAATAAATAAATAAATAAATAAATATTATTTGGTATGTTTATAATTCGTCTTCATCTGATTTTGTGATTCATAAATTGGCTGCAATTTTAATGTTCTTACAGAGTGCCTGAAATTGTTGGTGGTGTTAAAAAAATTAGGTTATGGTTGCGATGCAGAAACTCGCTGTTCGATGTATATAACTCTTGCATGCACTTGAAAACCCTTTCTGTTGAGTGAGCCTTTGAAATTGTGTCGGCAACTAGATGCAAAATAAATTGGTGTTTGTTCGCATGAGTTTTACCCGCTCCATAAATTGTTCTGTGCTCTTAAGATATTATTTTAGAGTACTGTTCGTTTATTTGTTTATTCATTCTTTTTGACCTTACATCTTAGAATAGTGTTCATATTTCTTATACAAGTTACTTTTGTCCAGTAAACTCAATTTGGATATGGTTGCCTATGCACACTTCATTTTAACTTGAACCAATGTTTTTGAAAGCGCTATCAAGGATGCTTATGCGAACTCAAAAGCATGTTTGGGTATCTATTAGTGAAGAAGAGAAACATAAATTTCTGTCTTGCAGGTCGAATGTAGATTTAGGTCATTGCAATTGATAGCCAAACACACTATCAATTTGGAGAATTAGATTGCTTCAAACTTAAGTTTACAAACTTTAATTCAATGCACAGTCTTGGAAGAAATGTTCTGTTCCATTCCCTTAATACTGACTTTATACCTACTTAGTTGTTAATTTCTGAATTGGCCTCGTTATTCCATGACAACCTAGTCATTGGGGTGGGGGGATCCTTGTTGACTGACAAATAAAAAGCATTTTAAATAACACCCGACTTTGTGAGAAGCTACAACATGTAAGGAGTATCCGCTTGTTTATATTGGTGTGCGTGTTTGTTGCCTCTATCTGTTTGTTCCTTTATATCTGTGTCATTTGTTATGGTTGAGGGGACAGTCTTTTACTGTGACTAATTGGGAACTGAAATATCTAACAGGGTTTCAGGAAAATTGATACGGATTGCTGGGAATTTGCCAATGAAAATTTTGTTAGGGGTCAAAAGCAATTGTTGAAAAATATACGCAGAAGAAAACATCCACACGTTGCTGACCAACAAAAAGCATTGCCTGAGAATGATAACAGTGATGAACCATCCCAAGAGGTACCCCATCATGGCCTTTGGAAAGAAGTTGAGAATCTCAAATCTGATAAGAATTCGCTGACCCAGGAGTTGGTCAAACTCAGGCAACACCAGGAATCTGCTGAGAACAAGTTGCTGCTCCTGAGTGATCGCCTTCAAGGAATGGAAAAGCATCAGCAACAGATGCTATCATTCTTAGTCATGGTCGTGCAAAGCCCTGGGTTCCTGGTTCAATTGCTTCATCCAAAGGAAAATAATTGGCGTTTGTCTGAATCATGGAATATATTAGATCAAGATAAACAAGATGACAAGCCAATTGCTTCTGATGGGATGATAATAAAGTATAAGCCACCAGTAGGTGAAAAACTCAAGCCTGTAGTTCCCCTATCTCCAGCTTTTGAAAAACAAACAGAACCTGAGCTCTCTGCAGATGGGCTCAAAGACTTGTGCATTAGTTCTGAGTTCATGAAAGTGCTTCTGGATGAAAAATTTAGTCCATTAGAAAACCATTCTCCATTTCTCCTACCAGATTTACCTGATGACGGTTCATGGGAACAGCTTTTTCTAGGCAGTCCTTTTTCGGGAAACATTGAAGATTCTAATAAAGAAAGTGAGGAGCGCACGGATAATGGAATGGAAATAGAACCGACAATATCTGAGACCCCAAATGAAAATTTTCGAACTTTTGAATCGATGATTGTTGAGATGGAGAAAAATCGAGAATGAGTTGGAATTTGGAGGGGCCAGAGTTTGGAATCTCATACTGAGCTAATGGAGCTTTTGTTTCTGAAACTAACAATATATAGGGAAGGAAGTATTAATGTCCATCAGATATTTTTCAGCTGGGCTGTCTTCACAAATTGCTCGGTTGGCGCTATAATTATATTATAGTATTAAGTCGCAATTATTTTCTCTCCTATCTTTCATGCTAGAGATCCTCATCTCGAATCCGTGTAAGCCTGCTCTCATTTATCTGTTGAGATGCTAAATATACATGTTTTTGTGTGTGTGTGTGTGTGTTCTTTGATAGAATGCTTAAACATACTTTAAGAGTTTGAAGGTTCTGTTGATATTTTTGCTGTCAGTAAGGTTCAGTTTGTATCTGAAAACTAATCCTGATTTTCCTGGTGCACAGGTTTTAGCATCCTGACAGATGTGAGAATGGGAGATGTCTGGTAGTGCGGCTACCTATTTATGATGGATCAAATATTTCTACTTGGAGAATTATAAGGGAGAACGGCACCTTTATTTTTTGCATGTTTTTGGACATGCCTTCATATATAAAATTTCATATGATGCATGCATACTACTTTTGCATATTATTGCAGAAGCCAGTGCTTCTGACGTGCTGTTTGTCTTCTTTCTCTTACTACCTACCTGTATAGTTCTCATGCCTCTGAACTCATGTTTGTGTTTGATATGGCGGCCAAGAGATTTTGTTGCCCCCACAAAAAGGGTCATCATAGTATGACATCATTTTTTTTTCCTTCCTAAATTAAGGATCAGGGCTAACTTCAAAACATTTTGGGCTGTTTAACGGGTACATGCAAATTTATTAGGAGTCTGGGAACACAGATTAGTCACATGAGAAATTCTCGAGAAGATCATTACTCTATAAGCTATTACCTCTTATCCATAATCATTGCTAGATTAAAATAATAAATAGATTATTTCTTAAAACAATTTTACTCTATAAATATATTATTTTTATAAGTTTCAATTTTTTTAAATATTAAAACTGTAGTTATTTTTGGACAAGGCGAATAAATAAAAAGTTGTATATCTTTATTTTTGCATAAACTACTGTTTAACACGTTAATTTACATAAATAATTAATAATGAAACAATAATATTTCAAATATTTAATAGTTGGTGACGTAACGCGCATCCATGTTAGGAAAACAAACAAGTGGATATCTATTTTACAATATTATGATTTCCTTGGTATTCTTTTTCTTCTTACAATATTACGTAACTCGTGCTTTCTGTCTTCTTCTTTTTTTCCTTTTTTGCGTTTGGTATTCTTTTCCTAACTCTATTCTCTTGTTTTTCTTATACCGTTTTCCACGTTTATCAGAAACAAATCCTAATATTACAACATGTAAGACGTTTATGTTAAGTTAAAACTCAACTTAGAATTACATTACTCATAAGTTAGATATTGATTATGATAACTGTTTAGAGTGAGCATTAATAATAACACTTTCATCCAAGATGTAGATGTAGTGTGATATAGTAAGGTAAATATTAATACGAATGGGAGTGAATATATCATAAGTTGTGTCTAAATGATTAGTAATAGGAAGTTAGAAATACAAATTTTATTTAAATTATATGCTATAAGTTTATTTAAGTTACATTTTAAATGAATAAAGGTTTTAAAGATTATAACTAAAAGTTAGATATTTTTATTTTTATTCTATTTAATATATCTCTTTCTGAACTCTTTTTTTAACTTAAGCTAAAAAACATTATAAATCGTGTTACTTGTACTTAAGGAAGACAAAAAACATAAGATTTTCAATAAATGGATTGAATCTGAATCTTGATAAGTAAAATATTTTTCATTAAGATTTTATTATTATTTTTATTCTTTATGAATGATTTGTTAAGGGAAAATGTTGTTATTGTAAGGTTTGATTTTTAGAAAATATCTATATTAATTTTGGGATTTCTAAAAGTGTTAGAGTAAAGTTTTATTTATAGACAGGTTTCAATTTAGGTAAGGGGAGTTACGACCAGACAATTACTTTCTGCAACCCATTAATTTGTTGTCCCACTCTATAGAAATCTTATGAAAAATGTTTTACGTAACACGGAAGGGCATTTGTTTTTCGAAAACAAAAAAATTGGATTTTTTTTTTTGTTTCGGAAAATAAATTCCGGAATTGATGGGGTGCAGGAAGAAAATGTCTAAGACTTATGTTCATGTAATGACTTTTGTTGTTAGATGTTAAAGTAAATGACATATATAAAGAGGTGAAAATATACATATTCATGTTTATGATATTGAAAGAATTGGTTAGTATTATTGAGTTAGTGTTGTATTTTTGAAGCATAAAATAATAATATATTTGATGTATTGCGATTAGTTTTAGAAGTTTAAAACATTGTTTGGTTCTTTGTTTTTCTGTTTTGGGGTACTCTTAGATTGAGTATCATTCAAACAACACATCTCACCACTTATGTGATGTGCAATACATTGATTACATATCATCTGACGCCATAAATGTTGAAGCAATGACACACGTGTAGATTAAGGAAGAGGTCAATACAACTCACTATCCTTAGATGCATATTACTCAACTGTTATAATGCTCAAGTAAGAGTTGTGACAGTGTGCATGAATTCATACACATATGCCATGTTCAAGTTTTGAGTGTAATGGTGGTTAATGCTTTGGAACTTGTTGAGAAATTTCCAACATATGTGTATCTCTCAAGCATTGATCAGACACTCAAATGATAAACACTTAAGTAACATTGAGCATTGAAGTGAGGAGAGTACACAGGTAATGTCACTCTTTAGATAAATCTTGCTTAAACAATGAGTGACCCCTAAAGTGAAGAAGTTTGATCCTAATTATGGGTTAACAAGATGATTTCGCTTGAGCAATGATTTATTGTGAAAAGGTACATATTTTAGTTATTATGTATGTGTTGCAATGAGAATGGTTGTTGTATATACACATACTCATACTAATTATAAATGAGATGTTTTATTAATGTATGATATATATGTTGATATGCATATGATGATAATGATATGATGAGATCATTAGGAGGTCTGTATATATGAGATGAGATACATATATACATGATATACATATGATGATGTCTTTATTATACGTTGTGGATATATCTCATATAGTATCTGTACTTGTCGCAGAACGTCAAACATGTAAATTCATTAAGTATATGACTTCAAAATGATCTAATTACGTAATTAGGACATTAAATAGTAGAAGACTAAACAAATAAGTAGATGTATGACTTCCTTGACTTGGGGTAAGTAATAGTCTTTGATATGATATACTTAATATTTATTTATTTTCTAAAAGATGTATTTCTTACATTAGATATATGATACAACAATATTCATTTGAATATATTCATGTCATTCAAGGATACTTTTATATTTCAATGGTGTAATGTATGAGATATTTAAATTAGTGATCTTATTATATATAATTATTATGAGATAAATAGCCTTCTAAAATTAGAGTAAACATTAATAATAACAATTTTATTCGTATTACATGGTATAATGATAATAAGACAAATATAACATGACACAAAAAAGCGTTCCTCATCATTAATATGTTTGCTAGTAGTAATTATTTATCGGGAAAATTGATGAGTGCATCAAAGATGCACTTGATACTGCTAGTACTAGTATATCTAAGAATTATTAATTGGTTGGTTTAAATAGTCCTGGACTGTCGAACAAATGAATATCTCGAATCTACACCAAGGTATTGATGATGGTTCTCAAATATCGCAAAACAAAATGAGATATGATGAGATGGAATACAATAGAAACAAAGACAAGAAGAAACGAGTTATCTGCTCTTCTTAACAATCAAAGCAAACCCTTTCATTCTGAATTACATATTTTGGAATCAATTCAATCTCTCTAAGTAGGATTCGATCAAACATTATAAATATTTATTAATCCAAATTAAATTATCCACTTTATATAATATAATAATAAAAAATGTAAGTAAAATATACATATATAAAATAATGATAAATATTAAAAATAAAAAAATTAAAATAAATATTAAAAATAACAATTTTATCTAAATTATATGGACAGCTAGATAGTCAGAAAGAATGATGAAAAAGAATAAAATATATCTTAAAAATAATAATTTTGTCTTAATTGTATAAATATACATATAAAAATGTTATAATAAAAAAATTATGAATACAAAATTAGAATAAACACTATAAAAAACAATTTTATCTAAATTATAAAGAGACGTGAAAAAATATATTTAACCATGATGAGGTAAAAGTTGTCACATTGAAATGAATACCGTACTATTATATCCATTGCCATTCCTATGGAGCACATACCCACCAAGTCAATTTTTAGCTCAACCAACATTAAAACGACATGTGTCTTAAAAATCCCAACAAATACCACTTACTCTTAACATTGCATTTACTCTCTTCTGTTGGATGCATTCCTGGATCAGTATCCATATTCAGTAATAAATGTCGTGTGCTATATTTTTTTTTTCTAAAAAAATATTGGTTTAATTTATTAATCATGCAAAATCTATTTTTAGGTGAAGATTTTTTGTCATTTACATATTTTTATATAAACAGTTGAGATCTAAAACAATAAATAGAATACTGCTTGAAAAGGCCAAGAAGTTATACTTAAAAATTATCTTTTAAATAAGGTTTAATTAGTCAGATAATATCCACTTTTATTATTAGTTTGGTATTTACGGTTAAAAAAAATATGTCAATTGAGTCTCAACTTTTACAGAAGTATCTCAATTAGATCTCTTTAATGCAAAAATATTAACGTAGTTAACTTTATTCATGATTTTTACCACTAAATTTTAATATAAATATTAATACTCAATGTTGTAAGTCAAAACATCAGTACCGATAATTTTGTTCTGAAAAAAACATAATTGAGACATATTTTCAAAAGTTGGGACTAATTGACACCCTCTAAAAACGAGTATCAAATACAAATTCAAACAAAAGTGAGTATTATCCGACTAATTAAACTTTTAAATAAAAATCAAAAGTGATGTGAAATTTGCTTTTTTATCATATACTTGTAAATTGGATGTTATCGTATAAATGGTAAGGAAAATATAAAAATAAAGCAAGTGGAAAAGAATATCAGTAATTAATAATGCACCGATTACTTGTTAAGATATTTCTAATGCAGTTGTTCGAGAAGATTTTTTTTTTTTTAAATTAAACAATGCTGCTTAGTAAAATGTACTATTGGAACATATTGCATAAAATAGTTTATATACATAATACATACAATTATTGCTTTAGCTTTTTTGCAGCGGAAAGGAAAAATTAATGAAAATGATATTTTAGTATTAATATTTAAGATATTGTTGAATTCATAAAACTAAGTTAATTAAGTGTCAAATTAACAGTGTTATTAATAAAGTGATTTTTTTTATATAAAAATACTTAAATGTTTATCACATTATAAGATTTACAAAAGGTAATATTGTGATACTAATAGGGATTCTTTAAAACGTGATACGTTTAACAATTTAATATTATTTTCAGTTTAAACGTATAAACATGTTAGTAATATATCTTTAATTTCTATAGGCGTAATTTATAGAAATTTAAAGGAATTTAAGCCATAAATAACGTTATAAGAGTAATTTAAAGTAATTATTATAAAAATTGACAAACCTATTATACCTAATAAATTATTATCGGATAATAGTGGAACTTTTTTTTTTTTTAAATGTAATTACTATCAACATTACCCATTCATAAGTATTTGTATTGAAAGTTAGAACAGTGCATATTTATTTTAGGTTAAATTATCCTTTTACTTTTTCTTTTCATTTCATTAGTTAAAATTTACTATTTACTTATCCATAAAGAGTTTGATTTGATGTCTTAAAATTTAAAAATCAAGTCAATCTTGTCATTTCCATCTAAATAACCGTAATCAGTGCGTAATTAATTAAACATTTACTACTTCATATTTCACAGCAGTTAATAAACAATGTAAAATATGTTAAGTAACCTATATAAAAGTTCATTGTTATTATTAACCGTAAATAATGTTTATATTTCTCTTATATATTTTTTATGTAAACCTGAATAGGGATAAAATTTAGTTAAATCATGATACAATAAAAATAGATGAGATTATTAGAAATAATTAAAATTATGAAACATTTAACTTTTACAATTTAAAAAGTACGTTATAAAATTTTGTACGAGAGAAAAAAAAAGAGAAGAAAATCAAATTGAACTAAAATTATGTTTTTATTCTTATTTACTTTAGCTGATTCTCTAAATAAATAAAAAAAATAGTCTGACCGAATATCAATCCTTACATTAATAATATTGTTTTTAAGAAACATCAATATTTGATATGACATTTAATCTGACAAATTCAGATTATGACAGTAAAAGTGTCCAAAAACAGCATGCAAAAATGAAAATGAAAAAAAAAATACTTACCACATTTAAAAATATTCGACTAAAAAAGGATTGGAGGCTATATTTATGAACTTCAATTGCATTTCAGACTCGCACCAATGGCTGTTACCTTGGAAGATGAGAAAGAGGGCCTTCTCAATGTCCACACTGAGAAGCCTTCACCGCCGGCAAAGTCGTCCGCGACATCATCATTGGCGTTTCCGACGGCCTCACAGTTCCTTTCGCTCTCGCCGCCGGTCTCTCCGGCACCGATGCCACCTCCGCCATCGTTCTCACTGCCGGCATAGCTGAAGTCGTCGCCGGCGCCATCTCGATGGGTCTCGGAGGGTACGTTTCACGAAACAACTCTTTGCACTCACAATTCTCTAGTATCGTTTGAGATTCCTAAAATTTTGTTTGTTGCATTGTGCAGTTATTTGGCAGCTAAGAGTGAAGCCGATCATTATGACAGAGAATTGAAAAGGGAGCAAGAAGAAATAATCGCAGTGCCAGAAACTGGTTTCTTCTGTTTTTTCTTTTAATTATATATATAATATTAATTCATCTTACGGTTAAATTTTATATTCGAAATTTCATAAAATTTGAAAACTATTTTAACATGTACTATTTAAATACTTTTATTTAAATAATAAATAAATATTTTAGTATACATAATCATTTAAATAATATCATTCAATTTAACAATTTAATTAATTAATTTTTTACAATATATAAAACGTTATTAGAAAAATAAGTTGACTCATTTTTACACATGATAAAAATATTCCTCTTTCTTTAGACGTACTCAACATTCTTTTTTTCTTTTTCTTTTTTTACTTTTCCTTATTTAGAAGAATGAAATATTTTTTTTTGAATATGAACAATTTTTAACTACTTTAACGTTATTTAATTATACTTATCAAAATGTTGTAATTTTATTAATGCTTGATATTTAACTATGCGATCACTATATATACTTTTTGTTTTGTGATATAAATAATTGTTATTATAATTCTAAAAAATATTAAGAAATTTATAAAATTTAATGTGGCTAGTTGATCTATTTTGTGTGAATTATATATATATATATATATATATATATATTTTTCTATATGAGAACACAAAACTATACTTCAACATGATTTTTTGTTTGCTGAATTGAATTGAGTATATTATGGGATTTATGATGGATAGGCTGTGATATTGTGAATCTTGTAAGAGGAGGATTTGAATTGTGATGGTTATGATGGGACTTAATTAACTAATAAATATTATACACTCACTTAACTACATTTATAAAAACAATTTGACGAGTTCCTGTTTGACAAAGCATTATTTTTTTTAATTAATCAAAAAATCTGTCTCTATCAAAATAATATATTTATTGAAAAATAAATTAATTTACTAAAATTGTTTTTAAAAGGTCCATATTTATTATTCTCCTTACCTTAAACTACATTCTGTGAGGTAAAAGAAATTGTCAATTTTGTTGATCAACTTATGCATATGTATTTGCCGATTGCATTGCGACTGCTAGATGAATAAGGTTTTGTCTTTTATACCTAAAAAAGTATTAGTCTTTGTACATACCATCTTAATCTAATATATATGTATTATTTTTAATTTTTACCGTGTAAATTCATAAGAACTAAAAATTACAAAAATAGTATATAAAATTAAAATATTAGAAGATATAACTTGTTTAGGCATGAAGACCGAATAGTATTTTAACCGTTATAACATGTTTTGTATTATTTTATTTTATTTTATTTTTGTATATTTTTTAATGCGTTTGGTTCACGTATTAAAATGTTTTGGTAATATTTAATTTTTTTTTATAAATTATAAGAAATCATTCAAAATTTCTTTGTAAGCTTTGACGTTTTTTCTAAGTTTTAAAAATAAAATATTTATATATTTTCGTAAAAGAAAAAAATAGTAAATTTTTCTTTGTGAATTTGAGGATTGGAACACAGAATTAGGGATTTGTGAATGTAGTAATGCAGATGGTGATAAATATGAGGGTTTTGTGAAAAACAGAAGCAGCAGAGGTAGGAGAAATACTAGCTGAGTATGGGATAGAGGCACACGAATATGCACCTGTGGTGAATGCTCTGAGTAAAAACCCTCAGGCATGGCTTGATTTCATGATGAAGTAAGTTCTTACGTTCTCACTTCATCACTTTAACATCTTATGTGCAAATTTTGGCGTTATAATTGATGCGCTATATTATATACTGAATGTGGTATGAGTTGATTATTGACCACACGCTGATGGGGATTTGTTGCCATGTGAATTTAGTCTCCTTCTCACGGACAGATAAAAAAAATTCATATAAAAAGAGTTCACATCATCAATGTAACGAAAGTGTTATGATTCATTCAAGGTAAAGCCATGCCATTTTTTAAGTAAAATATTTATTTGAAAATTAAAACAAAAATACTTACAGAACTATCCTTACTCGTAAAATATTATTACTGAACTCATTTTAATTAGAGTTATTTTTTTAATTTAAAAAAATTGAAATTTCTACAAAATGACATATGGTATTTATGAACAATGTTAACATCATATAAAGACTAAATTTAACTTTTTTTTTTCAAAAAATTAGAAGACCAAATTAAATAAAAGAATAATAAGATTAAAATGAATCAAATCAACTAATTACAGATCAAAATAGTAATTAAATCTTATAAAAATTATCTGCTTGTACTGTTATAAGTGATATTGAAAATAAGATTATCAAGCTGGTTACGTTACATAGCCCATTGATGACTTGAATGTTGTCTAATTTAAATAATCCATAAAGCTAAATTGAAAAAGTGATAAAAAATAAAAAGACCAACAAAAATGGAAGAGTTGTCACAAAAATTATTTAATACAATGTTTTTTATTTTTTCTTAAAAAACTAACATAAAGTATTTGTCATTTTATTTGTATTTTAAAAAAAATAAGAAAATTAAAAATATCACAAAATAACACATGACATGTATGGATACAATGTTAACATCAACTTAACTGTAGGGACCAAATTAAATTTTTTTAAACCATTAAAGGACCAAATTAAACCAAAATATAAGAAAGAGACTAAAATGAACCAAATCAACAAATCAGAAACAGAACAATAATTAAGTCTTTGTATAATGTTAGCCAAGATCATGCTAAAATTATTTCTTGGCAAAAATGTTAAAGTATATTCTTCCAAAACAAGTTGTAGTTATTACAGACAAAGACAATATGACACCATCACCCTTTAAAATCATTAAAGATAATTAATTTATCACGATTTTGAAGTCAAAACTTTTAGATATACAAAAATAAAAAAAACTTGACTCCACATATAAAATTATCCTTTCGTGCTTAGTGGACAAAATAGTAAAAACTTAAACATGTATTAGTTCATATAGTTCATATGCATCACTTTTTATTGTTTTTAAATGTATCATTATAATGGTTTAACAACAGGTTTGAGCTGGGATTAGAGAAGCCAGACCCAAGGAGAGCATTGCACAGTGCAATGACAATTGCAGTTGCTTACATAGTTGGTGGTCTTGTTCCTCTTGTTCCTTACATGTTCATTCGAAGGGCTTCAGAGGCTGTTTTGTTCTCAGTTATGGTTACATTGGTTGCTTTGCTGGTTTTTGGTTATGCCAAGGGCCACTTCACTGGCAATAAACCATTTAGAAGTGCTTTTGAAACAGCTCTAATTGGTGCTATCGCCTCTGCAGCTGCTTTTGGTATGGCAAAAGCTTTCAATCCATAGATCTCCAATGATCTTTTTCTTTTTCATACTTTGCTATGGTTTTTTACTTTCCCTTCCATGCAATCTTTTATTATGTTTTGGTGTGAAGATATCATCTTGCTTCTAAATTTTTTATTATGTTTTCGGTGTTTGTAATGGTTGATCAATCATATTGAGTTTAAGACTAAATATAAACTTTTCAGATTTTTTGCGTGTTATCAATTTCTTAAACAAAATGACGGTGGCATATAATAAAAATAAATTAAAACAACATTTTATTATCAACATTTGAAAAACAATGTAATTTTAACTTTGTTGTGTGTTTTCTTACAATTTTATGACATACCACTTTTCTTTCAGAAAACTTTAATGGAGTGATAAAATATATAAAATGCTGAAAAGTTTGATGGTAGAATGTAAACAAAAAAAATGGGGCATAAAATTTACAAAATGATAGTAGATAAGTAATAAAATATGTAATTAGTTTAAGTTTAGACATCTTCGAAAACAAATTTTCGAATTTTAAACCATCACCAAAGCAAATAGTTTTGAAGTGAAAAACCTTGTCGCGAGTATGGATACAATATTGGAGTTACAGAGACTGAATTCATGGTGTTTCAAAACATAGAATATTAACTGATTCAATAAAACACATAAAGCAAGAGTGAATTATAAGGATAATATTGAAGACCATACTATTGAATAAAAGGGGTTGTGCTCGCATGTAATCTAAAAAATGAAAATAAGTAATAAGTAACAAACGCAAAAAAAGTTGAAAAGGTCTTTTTCTTACGAAGAATAACAAAGTTCCTATAAGAAGCTTAGTTACTATGAAGTACAAGACATGGAAAATCTAAGGATTGAAAGCCTTTGCCATACCAAAAGCAGCTGCAGAGGCAATGGCACCGATGAGGGCCGTTTCCAAAGCGCTCCTGAATGGTTTATTGCCAGTGAAGTGACCCTTGGCATAACCAAAAATCAGCAATGCAACCAAGGTAACCACAACTGAGAACACAACAGCCTCTGATGCCTTTGAAATGAACATGTAAGGAAGTAGAGGGACAACCCCTCCCAATATGTAAGCTATAGCAATTGTCATTGCACTGTACAATGCTCTCTTTGGATCTGGCTTCTCTAGTCCCAGTTCAAATCTGTCATACCAAACTTATACCCAGTTAGTTCTTTTTTTAAATCATAACAAATTATAACACAATGATCATACCATAATATTTTGTCTACAAAAAAATCATAACCAGACACTCAACAGTGAGTGTATCACTACATTTTGCTCTCTACAGGAATATCTTCTAACAAGTATGAAGAAATAAAAACAATCTCATAATAAACATTAATTGTAATAGAAACAAAACCAGAAAAAGATGCCCATGTTGCAGTCAGTGGTGTCCCTACAGGGCCATCCCCTTTCCTAGTTTCCACATGCCAACTAAATGGAAGTGGGAACCCTTAATATGTCCAAAACTGGATGGCGCGTGCTAAAAAATTGGACCCCATAACCATACCCACCTTCAAAAAGTGAAAGGTTACTTGGCTTTATATTCCTTTGGGTGGTGCTACTTTTCAACTTGTCCACAAATTCCCCATTTTGTGTGGTCATCAATTACCATTTAGTTTGTCCTCATACCACATTTGATATATAATAGACCATCATAAACCCCAAAATTTATGCACCTTGTATGAGGAAAACTTTCAACAAATAAAAACATGTTAAACTATGTGATGAAGTGTGAGAACGTAAGAACTTACTTCATCATGAAATCAAGCCATGCCTGAGGGTTTTTTCTGAGAGCATTCACCACAGGTGCATATTCGTGTGCCTCAATCCCATACTCAGCTAGTATTTCTGCTACCTCTGCCGCTTCTGTTTTAGTTTGTTACAGAACACATATTTATCAATAAAGTGCAATAAAATGTGAGAAAAGTGGTTGTTGATTCTGAGTATCGATGGAAGTGAACTATATTCAGGGATAATTTTTAAAACTCATCACAGAGAAATTTACATCAGGTTATCAAAGTCTTACGGAATGAATTTTTAATTCCTGAGAACACGTATAGTCAAAATTAATAAAAATAATTTAGAAAAAAAGTCATGAAATGATTCTGTAAAATAATTAACCTATTATAAAAATAAAGGAATGTTACAAGAACATAAAAATAATATAAAAAGCATAATAAAATAACAGTGGAAACCAGTTTCCGGCATCGTGACGATTTCTTCTTGCTCTCTTTTCAATTCCCTCGCGTAATTATCGCTTTCACTCTTTGCTGCCAAATAACTGCACAACGAAACATTAGCCTGTTTTGTTTCTATGAGAGAAAAATTTCTGATCAAACGGAATCTAAATTAAGTTTTGTGAGTGTGAAGTGTTTGGTGATTGAACGTACCCGCCGAGCCCCATGGAAATAGCGCCGGCGGCGACTTCGGCTATGCCAGCGGTGAGAACGATGGAGGAGGTGGCATTGGTGCCGGAGAGGCCGGCGGCGAGAGCGAAGGGAACGGTGAGGCCGTCGGAAACGCCGATGATGATATCGCGGACTATTTCGCCGGCGGTGAAGTGCTTCTCGGTGTGGTGGTTGAGAAGGTTCTTTGTCTCAGGTTCGAGGCTTATTCCGTGTTCGGCGGCGGCCATTGGTGCAACGTTGTGAATGTGTTTGAGGTAGTCAATATGCTATTGGAATCCAAACAAAGCCTTGCTGCTTTGCACAAAGATTGAGCTTCTTGTCTGCTCTACTTGCTTGAAATAGGACAACAAAATGTTCAATACGTGGATGATATCCACGTGTAAAATGATCAATGGATATCGAATGCCAACTTGTAATTTACACTACCAATATCACATTATTTTTATATAATATTATAATTTTTTAATTATAACTTTTAATATAGGGTTAAATATATTTTTATTTTTTTTCTCAGTGAATATTGAAATTAATCAATCTCATAACTTCAAATCAATTTAGTCATTTATTTTTCAAAATTTGTGAATTTAGTACTTTTAACAAATTTTTTTAAGTTTATTTGACATTTAAAGTACGTTTCATCATAGTATCTGACTTAATATTAAAGTAAAAATGTGTTAAAGAGGATAAACAACTCAAATACAATCCTGAAATACATACGAAATATTAAATAAACCTAATAAAAATTTAGATTAAAATGACTAATCTACGTATTTCGAAAGATAAATGACTAAATTGATGTTTCAAATTGAACTAATTCCAAAATTCCCTGAAAGTTAAGGGACAAAAAAACATATTTAACCCTTTAAAATATTATGAGCCAATTAATCTATATATAATATCAAACCTTCTATCTATGTCTATGTATTTATACTTATATATAAAATAAAATACATTGTTTTGGTGTTTATATTGTCTTTCTAATTTTATCGTTTAAATAACTCTTTTAAATTAAAACTATTATTTTACTAAATTTACCTTTTAAATAACCGTTATCTTTTTACTTTAATGTTTGATCACTTTTTTAAACTTAATAATTTTTTAATTAAAAATTTATCAATAACAGTAATTATAATAATAATTATTAATTTTATAATTATAATAATAAAATATTATTATTTATCTTATTATTTTTATTATTATAAAAAAAGTTTGTAGTAGATGTGTTTTCAGTTATCTTTTTAATTTAATGTTTGACCACTGTTTTAAACTCAATAATTTTTTAATTAAAAATTTACCAATAACAGTAATTATAATAATAATTATTAATTTTATAATTATAATAATAAAATATTATTATTTATCTTGTTATTTTTATTATTATAAAAAAAATGTTTGTAGTGGATGTGTTTTCAGTTATCTTTTTAATTTAATGTTTGACCACTGTTTTAAACTTAATAATTTTTTAATTAAAAATTTACCAATAACAGTAATTATAATAATAATTATTAATTTTATAATTACAATAAAATATTATTGTTTATCTTATTATTTTTATTATTATAAAAAAATGTTTGTAGTGGATATTTTTTCAGTAGTTAATAATAATTAGAGTTTCGGTAGTTACAATAGCCAAGGATAATATTAGTTTAGTCTTGTAAAAAAAAATTCACAGCAAAAAACTTAAAAGAAAAAATGTGGTAGAATGTATACTATTCTACCAAATTTTAGAAGTGGTTAATATTCTGACTCCATGATACTATGTAAATAATGTTTAAGTATTTGAAATCGCAATATTTAGTTTTTAACTTTTCATATGCATAAATTTCAATAACTTTTCATCAATATTTCTACTGGAATAGCTTTATATCTTCTTCCTCGTTATTTCATCCATCTTCAGTTAACAGATTGAAACCAAAAACTTTAAGAATTCGGAGTTTGATTCCATTAAATCAATCACTTGTTGGTAAATTATGGAAGAATGTGTAGAAGGATATAAAATTATTGTTTTAAGAGAAATGTTAACAGCTTTTATAACATATTCTAGATTATTATTTGAATTTATGGAAATTAAAAAGAAATTGTAGGTCACCACGCTTCAACTTTTTGTTTTTTGTTTAGTGATATCAACTTATAACTTTACAATTTTCACTCATTTTTAAGCAATAACAGAAAATATGTTATAAGAAGTGCGATTAAAATTTTGATGCTAACTATCACTATATTTTAAACTTAAATATAGTTTTATTCTTTACACTTGTACGACTTTAATTCATTAAATAGGCAATGTTATGAGTGAAAAACATGCACCATTTATTTAGTAATTAAATTATTTATGAATTAAACTAAAAATGCTTAATTTAAAAATTTCAAAACTAAAATAAATTTCACATTTATAGAATTATTAGAACTAAAAATGAATTTAAGTCAAAATTTTAAGATTTTAATTTGAATAATTTTGTATTTTTCATAATTTTTATTACAACATTCTTAATATGTATTAAATGTAGCATTCTTGAAACTATATATCAAGACTAAAAAAGAAATTAAGCCTAAATTTTAATATTTTAATTTGAGTAATTTTATATTTTTTCATTTTTTCTTACCATGTTCTTAAAATGTATTAAATATAATAGGAAAAATAAAAAAAAATTGCAATAAAATTTAAAAGTATTCTTTACTTAACTATTAATTTTATTCGTCACTTGAAATTATTATTTCCGTTGCGTTTTTCTGTTATTAATATTGACAACTAATATTTGATTATTTTGTTTTTCATAATTGAATTATGAATGTTTTAAAAAAATATTTTAATTGTTTAGTTTCTCGTCTTGTGTAGTAATTACTCTATTAATTACTAAAACATTTAATACCTAGAGTGTTTTAATGAGAAATAAAGTAAACGACGTAGTAATTAATATGTTTTATATTGCTAGTTTTTTAAACGACATAGTATTCTCATTTTAAAATAAGAAAAAAAATGGTTTTAGTAAAAAAAAAATAAAAATTAGCCTCTAAACTTACATCTGAAATTAAATTTTATTCCTCTCAAAAATATGAAAAATATTATTTCGATTTAGTAGTTAATATAACCATCTAAACAGGAAAAATAAAATTTTGACAACCAGTTTTTCACATTATTATAGCATTTTAACAATCGAAATATATAATAATGAAATATTAAAATACACTAGTTAATTAAAATATAAATTAAATTATCAAATAAAAAAATTAGTAAAAGTTATTATAATATGATTTTTTTTCCTGTTAGCTCCTGATTCTTCTTTGTTTCCCTCGAAGACTGTGCAACATTGCTTCCGCTGCTATAAAGAGGGCATATTCCGCATTCTTTTATTGTGACAACTGATTTGAACTCTCCCACAACTGCCTCATAATTTGGCCACCGAAAGTCAAAGTCGTAAGGACTCATCTCAAAACTGAAACTGCGAGCACGATTGAGCCTAAGACTCATGCCGCTCCTCCTTAGGGACTCCAACGTAAATTTCCACACCAATGTGTGATCTTCATCAACAGGTCTCTCTTCACCATTCCATTTGAAAAAGCTTTTTAACACATCATTATTTGGAATAGTCTGTGTTCCATAATCGTCGGATTCAAATTTTAGGCTGTAACTAAAATAACCACGTCTAGCTTCAACATCATTCGTATCCAACACTCCAAAAACGACACACAAAGCGAAACCAATGAGCCTATCATCGCTGCAGAAGCTTAAATCTTCATTTATGGTCACTGAACGTCCCTTCCCACGAAAACGGAACCATTCAGGAACTGCATTCCCTGGAAAACAGAACAACACAGACATATATGCATCGTCGCTCATCCTACGCCTTGCATCTTCCTCAATGTTAGCACGAGCACCTGAATCCAGTTGTTGAGCGTTGGTCAAATGAAATTTGAAGACACTCTCTTTGGAGTTTGAGAGGTTTTGAGCAAGAGAATTTGACATCACTGTTCTAATGGATGGGCAATCCAGTGCCACCAGTTGTTTCAGAAATGGTGGAATCTGTGGGATGCATTCAAGCTTTTTGCAGTCGCTTAAATCAAGTGATTTCAAGCTTGAAAGATGGGCAATGCTCTCAGGAAGGTTCACGATTCTTGTATCACTCAGTGACAGTTCCGTTAATGACGACAAACGACCGATGTATGTTGGGATTTCTGTTAATTTGACACACCCCGAACAATCAAGTTTACAGAGACTCTTCAGATTAACAATGGAGTTTGGGAGTGATTCGAGATTGGTGCATTTGTTGAGCTGCAGGGATCGAAGATTAACCAAATTGTCAAACGAGGAAGGCAGTTCTTTGATAGCCGTTTGGTTTAGGTTAATGTGAGCTAAAGTTTGTGCCTGTTCCGTGATCTCTGGGAAGGTCGTCAACCTTAAGCAACCACACAAATCAAGTTTCTTCAACTTCAATTTGAAAATGGTGCTTGGAAAAGTTTGAAGTGATTCACAGCAGCGAAGGTCTAACTTGCATAGTCTGGTGAGGCTTCCAATGGAAGATGGAATAATCTCAAGATACCGGCACATGCTTAAACTCAGTTCTTGAAGCCCTACCAAACGCCACAAGGATGAAGGTAGTGTCTGAATGGCTGTGTCATCTAAAAGGAGCACCGCTAGATGTTCCATCGTGTCCTCAATCTCAGGGAAAGTTTCCAATTTTGAGCAGCCACGGAGACAAAGTTGCTTTAGGAATTTCATCTCAGAAAGGTCAAATGGAAATATTGCAAGGGAAGAACAGTTTAAGAGATCTATGAAACAGAGCTTCTTGAGACTTGGAAAGTTTAAGGGCACACCTTCTATGAGTTTTCTGGACACTTCATTACTCTCTGAGTATACATTATTATCAGTCACTTCGTTTTCTTCCTCCTCATATCTGTCAAAAATAATTGAGAAAGTTTCACTGGAAGTTGAGAAATAATCACGTACCGCCCTCTCCTTATTCGTATAAGAGGATCTTAAGAAAGTTCTACGTTGATGCTCCGGTTCATCGCGAGGGAATATTGAGAAAGTTTCACGTTGACGCCCCAGTTTCACACGAGGGAATCTGGATTGACTGCTTGAAAACATTTCGAGCTTGCAATTCCAGGAAAGAAGAATCAATCCTGGTGATCTGGATAGAATATTGCTGGGAACAGTTACACACTTCAGATCATAACAATTATCCAAACATAAACAACTGAGCTTGCTGAGTAATTTGGAAGAGTGAACATTAATCAACTTTTCACAGCTACTGAGAATTATTTCTTCAATATTTGGTGACAGAGAAAGGTCTGGTAGTCTAGTGAGTTTCAGAGAACCACTCAGGTTGAGCCTTTTCAACTTTGGTAAATACTGCCACAAAAGGTAAATACTGCCTTTATTGTGGTGTGAGAATATAATTTGAGTGATATATGTAGCATATGGTGTGAGAATATAATTTGACTAATATATGTAGATGTATAGTACAGAAAAATACTTGTAAGTCTAGAACATAAAGGAACATAGATAACTTGAAAAACCTGATCTCCTTCCCAAAGTTGTTCAAGATGGCAGCTTGGCATTTCGAGTCTCACTAGATTTTGTGGGCAAAATTTTGGTGGCAAAGATTTTTGATAGAAGCCGGTCCAATAAAGAATCCTTAAAGTGTCTGGTAGACTTACCAGAGATGATTCAAGAAACACTGATTCCTCGAGATCATCACAATAAGAATAGAGCATAAGCATCCTAAGATTGTTCATCATTTCGAAAGTTTGTACATGTACTTCAACTTCTTCCATTTTGCTCATATTTGTTAATATACATTGTATTGCATCTGACCCCTGAAAGTAAATCAATGTAATTAGAAAAAAAAAATGAAATGTTGCATTGCAGATGTTTAATAACAACTCAATGGCTTGCAATTTATGACAAAGTAAATCCATGTGACTCTTTTAATTGAGTAACGACAGAATATACCTTGTTATTTCTAAAAACCTCACAAATTTCCTCAGCCTTCAACAATCGGCTTCGTTTGCCAGGATGTTGAGGGCACTCTTTACGAACAATTTCTTGACCCATTTCTTGTATTAGATCGTGCATCACAATTTTACCATCCAAAACAGATATTAGGCACTTATCTTTGAGAACATCCATTTCAATCTTAGAAGAGAAACCACAGTCATCTAGTCTTTCTGCCACCACAGTCTCCTCATGTCCTCTATAAAAGCAAGCTATGTCAAGAAATATATTCTTCTGCTCCTCATCAAGCTCATCATAACTTAATTTTAATACATCGAAAATTTTAAGATCTTGGCACTTTTCCAACTTTTGCAAGTGACTTTCCCATGCTTCTCTTTCTCTGCCATAAAGCAATGAGCCCAAAATCTGGAGAGCTAACGGAATCCCTTTTGCATATATCAACACCTTTACTGACAAGTCCATGTAAGTAATTTCTTGTGAATAATTTTGTTTAAAAGCATGTAAATTAAAAAGTTTTAGAGAATCATAAAAATTCAACCCCTTAAGTTCGTAGATATCATCAGCTCCAGCATTCTTAAGCACTTGTCTGTCTCTACTGGTCATAATGATTCTACTTCCCTGCCCAAAACTATCAAGCCCTTCCATTAATCTTCTAACTTGAGCTGAATCGATCATATCATCAAGAATGAGGAAAACCTTTGTCCGTTTGAGCCTTTGATTGCAGTATAACAAACTAGGGGATGGTTTTTCATTTAGAAGCTCAGACATATATTTTATTCTGATACTGTCTATTCCGTCTCTTTGTAGTTTTTCTTGAACGTCTAACACAAGGCTGCTGGAATCAAACTCCAATGCCAATGCGTGATATATTTGCTTAGAAATTGTAGTTTTACCTATTCCTCCCATGCCACAAATTCCTATGATTCGAACATCTGATGACTCAAGATGCAACAAGGACTTAATTTCACTAATATGTTTTTCGGTGCCGACGATTCGTTGATCATTAATAATGGAATAACGATTCAGTTTTCTCAAAATATCTTCTACAATTTGTTCAACAAGTTTGTATTCTGGCCTGACATGATTTAGAAAATAAAATATTAGTATTCAAGCACAAGAACCAAACTAAAGTAAAGAAAAATTCAGAATGAAGAAGAGTGAACATCACTTCTAAGTACAAAACTTAAACTATTAGAAGTGATATGGTCAAATCCATGGCTAACTAAGAGAAATGAAAAATAAAAAATAAGAAACAGTTGATCTATGGTGAGATCAACACAATTTAGTAAATGAAAAGAGATTTTGATTATCTGAAAAAGTGCATGTAAGAAATATAATGACCTGGTGACTTTTGAATCCCAACCGGAGAGTTCAGCAGCTTGGGTTAGAGCGTTCTTCCATCTCTGCACTTTGTCCATGTCGTCCTTAAACAGCTGTTCATGCACTTCGAATGCTTCTTTGTATCTCTCTTCCTGCTTCCTCACAGTTGATGGATCCACCTTGTAGAAAACGGGTATCACATATCTTCCATATCTCTTCTTGCAATCCAGTATCTTAGTGAGCTCATTCAAACACCAAGTGGAAGATGCATAGTTTTCAGAGAAAATAATGACATAAATCTTTGATTCTTCTATGGCAGTTTCCAGTGCAGGTGAAATTTCTTCACCCCTTTGTAGTCTGTCATCAATATATGCTTCAATGTTCTTCCTCTGCAGCGCTGCATAAAGGTGACTGATGAAGTTGTCACGCGTGTCTTCCCCTCTGAAGCTCAGAAACACATCATGCCTAGTGTGAGAAGTGGACACAACGAATGATGAAGAACTCTCTGCCATTGGAATCAATTTTCTCTCCTTTCTCTTACTGCAGCGGAAGAAGAGTGAATTTATGAACAGAAAAATTGACTAGCTGTTAATGTTTGGAAAGGTTGAACGCTACAAGACAAAATTGGCACAGGAATTTCTTTGGCTAAATTCATAACGTAAGAACAAGAATAATGGTTTTATGAGAATCATTATCTTAACTCGAGGAGCAAAGATTCTATTTCCACACTTTTTATTTACAACAAGTCTACTTTGGAAAAACGATTCGATTCGATGTTCTCAAAACATCGTTCTTCTGGTCCAACACGTTGTCAAAAGAAAATAAAGCATGAGTCATCCACTACAGCAACTAGGCAAAAGAAAAATATTCGGTCAATTGAAGACTCAACAACTTACACAATAATTAAGGAATCTAAATTTATATCATTATACCCATGAAGCTTAGGGGTATGTTAGGTATCTACTTTTTTTATTATGATAATTAAAAATTATATATTATAATCATTTTTAAAATTTAAAAGTATTAATAAAAAATATATATAAGTTGCGGAAAAATTAATATAAAGAACATTCATAAAAGTAAATATTTTTATTAAATTATATACGATTAAATCTACGTATCTTTAAAATTAAGATACTAAATTGAACCAAATTTTTTTAAAAAAAATTAATTTTTGATACAAATTAAATACCAAAAATATATTTAATCTTTAAATTTTTTATTATTTATATCTTTGTTGATTTAACAAAGAATTCACCATCTGTCTGCAACATAATTGGTCTAAAGTTTATAAAGGGAAAAAAATATTGAACGCAATCATCCATATGTCCAAAAGTCTCTAAGATTACTTTTTTTAAAGGGAGAAGATTGATAACTTCGATCTACTTTACTTGAGAGCTCTTATTCTTCTAAACCTCTAAATATTTTGCTTATCATCCTTTAAATTTTTTGCACCATTTATTCTCTTTAAGAGCTTTTGTATTTTGGTTAAAAGTTTCTTTATTCTCTAAAATAATGTTTAAGTGATTTAAATAAACTAAATTGAAGATTTAACAGACTAAAATGTTCTCGCTTGCAAACTTAATTTGTTAAAGAATATTCTTGTGGACAATTTTTTGTAATCAACTAAAATGATTTAATATTTGAAGAGAAAAACAGATAGAAAACTAGCTAGAAGACAATAAAAAAGGATTATAATACATTGAAAGCAGAGAACGAGAACAAAAAATCCAAAACAGAGAAAAAAAATAGTTTAAGCAAAAAAAAAAAAAAAAAAAAAGCA
>Ga0214544_1001011_pt1 | contig 56301 bp, 24 predicted proteins | sample CNSS3metaG_FD_160074 | JGI IMG/M metagenome (GOLD analysis project Ga0214544, IMG submission 160074) | Root nodule microbial communities from cowpea collected in UCLA plant growth center, Los Angeles, California, USA - CNSS3 | ecosystem: Host-associated > Plants > Roots > Nodule | place: USA...
ACTCTACTCAGTACATCATAATTCTGCTGAGATTCATTTTCTCCAATTCGAACACCTAGGATTAAGTAAAAGTTGCAATATTGTTTGGAGATGTATGTGGGTGGCAACAATTTGGAGTATTTGGAACAAAGGAATAATATCATTTTTAGGAATGCAAAAGTAGATGTTGAGGAAATGTTTTCTTTGGCACAAGTTAAAACATGGGCTTGGATCACAAATAAGTACCCAAGAGCATCTTTTTCATATTCGGACTGGTGCTTATGCCCAACCACGTGTCTAAAATCAATGTGACTCTAATCATAACATCTAAAACTCCATTGATCTCTTATGCATGTTTTGAAAAGCGTAATGAGTGAGTTGTCACCATTATGTGTCTTTATGTGTTTTGTTTTTGCATGATGTTGTGGTTTTTTTGTTGTGGGATTCTTGGCTGTGATTTTTTTTCGTGGTTGTAGGATTATGTGGATGATCCATTGAAGACCACAAAATCTACAATGAAAAGAATTAAGACTATGTTTGATTCAAGTATGCATGGAGGACTCTTTGAATAGATGCTTTTGGCATTGTTATAGAAAAGGAACTATAATGTAAAACTTAGTCTTCAATGGGATTGTTGTCATGATAATGTTTTTTTGCAGCATCATTTAGAGAAGGAATGTTATATTGTTGCCATTTGTCTTTCTTTTTGTATATATTACGTTATGTATGGGTTGGGACAACCCAATTGTCCCTATTCAATATTTTTTTTTGTGCTGATTAAAAAAAAATTTACTTACGTATTGGTGGCAGTGATCCCAATTCCCATGCTCATTCAGTGAAGTGTGTTTACATTGCAGAGTCAATGCCAATCAATAAGCCTTCTCACCGTAGCTACTAAAATCACACTTGTAAACTGACATTTTTTGTTTTGCGCAAAACAAGAAATAACTTCTAAGTAATGTGATATATATATATATATATATATATATATATATATATATATATATATATATATATAACTAAGATTATATTTTATCTGGGTTACATTGGATAGATTATGTGTCAACAACTCATTTTGAAACTGAAAAAGGAGAAAAAGACAAAAGTATTATGGTTTAAATTTTGTACGACGTCTGTTCTATAGTTAGGGTATACTTTTATGAATCAGTATGTGTAATGTAAAAACTGTTCTTCTTTGGAAGAGAGTTCCATGAAACACAATGATGTACATATTCTCATTTGTTCTTTCAAGTTAATTACACCTTTGATTATGATATTGGGTGGTTCAAATACCAAGATGTTTTTGCTTATTCTGTAGAAATTTATTTCTATATTGTTTTTCATATATTTGGTTATTTAAGTTAACCCATATTTAGTGGAATAGTTAGTTAGTTAGGGAGTTGGGAGCTGAAATAATTAGAAAATGATGGCATGTTTCCTATAAACAAGGAAAAAGGTTGAGAGGCACAAACATCTTGTGAATTGTAGAGTTCCAATTGTTGGGGGAGAGTCCAGCCCTCGTGAAAGTCTGTGGTCGGAATCATTTATACATTTTTCTGTTAATAGCAACCTTGCTTTCTAAAATTCTGATCCATAGTGTATTAATGTTACATATCTTACATTAAAGGACCATAGTTTTGAAGAGGTTCTTTTTTAGTTTTAGAAGTAAAAAGGTAAAATGAGAGTCCCATTATCCTAGTGCTTTCTTAAGCCTTTTTTGATCTTTAGGAAGCACACAGGGTATTGGATGCACCATTCTTGAAATTATAGAATATATTGTATGCACTAGTTAGCAGCATGTTGGAATAGTTAGCTTGGTCTGTTCCCATGTTCTCTCATTTTTCTTTGCCATGCATAGTAGAGAATAAATAAAAGCTAGGAACAGATCTTCATTCCTTAATTATAAAATAGATGGCTTTGTTCTCAAACTTTGTATAAGCATGGGAAATGTGTCTCTGTAAACGTTTATTAAAAACACATTACTCAACTTGTATTCATCATCAAATGAAGGATTTTTGCTGTAGGCAAGTTGTCAATTCAAAATTTGCATAAGTACAAGCAACTTGCTTCAAACTTTATGTTATCATGATGTCAAACCAGTTGTAAATACATTACTCAATCACTGAAGTCATCATCACAATTCCAACGACACTAATATCAATTCAGTCATTTTAGTCAACGAAATATCTAAGAAAGGCTGCTTTAGTGGTCAGTTTGCTCCAACTTCAAGAGCTGTAGCCCACTCAAACAACTTCCTTGTATTTCTACCAATCTCATATTTTGCGTACAAATTTCATTTTTCCACAGTAATTGATGGAGATTTATGTGTAAATCATCACTAACTATTGACCAAATTTTGATTATAAGATCTATTCATCAAAGGAGCCCAGTATTCTCCCCGTAGGAATATTGGTGATTGATCCAATTGATATTTTGGATGCTTCTCTTTGTTTCTCGTTTGGGATTAACTTGTATTGATGCCTGGCAGAGTTTTGGGATTGTTGGATTATTATAACAGGTTGTCAACTTTAAATAAGGATGATGATATTGATTAACGTTGAACTGGAAATTTTTGGGTTAAGGGGTTTAGGTACTTATATGTGAATGTTGATGATTAAAATTATTTTAGGGATCGATTGAATACTCTGCATCACCATAATGAAAACCTTACTCTGAATATTGACTCAAAGAACGAGTCAAGAACCCCTGTTTTGGACAAAACAAGTTAATAATTGTATTAGGGCTAGCTAGGTAAATGACTGAACATTGAAAATCACAATCACCCTTTCTTTTAAATTGTTATTTTCAGATGAAGTTGGGACAACCACCAAACCGTCATGTGCCAATCACCAATTTAATGAAAACCTTACTCTGATCTTCTAAAACATGCACAAATAAGCTTTCACTGAAAAAGCTATGTTCCCATTTCCAAGTTCAACTCTTTTAGAACGATGTGTTATTAGTCATAGTAAAACCAAAACATAACCACCAGATATACCTAACACACCGTTTATTGGTTTGTTCTTCTCATAACTGTTGTAATTTATGACAAACCATTACAATATTATGCAGACAAATCCATTTGTCTTATTGATGAGAATTAAAAAAGATATGAATTCAGCATGGACCATTAACAAAATTCCAATTGGTTAGTGTGACACATCAATGATAGCTACACCATTAATTAAAAACAAAGTGAGAGTTATTCATCAATTATATAAACACTTATTATATAAACAGCAACAAAATCACTTTAGATCCACTCTTGTCGGTGGTACTAACATTTTCTAGGGATAATGACATGCCTTTATGATTGAATATAGAAAACTAGTTAATTACATCAGTTTTAGTATCCATGGGTTTTTTTACTATTTTGAGCTTTCTTACATGTTTCCTTAGCTGTTTTGAATTGTAGAAAGGTGTTTTGAAAGTTATTAGGTAGTCCTACCAGTTTTTAGCTATTAGAGTTGATGTTTTAAGCTATCCTTATTTTCTTTAAGCATATTTTTCAATTTCTTTTCTGCATGGCTTTGTGGTTTTTTTAATTTTATCATTTTTTATTCGTTCTCAGGAGACTTGAAGATGAATTGATGGAACACGTACTAGAGATGAATTGATTGCAATGGTTTCAGCAGGAATAAATAGAACTGAAGATGAACTAGGAGAACAACTCTAATTTCCTTTTACATTTTGGTTCATTGGTGCACTTGCTTATTATGTCATTATCATTCAAATTCTCCCTCTACTACTAATACCATTTGAATGAATATTTGTATTGATTGCTTATTTTGAAGTGGTCTTGGAGTTTTTTCTTTTTAGTTAATGAGATATGTTGTGAAAATGAATGCTTTTATTGAATTTATTTATATCAGGGTAGGGTCAAACAAAATGGTTAAGTTACTTTTCTTTTTGTTCTAGTTGTATCATCCAAAATAATAATGAAAACCTAAATTTTAAGCCATCAAATAAGAAATTCCATAGAATAAGTTCTTTTTCGTACAACATTAGCATTATAGCAATGTCATAATAATATAAGCACTAACTTTTAGGTATTAACGGGGTTTTTGAGGAATTAACGGGGGTTTTAAAAACTCTAGGCATTAGTAGGGTTTTCAGAACCTCAGGCATTAGCGGAGATTTTTAGAACCCCTAACATTTTTGGGGGTTTTTAGAACCCCAGACATTAGTGGGGGTTTTCGGAACCCCAGGCATTAGCGGGGGTTTTCAGAACCCCAGGCATTAGCGGGGATTTTCGAAACTCCAAGCATTAGCGGAGGTTTTTGAAATCCCCAATAAGTTGCGCTAGTTCCAGGGGTTGGTAAAAACCCCCAGTAATCCGTTAGCTACGCTTGCTTTACCAGGGGAATTGTAAACCCTTAGTAAAACCATTAGTTGGGGTTAAAACCTCCATAAATGTCAAATGTAACCCCCACTAAAAATAATTATTTTTGTAGTGAATGATGTATGTGAATTAAAAATAAATAAATTGTGTCTCACATTTGAATATTTTTATTATTTTTTTTAATATTTTTATTTATTATATATTTTCCTTTCACATGAGAATGTTTAATAATCTCAATTTAAGTATTTAATAACACAAACCTTCCGTTTACTAGGTAATATAAAAAAAATTCTTTACTTATTATTATTATTAGTTTTTGTTTCATTTGAAAAACTTTTTTGTTTCACTAAACTAACTTTTGTTATTTCTCAACCACTGAGTATATAATGTTGATATTTGAAAAGTTTTCCTAGATCTTTAAGATATTTTTCAACTTATCATACCCTTAATTATACATTTATTTTCCTTTGTGTGATTTCTTTCAATAGTCTCTCAAATTGTTTGTAAACATTTGTTAATTTTTTAATATTTTTATTTCTTGTTTATTTTCATTATGTAGAATACTATTTCGATATATTTTATCTAATTATTTTTTATTTTATAACTCATTATCAATCATATTGTAATTTTATTTTTTCACTATAATTGTATAAATAACTTTTATTTACTACAATATAAAAATTTAATGTAATTGTCATGAATATTATTATGTAATTTAATGTAATTTAATGTAATCTAACATAAGTGAAGTTCAAAAGATACAAGATCTATGTTAAAATTTTATTATTATGATTATTATTTGTTATTTGTATCATTTTGATCAAGTAATGTATTATAACTTTGATTAGTGTATAAAAAATAGGTTCATTAGAATTTAAAAGATTGAAGCAAACAAACTTTTAAAATATATTTTAATTTGAATATTTGTTTTCCTTTTATATTTTTAAAAAAATATTTTTAAATTTTATCAACTAGGTTTCATTAATGTTTGTAAATTTAATAAATGTGTTGGTTCTCATGAAATTTTATTTGGTATTATAATCTAAAATGTAAACAATTATAATTTATTTTCAACTTTTATTATGATTATTATTTGTTCTCGGTATCATTTTGATCAAATGATGCATTATAACTTTTATTAGTGTATAAAGAAGAGATTCATTATAATTTAAAAGATTGAAGTAAACAAAAATTTAAAATATATTTTAATTTGAATATTTGTTTTCCTTTTATATTTTTAAAAAAATAATTCTAAATTTTATCAACTAGGTTTCATTAATGTTTGTAAATTTAATAAATGTGTTGGTTCTCATGAAATTTTATTTGGTATTATAATCTAAAATGTAAACAATTATAATTTAGTTTAAACTTTTATTATGATTATTATTTGTTCTTTGTATCATTTTGATCAAATGATGTATTATAACTTTTATTAGTGTATAAAAAAGAGATTTATTAGAATTTAAAAGATTGAAGTAAACAAACATTTAAAATATATTTTAATTTGAATATTTGTTTTTCTTTTATATTTTTAAAAAAATATTTTTATATTTTATCAACTATGTTTCATTAATATTTGCAAATTTAATAATTGTTTTGGTTCTCATGAAATTTTATTTGGTATTATAATCTAAAATGTAAACAATTATAATTTATTTTAAAGTATTTGATATCGAAGAAACTACCATCCTTCTAGTATTGAATATTTGATAATATTATGTTTCATTTATCATAAGTTTTTATTATTTTATAAATATTAATTAAAATTAATATATAAGTAGTAAGAAAATGGGTATGGGTATGGGTACGAGATTATACCCGTTAACCGATAGGGATGAGGATGAGACAAAAGTTTAATACCCGTTGGGTTTGGGTATGAGGATGATGATGAATTTTTTTTACGGGGATGGGTATGGGATAGTGAAACTCGTACCCGCCCCGCCCCGTTGCCATCCCTAGGTGACATAGTAAGAGAAGGAAGAATGCAAGAGGAAGAACCTTGGAAGGATAAGGAGGAAAAAATGATAGTTATGACATCTTTCGAAATAAATAACTTACCATTAGAATAGCCCAAGAAGGTGTAGGTAAAGATGACAAATAAACCCGTCCATGTGGGTATTGCCCGAACCCGTCCTTGTGTTGACGGGGAATCCCCGCATTGACTGGGTATGGGTATGAGGAATCCTCGACTTTTCAATTGGGTATGGGTATGGGTATGGGGATGTACATATCCCCACCATATCTTCGTCTCCGTTTAAATTATTAAAATATTCATAATTAATTAAGTAACCATATTGTTCCGGTCTAGGAATGATGGCCAAACCAGAACAATGATTTTCTCCCTCACTTCTGAGTTCACCCTCCTTTTTTCCTTAATCCCTTATGTATATATAGAGTCCTTCAGTTTTTAAACTGCTATTTTAATGTCAGATCTTTAGCTAACCAACCTACCCACTTCTCCACTATTCTCTCCTAAAATCTCGCATGTGGATGGTTATTCCTAAAATCCAGTGATATTTGCTCGTCACCTCGGCCACCTCGGCCCAAGTGCTCGTTACCTCGGCCACCTCGGCCCAAGTGCTAGTTACCTCGGCCACCTCCGCCCAAGTGCTAGTTACCTTGGCCACCTCGGCCCAAGTGCTAGTTACCTCGGTCACCTTGGCCCAAATGCTCGTCACCTCGGCCTTTGACTAAAACTCGTTATTTTATGATAAATATTTATCAAGTCGAAATCCTGATGAGCATGTTGAGGTCGGCCATTCCCTGGACGGTACACAGTCCTCCAACCTTGAGTCCTCAACTTGTTGGGATGAAAGGTTGTCATAAACCGTCCACATATTCTAGTATAGGACAAGTAAATATATAACATGATAAAGTTGAGGTCGGTCCGAAGGAGACCTTGACATAAAATAAGTAAAATGATGAAGTTGAGGTCGGCCTAAGGGAGACCTTACCATATGAGGTCGGCCCGAGGGAGACCTCAATATAAGATAAGTAAAACAATCAAGCTGAGGTCGGCCTGAGGGAGACCTCAACATATGAGGTTGGCCCGAGGGAGACCTCAACATAAGATAAGTAAAATGATTAAGTTGAGGTCAGCCTGAAAGAGACCTCAAAAGAACACAAGTAAGATGATCAACCTGAGGTCGGTCCAAGGGAGATCTCGAGATAGAAATTATTAAACTGAGGTCGGCCTGAGGGACACCTCAGCATTAGACAAGTAATATATAAAATGATGTAGTTGAGGTCGGCCTTAGGGAGACCTGAACATAACACAAATAAAATAAAATGATTAAGTTGAGTTCTCAGCGTATTGACACAAGTAAGATAAAATGATTAAGTTGAGTTCTCAGTGTACTGAGTTATTCTCTCGCTCGTAGCGAGGTCGAATGAAGTTGAATTCTCAGCGTACTGAGGTATTCTCTCGCTCGTAGTGAGGTCGGATCCGAGTTGAGTCCTCAGCGTACTGAGGTATTCTCTCGCTCGTAGCGAGGTCGGATCAAGTTGAGTCCTCAGCGTACTGAGGTATTCTCTCGCTCGTATCGAGGTCGGATCCGAGTTGAGTCCTCAGCGTACTGAGGTATTCTCTCACTCGTGGCGAGGTCTGTCAGGTCGGCCAGCTCTCAGTGTACTAAGGCTTCAACTCGCTCGTAGCGAGGTCGGTCAGGTCGGCCAGCTCTCAGCGTACTGAGGCATCAACTCGCTCGTGGCGAGGTCGGTCAGGTCGGCCAACTCTCAACGTAATGAGGCTTCAACTCGCTCGTAGCGAGGTCGGTCAGGTCGGCCAGCTCTCAGCGTACTGAGGCTTCAACTCGCTCGTAGCGAGGTCGGTCAGGTCGGCCTGCTCTCAGCGTACTGAGGCTTCAACTCGCTCGTAGCGAGGTCGGTCAGGTCAGCCAGCTCTCAGTGTACTGAGGCTTCAACTCACTCGTGGCGAGGTCGGTCAGGTCGGCCAACTCTCAACGTACTTAGGCTTCAACTCGCTCGTAGCGAGGTCGGTCAGGTCGGCCAGCTCTCAGCGTACTGAGGCTTCAACTCGCTCGTAGCGAGGTCGGTCAGGTCGACCTGCTCTCAGCGTACTGAGGCTTCAACTCGCTCGTAGCGAGGTCGGTCAGGTCGGCCAGCTCTCAGTGTACTGAGGCTTCAACTCACTCGTGGCGAGGTCGGTCCAGAGCTTACCTCTCTTTCTAGCATCGTGCTTGTGGGGGAGATTTTAGGCTGACTGATGTCGAAGCCCTTCTTGCTCGAGGTCGGCCTAGAGCTCACCTCTCCATTTAGTTTCGTCAAGACTGCCACCGCTGAAACCTCATCAAAGATCATCACGAGCCCTTGTCATCGAGAATCAAAAGACCTTTGTCATCTCTTCTATGTTGCCAACTTCGCCGTAGATGCTTTTCGTGGAGTACTTTATCATCGTGATTTTTTTACGTTATTGTGGTTGGGACCTCATTTTACCGGGCCCCACGGTGGGCGCCAATGTTCCGGTCTAGGAATTATGGCCAAACCAGAACAATAATTTTCCCCCTCACTTCTGAGTTCACCCCCCTTTTTTCCTTAATCCCTTATGTATATATAGAGTCCTTCAATTTTTAAACTGCTATTTTAATGCCAGATCTTTAGTTAACCAACCTACCCACTTCTCCACTATTCTCTCCTGAAATCTCGCCTATGGATGGTTATTCCTAAAATCCAGTGATATTTGCTCGTCACCTCGGCCACCTCGGCCCAAGTGCTAGTTACCTCGGCCACCTCGGCCCAAGTGCTAGTTACCTCGGCCACCTTGGCCCAAATGCTCGTCACCTCGGCCACCTCGACCCAAATGCTCGTCACCTCGGCCACCTCGGCCCAAATGCTCGTCACCTCGGCCTATGACTAAAACTCGTTATTTTATGATAAATATTTATCAAGTTGGAATCCTGATTAGCATGTTGAGATCCGCCATTCCCTGGACGGTACACACACACACACACACACACATATATATATATATATATATATATACTCTATTTTTTATTTCTTCTAATTATTTGGTTTGTCATGAAACTCATTCGCATCTCCAATATATTTTACATCTTATCATAACCTTTATGTAATTATGTTAAAATGATGTATGTGAATTAAAGAAAATTTATGTCTCACATTTGAATATTTTTATTATTTTTTAATATTTTTATTTATTTTATATTTTCGAGAATGTTTAATACTCTCAATTTAAGTGTTTAATAGTATAAACATTTCATTTACTAGATAATATAATTTTTTTTACTTATTATTATTAATTTTTGTTTCATTTGAAGAACTTTTGTTTTGCTAAAATAATTTTTGTTATTTCTTAATCATTGAGTTTGTATGTATGTTGATATTTGAAAAGTTTTCCTAGATGTCTAAGGTATTTTTCATCTTATCATACCCTTAATTATACATTTTGTTTTCCTCTATGTGATTTCTTTCAATAGTCTCTCAAATTGTTTCTAAGACACACATTTGTTAATTTTTTAATATTTTTATTTGTTGTTTATTTTCATCATGTACAATATTATTTCGATATATTTTATCTAACTATTTTTTATTTTCTAACTCATTATCTAATTTTTCACTATAATTGTATAAATAAATTTTATTTACTACAATATAAAAATTTAATGTAATTGTCATGAATATTTTTTTATCACCATCCAATATACATTGAAATTCAAAAGATACAAGATCTATGTTAAAATTTTATTATTATGTTTAGTATTTGTTCTTTGCATCATTTTGATCAAGTGATGTATTATAACTTTTATTAATGTATAAAAAAGAGATTCATTAGAATTTTAAAAATTGAAGTAAGCAAACATTTAAATATATTTTAATTTGAATATTTGTTTTCCTTTTATATTTTTAAATTTTATCAACTAGGTTTCATTAATGTTTGCAGTTTGCAAATTTAATAAATGTTTTGGTTCTCATGAAATTTTATTTGGTATTCTAATATAAAATCTAAACAATTATAATTTATTTCAAAATTTTTGATATCGAAGAAACAACCATCCTCTAATATTGAATATTTGATAATATTATGTTTCCTTTATCGTAATTTTTTATTATTTTATAAAAATGAATTAAAATTAATATTAGAGTAGTAAGAAAATGGGTACGGGTATGGGTACGAGATTATACCCGTTACCCGGTGGGGATGGTGATGAGACAAAAATTTGATACCCGTTGGGTTTGGGGAGGGGGATGGGGATGGGAATAAATTTTTTCTTTGGGGATGGGTATGGGATAGCGAAACCCGTCCCTGCCCTGCCCTGTTACCATCCCTAGGTGTAGGTTGTGGAACAAAAGGTGAGTTTGTGATGATTGTAAGGACGAGTGTGAGGATAACATGCGCAACCAAACACATAAAGGAAGTTATAGTTAGGTTCTTTATGAAAAATGAGCGAATGAGGAACATAATGAGGAACAACTGAAGTCAGAAGTCTATTAATGAGATAAACAACCGTGTGGAAAGCTTGATCCCAAAATTTAAGAGGAAGAGAATATTTGGATAGAAGAGTAAGACCTATTTCAACAAAGTACCAATGATTATATTCAACAACACCATTTTGATGATTGGTGTGGGGACAAATAAGTTTGTGATGAATGCCAACTGATTAGAAAAATTGGGTAATAAAACAAAACTCACCACTCTAATCTGTTTGCACCTCTTTAATTTTGTGGTCAAGGGGAAGTGCAACATGGGTTTTAAATTATTTGAATGTGTATAAATTGTTAGATTTGTTTTTTAGGAAATAAATCCAAGTGTACCGACTACAAGAATCAACAAAGGAAATATAAGTATTGTAGCCAAGAAATGATTGAATGTGGGATGGTCCCAAAGGTCGCAAAAAATAAGTTAAAAAGGATCTATATAAATGGTGGACGAAGAATAAGAATTAAGTCGATGCGATTTACCTATACAACATGCAACACGAAAATCAACATGTGTTTTATTTACCGTAGAAATATTATATCATTTAAGAACATTTTGCAAAAAATAAAATGAGGGATGACCTAATCCATGGTGCCACAAGGAGTATAAAGAAACAGTTGAAGTGGTTGGTGATGTAGATGAAAATGACAAAGGAACACTAGATCAAATAAGGAATGTTGGGACACATGGTAGTGAAATGGGTTGGACACAAAATGCAGCGGAAGTGAAGGAAATTGATATAAACCATTAAATCCAAGATAGCTTGTGAGAAGGAAAAAGTTGTCAACCTATGACTTAACAAAATAAATAGAAGGGTAAAACTCAAAACAGACATGGTTATTATCATTAGCAAATTTGTTAACATTAACAATATTTTTATTAATAGAAGGAACATACAACAAATTTTTTAGATAAAAAGGGATAGGGGGATTTGTGGCAAGGAAAAAAATTAGTAGAACCCGAGAGCTATACAGGTAGATCATGTCCGTTCCCTAGAAACACATTGGCATTAGTTAGAGTGGGAGCAATGACCATAAAATTGTGGGGATCAACTGTAATATGATATGATGAGAATCCCTAGAGTCAATGAACCAATTTTGAGATTGTTGATCAAGGGTAGTAGTATTGGCATAAGGTTGAGTTGAAGGATGGCTTGCTACTGTTAGATGAAACTATGGTTGGCCAAAATATGGTGGAGGATGTGACTAAATCTAAGCTTAAGAAGGTTCGGGCTGATGATAATATGGAGTAGGATTGGATCACAGAGGAGGGCTATAAGTAAGACTAATGTAATTGGGATCAAATCAGTAATAACAATGTGTTGCAATATGGCCGACCTTATTACAAACTTGGCATTGAATAGATCCACGCCAAAACGACCGCCACAACCACAATAACTATATCCTTTGCTATAAGATCCAGGAAAAATTAAATAAAAGAATAAATTATTTAATTACCAATTATTGAGAATTGGAGGTACACCTAAAAGAATTAAATTGTTAACTCAAAGCAAGGAGGAATGGTAGCTCAAGTGGTTGAGTTGTTGAGTGGTGTGGAGAGGACTTGGGTTTAAGTCTTGTGTATATCATTAGTGTGATATTTAACTATTCATTTTATTTTGTATGTATGCATGACAGTGTGATATGGCATTATATTTGTTTATGTGCATGAAATGTCAAGAAACATGTAAGATCTTATTGGTAGTGCATATGCTTGGTGATTGTCTGGATGAGAGTTCAAACCTTGGCTAGCACTAGATGATTAAGAAACCCTAGCTATCTTTAGATAAGCTAAAGAGGTGGAGGTTATAGTAATTATTGGGCAAAAACCTCCAAGTGATGACACTTGATGACATTAACCCCCTATTTTTTTTAAATTTAATTAATTTTATTAGGGCTGAAAAAGATAGGTGAAGGGGTAAATTAGTGAGGAGAAAGAAGGGAATTGATACGTCTGAGTGGTGAGATTTTTAGTGCACTAAACCTGACCTAAGAAGAGCATTGAGGACTAGTGGGAGTTCTGTTTTTAGAGGCAAAGGGATGCCGCTTGCTAATGAAGAACTAACACTCTAGGAGCACGTTTGGAATAGGAATTCCAAGTAAGAGGAGCTGCATTACTTGTCTTACTTTTGAAATATCTATTTCTATTTGTGCTTGAGCTGGTGTTGCCTCTTCTCTTTCATTTTTTTGTGATTAAATTCGTATTCTTGGGTTTCTGCTCAGAAATTGCCTGGCAGTGTTCTTGGCCGCTTGGCGACGCATGAGGCATGAAGCCTAATTTATGGGTTTTGCCAGAAATTGCCTGGTGGCAGTTGTGGCCCACCAACCGACGCGCACTAAGTTGTTCACTTTTTGCGCCTTGGTTGGATTTTGTGGCAATCTTAGGCTTTCTATGAATTTATATATTGTTTGAATGTGTGATTTTGAATCTTAGGATTTCTATGAATTTACATGATCTTGATGAATTGATGATTGCACCAACATGAGGCGTAACTTTGTGGTTTGGGGATGAATGGAAAACATGAAGGTCATGTTACAATTGTAGTGTAATTGTGTTCCTTAATCTAATTGAACCTATAAGAATACTGGAAACATAATTTGAGGTGATTTTGGTGCAAGGGGATGAGTGGGTTATGCATGTGGGGACTTTTGGGGTTACTGCAGAGAGAAAAATATAGGATTTTCCTTGAACCCTAATGTACTGCCTGGCGGCAGATAGGAACCGCCAAGCAACGACTAGTGCATAGCAGCCATTGATTTTTTGTTGTGATGGTTGTGTGTTAGGTCTCGACTGGAGGCTAACTGGTTTTAGTGCATGATGAATTGTTGCAAAATGAGTAGGATGTTGTGGTGGTGAATTCAATGCATGAATAAATGACATGGGATAATGTGAAACTTGGGTTAGCATGCAAGATGGGATTAAAGGGACTATGAGGGGTATTTTTTAAGTTATTCTTATGGTTGCATGAGTTGAATGCATTAATTGGTTGTTAAGAATTTCCTTATGACTATGATTAACACTTATTAAATTCAAGTGTTGGGATGGTCTCAATGGTGAATGCATGTACATATATGGATATATAAGTGATGCATAGATGTGTGGTTGTGAAATTGAGTCAAATTGAGGTATGCAAATGTGTACTAAGACATTTTGGATGTGTGCTTGTGATGATTGGTGTGTTAGAATAGGTTCCACAATACTTAAACCAGTAATTTTGAGTTACTAGTGTAGCATTGGCAATGCAGATTGGATCGCTAGGCGGTAGCTACAAACAAGGGGGTTCTATGAAACGTGGCGCTTGGCAGCACTCTGGAACCACCAGGCAAAAACAAAGTCAGTAAGTTGGTGCCTAGCGGCACTGGTTGGGCCGCTAGGTAGTGCTTAGGCTGCACCAATTGATGCTTTAGGGGCAGGTTGTTGATTTTAAGTGTTTTTCATGTTTAGTGGTGATGGCCTTGTGTCTAGGATATGCTTGAATTGTATTACGAGTGGGGAGATTCGTAATGGTGTTTGAACGTCTGATGATTGCAGACGGGGACATTTGTGATAATGGAATCTTGTGTGAGAATGCGAGCGAGAAGGTTCATATTGGTTGGCTCACACTTGATTATTTATGAGCGGGGAGGTTCATAGAGATTGGACCACGAGTGGGAAGGTTCATGGAAGCATATAAATGAATGAATAGGCTAATCTCATATAGTTTATGAGACTATGATTTCCTATTACCTTAAGTTATAAAGGTTTTAAGAAATGGGGATATTGTTAAGTTAGAATGCTTGGGTGAGGTATTTATGTTATTATATATGCATGTTTATGTTTGTTTGAGCTCGCCCTTTCTGTTTGTGTGTAGCGATGATCTTGTGACTTGTCACACGAGAGCACATGATAATCCAGGTGGTGACGACGAGGCTGAGAGACAGAGCGAGGGATAACTGTTAGGTTTTCTTTAAGGAACTTGTTTTGGATATTTTGCAAGTTTCTTTGTTAGATTTTGGGTTTCAGATTGTAATAAAGCATTTATGAAGTATCCTTACTTTATTTGTTGTTTAATATTTTAATTTTTTCGCATTTTTAGGAATAATATCAAGTGGTTTGAAGTTTATTTAATTAAGTTTTTTTTATTAAGTAATATCCGCCTAGGGTGTTATATTCGTGAGCAAATTGCTTACGAGAGGAAGCAAAATGAGTGTCTGCCACTTGATCATTGGGAACAAAAGTTGCTCGTGAATTGGTCCAGGTGAAATTGAGAGAAAAATTATAACCAGATTGTTTGAACCTCTCAAGTTGAGCTTCCTGGGCAACGAGTAAAGACTCGATTTCATCAAAGGAAAACAACCTAGGCTTCAATGCACAGCTTTCGCACTTTTTACATGGGTTTGAGTATGAAAAGGGAGTGAATCTTGTTCCAATTATGAAATGAATGGTTGCTCCTAATCACTCAAGAAAGAAACAAAGCAAAGAGAGAGGATTGTTGTAACACCCCTTCAGAAATGCCTTTTAATTATTCAAAACACCAACTCTGATACCATCCTATTAAATAGGAAACTTCACACCATTTTATTTTAAAAACCACTTGCTAAAAATTTCTTTTGGATAAAACTTTATTATCCAAAATAAAACATAATTAAAATAAACCAAATCGGTTTAAGTTGTCAAAACGAAACTTAAATACAAAATATTTCAAAATCAAACTTCTAAAGCAGTCAAACTATTACATCTTTTTCAAATGAAGTCATTTCGAAATGAGTCTCATTAAAACTCCCCAAAAGCTTTCCCACGATGCATTTCCACTAGTATCTGCATCAACATTTGCTCCCGTATAACACACAAGTTGTATGATTATCACACAAACACAAGGAAAGCAAGGTTGAGCTAACCAGATAAAACATCATACCACAATATATTACCTACATACAACTACCTTGCATTATCACAATATAAGCATAAACTTGACCAAGATAACACCCCATCACATGTTCCTAAAACCATAACATGCAATCATCAACATATTACCACCAAGTAATATCAAACGATATGACATTCTCTCAAAACCAACCACTCTACCTTTCCTATGCAACAATGGCTCTTGGAAAAATCCTTTCCCCTGCTTTCCATGGACTTACAAGCAACAACTCTACCCGCTTGACAAAGTCTTAGGAAAGAGCACTTTTGCTAAGCTCATGTCAAAGCCTTATGGCGGAAAGAAACCCTTTTACCCGACTCAATAAATCACTCTAGGTACAAGAACCATCTTGACTTTACGGTTATTAGAGAATTTCATATTGTCCTATCACATATGCATACATATACATATCATATAATATCACATAATCAACCATGCATCAACTCATCATTTCCAAACATCCAGTCTACTACAAATAGGGACCTATCTCAATTTATCACAACAAAAGTATCAACACAATACAACAAGAAAAGAAAAACAACAATCATGCGTATCACATATCTCCAACTTCAAACCACCAAACGAAGATCACAATGGTCAAACTGAAGAAAAACATGTTACCGATCAACTGTCAAAATTTGAGCTCAATCCAACAACATAAAAATTATACTTTATATGTTTATATATTTATATAAAGTATATACAATATATATTTTTTCTATTTTTATATAATTTTATAAAAAGTAAAATATATTTTTTATATTTTTTGTAAAAATATAATTTTATAAAAATATAATTTTATTAAATATTTAAAAATTTAAAAATTATATAAAATAAAAAAATATAAAAATATATATATATATATATATATATATATATATATAAATCGTTTTTAAAACATTATAAAATTAAAAACTATAAAATTATGAAATCATTAAATTATAAAATCATAAATTTATAAATTTATAAATTTATAAAATTATAAAATTATAAAATGATAAAGTTTTAGAATCATATAATTTCATATTTTATAATTGTATAAATCTATAATTTGTGTTTTTTATAATATTATATATTTTTTATTTTATAAATTATAATTTTAATTAACTTTAAGAATAATTTTAAGTAAATACAACCAAAAATCCTTGAGAGAAATCCTTCTTGTTACGAGACTTTGAAATTTTTAAATTTATCCAGATGTAAAATATAATCAAGTCTTTTCTTTATAATGTTTTACTTTTAAAACGATCACATTTTATATTTAAAATATGACATTTAAATGTGTATGCTTTTTTTTAGAAGAATTTCATTAAGATGGAGTTCTACTTAAAAGCACTAATTATTCATTTATAACTTTGATTCTAAAGATAAATTATTTACAAGGATTAAGAGATTTTTGTTTTTTTTTATCTCTTATAGGTTTCATTTAGAAAAAAAAAATATTAGTTATAATTCTAGTTAGTATGGCTATAGAGGTCATTGACCAAAAGCAAAGTGCCTTCCTTGGAGGAGACACCCACTGCATAACTTCTTCATGCTTGTAAATGAGGTTATTGATAAAGCCAGGAGGAAAACAAGGAAATGTCGAATATATAAGGTAGATTATTATGCACATAATACTAAAACCTTTGAATTACTCTCAAAATATAACACTACAAAAAAAATTGATTTTTTTATAGACAAAATCTGTGTATAATGAACAAAATTCGTATGTAATTAAATATTATCTACAAATTATATACAAAAATAAATCCGTATATAAATCAGACGTCAAAAAATTTATATATATTTCGTATATAAATTTACATACAAATTATTTCGTATATAATTCTCGATGAATTACATACGAAAAATTCTGTATGTAACTTACATATAGAAAATTCCATATGTTATAGAAAAATCTGTATGTAATTGATCAGAATGTAACGTACATACGAAAAAACATACACATTTAATTTATTTTATTAAAAGCATACACATTTAATTTAATTTATTTTATTTTATTTTATTTTATTTTATTTTATTTGAATAGTAGATAGTAGAATGGTTTACAATTGAAAACATGAATTAAAAAATTCAACATTTATTTAATTTGAATTGTAGATGCTAAATGGTTTCCTGATAATAATTTTCTTCTTTGGACAGTGTAGGAATGCTTTGTTCGTTTCTAAAAAAGTCATGAGGATCAACGTTGGTCTTCACTTCTACCAATCTCCTGAAATTGTTACCGAAATACTTAACTCCCCAAATGCTGGCTTGGTGGTAGCTTGTGTAGCCATTGTTATTCATCCCAATGTCAAGGTCTCTGTAATTCAGATATGCAGCTCTTGGAGAGTTTGAAACATAAGGTTCCATATATTTATACAGTTTTTTAATCCAATTCATGTGCCTTCGTGCAGCCTCGTCCCCTTCTTCTTGCCAAATTACCGCATAGTGAACATGAAATATGTATCCAGATCTGTGTGGAAATGGAATTTCAGATTCAGAAATCTCATCCATTCTCCCTCCATAAGGAGCGAATTGAACCACAGCATCTTCAACCTTATCGTCGTAGAGCAAGCGCCATAGCCCTCGTAACCCATCAACAGGGATGGGTTTTCTCACATAATCAGATTTTCCTTTGAAGTTATTCACACGAATCTGAGTTCTGTTCAGCAAAACTTCAGTGACTTCATTGACTGAAGATCCAAGTAACACAGCATTTGCGAACACCACTGAGCCAATCCAGCTCGTCTCAGTACAGTCTTTTCTGTCCAAACCCAACTCTGGTAGGCTCTTTTGAACCATTGGAATAAGTTCTTCTACACCTCCTTGAAACATGGACACAAAATTCGCTTGTATTGTTTGCTTTCCATGTTCACTTGAATTTACCTTTTTCACGTCCACCCTAATGAATATGCGCTCGTCCATTTTATTCGCCACAAGCTGCCACTTCTGAATGATCTCGGTTGCATTCTCTTCCAATGTCCTTGCAACATTGAACACTGTCACAGTTGATGGAACTGGAACTAGCTTTATCTTCCAAGCCACGATGACTCCAAAGCTTGCACCCCCACCTCCTCTGATGGCCCAAAACAGATCCTCACCCATGGCTTTTCTGTCAAGAAGATTACCATTCACATCTATGATGTGAGCATCTATGATATTATCTGCGGCAAGACCGTACTTACGCATCAAGAATCCATAACCACCTCCACTGAAGAGGCCACCAGTGCCTACAGTGGCACACACACCCGCTGGGAACCCTAGTGTTTTGCTTTTCTGGCTAATGGTGTAGTAAAGTTCACCAAGAGTTGCCCCAGCTTGAACCCATGCAGTTCGGTTTTCTACGTCAACTGTGATTTGTCGAAGGTTAAAGAGGTCAACGATGGAAAAGGGAACCTCGGCGACATAGGAGAGACCCTCGTAATCATGGCCTCCGCTTCGGGTTCGAATCTGCATGCCATGGCGTTGGGCACAGATTATGGTGGCTTGAATGTGGGAAACGTTCAGTGGTGTGACAATGACTTGGGGTTTTGTGCTCGAGTTGGAGAACATAGAAATTCGAATTGACATGTCTAGTATAGAGGAGTAGGAAGGGTTGGTTTGTGTGTAAACAACATTGGAGATTGGGTTGGTCATACGGGGATAGTTGTAAAGACATTGAACAAAGTTTTCAGGAGTATCAGCGGAAGAAGATGAAAATGAAAATAAGAGCACAATCGCTGCAACAGTAAAACAATACATCATTTTTTGTTGACTTTGGGTGTTTTTTCTTGTGACATGTGCAATCTGAGAAAAGAGAAATCTCAAATTTATAATAGTCTCGACCAGGGGTTTAATGTGTTCCTTAAGATCCTAAAGTGTAGACACTATATATTATCAATACCTGGCTTAATTTTGCATGTGGTCTATAGCACGTTCAAGAAATTATTCCGCAAATTTATAGATATAAAACTTCATCTTGCAAACGTCGCTTTTCATGTGGCAAGCAACTTTACATTGGAATCTTCACTTCTTATTGAGGAATGTGCATGGTATAATCTATGACCATTTTACCCTTATAATAAGTTTTGAAATTGTTGTTTTTGATCACAATCAATGAAAATACTACTTCTAAAAAAATAATGAAGATAGTATTTCTCTATTTTCCAATCTTTTTTTTCTTTTAAAGCATTGGACTTTTCCATATAACATGCTTTTATGTCTTTCTTTTTAACATTTACACGTTAATTTAAAGTTATAAATAATAACAGTTTTAAATTAGAAAGTATAGACAAAAATTTAAAACTAATATTAGAATTTTAATTACCACAAAAAGTTCATTCCCTGTATCACTTTAATAGATTATGAATAAAATAGTAATTTACTTCAAAAGTGTTCTCAAAAAACCAAAATATCCCTTGAAATGACCCTTTAAATTCTAGCAAAAACTTATTACTTTTTAAATAGAAATGTTCTGGGATCTGGATGTAGATTCAGATCGAGAAGGGTGTGCTTCCAACTTCACGCCTTCAAGTCCAGATGTTCTTGGTCCACGTCTCTTCAAGATTGAGAGAGGATATGCCAGCAAAAAACAGTTAGACACTCAAGTTAGCTAAATGTATCAGATATCAATAAATATTGTAATAATGAGTACTTTCTTAATTATCTCATAAATAGTGTTATTTATAATAGACTTAAGGGTCTTTATCTTGTAGGGCTTATACCTTCAAATAATCACCTTAATTAACGTTGATTATCGACCTGTGTAATCCTTCTTAATCCTAAGTCATATTTCCACTTAACCAAAATGATCTAAGCCATCTTAGGTTGAGAAGATATAGGCCATCATAGGCTATGATATTCTAGGCTGTCGTAGGCCGAGCTCGGCCATCATGTTCCAAGTCATCTTAAGCAATAATTCTAGTGGCCTAAACCAGAACGTTCTTTGGTTGTTTTGTCTTTTGTTGGCATGTAAATGTTTATGTCCCTTTGGTTGAACTTGCATTTTAGTTGTTTGAGTGATATAAGATCTTTGTTCGTCTGCAGTTATTGTGCAGAATCTGTTGGTCAAGGCTGTCCAAACAATCTTTGAATGAATATTAATATTAACTTCAGGTTTCCTTTGCCATTAGACGAAAGTGTAAAAAGCTCATGGTTGGGAAATTGGTGGGGTTGTCTATGACATCAAAATGGGTGGGGTAATTGTGCTTGTCATTCCATAAAGATTTATTAAGAATGATGTTTAGGTTTAAAGAACTGTGAAAGACTCTTATTTCTGTGTAAGTCTGCAGTACTTAAAAAATTGTTAGCAAAAACTAGACGTGGATATCAAATTTCTTGAACTAATCTTCATTAAATATCATATTTATTTAAATAAGTTAGACAAATCTATCAGCCACTTTCTTTATCTGTATTCTTTATCACAGTGAAACAAAATTGCAATGGTGACAGGTTGGAAGGTGCAGCGCTCATAGCTCCAGTTCTGAACTACTAGTGGATGGTCTTCCTAGAAACTTAACAAATGAAGTCTTGTACCAACAAAAACTACAAGACCAGTGGACACTTCATGTTTCTCACTACATACCTTGGCTAATTTACTGGTGGAAAACATGGTTTCCATCTTTTTTAATTGCTGACAGTTTAGATCTTCTTTTTCCCTTCAAGACAAAGAACTTTTTCCAATGAGGAAAGATCGAAAGAATGATGTGGTATCTTGCTTATGCAGTGAAACTCAATATCAGGAGCTTCAAGCTGCTGGCCACTTGTTCCCTCATCTTGATGGTGTCAAAGATATCATTCTTAGGACTGGGCAAAATATACCAAACTGCACTGTACTACTCAAACTGAACTAAAAAGATAGTTCGCACGAATTGCACTGAACTGAAATATAGTTCAGACAAACTGAATTGAACTGCACTGCACTATAATATGGACTGAACTGTTTTATGAACTGCAATATATATATATATATATATATATATATGTATATATACACACACACATGGGCAGACCTTCTAAGAGGTAGGGCAGTCATGGTCCCGGTTTAAATTCGATAGAATTTAGCCGAGTCGAACTTCACTGAAATTTGATCGATCTTTCAATCAAGTCGGTCACAATCAGAATTTGGTCGAATTTTGTTGAATTTTGTTGAGGCAATTCCAACTGAATTTGGCAGAGTTGGTAACGACTGAAATTCAACTAAATTTAATTATCAAAATTTGTCTGAATTTGACTCGGTCGTCCATAACAAAAATTTCATGGAATTCGATCAAGTTAGGCGAATTTTTGTGTGTTAATTTTTTTTCTTTTTTTTCAAGGTTTTTAAAATATTCAAACAATTCACAAACAAATTCAGTGGAAAAATATTATAGTCTTGTTAAAAAATAATACAATTCAGTTAACTAATTCAGAAACAAATTAAAATATATTATAATTCAATGCAATTTAATGCAGTATAGTTTGATAGAACAAAAAATAATTCTATTTAAACTATATTTCATCTGAACTATACTTTAATTTAATTTAAACAAACTATTTTTGGTTCACAATAATTTTTAACAGTTCAGTTTACTGCAGTTTATTTTGTCCGTCCCTCCTGTATCACGGTATAAATAAAAGTTACCTTTTCCTAAATTTCAATTTGCAGGATTGCGTGCACATGTTCCCAACCGCAACTTGCATATAAGATGCTTCACATTCTATCTCCAATAAATTAATCCCAACATAAGGACAATTCTTTTACGAAAGAAATGTTGAACTTTATATACCAGTTAGGGATAAAATATTCGAACATTTAATTCTTTGATTTGAAAACTAATATATCATTGAGAGACTTGCTTGTACCGACTAATAATCATCTTTAGATAACTATTGTATATCCTTGGTTTATTATTCTCGGTCCTTCGTCGACCACAATATACAACGTTTATTATATTTTATTTGAATGGTAGATACTGGATGGTTTACTATTGAAAAAAAAAATGAATTAAAAACATTCAACATTAATTATTTGATTTGAATTGTAGATGCTAAATGAATTCCTTATTATAATTTCCTTCTTTGGACAGTGTAGGAATGCTTTGTTCGTTTCTAAAAAAATTATGAGGATCAACTTTGGTCTTCACTTCTACCAATCTCCTGAAATTGCTACCGAAATACTTGACACCCCAAATGCTGGCTTGGTCGTAGCTGGTGTAGCCATTGTTATTAATCCCAATGTCAAGGTCTCTGTAATTCACATATGCAGCTCTTGGAGACTTTGAAACATAAGGTTCCATATATTTATACACTCTTCTAGTCCAATTCATGTGTCTTTGTGCAGTCTCATCGCCTTCCTCAAGCCAAGTGGCAATATAGTGAATATGAAATATGTATCCGGATCTGTGTGAGAATGGAGTTTGAGATTCAGAAATCTCATCCATTATGCCTCCATAAGGGGCAAATTGAAGCTGACCATATTCAATGCCATCGTCATAAAGCAAGCGCCATAACCCTCGTAATCCATCAACAGGAATTGGTTTCCTCACATAATCAGATTTCCCTTTGAAGTTCTTCACACGAGTTCGAGTTCTGTTCACCAAAACTTCAGTGGCTTCAAGGTCTCTAGATCCAATGAACCCAGCATTCATGAAAACAACTGACCCAATCCAACTCGTCTCAGTACAGTCTTTTTTGTCCAAACCCAACTCTGGGAAGCTCTTTCGCATCAATGGAATAAACTCTTCTACACCTCCCAGAAACACGGACACAAAATTTGCTTGTATTGTTTGCTTTCCATGTTCACTTGAATTTGCCCTTGTCAAGTCCATCCTAAGGAATATGCGCTTGTCCAATTTATTCGCCACAAGCTGCCACTTTTGAATAATATCGGTTTCATATTCTTCCAATGTCCTTGAAACATTGAACACTGTCACAGTTGATGGAACCGGAACTAGTTTTATCTTCCAAGCCACGATGACTCCAAAGCTTGCTCCGCCACCTCCTCTGATGGCCCAAAACAGATCCTCACCCATGGCTTTTCTGTCAAGAAGATTACCATTCACGTCTATTATGTGAGCATCTAAGATATTATCAGAGGCAAGACCGTACTTACGCATCAAGAATCCATAGCCACCTCCACTGAAGTGGCCACCAGTGCCTACAGTGGAGCACACACCAGCTGGGAACCCTAGTGTTTTGGTTTTCTGGCTAATCGTGTAGTAAAGTTCACCAATGGTTGCCCCAGCTTGAACCCATGCAGTTCGGTTTTCTATGTCAACTGTGATTTTTCTAAGGTATAAGAGGTCAACGATGACAGAGGGAACCTCGGCAACGTAGGAGAGACCCTCGTAATCATGGCCTCCGCTTCGGGTTCTAATCTGTAGGCCATGGCTTTGGGAGCAGAATATGGTGGCTTGAATGTGGGAAACGTGGAGTGCTGTGACAATTACTTGGGGTTTTGAGCTTGAGTTGAAGAACCTATGGTTTTGAATGGAAACATTTAGGACAGAGGAGTATGAAGAGTTGGTTTGGGTATAAACAACATTGGAGATTGGGTTGGTAATATGGGGATAGTTGTAAAGACATTGAACAAACTTTTCAGGAGTATCAAGTGAAGAAGATGAAAATGAAAATAACAGCACAATAACTACACCAGTAAAACAAGAGCTTAGACACATCATTATTTTGTGGACGGTGGTGTTTTTGCGTGACAAGTGCAATCTCAAATTTATCCTGGTCTCGATCCTAATTAGACACTATATATTATCGATATATAGTGTCTAATTTTCCATATGGTCTAGCACGTTAATCAATAAATTAAGCTGCAAATTAATTTCGTGTTAAGAATTTAAAACATTAACTTAACGCTACAAAAGTCGCATTTCATGTTATGGCACGCATCTACAGTGGAATCTTCACTTCTTATTGAGGAATATGTATGGTATAAGAAAAATAAGAAAATGGTGAATGATGATATGAGTTTCATCATTTGTTTAACAATTAAGTGTTGATACAAAACAACATCTTTTTTCAGTGTTTTTTTCAAGTTTGTTATTACAGGTTCGTTGAAAGTGAAAAGAAGTATTTTATACCACCTTTTGAAGAAAAGGAATATACTGATGTTTAGGACACAAATATCAACAATCATATTCTTAAGATTTTAGTCTCAAAGGTCGATACTGTGGAAACTTTTATGTAAAAATCCTTGTTATTCTATGGGAAAGTTCGCTCTGTTTGAGTTTGTAATTGTTAATTTTTTGTTAAGTGTGAACTTTTATCCTTTGTTTCGTCTGTTGATGTACTTACTGTAATATTCGTTTCTTTTCCTTTTATTTTATAAGGGTTGGGCCAACCTATTGTCCTTTTTTTTCTATTCATATTTTTTATAATGAAGATAGTATTTCTCTATGTTCCAATAATTGTTTTTTTCTTTTAAGCCATATGGACTTTCCATATATCATGCTTTTAAGTCTTTCTTTTTAACATTTTCACTATACTTGTCAATAGTTATATATAATAAATATAGTTCTAAATTAGAAAGTCCAGACAAATTTTAAAACTAAAAATTATAGAATTTCAATTACCACAAAAATTTCATCCCCCTTTATCACTTTAATAAATATTGAATAAAATAGTAATTTAATTTCAAAAGTTAATAATTAAAATTATATTAAAACACATAAATATATTTAATCAACTATATAAAATATTAAAATATAAATAATTACTTTTTAATTAATTTTAAAAAAATATACTCTTTATTTATTTTAGGTATATGTATTTTTATTTCTATTTTAGAAACAATAATTTCAATTTATCTCATATGATTGAAATATATAAAATAAGTCCATCGTGGTAATGTGTTGACATATATCTATAATATATGTTAACATATGCAAAACGAGATGATAAAAAATTATTTGGACTCGTTAAACAAAATCTTTAAATAAAATAGTCCTAGCTGGATTATCGATCCATATAGATTTGAATGAATAACACTCCACATTATAAACTATTAATAAAATCTACGCAAGTTACGCAAGTTTAGGTGATAAAAAACATATATATAAATTTTCTCCGTATTTTTTAATTAAACTTTGTATGATTTATCTATAACTTTTAACTTAAAAATTTTACTTATTTATTTATTTTTTAATTCAAATTATAATAAAAATATTAAAAAAAAATTTAAAAATTATTATATTTAAATTTGAAAAGGAAACACGTGAAATTATGAAATTAAGAAATATAGTATTATGTGAGAGAGAAAAAAATGTCTTACTCTAAACGTATTGACTACTGCATCAATAAAGAATAAGTCAGCGATCTATTTTTTATTCGTTATCATAAAAGATGAAGTTATCTCTAACGCTACTTTGGATTTACTTACCAGATTTTGACTTCGAAAATCCTCCGTTAAGAATAATTTTAATTATTAATTATTTAAATTATCAATTTAGATATCAATTTATAAAATAAAAAATTATTAATTATTAAATTATAATTAATATTTATAAAATAATTATTTAAATTTAATTATTAAAATAATGATTACCAAAAAAAGTTAGTTTGTGTATTGATTTCTAAACATCAGTTATTATTGTTTTCGTAACAAAAAATTAGTTTCTAAATTAATTTCTAACTAATTTTAATAATTAATTAATAATTAATTATAATTTTTTATTTAACTTTTTTTTATTGTATAAATTGATATAAATTGGTTATTATAGTGATAGTGTAAAATTGATTATTATTTAAAATATTTGTTATAAAGATCATCGTTTTATATTAAAAGTTAGCCCTATATAAGCGTCTATTGGCACCCAGATCGTGTTACAATCATGATCTTGAATTAATAAAACAAACTAAAGGTTAAATAAAAAAAAATATAATTTCATGTATACTTTTTTTAATTTATATCCAATTCAATCATTCAGATGCACTTAATGAGAAGTTTATAAATTATTAGTAGTTACTTAGTACAAAATTTATCATTCAAGTAACTGAATTATATCGGTTGGACAAATATCGTTAAAAAATTATATATAGTGATGTGTTTTATAATTTTGACCAATTTTTTTTTATTTTTTATATTGTTATAACGTAAAAAGCCATTAAGTTGGGTGTGGAGTATTACACAAAATATATAAGAAATTCATATATGAGGTTTAAAGTATCACGATTCAAGTGTAAATAAGTGGTTGATGATAATATTTTAGGTTCACTTTGATGGATTTAAATCAAGTTGGATATTAGGATCAACCATTTACGATGATATAACAATGGATAATTAAGTGGACTACAAACATAATATCTGAAATGATTATGATAAAGGAAGCTGACAAATCACAACAATCTAATATATGTATTTATCTAATATAAATGTTTTAAATATATCTCTGACAAAATATTTGTTTAGGTGAATCTCAACAGAAAAAATATATTATGTGATACTTATTTTATTTATTTTTATAATTTTATATATCAATGTTATATAAAATATTACGTCATGTTTATGTATTTCTTTCTTTATTCTTATAAATCTATCAATATTTCACTAACTTTTCTCCTTTATTTATAGGTACGTCATTCTAAATTTAGCATGTAATTTTTTTTAACTAAAAATTTTACTTTTCTGTTTATACTTTTAATCACAAATTATAATGAAAATATTACAAAGATTTAAAATTTTTACATTTAAATTTGGAAAAAACATATAAAAGTAAAAATAAAAAACGTGTGTAAATAAAGAAAGACGTATGATGTGAGAGAAAAAAAAATCATACATTAAATGTAGGTTAAATCATTGCAGAGATCCTCATTTTTGTAATGAAATCTCAAATAGGTCCTCCATTTTCATTTGACTCAATTGAGTCCCTATTTTTGAAAATTCGTTGCAATCAGTTCATTTTCGTTAGTTGTACAGTAACGAGGTTAATTATGTGTCATGTGTCAGCACGTGGTTTTTTTTTTACTTTTTTTAATTTTTTTTAATTTTTTTTTAATTTTTAATTCTTTTATATTTTAAAAATAAAATAAAATAAAATTGCCACGTAACATTGTGCCACGTGGTAGAGACAATGTGATGTGGCAGTGACAATGCCACGTGTCACTATTGGATGTGAAAAGTCTCAATGTAGTCCCTGTATTTGTTATTTTGTCTCAATTTGGTCCCAAATTTTTTAAAATTGAATCAATTTCATCCTTGTATCAAATTTAATTTTTATATAAATTTTATAATGATATTTTTATTATTGTTGATATTTTTAACAAAATTGAGTTTACTTAAATGTATATTTTGCACCGGTATTTATTTAATTTTTTAAAAATATTTATATATCTATAATTTATAGATAAATGTTAGAGTTGCTTTAAAAATAAAAACTTTATAAATTCAAATATAGAATTTTAAATATAAATTCTAACATTTGTCTATAAATTATTGATATATAAATATTTGAAACAATATTTAAATAAAGTTCAATGCAAAATATACATTGAAATAAACTTAATTTTGTTAAAAATATCAATTATAATAAAAATACCATTGTAAAATTTATATAAAAATTAAATTTGATATAGGGATGAAATTGATTTAGTATTAAAAAAATTGGGACCAAATTGAGACTTTTCACATCCAATAGTGACACGTGGCATTGTCACTGCCACATCACATCGTCTCTGCCACGTGGCACAATGTCATATTGACACGTGGCAATTTTTTTTAAATTATAAAAAAAATTAAAAATTAAAAAAATTAAAAAAAAAGTCAAAAAAACCTGACACGTGACACATAATTAATCCCGTACAACTATCGGAAAGGAAGTGATTGCAACAAATTTTTAAAAATAAGGACTCAATTGAGTCAAATAAAAATTAGGAAGACCTACTTGAGATTTCGCTACAAGGAACCTCTGAAATAATTTAACCTTAAATGTAATAACTACTGGATTAATAATCAAATTTATAATAAGTCAGCATCCAATTTTATTAGCCATTGAAAGATTATGTAACCCCACTTTTTGTTTTGTCTATAACGCGTTCCTGATTGACGAATATCATTTCATTGGTTTAATTAAATCATTTTTTTATATTACAAGTTAGCCCTCGAATAGTCTACCGTCATAATTACATCCTACCTAAATTATGATAATCAATTAATAAAACTTAAATAAAAATAGCTAATTTCATATATCACTTTTTTAATTTATATCCAATTCAATCATACCTAAAATCAATTCATATTTGTTTAATACCTCATTCTTATACATAACACTGACATTATACGTATATACTTTTTAATATAAAAAATATAAACAATTTTATTTATTACTTTGACAAAATTAAAAAAACAACCTAACTTAATAGTTATACTTGGATCATTAAACCCACATTATTAGTGTTAATCATCTACTTCATTAAGCTTTATGGAAAAAGGAGTAAATGGGCTGTCAAATTTACACAAAATTTTCAATAGGTGGCTTGGTGCAGTATATGTAAGGAGATTGAAGACAAAATTAGGTATTCCTAGTAAATACTTTAAAAGCTTTTTAATTACTTTGACTTTCTTAGTAAACGACTTTCTAGAAAATAAATAAAATTAATGTGGGATGTAGAATTTTTAAAGTGTTATTTCTCTAAATATCTATTTTTCGTGGGTATTTTTTTTATTCTATGGTCTTTGTATAAGTTAAAAAACAACAAGCGAGAAAAACTGCTACAACATTTGTTTTTTTTTTCTTTTTCAGGCACCACTTACTCGTCAAGGGATGATTTTTTTTTTTTTTTATCGGATAACATGATACTCTTTTTAAAGTGTGGATTTCTTTTAATAATAGATGTAATATTGAACTTCAGCGGGTAACTACTATATTAATGATAAAATTCTAATAGCATTTTATATTGATCTTCGAAGTACAGTAAATAAAAGTGATCATTCATGATCACAATTAAGTATGCATCTTAAAAACAACACAAAAATTGTCTAAATCGAAATATTATCAAATTTATGCATAAACTTTAATGTACACATTATAATAATTATGAGAAACATTTTTCCAAACTTCCTAGTAGGATACAAACGATTAATATTTAATCATTTATACTAAATCTCAAACGAGATCTCAATCATTTATAATGCATGTCTATTATTGTTCTGTGTAGTAAGCAAACATATAAAATTAACTTGGACATCTGATCATTATTTATCGATGGCCTTACCGACGACGTGATCCATCGATAAATGGCGTTTTTGCTTTACTGACGGATATTTTTATCAATAATTACTGACGGACGCATGATCCGTCGATAAATTTTTCAGACAAGCATGCTACCAACGAAATTTTGTTTGTCAGAAATTCGTTAGAAAACACTATATACCGATGGATAGAAATTAATTACATATCTTAAATTTCATGAATATTTACTATCATTTTGTATAACATGAAAGTCAATGTGAAATGCTAGCAAAAGTTTTTGAAATTTAAGAATTTGTTGTTTAAAGTGATATCTACCAATAAACTAAAAAAAGGTGAATCTTCTTGAATGGGATAGTGTCACTCTTAAATACAAAAGTTAAGTGATCATTCATTTTGAAAATTTTGAAGTTGTTCATACAATTTTAGTACATATACAATATAGATTGATATTAAATTAATTTATCACGCATCAATGTTGAGTATGAGAGAGTAGTAAAAGAATTTATACAATTTGCGCAATATAATAAGAGTAGAAGTGGCGATGAAGTCAAGTTTAGAAGTTGTGTCAACTATTTAAATGGAAGAAGATTGTATGCAATCGAAATTAGGGAACAAATTCTCTGTGATGACACAACGAATTAGTAAACTTCCTAACTGGCTCTCAAACTGAAGATGTTGTCGATTCCACCCATTGCAAGAAGACTGATTAGAGGATATGATTTGTGCTATTGGTGCATGTGTACAAGACAATGTCAACTGATGTGGAGACTTTGTTGTATGTCACTTTAACCAAGTTCATGCATTTATTAGCAATATTAAGACTGGTGAATTTGAAGGAGACAAATGGGAGAGCCGATTTCACATAATTACTCGTTTGTTGAATGAAATGCTTTTAAATGGATATACATTACCTACAAGTAATTATGAGGCTAAGAAAATTTTTTGTTAGATGGGGATGAAGTATAAAAGGATACATACATGTCCTAATGATTACATATTATACAAAATATAATTTGAAAGGTTTAAAAAATGTCTGAAGTATGGGTTATCATGGTAAAAGCAGAAAGACAACAGTGAAGATAGTCAAAGAATACAAAAGGATGGCTCCCTATGAAAGTTGCTTGGTACCTTCCAATCCTATCCAGACTCAAGCGTTTGTTTGTGAACCTAAAAGACACTAGAAATCTTAGATGGAATAAAGATGAGAGAAGGTGTGACAAACTACTTTACCATCAAGCTAATTCAATGTAATTGAAAAAATTGATTAGGAATTCCCTCAGTTAGGCCAAGAATATAAAAATCTTTGACTTGGTTTAGCTATAAATGGAATGAATCCAATTGCTAATTTAAATATCAACCACAATTGTTGGCCCATTATATTATTTATTTACAACTTATATCTCTTGGACTGTGCATGAAGAGAAAGTACATGATGTTTTCTATGACGATATCTGGTCTAAGAATTGATGTTTATCTATAGTTGAAGATTTGAAGATTTAGTGGGTTCATGGGGTTGATATATTTAATGCTTTTGCTTCTAAAACATTCATGATGCATATTATGTTATTATGTATCACCAATCTTACGATAATTTGTTAGGGTATAATATCAAGGGTCATAAAGCATATCCTATATGTGAAGAAAACACTGTAACTCATCAATTGAAACATGAACTATATTTTAAGGTTAATTCAATCTTATAAACATAAATTATATAATAAGTTTTCCACTTATTTGTATTATATAATTTGAACTTTCCTTTACCCATATATTAGGAGGGAAGGAGATTTACCATGAGCTATACAAAAGCGGAGAACAGGACTGATAATTGGAATTATCATATTTTTTTTTTATCTTTTATTGTTATTTTATTATTATCTTTTTCAATATTTTAGGTTTTATTTAATAAAATTGGAAAAAGTAAGTATTTGGTTTACATATTTAATATTTTGTAGATAAGTGGAAATACCAAATAAATTAAGAAGAATATCAAGAAAATTTGATCAAAGTTATCATCAAGAGGAGATATTTATAAAGTTTGTTACTCCAGTACAAAGTTGCAGACCTAGTCCATTTCAAAAAAAATCTATAAATAAGGGGCTTGACAGAGGTAAAAAAAGAACACCTTTTCTAGGAAATAAACACCCCCTTTTGAGGAAACCCCTTTTGGGGGATAGAAGGAAAAATAATTCTTTTGGGGAGAAGGACATTTGATCTAAAAAGAGAGAAAGTAGAGGCACATTCAGAGAAGCTGATTGAAAGATAGTTTGGAAAACCTGATTAGGATAAAACAACTAATTAATTTCACAAGCTAGACATAGATCTGAAACATTTATTCATTCATAACAGCAAAATCTTGATCATTAATTCGAGCTTATAATAAAACTTGCTAGACATAGGATTTTTATTCAAGTTTAGACTTGTCAATAAGACATTATGACTTGTTACAAAAGATGTGAATGCTAGAGAAGGAATTAAAAGTATGTTGTTTAGTAGTTTTGGTTTGAATTTAATCATGAAACCCAATCCTAGTGAATTCTTTATCATATATTGTTGCACATCATATGTTTTGATAAAAACACAAAAAAAAATGTTTACTTTTTTTTGTAAGATATGTTGTCTAATTGAGTTATGAATTGCAAGAGTTGTCATGTATTAGACAAGTCTTATAGAGGGATGGCGAGAGATGGAGTATGAAAGAAACATAACTGAGTGAGCTAAGGTTAAATGTTGTGTTTAATGTACACTCTTTTTGGGACCAAACAAGTTCTTTTATGTTCACAGTCAACATAAGTACTATTCCATGTTGCTAACAAGTTAAACGTCATAAACTTGAATAGAAGAATATCTCATAGGATACTTCAGAAGGGTTGAGAATCTAATATATTCCTAGATATTCTCTAGGAAGATGAATTTCTTTCTAGACTACAAATATTGTCTTCTAAACAAATTTAAAAAAAAAAAGGAAGTAAAAATGAGAAATAAACAAGACTTTCTTGCCTCTAACTAGTTTTCTCTTTATTTTAACTAACACATCCTAATAGAAGGAAAACATGAAGCATGCTCAAAAAATGTTGCAACCGAAGCCTAAATATGTTACCCTTTTCTTTTCCACAATGCAAAATTCAAAATTCCAATACAATGAATAATGAGTAATGAACTCACGAATGAAACTATTGGTTAGGGAAGACTATGTGTGGTTGGCTTATAATCTGTTGCAACTAAATAAGGTCAAACTTGTGTTTAAACTCAGTAGCTGCTTCAACCAAGCTGCAAAGGAATGTCAATTTTTGGAAAATTCTCTCCTTTAAAGAAATTATAACAAAGTCGCGTAATATAGATATTAGGGTCCAAATGTTAACCCTTTTAAACAGAGAAAAGGCAGAGGAGATGGACGACAACAGAGATGAGAAGGCCACACGAAGACAATGACAAAGAGAACACCACGCGAAAGCGACGAGTATACCAAGACGAGAGAAACGTAAACAACCTCATAAACAATGTGCATGGGGCAGACTTAGGGCACGACTATGACAACACCCCTAAGGAACGATCATGACCACAACAAAATGGCAGACAATAGAGAACTATGTTGGGGGCATTGAGGTATAGTGAAATTAAGCATACTATACTAGTTACAAAGTCTAACATATACAGAATCTCTTTTTAAAAATTGAAAAATTTAACAAATTACTTTCATACTTGTTCGAACTGGAACAGGTATAAAAAGTATTCTCTTTTATTACCTTGTTTTCATGGTACCAATTTCTTATATCAATTTTACTTACAACTGGTATAAAAATTCTTATAATATTTATAGTTATATATTGTGCCACTTTTTATACTTAGTGTATTACGGCCGGTATAAAAATTGTTATAGAAAGGGATTTTTATTTTTCACTAGTAAATGAGTTATTTCTCCAAACATATTCTTGATCTACATTTTTAACTCTGCCACGGATACTAGCCCAACACTCGAAATTAGATCAATAGAGAAATTTATCTTCCTCGGAGGAGTAACTAAAGAATCTGATATGGAAACACATCCATGATTCTTTCACAAGTGTATTCCACAAACAATAATGCAAAGGAATATTGATGAATGCTGCAACTTATAAGCATAAAAGTGAATAAGCAGCTTATTAATAATGGCATGTGCTGCACCCAAGAAAATCTATTTTCGTCCCTGGGAAATAAGAGGAGGTATGCTTTGTTCGTTCCTGAAGAAGTTTCGAGGGTCAACCCTGGTCTTCACGCGTGCCAATCTGTTAAAGTTATTACCAAAATACTTAAAGCCCCAAATGCTGGCTTGGCTGAAGCTTGTGTAACCATCGTTATTAACTCCGATGTCTAGGTCTCTATAATTCAGATATGCAGATCTGGGAGACTTTGAAACATAAGCTTCCGTATAATTGTACAATCTTCTAATCCAGTTGACGCGCCTCTGCGCTGCCACATCCCCTTTTTCTCGCCAGAACACAATGTATTGAATGTGGAATATGTTACCAGATCTGTGTGCGAATGGAGTTTCGGATTCTGAAATCTCATTCATCCTTCCTCCATAAGGAGTGAATTGAATGTAAGCATCTTTAGCCTCATCTTCATATAAGAAAGGCCATAACCCTTCTAACCCAACGTCTGGAATAGGATCTCTCACATAGTCAGATTTTGCTTTGAAGAAAAACAAACCGTCTGATTGAGTTCTGTTCAGCAAAACATCGGTGGATTGACCGTTTGGGAATCCAGCCATGAAGAGAATTGATCCTATCCAACTCATCTCAGTGCAATCTTCTCTCACCAAACCCAACTCCGGGAAGCTCTTTTGCATATAGGGAATGAGGTCATCTACACGTCCCAAATACAAGGATTCAAACTGCGCTTCTACTGTTAGATTCCCACTTTTACTTGAATTTACCCTTTCCATTTTGATCCTAATGGTTAGGCTCTCGTTAAATTTGTTTGCCCCACGCTGCCACTTTTGAATAATCCCCGTTGCATTTTCTTCCAACGTCCTTCGAACTCGGAAAACTGTCACAGTTGATGGAACTGGAACTAGTTTTATCTTCCAAGCCACCACGATTCCAAAGCTTGCTCCACCACCACCTCTAATGGCCCAAAATAGATCCTCGCCCATTGTTTCTTTATCAAGGAGATTACCATTGACGTCAACAATCTTAGCATCAATTACATTATCAGCAGCAAGACCGTACTTACGAATCATGAACCCATAGCCACCACCGCTAATGTGGCCACCAACGCCCACAGTGGGGCACACACCTCCTGGGAACCCCAGTGTTTTGCTTTTCTGACTAATCGTGTAGTAAAGTTCACCGAGGGTTGCCCCAGCTTGAACCCATGCAGTGCTGTTTTCTACGTCAACTTCGATTTCTCGAATTTTTATGAGATCAACGACGACAAATGGAACCCCAGCAACGTAGGAGAGACCCTCGTAATCATGGCCTCCGCTTCGTGTTCGAATCTGCAGGCCATGTCTTTGGGCGCAGATTATGGTGGCTTGAATGTGGGAAACAACCAGTGGAGTGACAATGACCACGGGTTTTGAGGTTGCGTTGAAGAACCTAAGATTTTGAATAGAAACATCTAGGACAGAGGTGTACGAAGAGTTGGTTTGGGTGTAAACAACACTGGAGATTGAAGTGGTGTTTTCGGGATAATTGTAAAGACATTGAAGAAAGTTTTCATGAGAATCTGCTGAAGCAGGTGTAAGTGAAAATAAAAGAGCAGTGATAGTAATGGCGCAAAAATAAGAGCATAAATGTTTCATTTTTGTGTATGCTATGTTGTTCATACGAGAGCTTCAAGTTGAGCATGAGCAATGCCGAATGTCGAATTTATACTAGTCCGGGGTTTCATGTTAATAAACACTAGACTTGTGAACGCAAGGCTTACGTTACGAAAATTTGGTTATATAAAAAGGAATCAGTAATTATTTTGTCAACGCATGCTAAATCTGGAATATGAGACAAGACAATTCAACTCACATCGAATTCGAATTATGGAATAATTCTGGAATACGTATATTTATATTAGGTATTAATAATTCTTTGTTAATATATTTTTTTATGGACAGAGAATTGGTGAGAAGAAATTTCAGTGCATCATATGTATTTAGAATAAATTATCCGTTAAAATTTTTTAAATTATGTAATGGTTGGGATAAATTATATATCAAACACGTATCGATAAAACAATCTCGTATAAAATTGGTCTAATTTAAATTTTATTTATTTTTAATGGTTGGAAAGGTACAAATAAATTGGTGTGTTTCAATCTCTAATGAGGTCTATTATTTTTTAACGTAGATGATATAAAGGAATAAAAACTAAATAAATAAATAAAGTAAAAGAATCAATTTTTATGATAAAGTCAATATTCATTGTCCACTCCTTGATGGCAACAGAGGAAACTGATTCATCAGTCAACAAGATATCGGTATAAAACCATTTCCATTTTACCTTAAAAGTAATCTTATTATAAATAAAATAATTAATTATATAATAAATATTGATTGGACCCGCGATAAGATGTTCCTCTCTCACTCCATATATATTCAACCACGAAAAAACGTTTTAGGGTTACTTTGACCAATAAGTTAAGGTTTACAAGGAAAGAAAAATTTTATTTATAAATATTAATGTTGGTAACATTATAATATTATTACAGTCCAACTCTAATATGATAAAAATAAAATTAATTATATACAGTATGTAGTCAAAATGTAGTCATTATTTTTTTAATTTTTTTTTCATTTGTAAGACTAATGACATGTAACGTGACACTAGAATAATACATCAATGTTAGTATCCAATATAGTATCAATGTCAAGTATTATTGTTTTATATTTAATTTAATTCATGTATATATATGTATTTTTTTATTCAATTCAGTCCCACTAATTCCATATGTCTTTTCGTTTTTTTTTTATTTTTTTATTACCGATGGAAATGGGAAATAATTACAATAGATGAAGTGTAAATCACAAATGGTGAATCAAGGAATGATGCCAAGAGTGATAATAAATGAATTACACAAATTGTAATGAAATGTAAATAACACAAAATAAATTATTGGAAATAAATTGTCAAGAAATGTAAAGGAATATGTAACATAAATCAATGAGACTGGTGACTCAAATTGCAACAACCAACACTGAATTAGTCATTTTTCCTTACGGCATTTCTCAAAACGTATGTATTGTTCTACAATTTGTCACCCCTATAAAATAAAAAGTCATCCTATTCATATTTTCTAAACCCCATTTAATAGTTACATATAGTAAATTCAAAATTTAACCAAGTTATCATGCTAACCTGTCATGTAATTGTCCTAGAAAACAAACTTCCCTTGATGACTACCTTTAAATATCACGTGTCTTGAGCATTTAAAAGTCATTATTTCTTTATAATGATTTTTTTTTGTTCTTCTTTCCTATTTTCTTTGACCCTTTACTTCGATTATCCTTTCTCGGTCCACGTTAGCTATATTATTTTTCTTTTCTTTGATCCAATTTTTAATAGGTGATAAATAGTCGGTTTCTAATGAGTTTACATGCCCATTTTATAGCATCCTTCACTAATATGAATCACTTAGGCTAAGCCAAGGGACCTATCACAATAGTTATGTCAAGGAAGATACGAGAAGGTTCAACATCCATTGAGTTGAATAGGCTTAAGAAGATGGTTACATGGTTAAAGAGGGTGTGAAGATCAAGATTAGTTTCTTCATTTGGCCTTGTATTAGGGCCTAGTAGAGTAGGATTTCATTTGAAACTTGTATTTGGACCATGTTTTGTAGGATTTGGGCCTATGTTTGGGTTTGGTCATGAGAATTTACCTAAGGTCAATTGAGCTTGAATTAGCCCAATTACAACCCTAGGTTAGTCATTCAAGCCAGAGGGGGCACATTGTAAGACCCAAGAAAATTAAATAAATAAATAAATAAATATGTAATAAATGTGAGGGTGGTAATCCCTAAGTTCATTAATATGGATAGAGAAGACAAGGAGCAATGGTAGTTTAAGTGGTTAAGAGTACTTAACTATTATGAGAGGACTTAGGTTCAAGCCTTATGTATGTCATTAGTATATTAATTTAATTGTTTTATACCTAGTAGCTGTTAGAGAAACTAAAGAGGCATGGAATAATCTGTTACACTGTAATGAAAGGGAGGGGAGTGGTGCTCTTGGGAAGGTATTTTCGTGTGGTTACCAAAAGGGAGTTTTAGAACCCTAAAAACTGAACTTAGGAGAGTAGTGTTAGGGCTGGAAGGAATGCTCAAGGGTGGAGATCAAATGGAGGAAGGATTCTAATATGTGATTTTAGAGAGAGTATGTGTGTGTTTGTGGTTTCCGTTGTATTGAGTTCTCTTTGTGACTCAATGATTGTTATGATTATCATAATTCTCCTTTTTGGCTTTTGTGACCCAATCATTGTTATGATTATCATGATTTTTCTTTTTGGCTTCACGAGATGTTTAAAGTTTTTCTTCTAAATACAGCGCACTTAATATTATTCTTATTATTTATTTTATTTTATTTTACCGTTATTATTATTGTTATTATTATTGTTATCCTTATTATTATTATTATTATTTATTATTATTATTATTATTTTTACTATTTTTATTATTCTTATTCTTATTATTCTTATTATTTTATTTTACTATTATTATTATTATTATTTTAATATATTTATATATATAATTATAATTATAATAATAATTATTATTTCTATTATTGTTGTTATTATTATTATTATTATTATTATTATTCATATTATTATTTTTATTTTATTTTACTATTATTATTACAATTACTATCATTTTTATTTTTATTTTGATTATTAATATTATTTTTATTTTGATTATTATTATTAATTTCATTTTATTTTATTTTATAATTACATTTATTAGTATTATTATTTTATTTTACTATTGTTTTATTATATTGTTATTATTAACATTGTTTTGTTTTATTGATGATTTTATTATTATTATTTTGTTTTATCATCATTATTATTATTTTATTTTATTAATATTACTATTTTATTATTATTGTTTCATTTCATTTTATAATTATTTTCATTTTCACTATTATTTTTATTTTTATTTTTAAAATTTTGTTTTATTATTATTATAATAATTATTATTGTTTATATTATTATTATTATTATTTTTATTATTATTATGATTATTATTATTATTATTATTTGTATTACTATTTTTATTTTCATTATTATTATTATTATTACTATTTTTGTCATTTTATTTTATTTTATAATTATCTTTATTATTATTATTTTACTTTACTTATTTTATTTTACTATTATTTTAATATTATTGTTATTATAATCATTGTTTTGTTTTATTAATGATTTTATCATTATTATAATTTTATTATTATTATTTTATTTTATTAATATTATTTTTTTATTGTTATTGTTTCACTTTATTTTATTCTTATTTTCACTATTATTATTTTTATTTTTAAAATTTCGTTTTGTTACTATTATTACTGTTATAATAATCATTATTTATATTATTTATATTATTATTTTTATTATTTTTATTTCTATTTTTATTTTTATTATTTATTATTATTGTTATTATTATTATTTTCATTTTATTTTACTTTATAATTATCTTTATTAATATTATTATTTTATTTTATTTATTTTAATTTACTATTATTTTATTTTTATTATTATTATTCTCATTGTTTTATTTTATTTATGATTTTATTATCATTATATATTATTATTGTTTTATTTTATTTTTATTATTTTATTATTATTATTATTATTATTTTTTCTTATTAGTATTAGTATTATTGTTTTACTATTATTGTTTCATTTTATTTTATTATTATTTTCATAATTTTTTTTATTTGTATTGTTTCGTTTTATTAATATTATTATTATCATTATTGTTATTGTTATTCTTGTTGTTTTTTTTATTATTATAATTATTACTATTTTATTGCCTATATGATATTTTGGGGTAATGGTATGTGTTCTTCCTAGTTTGTATATTGTTTGGTTGTCTAGGATTGTGTGTTGGGTATAGCACTTTTTTTTATAGTTTTATGTAGATTTATTGTGATTCTCCGAGATGTATAAAAGCAAGAATATGGTTGTGTTTGATGTATGACCATGTGATATTGTGTAGTTGAGCTCAACTTAATGATATGAAAGTGTATTTACTTGTCATGGATTCATGTTTTTGTGCACTGAGTGTCTTATGTATATAGGTTCATTGGAACCTATTCTAGAGTGTCAAATACCAGTAAATTACCAGTTACTAGTGTGGCATCTGGTGGAATGGTGTAAACCGTTAGTAGATAGGTCACAAAGTGAACTCTAGAGTAAAACTCAAGAGTTGGCGCTTGGCAACGGAAGTGGTTCCGCTAGGCGGTGTGTTGTAGAACTAGGCTTGGACCAAAATCTCGTGGGTTGGTGCCCGGCGATGCCCAGTGTTCTGCCAAGCGGTCTGGAACCAGACAGCGTTAGGCGATGTGTGTGATGCGTCAAGCAGTTTGGGGTGCTGAATTGGATTATGAGGATAATTCTACATGGCTTGGATGAAGGTCTTGATGCGATGCTTTGCTAGGGCCCAGTTACGAGTGTAACTTGTATTGGGGTAACAAGTGGCCACTCGAGGTTGTAGACTGGTGGTTTTGGAAGTCCAGTGGAGTGTGCAAGATTGTGGCTCGTATGATGGGGTTCTGGAAGATTGCCCTCTTTAGTGTAATTGATTGAGTTTGGTAGTTTGGGGACAACTATGGACTGCGGTTCATTTTGGGAAACTCCACTCAGTGTCGCAGATTGTACCCGTGACAATTTATTCCCACGTGTGGACTATTAGGTGGTGGCCTATAGTCGGAGGGGCGAGTAGACACTCGTGCAACAAAGATCGATCAATGTTCTCATCAAAGGGTGTAGAATCAAGAGGCGTCCAGAGAAAGATATGAAAGAGATTTGAGTGTAGTAGAAGTGTTAGAAGTTTTTAATTGTTATTATAATGTATGTACCTTATAATGCATTTTTATTTTGAGCTCACCCTATCTGTGTGTATTTGGCGATGATCATGTAACTTGTTACATGGAAGCAGATGTGGATGCAGGTGAGCACGTGAATGCTTAAATTCGGAGTGGGGCCAACTATGGGAGTTTTTACTAGTTTTCTTCATGAATTATTTTGTAATAAATATTATGAATAATTAATCTTTGTAATAATTGAACGCCGTATGGATTTTATAATTGGCGCGTTGAAATTAAGTTTTAATTTTTCCCACGTTTTGGGAAAAGGAAATCATAAATGCGATTTTATACTTATATCCCTATTTTAATTATTTAAATTAGTAATATTCGGCTGGGATGTTACACACACATTTTATATCTTTTGCTCATGTTGCAAAAGCATGAGAATTGTGAATGCCACTTGGCACTTGGTCCACAAAATATGGCATAGGTTTATGAAGCACATGGGGAGTAATTTGATTTTTGCCTCCCCTTTTTCATTTCACTATGAACACCTCCATTGAGAAAATAGTAGAGAAACTCTGTCGAGATCACTTCAAACTTTACTTCTTTTTGAATCACTAGGTTAGAGCTCCCTTCCTTGGTTTCCTTTAGATACTCTTCCTTCAAAGTTGGCCTAAAATCTGTTGAGATTTCTGCTATCCAATATACCCTTTTTCGATTACTCTTGTGTGTTTTTTTTTGTTCTTAACTGCATTTTAACAGATGGCATATTTGTGGTGTTTAAAATATTGGAAAAGAATTTAGAACTCTGATTATGATAGAACAACTAATTGATTTTGTATTTAGACATAGAGCTTGACGGTTAGGCATTCAAAACATCTAGACTTAATGCAAATCTCTAATATAAACACCTAAGGAATTAGGGTTTTAACATTGATTTTCACCTGAAATCCCTTTGTTGCTATTGTTTCAATTGGCAGGCGTACGTTTAGTCTTGCATACTCTATTTCGTCCCATTCCCCAGTTGCTTTATCAATTGATATCAAGGTGCCAATGGTAGCGGAAACTTTTTCAAAGCATTCCTAACCCCAAAGAAATATTGGGATTCCTCTACATCTAACCCATGCTCTTCTATACCCAATACTGGTTTGATTGGTCCAGACTGAAAGTGATTCAAATGTATTTGAGAGCCACTCTTGATTATCAATAATAGCCTTTTCAATACTTTGTTCCCCTTTGGCAGTTAAGAGCATAACATTGTCACCCAAATACCTCAACCTAATGAAATTCAAATCATTAAGAATGAAGCTTTCTTTTATATCCTTTATGTTACAAAATTTGTTGACCCTCCCAACATAACTTCGTTGAAGCCATTCCTTTGCCTCTTCCTTCACTTGGATTTCCATACCCTTCCATACTTGCTTACAATCCTTGCTATCCGCTCTCCCTTTTACCGCCTGGGCATATGTTTTATCAGTTTTCTTTACCCACATTTTCTTATATCTCAGTTGCTCCCTTCTTTTAGGTTGGTCTGCTTCTCTAGTTGTGTTTCCTACTGGTTTTGATAGATTTGTGTTTCTTCGATACTTTGGCAGGTTTACATGGATCTTCATATTACTAATCCAAATGTTACCCAGCTGCTTTTCAAGAGCCTCCGGATTAGAAATTTCGAAAAATCTTACAAACCCAAATCTTTGGCCTTTCTGATTTAGTCTCTTTGATATGAATACCTCTTGAACCTTCCCCCACCTCTGAAAGATTCTCCACATCTTGTATTCTTCGTGATTGGAGGGAAATGGGAGAAGAAGAATGATGTCGGTGACATAGTGATAAAGAGCGGTTTTACTTAACAGTGAAGTAGTTAGGAATTGTTGTTTGCATTTCTTTGACCAAAAGATCGTGAGTTTCGAGAGGAGGAATTTTATTTATGAAACGCTCGACCACCTTGATCGTGAAATCGATTCTTGTTACCGAGCAAAAGTTACTTCCAAACAGTTAAAATGCAAGAGAATATAAAGAAGGATAGATGTGGGTTTGGTAAAACGTGTACAGAAAAACTTATATCATTGTAAGAGTCTGAAAAACGTATGCATCGACTGCATGTACATGTTTTCTACGTAATACGTTGTTCGTCAAGTTGCTTAACTGGTGAGTGGTTTTTTCTTATTCTCTATGACCTTCACTTTAGTGAGCTGCTCATTTTCCTTCACTTCAAAATACCAACAAACTATGATGCACATATAACATACGTGATACGATACGTGATGTATGAATATTGAAAAATATACAATATTTTTAAAAATATGAGAAATATATGATTATTCATGTGTGAATCTAAATTAAATCAAATGTATTAAATATTTTTAACATAAAAATTTATAAATTATTGTCATCATAAAAGTATTATTGGTTTATATATTAAATGCTTTATTGATAAATATCGATTAAGTATCCCAAAATATCAAACACAGAAACGTATCAGATACGAATACGTGACACAAATTGAAATATCGTGTAAAGGGATCCACAAATGATTTATCCAAATCATTTACGCGTCCAACACCTTGATGAATGTTCTAAGAGGTTGCTTTCTTCCATGAATATGAATTTTCATTTACCACTTAGAAGTTTACATTTCATTTGGTCTAATTTGAGTAGGTTTTAGCATAAAAGTTTTGGAGGGCTCATGTTATATTACATACAGTCATCTCCATTTTGTAGACAACTTTTTAAGTATATAAAATTCAAGCATTTGTGAGAACACCGGTGAGAATGATCATGTACTTTGAGTTTTATATTGAACTCTCAAAATTCAAGTAAAGATTCTACATAGAATTTATCGTGCAGATGAAGACCTGTTCTACATCTCCAACTGATGCTGACGTTCTTCTATCTTCATGAGCCCCCTCCGTTTATTCTTCTAATTCTAGTTGTTTACTCGTTTTTTTTCATGTTCTCTTTCTCATTTCTCCAATTTCACATCCATTACAACTTAGTTGTAATCTTTGTGTTTTCAATTATGTGTTGTCTTTTTTGTATTAAGTTCCTTTGTTAATTAGAATCATTCATTTGAGCTTAGTGTCGTCAACATGCAGAGAAAGAAGCAATGATGAGATTGATATTAGTTGTTGAGTTCATTTGAAAATATTTATCTGAATACGTATTTTCTTTATCCCTAACAATGCTCATCACCACATCATTTTAGTTCTTTTCTTTTTTTTTTATCAGTAAAAACTATATTAATTATATATATAAGATATTCTAGTGGTATTTCATCTCATATATAAAAAGAAAAACCATTGAAGTTCAAATACCTATATAACCTGAAAGGTCAAAACCTTAAGATAATGGCATGTTTTCTTGTATACAACAAAAAACTCGACATCAAATTCGTAAGCAAAACTTCCTCCGATGACTTTAATTTGATTGGTGATTATATTGACATAAGCAAGTTCACACCTGACGAACTTGATGAAATACGATCTACTTGGGTTATTGGACCATCTTTGATTTGGAGAGCAAGATTGAGTGATGGGTTCAAAATTGTCTCTGCCTCCGCATGACACTGTTCAGACGAGCATTACAAATACACAACAACCACAACTAAAAAAATATAATTTAACGACTGATATTAATCACAAAAATAATTTAGTTGCAAATTGTAATTATAATAGTCATTGATTCACAGTAGTCGTAAATAGCCACTTATCTTTGTTCACCTCTAAAAAGTTAGCTAACACATTTTTCTCCAAATTTTGTTCCCCGAATCTTAGCACGTAGGTATTTGTATTTCTCATGATCTATGCCATAGACAACTCTACTTGATAATAATTTTGGTAAAATAACAATTGAGTGAGTCACAAGTAACAAAGTTGAAATATTTTCTCTCATAATTTTTTATCATATTTTGATTTAAATATCATAGAGTTAAAAAACACGTTTTCAGCAAGAACTTCAGATTCAAAACTCACATATCATCATGCTGATTTCATTCTCAAATAGTTGAAACCTTGACAAGAAAGTTTTTTTTTCTTAGTTACGACGCAACCTTCCTGTAATAATACACATAAATAATGTAAATGGTAAGATTAAGTCGGTATGATGTAGTTTCCATTTGAGAAATATTATTACCGTTAATAGACTATGATTATTCAAGGTTTTCAATATGAGATGAAGCTAGAAACTAGTGAAAAAAAGTGATAAGTGTGACCAGTCCACATACTACAAATCAATATTATTGTACATCATACTAAGGAATATGGATGAATACTGCAATTTATAAACGTAAAAGTAAAATGACAGCAGCTTATTTTATAATGACATGTACTGCACCCAAGAAAATCTATTTTCGTCCCTTCACGACAAGAGGAGGTACACTTTGTTCGTTTCTGAAGAAGTTTCGAGGGTCAACCCTAGTCTTCACGCGTGCCAATCTGTTAAAGTTGTTACTGAAATACTTAAAGCCCCAAATGCTGGCTTGGCTGAAGCTTGTGTGACCTTTGTTATTAACTCCAATGTCAAGATCTCTATAATTCAGATATGCAGATCTAGGATTCTTTGAAACATAAGCTTCCGTATAATTGTACAATCTTCTAATCCAGTTGACGTGCCTCTGTGCTGCCACATCGCCTTTCTCGAACCAAGACACCCCGTATTGAATGTGGAATATGTTGCCGGCTCTGTGTGGGAATGGAGTTTCGGATTCTGGAATTTGATCCATCCTTCCTCCATAAGGAGTGAATTGAACGAAAGCATTTTGAGCCTCGTCTTCAAAAAAGAAAGGCCATAACCCTTCTAACCCAACATCTGGAATGGGATCTCTCACATAATCAGATTTTGCTTTGAAGAACGACAAACCGTTTAGCTGAGTTCTGTTCAGCAAAACATCGGTGGATTCACCGTTTGTAAATCCACCCATGAAGAGAATCGATTCTATCCAACTCATCTCAGTGCACTCTTCTTTCACCAAACCCAACTCCGGGAAGTTCTTTTGCAAATAGGGTATGAGGTCATCTACACGTCCCAGATACAACGATTCAAACTGCGCTTGTACCGTTAGATTCCCACTTTGACTTGAATTTACCCTTGCCATGTTGATCCTAATGGTTAGGCTCTCGTTAAGTTTGCTTGCCACACGCTGCCACTTATGAATAATCCCCGTTGCATTTTCTTCCACCAACCTTGGAACTCGGAACACTGTCACAGTTGATGGAACTGGAACTAGTTTTACTATCCAAGCCACCACGATTCCAAAGCTTGCTCCACCACCACCTCTAATGGCCCAAAATAGATCATCTCCCATTGTTTTCTTATCAAGGAGTTTACCATTGACGTCAACTATGTGAACATCAATTACATTATCAGCAGCAAGAGCGTAGTGACGCATCAAGAATCCGTAGCCACCACCGCTAATGTGGCCACCAACGCCCACGGTGGGGCACACACCTGCTGGGAACCCTAGTGTGTTGCTTTTCTGACTAATCGTGTAGTAAAGTTCACCGAGGGTTGCCCCAGCTTGAACCCATGCAGTGCTGTTTTCTACGTCAACAACGATTTCTCGCATTTTTATGAGATCAACGACGACAAATGGAATCCCAGCAACGTACGAGAGACCCTCGTAATCATGACCTCCGCTTCGGGTTCGAATCTGCAGGCCATGTCTTTGGGCGCAGATTATGGAGGCTTGGACGTGGGAAACAACCAGTGGAGTGACGATGACCACGGGTTTTGAGGTTGCGTTGAAGAACCTAAGATTTTGAATGGAAACATCTAGGACAGAGGTGTATGAAGAGTTGGTTTGGGTGTAAACAACACTGGAGATTGAGATGTTTTCGGGATAATCGTAAAGACATTGAACAAACTTTTCATGAGAATCTGCCGAAGCAGGTGTAAGTGAAAACAAAAGAGCAATGGCAATAACGGCGGAGAAAGAAGAGCTTAAACGTTTCATTTTTGTGTATGGTTTGTTGTTCATAGGAGAGGTGCAAGTTGAGCATGAGGGATGCCGAATGTCGAATTTATAGTAGTCTGGAGTTTCATATTGACGTCCTTAAGTGTAGAAACTAGATTTGTCAACGCAAGCCTTACGTTACGAAATTTTGGTTAAATAAAAAAAATCAACGAATGCCTAATTCTGCCATATGAGAGAAGACTATTCAACGACGTAAACTAGACTATTCTACAAATGATACATGGAGAAGTTTCAATGTAAGAAGTACACGCTGACCAAATATAAAAAAGAAAAAGTAAACATTAGCAAACTTGCATGTTATCCATATATGTGCACGCAATATGCAATAAATCATAACTTCATTTTGAACATCCTTAGAAAAACTGAACAATTATTTTTCTGAGGGTTTTGTTGTTGTGTTAAACCTTCCATGTTGGAAGCATCTTTATGCTCATAGCCGCCTTTGCTAGCCCATTTTTAAACCACCCATTTTTTCTTGTGTATGCGTGTTTATTGAAGAATGAAAAGTACTTTTTTAATAACAGTACAGCCATTTTGAAAACTTTTAACATTGAAAGAAAACTTTTGTAAATATAAAAAAATTGAGAAGAGGAATGGAAAGATAGTAAACGTGTGAACTGTCCTATAAATAGGTTTGGTTTTGTGAAGATATTATTATTCACGTCCCTAAATTAAATATTCTGTAATAAATGTTGAATGACTGTTTACAATCTAACCCTAAAGATGGTAAATTTTTCCTTTATTTCACTTACCCAATACCGAATAAAAAGTAGGTGGGGCCCAGCTTTTCAATTAAGAAAAGTTGCTTGCAATTATAAGCGATTAATGATGGATGTGGTCTTAAGCATAATTTATTTTCCTGAAGTAAGAAAAAGACGTCGAGTTAGAAACATGATATTAATATTTATTTTTTATACACAAGTATTCAAACTTGAATATTATATTTTAAAAAAATGATCCTAGACTTTTATCACTCAAACAACAGATGTCACATTGAAATATTTGATTGTAATATGAATTTTAAAAATTAGATGTTATCATCAAATCATAATCATGGCCAACTTTTTAAGACAAGTTTATAAACAATTATTCAGCAGTTATCATCAAATCAATAATTTTTAATTTCTGTCAAATTCCAAAAACTAGATTCACTTTATTGGTGTTTTTCTAATTATGAATAAAATGGTAGAAACGAAATTTCATAAAAGATATTTTTTCAATTTAGTATTTAATAAATATATTGGATAAAAACTACCACTAAGCAACCTTCTCGTTTCTAGAACGATATAAAAGGACAGTAAAATAAATTTGTTAAGATTAAAATATGTTTTGGAAATAATAGGGTGTCTGAATCAGCTCACTTGAAATAATTTTATTTTATTTAGTAATCTAAAAATTATTTTACGTGGAAGATATATATGTAGTTTATATATATGAAGAGAATATATCAAATTATATTAGTGTAACTTACCTAATGTATTACACTGATGATAAGCTTTTTAAAAAAATAATCCTATTAATCAAACTAGTTACTTATAATTTTATATTAATTTGATTGTTGATGTCAAATTTTATTAAAAAAGGAACACAAAAGTTATTGTGTTTTAATCTCTAATGTGAAGTCTGTTATTTTGTTTAAACGTAAATTTTATAAACGATTAAAAATTAAAGAAATATTAAAGTAAAAGAATCAATATTTAATGATAAAGTCAATACTCATTGGTCCATTCCTGGCTGCCAATAGACTAGACTAATTCATCGATCAACAAGATATAGTTTAATAAAACCATTTCCATTTTCACTTTAAAAATATAATTAACATAGATCTTACCTTACATAAATTAAATAGAGATTTGTGAGAAAATAGAAAAATATAGAAAGAAGAAGAGAAAAAGGAGACTAGAGTGATAGTAACAGTGTCAGGGAGGGACAATAATGACGACAACAACGATGACAACAATAAAGGAGGGAAAAATAAAGAGGAAGAGAATAAGGAAGATGAGGAGGAAGAACTAAAGGTTGTGGAGATGATAATAGAAACAACTACGATGACAGGGTGGTAGAGGAAGAGGAGGAAAAAGAAGAGAAAGAACAAGAAGAAAAATGAAAAAGAAGTGGGAGGAGGAAGAAAAAGAAAATCAAATATTTAATAATAAGTTTTATTGACAAAAAAAAATATCGTGGTGAAAGTTCCACATTAACTAAAAATAAGATAATTTCATAATATTAAGTGGAGTACAAATCTTACCTTATAAACTGATTTGTAGGATTGAATTAAACTTAGAATTCACTTCTCGGCACATTAACAATAACAATAGATATTTACATAATTAAGGATAAATTTTGATCGTTCGTAATTATTTACAAATTTTCTAATATGTCGATAAAATTTATCAACAAAAATTTTACAATTTTGGTTATTAGTAAGTTGTTGATAATATATTACTAAATTCATTTTTTTATTATCAAAAAAGCACAATTTTTTAATTCAAGTGACATTGTCGCCAATAAAGATTATGTGATGAATTTTTTATTACAATTAGTATTGACACGTAATACTATCATCTTAATCACTTTGTAATGAAAAAAAAAAAGTTTTGTAACAATTTGTTTGACGTAACAATTTGTAATGTAATTATGATTTTTGTTAGAATATTTTTGTGATGCTTCTTTGAGTGACGATATCAATTTTCGTCAAACATTTTGTGCGACGAAATTTTAAATGTTTGGAATCACGTATTTTTGTTGCAAAAGTTTATTTAATTTGTTAGTGGCGTTAACAGCTTTCACATTTTAAATTTTTATTATATAAAAATTGCATTTAAAATAATTATCATAAAAATTCTTTAAAAATATTAATAAATCATAAAAATTCCTACACGGTCCTTCAAAATTTGCAAGACTTTTTTAACATTAAAATATAAATTCAATATTTTAACTAGATTGTCTCTTATAAATTAAGTATGTTAAAAAGCTAATAAAATTTTATAGATTTAGTGTATTTTCAAAGTGAGCAAAAGAGAAGTGTCTTGGTTGTAAGACATATTTTGCGCGTTGTGTTTACTATTCGAAAGAAAGATAATAACACTTACTTTTATGTTGTTAATAACGATCTTTTTAAGCTTGACTTTGCTATTTTGAGGTGCTGCTTCATGATATTTCGAATCTCAACATCAAGTTGTCTCTTTTTAAGAAGAAAAAAAGTTACATGGAAATATTTTTCTTTTACATGCAGTGTTATGATTTGTTTAAATAATTTACAACAATATCGCGATTTGGAATATTTTTTAATTTGAATAAATTTTGGACTTGATAAATACTAATTATGGACATAATTGAATGTTGTGGATAAGAAATACTCAACGTTTTTCTTTCTGGTGTATTAATCCTCGTATTTTTCTATCTCTATGATTTTGTGTTGATAGGTTATTGTTTAAGTTTAAATATGATTTTTAATGGAAGGGTCATATTCAGATCTCATTCTGTGAGTTTTATAGATATCTTAAAAATAATCTCACGTAATATATTATAATTAAAATAAAACGTCATGACCTTTCATCTAAGATTTTGTTATAAAGATAAAATAGATAGATTTCATAACCATTGAAGTCATTGACATTTTCTTCATAGGATAGAATGAAAAGTCAAAGGTCATAATGTAATTAAATTGTATCCAAGAAAAATAGGAATTTCTCAATTATGAATCTATTAGTTCGTATGAGATTATAAGTGACAGCATGCATACGTACTTTACGTGAAGATAACCTTCCAAATTTTCGAGCTTCATTCAAACAAACAAAAAAGAGAGAGGAAGTTTTCTTGCTTAATCTATTATTTCCATTAAATTTAGTTCATATTACCCACGTTCTCATTGACCCTCTATTTTTACCACCTTTATCCGACATATGGGTGATAATTCTTAGTACCACGACCAACCGATTTTTAATATATTACATAAAAAAAAGTGACTAGACCTTGTTTTTCAAAATAATATTTTAAAAAATTAAAATAAATTGACTTTTTCAAATATTAAAATTATTTTCTGTATGTAAGTTAAAACTCAACGTTTAGAAAGATTATATGAGATCATTTCTGCAAATAAATTTATACATTAAAATAATTTTAATTTATGAAAACGTCAATTTTATTTTGCTTTTATAAATTTCTAAAAAAAATTATAATTTTTTTTGTCTAATATCTAGCTAGTGTGAAAATTTTAATTTCTACAACTTATACCTGCGAAAAATAATACTATTAAATTTGGAGAGAGAAGAAGATAATGAAATAAAACAGGTAAACAGCTAACTAAAGCTGACTTCTTTATAAACAGAAATTTAGGCTTATTAAGAAAAATTCAAAAAGTGATTTAAATTTCCTGTGTTCGACCATTGTGCATGGCTTCTAATTGTCGACGCGCTTTGCAGAAACGTAATGAACTTGGTAAACTTAGTAGGATCACTACGTTTAACGTAGTAATGTTATGGTTGATAACAAAGTTGATAAAGAGAGATATACATGGAAAACTTGATAGAGTTCAAGTGTATATTACAAGTTTAACATATATGAGCACAGGATCAATTTTTAAGTTTGTTCTCATCTTTATTTCGTATTATGAATTAGAATTAAAAAAAAAAAAAACCTTTAACTAAGCGTTATCAAACAACACCAATCAACTTATATATGAATTATGACAAAGTAAAGAACCAATAACAATTAAACAAACACAAATGAATTACACTACAAAAGAAATAATTTTTAATTGAGGTTACTTTTGATACTCGCTGTAAAGGTGTTATCCGAGGTTTGCTTTTTCTCGAAAAAAATCAATGTTAATAAAAGATCATGATGCAACAATACTTACCGACAAGTCTAAAACTTCGTTACTTACCGGCGGTTATAAAATTCCTTGTTACTTATCTACAGTTCTAAAACCTTTGTTACTTACAGATAGTTATAGAATCCTTGGTACTTTGTGAAAATTTTTTAAACTTGTACTAGTTTCGAGCAGTTTTAAATTTTTGATGGGGTTTCTTACCCTTATAATGCAATTCCTTATTTATTGATGTTTTTACTTGGTATTTCAAATCTTCTTAATTTTATTTGTTGCACTTTTTAATGCACAATCCTAAAACATATGAAATAAAAAGAAAAAAAATTCTAAAATTTTGATATTTGTTATAACTGGACGATCTAGATTATGCCTTGGTTTTCAAATACTCGAGGCATGAAGATATTATGGCCTCAGTTGAGTGCCACCTGAGGCATATAAGTTAATTAATTTCAACAAACTAAAAACTATTTTAATTAAATTGTAGTACGTATATGCCTTGAGTTGGACCCGAGGCATAATGTGGTATATGCCTCTGTTGCACATTGAACCGAGGGAGAAACATTTATTTAGGGTTCAAATTGGTATATGCCTCGCGTGGGTTCTACATCGAGAGAGAAGCACCCTCCTCCCTCTGAGCGCGTGTTCTGCTACCTCCACGTCCACTCCCGTAGTCGTTCCCGCCATTGCATCAAGCTTCTGCAACTGCAAGATCAAGCGTCCACTACCTCTGCCATCATTGCTACTAAGGGAGGGTGGACTGCATATGAAACCACCTTTAGTTGATGATCTTTTTATTTTTTAATGTATTTTTTGATTTTGGATGAGTTGGTTATGTTCTCTTGTTAGAATTTCACTATGTAAGAATTAATTTATTTTAGTAATTGATTTAAGTCTTTTTGTTGCCATAGATCTTGGTATTCTTGCATTGATATGCAGGTATTGTGGCAATTTTTAACAAGTGTTGAATACTGCATTGTATATCATATTGAGATTGGGCAAAGAGTGAAGAAAACAAAAGGAATGGAATTACTTCCCGCCATTGTATATTCGATCTCGAAGAAACAAGGGTTCAGATCGCTCAAACTCATTAACACCTACATAGAGCAGCTTCTCTATGACAAACTCGTCGGCGTCGACTACAACACCTTCGACATGGGCTGGGTATCCGATAACCTAACCTAACCTAATTCTCCATTTCATTTTCTTTTTTTTCTTAATTTCTGGTGCACATTAAGCCTCATTTGTTGAGGGAACCAAGGTAGTGACCCTCATATATGCCTCGATTCATAACTGAGGCATACAAATTTGTCTTTTTACCTCGCCTTCATATGCCTTGGGTGCGAACCCGTAGCCAAAAGGCCAAAATAATCGCGGCCATTTCCTTTCCCTGCACTGGTGTGGTTCTCTAGCTACTTAGCTACCTATATTTTAGCTACAACGTAATGTCTTTGCTATTTCCTTGTTAATCCCTTGTTGAATCGTTTTGTGAGGGATCATACATAACTTTCTTGTAGTGATCTGAGGCCATTTAATAGTTTACGGCTATTGGGGTGGCAACTTCTTTATAATTCTCCATCTCAAACTTTTTCACCAAGTCAAACCAGTATTTTAACATGCTTAAAAATGCTCACTACTTAAGTTGTTTGACTTGTAGCCCCAAAAAGTAGGTTAGTTCACCAATATGGACATCTCAAATTCATCATGTATAGCTGCAACAAATTCTTCACACAAGGAGTTATTATTCGAACCAAATATTATGTCATCAACATATAGTGAGTAAACCAATATGAAAAATTATCATGATTAAATATTTACTTTGTGAAGTTTAAGTAATTTAAAAATACCATTTATAATTATAGTTATCCCTTTGGGGGAATTTTCATTTTCATGGTGCTGAGAGATACATGGAAGAGCATGGAACAAAAACATTTGAAAGACTCATAACCAAGGTACACATTGTCTAAATTTTTTGGTGACCAATAGTTACAGAAGGTTTCATATGTCAATTATAAGAAGTATCCCTGGTTTAGTGCAATTTAAGCATGAAAATATACGCAACTAGGCCTAATTTTAATCATAAAAAACACTTATGGTTTGAGTGTTGATATATGCAGGCTGGCAGAGAAACTAGAGCACGGAGGAATAAAAGTTATATGATCTTTGATGATGATTAGTGTTGACTACAATTACCACTATGTTACTCAACATGGTCTTCTTGGGGACCTAATTAACCATCCTTCAAAAAAGAAAGTAACATTTTGTTCAAACTTGATTTTGATTATACCTTCTTAGATCAACAATTTGGATTGAGTTGGTGGACCTTGGTTTTAGATATAGGTTCTTAGTTCTTCATTGTGGATTATATGTTGTTATGACTTTGGATATGCTATTAGAACTTTATTAGATTGTTATGTGCACCAATTTGAACTTCATTTGAATTAGTATTGGTAAAAGTTTATTTCATTTTAACTCTACTACAATTAGGTTACAAGAATATAAAAAAAATTCTTATAAACACACGTTACATACGAATCTATCCATGGGAAATGGAACTTATCAGTTAGATATGAATTTATTCGATGGGTAAAATCTACATTTATTACAGATGAATCCATTTCCGTATGTAATCTCATAATCAGTTACATACGAATTTATTTTGTGAATAATGTCCACATGAGTTACATACGGATTTATTTCGTATGTAACATTGCATACGAAATGTTTTCGTATGTACAATTACCTACGACTGTTTTACATATAGATTCTTTTCTATATATAATCTGTCAGAATTATTCAATTACATACAGATTTAGGGCTTTACATACAGATTTTGTTTGTATGAAAATTAGATTTTTTTTTTTGTAGTGAGTATCACATAACTTTCATATTTTCTAATGAAAATTGTTTTATCAACAACACCTCTAGCATACCATTTTGATAATGAAAAGTTGTTTAGCCTTTCATACCATTGACGTTGTGCTTGCTTTAAACCATATAAGGCCTTTTTCAATTTAAAAACATGATCAAGTTAAATATGATCTTCAAAACCAGGTAGTTGTAATACATACACTTCTTCATTCAAGAAACCATTCAAGAATGCACATTTAACATCAATTTAAAACAATTTAAAGTAATACATGTAAGAATATGCTAATAATAATCTCACACCTTCTAACCTACCAACAAGTGAATATGTTTCATCAAAATCAATTCCTTATTCTTGATTATAACATTTAGCTACTAGCATTGATTTTTTCCTAATTGTGTTACCATCTTCATCCATTTTATTTTTAAACACCCATTTTTGTACTAATTATATTCATATCATAACTTCTACGAACTAGAGACCATACATTATTTCTAGTGAATTGATTAAGTTCATCTTGCATGACAATAATCGATTTACTATCATTCAATGCATCACCACTCACATTTTTTTGTTCAACTTATGATACAAATGCAATATGTTCAAAAAAATTATTAAGCTTGTTCTAGTACAGAATCCCTTATCTATATCACGAATGATGTTGTCCTTTGACAGTTCTTTGGGAGTAGTCCAATCCTTAGGTAAGTTGTTGTGAACATAAATTTTAGTTGATTGATTTCCTTTTTCAACTGATTCATTTGTTGTTCTAGCTTGCTTTTCCAGAACTGCATAATCTTCATCTCCATCAATTATCACTTGATCTTGCAACTTTGAGTTAGGTTCATCAAATAAAACATGTAGCATGACTATTTGTAGCATAACAAAGAAAGATTCCTTTATCATCTTTTGCATCAAACTTGCAAAGTTTTTCTTTATCATTGTTTAGAATAAAGCATTTATGGCCAAACACCTTTAGGTGAGTCAAAATAGGCCTTCTACCATTGGAAAGCTCATAAGGGTTTTTCTTTAAAATTAGCGTAATCAACACACGCTTTAAAACATGGCTAGCAGTGTTGACTTAATCAACCCAAAAGTATTTTGGCACCAAGGTTTCAGTCAAAATGATTCTAGCAAATTCTTCAAGTGATATATTCTTCCTCTCAAGTACACCATTTTGTTAAGGAGTTCTAGGAGCAGAAAAATTATGTTTTATACCATGTTTTTCACAAGTTTTCAAACTTATTATTTTGAAACTCTCCTCTATGAACAGTTCAAATAGAAATTGTTTTAGAGCTTTTTTCATTTTTGAGACCTTGGCAAGTCATTTGAAAGTATAAGTATCATTTTTGGATGTTAAAAACAGTGTCCATGTGAACTTAGAGAAATCATCTATTATGACTAATGCATAGAAGTTCCCACCAAGACTCAAAATAACATCTAATTGGTGTCATATTTGAAAAATAACATCTAAGTTGGATTTTAACGACTATCATATTGAACTTGTCCTACCCTTACTTTTAAGTATCCACGACAAGATTAAGTTGTATGAACTTTGTTTCCCCATATATAAAGAACAAGTTATATAAATGGAAAATGCAACTATAAAAAACTAAATGCAAATACAGTTTGCCTACATTACTTATAGAAAATATATTCTCGAAAATTTTGTTACAAATGGTTGTTGGTTCATGCTTTTATTAATGAGGTATAATTTACTTAAAAAATTTACTTAAATTTTTTATGGTGTTGCCTTAATTTTTTTGAATAAACATTGAACTTGTATAACTTTCATTTATTATAAATATATATATA
>Ga0214544_1001012_pt1 | contig 56291 bp, 19 predicted proteins | sample CNSS3metaG_FD_160074 | JGI IMG/M metagenome (GOLD analysis project Ga0214544, IMG submission 160074) | Root nodule microbial communities from cowpea collected in UCLA plant growth center, Los Angeles, California, USA - CNSS3 | ecosystem: Host-associated > Plants > Roots > Nodule | place: USA...
TTGATATATGGAACAATAAAAAAATGGGTATGGGTATGGGTATAAGAAAATACCCGTTACCCGGTGGGGATGGGGATGGGTCAAAAGTTGTATACCCGTTGGGTTTGGGGATGGGGATGGGGATGGGATCATGATACCCGTACCCGCCCCGCCCCGTTGCCATCCCTAGTACACATATACCATTAAAATAAATTTAAATCTCTCAAAAAATATTTATGCACATTTACTCAAATAGTTAATATAATCTATTTTTAATTAAATATAGTTTTCATAAATAAATGAGTCACATGACAACATTATAGATATATCAAGAATAGGATTGGAAACATGAGTGACATAAAATAATTAAAATTATAATATTATATATGAATAAGTTCAGTATGGATAGTTTCAATTTTTAAAGTTAAATGCAAAATCTGATCCTATCTAATATTTTTTTTTATAGACTTTCGGTTTTTTATAGTTTTTTGTTGGATTAGAACAATTGAAAATCTTTACCAAAAATAGTGCACTAAACACAATTAAAATCAGTGTTATTAGAATGGATTGATCATCAACTCAGTCAATATACATATATAAAAACATGTCCACACACTATTATTGTATTGTACTAATCTAATGGCAAATTTATCTTTTGAAATATTTAGTCTTGGTTCAATCAGAATATTAAAAAAAAAAGTTGCAATCATATCAGAATGCACTTACCAAACAAGAAGAATTATACGTTGTATTGAGTACAGAAATAAAGAGAATAAAACTAGGAGGTAGGAAAAGAAAAAAATTAGTTCTGGTGTGTAAAATAAATACACAGGAAAAAAACAGTAAAGATTATTTAGTTTTAAAAAAATTAAAATATTCATAAAATGTTTAATTGAGGGCTATTATTATTTGTTTTCTCTAATTAAAAATTTTCAATTTTTAGCATTTTGATTTTTGTAAAATATTACTTTTAATTTTTAGAGTTAGACAATGTTAGTGACATTGACTATAATACATTGCCTCATGGACTTAATTGTGTGATATTATTTTCTAAAAGTTTATTAAAAATCTAAATATTTGAATCCTTTAAATTGAGGCAATTTTCCCTTTAATTAACATTTGTTATCTTTTAGTCCTAGATTTTGCAAAATGATATTTATAGTCTTCAGTGTCTCACAACACAATTTTGTATTTAGGTTCTTAGATTAACTCTTTTATGCAAGATGACCAAAATATTATATTCTAAATAACTTTTTAGTGAACAAAAAGTGAATAAACTTAAAAAAAAAAGTACCATTCAATTAAATCCATATTAGAAATAATGATAAATAATTATATATGACATCATTAACATTTAATATTGTCTAACTTTGTGAGCTAAAAATAACATTACATAAAATTAAATAACTAAAAAAATAAAATATTTCAACAAAGAGAGTCAAAGTACTATATCCGATTGAAAAGAATAAAAACAAAATTTTAATAAACTTTAAGAAAATCATGTCACATTATTAAATCCACGTAAAAAATGTGAAATAAATATTAGTTTGTTACATGACCAATATCTTTTAATCCCACAGATTAACATTTCACAAGGGTATAAAATAAACTTTTTAATTAAGAACCAAAAGAAAATGTCAAAAAGGCTATATTTTCCGTACACACTTCGTTTTTTCAAATTTTCCTGTATATCATCTTAATCACACTATGCCACTTTCACTCTATCTACATATTATACTAAAATGTTGCATATCCCTATGTCACAAAATGGTGAGATTCACACGAAAGGATCTAAATTTGAATTCAATAACTGATACAGTAATTTATCATAGGGGGCAAAATAACCTCAGTCAAGCAAATGCTTTAATCATAATGACAATATGGGCTCAAAACTCCAAATACAGCTTTCAGTATAAAGACTGTTTTGGTTTCAGTATATGACAAAAAGAATTATCAAGAACAAATGCTTCAATGAAACTTTAGGGTAATTATGACCTCACAAAAAAATCTTTAAAATACCAGCACTCTCAATCTTTCTCTACACCGACAAAAAAAGACAATTGGGCAACATTAACTAATCAAGCTATAGGCTAAATTGGAAATTGCTGAAAGGAAGCTTATTGTTCACCAAATTACAAGGTACTCAAACCTCAATTACCATATGTGAAGATAGGGACTGGATTCCACAACAGCCACCTTATTCTTCTCACTTTATCATTTTAGAAAATTGGAAACCTTTATTACTTGTTGCGAACAGATTGTATTCCTCCATGGCAGGAGTCTCTTTTTTATTGCAACTATGGACATTTTCAACTTGATCTGCTGAACCTTTTGACCCAAAATCGCCAACAGTGTCTCCATTCAAAGATGTGTGCGCCGATTTACATCCTTTTGACAGGGCTACGGGTCCACCAAAATGAAACAAGGAAAAATCATTGTTATCGTCAAGTGACTTCGCAGAATTATCATGTATAACTTCTCCATATAATGCTGGTTTCTTGGAAATAGTTCCAGCTGGAACGACCCTTTCTGCAAAAGATCCATTAAGATGCTGTAGCAAAGAAGCTGGCTTGGAAACCCGAGTCCGTACCTCTGCATTCAAGACATTAGCTCTGGCAACTGGCTGATGAACAGGAACGGCAGGGTTGAAAATGGGAGTTGGTTGCTGCAAGGCTCCATACTGCAAGCAGAAGCGTGGGTCCTCATTCAAGCCATATCCAAGAGGGCTGGCATATAAATAGGGATTTGTGTGTGGGAAGGGTATCAACCCATTTGTAGGAGCTCCTGGCCATGAAACCGGATTTTGATGGAAATAACCCATTGTTGAAGGAGCTTGAAATACTGGAAAATGAATATTTTGGTTTGACAACGGTGGAAGCATACTTTGAGGTTGAGAACACACATTAGTGGTGGGAAAACAAGCATCAAAATTTTGGGCAGTTTCCACATGATTCCCAAATGCATAATTTCTTGTGCCATCAAAGGACGGACCAATCAGTGAACTTGAGCTTCTTACCAAACCCTCCTCGTTTGCATTCTCGTTATTCTCTGTGGCAACTTCATGACAATCGGACAATATATTTTCCATGTAATCCAAATTATTTCTTACTTCAGATTGCCGGCCAACATCTTCTGAATCTGATGTGATTGAGGATTCCGTATTTTCATGGTTTGACGAGGTGGTATTGTTATCACCCTCACTTAAACATAATGAACAGTTATCAGAGCTAAAAGTGCTACTTTGAGTGGGATCAGCAGAACTGTTTAAGGCAAAGCCTCCAGTTGAACATATTCCAGGTTCCTCTGAAGCAATTTCCATAGAGCTACAGGAACCTTCAGCTTCTACGTGAAAATTATTTTGACACCTTTCATCCACTCCACCAAATCTCTTTGAACTACATTCCTCAATATCATTTTCACTTGACTCAGCAGCTTCTCCAATAGATGACTTGATCAGATCAGACTGAGTTCCTTGAACTTTAGTGGACCTCAAAATAACATCAGACTCAAAATTACTGCTGTGATATTTCTTCTGAGATTCAGTAGGCTCCCAAACTCTCTTTGATTGAAACAAATCCCGGCCAGGATAGTTCCCCAGAATGATTTTGTTTTTGGATCTTCCATTACTCTCGTGCATATAGTCTACTTGATTATTCTTGGTACCTCGATAAAATTGCTTGGATGTATCCCCTGCAGATTCAGACTGACAAGTAGGCTTTGTCTCCCGACTAACTCTACTCACTGGAGAATGTTGCTCAACCCTTGTCTTATATTCATTATTCAAGCTACAGCTGCAAGAATGAATATCACATCTCTCATTTGTCCGATTCTTGGAACTATAAAACTTCTCATTAAACTTGGGAGGACCACCATTTCGACCATTTGATTTTGTTGGAACATTAATCCTTGATAGCCTATTCAACCCATTCATTGTCCTCGATGATGTCATAAAACTCTCTCCATAATGTCTTGGTTCAGATCTGCCAACCATCACAGTATTTTCTGAAACAACTGTGTATCGCCGTCTGTCAGACCACTTCATAGACATATCCTGTTGAAATTCTTTCCTACATCTTAATCTTCTATGAGAAAGCATTGATTGTTCAACTGTAGACTGATCCATCTCCTCTTTTGCATCTGAAATTTCTCCCTCACAATCATCGAGAGAGAGGTCTTGTGGTTTCAAAGTTTTATCCTCATCGCACAATTCTTCACCTTCGATTTTAGGTGAATCATCCCTCAATAGATTAGCCTCTTCTGTTTCAATAACTAAATTCCTGCAGTCATTAGGACAATTTTGCTCCACATCAGCAACTGCAGACAATTCTTCCTTTGTGATTTCAGGAGAACCAGGAGCATCATTTGACTCAGAACACCTTTTTTCTTTTTCTTTTCCTTTTAGTCTTTCCTTCCTCCTAAGCTTTTTCTCCCTTTCCTTTGTCCTTCTCCTCTCTTTGCGTTCTTCTTCTTCTCGTTTTTCCTTTTCTTCTTCTTCAAGAAGCTTCATCTATAGACAAATAAACAAATTCATACAATTGGGCTTTATGAAGTGTAATTCAAAAAAAGAAAACAAGAGTTTTTTTTCCTGTCCCCAACAGCCTTTTCCCTAAAAGCATAATAACAAAGACCTGTTTTTCCAAAGTAATGATTTCTCTGCAAGCTACATGCACTCGATCCTCCAGCAGTTTTAGTGCAAGACAGACGAATATGCTGTGTGCATTTTGGCGTGCTGTTCCTTCTCTGAAAGCCTTTTCAACCTGAAGGATAAGACACGGTCAGTGACTGATAAAGAAGGGCACGCACAGAAAATAATATTTGAATCTAAACATGCCTGCTCTTTGAAAATAACAGTGGCAGCATCTAGCAGAAATTCTCGAGCAAGTTCAGGGCTTTTTGCATGCTTTTGGGGACGGGCACATTCTCCATCAAGCTCATTCCCATCCTTGTCAATTGAATCATCATCCTGAGAATACATAATATAACATGAAAACTTATCTGACAAATTCCTTATGAGTAATTATCAAAATCAAAAGAATGATGGATAATTAACAAGGTTTATTTTCCTTGAGAAGCTTGAATTACCTCTTCTTCCTCAGCCTCTTCAGCATGCTCAAAGAATCTTCTGATACTTTCCCCTTTTGTGATTGTAACATAACCATCTCCTACAGTTAACCTGCAATGTACACACTGTTGACCCTTCAATGAATGAGCTTTAACAGAAAATTCAGTACATCGTCCATCTAATCTCCAAGCTCTGAGGGTGACAAAACATGCACTCAAACCACCAAGATCCAGGCCACTGGCTCGAACACATCCATTCAATCCCACATTCTCAAATTCCAAAATGTCAGATTTTCCTTCGGTTGTCCCCACAGCCCACTCAAAGTGATGATATGTTCCTGATGCATCAGCAAATGTCTGACGCCAATCAGCTTGAACTGAGTCATCAGATACCTAATAAAAGTGAATGGCAGATGTCATTTTAGGTAGAAGTTCTAATATAGTTGCCAATAGCTTTGATGAAACAATCTGTCATAGATACTCCGTAGATAATTCCACTAAAACCTCAACCACTGTAGATTTTACAGGATAGAAATGTGCAAGTCACACCTCATATTGAAAGGCGGAGTCAGCAACACAAAACCAGCTCGTGCAACGAGGTTCTCTGCGCATGCGCTTCAATTCTTTTAGTTCCTTGAATTCTCGAATAACATTTCTTCTACAGTCTCTGCAGAATCTCTTGCTATCAAACCTGATATAGATATGGTAACACATCAGTAAAAAATAAAAGCATAGAGCATCCTTTGAAACATACAATTGTGTACATGTACATAGGGAAAAAGTGATCTCACCAAATACTATACAACTTTGATGCAAAGTTTCATATATATTTTCTGATGGTGACAAAATAGATTAAATTGTGCTAGTAATGAAATAGTAGGCATTGCTTTTATGTATTCAAATGAACATTAGAAATATGTTCAAAAGAGAGACAAAAAAAATGTATTTCTATAATCTAACTGCAATAGAACAAAGAGCCATTTGATGATAGAAAGCAGCAAGTTCTCTGACCCAGTAGAACAAGACAGTAACAGACACAACGTAAGAAAATTTAAATAAACAGTATGGAACATAAGGTTATACTTAATATTTCATGCTGACAGAAAATGTAACTCCAGAAAATACACTTAAATGCTATTTAAACCAGCATTAATCTAAAAAACAGTGAAGTGAATCTATAATAGATTAAGTTTTTCTTATTTATATAAAAAATATATAGTTAACATTCTAACCCACCACAGTGCCTTTGTCAAAATCCCTCTGAAGGTCCCAAAGCCTCCTTGTCCATTATTTATATCCAATACACTCTTCTTCAAATTCTTTTCTTGTTTCTTGGTCGTTCTTAGCTCAGGTTCCATTAATTACGGATCTCATTATACTCCCTCCACTTGTGTTTTTTTAACAAATCCCGTAACAAACAAACAACATCACAATCAGAAAAAGGACAGTAACGTGTTGGCTAAATTATCGCCCTAAAACTTAATGAAAAATATTAATCACCACATCATTTGAGTAGAGAATAATGTCAAGTTTAAATCCTAACAACAGCTCACCTGTTAATTTATCTTCTCGTAATTGGATGAAAAAAAACTCTCACATAACATAACCAGTTTTTATCTAGATGTCCATATCTGCACTCCACAAAGTCCCAAAATATCTAATTGCCTACAACAAAATCATCCTTTCTCGTCCAAACTACTTGTGTTTACAATCCACAAGTACCAAGTATCCAATTCCTAAACTTCGCAATTGCATAAATAATGGAGTCTAATAACAAACTGAATCATTCCAATTCTCCAGGATTTTACATTACAATAGTTCTAGCAAGAACAACAACTGTTTCTGGACAACTTTTAATCATACAATTTCTAATCTAAACTATCACAAACAAGAATCAGGTCAAAACCTTCAATATCAGATGGGCTTTGCCAGGAAATACAATTAATAGATTCATCCTTTGGTTGACCATGGGTAAATAACTCTGGGGCAATATAAAAGCAGACAGTTAACACACATTCAACAAAGAATGAAAGACATCACATTACTAACTGAGATAGAACACGCAGCTCTCCCCTCAAGCAGCCTATCCATGATATTTCTTTTTTTCAACCAATAAATCCATGAATCGCTACAACATTTCTCATAACATTTCCCATTATACGACATAGTCATGTAAAAAACTTTTTCCATTAGTACAGCACTATATTTACTCATATTTACTGCATTTGGAGTATTCTGCTGGACAATTTCTTTAGCTTCATGCCTATATGATAGATTCCCCGTTCAACTTTTCAAGCACCAAAGGCAGCTCAATTGTTCTAAAAACCAACATATAGCTAGTTGAGTTCAAATCACTTGTACAGAATGGGTAAAAAATCAAACCCCCAAAATCTTTATTTTCTTATTATTTCACTGACTCTTTTGACAGTGATCTTATCACAGACAGACACACTCCAGAAATTTATTGTAAACCTTTCAAAGGAACTTTGCATGTCAATTTCAACTGTATGACCAGATTGTAATAATAAAATTTATATTATTAGTAACAATCCTCACTCAACTAACTGTGAGGAATGGGCAAATGGATAGATACCTGTACATAAGTCTCTCAATAAAATCCTCTTCTTTCATTCTTAGAAGGGAAAGTCGTGTTTCCTCTCCCAGTGCTGACCAAAAATCTAGTAGTGTGTCACATGAAAGTCTGGCAGTATGCAAGGCACATGTTTCTCTTGTACCATGTCCTCTACCGTAACTGGCTATTCCTTGGCTTATCCAACCACGGCCTCCCCCACCACAGGCATCAGGATAAAGAAGTTCCCTTTCCCGCTCCCTGGAACGTGCCCCATCGAATACCTAACACATGTGAAAAAGTTTAGCTACCAACAGGGAAAAGAATGGCATAAGGATCCAATATAAATGAGCCACACTTACAATTTGCAGTCCTTTCAAAGACTTTGAATACAAGTAGCAGCTCATTAGCGTTAAAGAGCCATCACGTGCTGTAGTCAAACCTCCCCAAGGATGGATTGATGGATCTTGGATTTCATCTTGACATCCATTGATAATGCTTAATCCTTCATTGTTTAGCTTTCGCAAACCTCCGGATCTGTTGCAAGGAAAGTGGCCATCCACCCCTTCTTGTTGCAAAGATTTCCCATGAGTAGCAATCTGCAGAAAACCTTCAAGAAGTAATCCATTACACCTGGAGCAGTACATATTTTTACGAGCTTGCTCAAAAAGGGATTGCTTGTCTATCCTCAACAATTTTTGCCGAGCTTGCAGTGACAGCTCACTCCAAAACTGTATCACAAAAACGTAATAAACCAATAAGAGACGATGTAAGCATGTCAAAGTTGAATTTTTATCAAGAGAACAAGGTCAACGTCAACTATGTTCACTATCATTGATTTGCTTGGAAGGTTGGATATGACAGAGACATAAATACAACACAAAATAGAACAAGATTTAAATGGCCTCCACGACTATGTTTCATTACAATCCTTGATATTGTGAAATATTGTTTATAAATATGGTTAATGCAGCCACAATTGTGGCCATGAAGCAATTTTCAAAATCCAAAAACAATGCGTAGCAAGAGTATACATGCAAGAACAATAAGATAGTAAGAAAAAAATTAAATCTACAGTGAGAGAGAGAGAGACATTATTGTTTCAACATTTTAATTGTTATGAAGACATAAAATAATATGTCTCATTATTGCAGTAGTGTACCATCCCTATTAGTGTAAAGTTTAAAAAATAAATAAAAGTTAAAAACCGGGAGGACATGGGTAGAAGTATCTGTAATTGTCCCAATATCCTGTACTTTGAAAACCATTTTGAAGTTCGTCTGATTCATTGTTGACAATTCATTGCCCAGCTAGGAAAATATATTCCAGGAAAGGAGTATGAAAACTTTGCAGATATCATTCAATGGGCAACACAACAAAAGGAACAAGTAACAAAAAAAATTGTGTTAAGAGTCACTGAAATGACATTTATCAATCAGAAAAAATACTGAAAGTAATCAAACTAGTGTTCCAACAGAAAGATCCAATATAAACCCAACCAAACCACCACTATTAACACAATAACCAATCTAAAACAGTGATTCCACCACAATCCAAAATCCAATAAGAAATAAAAAATAAAAACTATAAAATGTCAGTACCTTTTGGAGTTGATTGTAGCAAACATCGGTGGAATTCTTCGACCAGAATCCATTTGAAGAAACTGTACACTGCGTCCTCGACGAGTCATTAGTGAGTTGTTCATTCCTTTGTGCTAATCCCGGCATTTTCAAAACTCCTCGATATTCATTCACAACTCATGACAAATTAATCTATTGTGAAATTCACATAAATCAGATACGAAAATAAAACAAGCTGAGAATTAATAAAACGCAACCAGAACTAAACAGATAGATCGAAATGAATATTTTTATAAATTAAAATCGAACCGGAGAGATTATTGTTTGAAGGAACACCCAACCACGATCGAAGATTCTGGAGAATTGGGTGTGAGAGAGAGATAAAGGCGCAAGGGTTTTTGATCGATGGGGATTGAGACGAAGAAGATGAGATTTGGGGTGTGAGCGACTGCCTGTGTGAATGAATATAATTTTGTGGAGAAAAATAAAATGAAAATTTGGCTTTTTGGTGCATTGGTAATTAGAAATGCTGCTACTCTCTTTATAGGCGCGGTTAAAAACTCAAAAGCAACAACAAAGCCCATTCTTTGTTACTTATCACCTGGTATTGTATAAATTAGGTAGTACCATCATATTAAAATAATTAATTAGGGATTATAAATCATAATTCACAATTTCTATGAAAAAAAAGAAAGTCATCAAGTTGTGGATAGTGAAAACATAATTCATTGTTTAACAGAAGAGGATTTTTTTTTATTTTTTTTTTTTTATATATATATATATATATATATATATATATATATATATATATATATATTAAAATGAAATATAAATATTAATATATTTTAAGATTGTTATAACAAGAAACATACCATGTCATCATTTAATATGTATATTATTAACTTTTTATTATTTTTAGTTTAACAATTAATTTTGAATTTTAATTCATACATATATAATTTAATTGTGTTAGTCACATAAATAAAGTGAAAGGACAAAAATAAATAAAAAATAGCAATTAAAAATCTACTAAGGAAAAAAATATTAAAAAATATATAAATTAATTTTTTTTTTGCACAAATATGAATTATTTATACATAAAATTATATCATCAATTATGTTATAATTTTTTTACGGGTGAATTGGACTTTCTTTTTTTTAAGATTTATAAAAACTTTCAAATCAAAATCTTGATTGAATCATCTATGAGTGAAAAGGTAAAGAAAACATAAAGGAGTACATTATGAAAATGTCTAATCTCAGGTCAAAACTAAAAAAGCATTATAGTTAGAGCTATATAATGACTTGCTTGTGCACCTAGTTTTAGTTCGATTCTTGAAACTATAAAACTTCTCATTAAACTTGGGAGGAGTTCAAGGTGAGTTATAATACTTAGAAAGATAAATGGACCTTGAATTAATTGATTTCTCACTGTGTGCAAGAGGAGGAAAGGCAGCAAAGAGAGAAGATTGAAAGTGCTCATAGAGCGTCAAACTTTCAGAATAGGAAGAGAAAGAATAATAAGGATGCTGCATAAAGGACTTCTCAGCAAAAGAAAGTAAAAAAGGATAAGAACACACCTACTTGCTTCTTTTGCAAGAAGTCTAGACACATGAAGAAAGAGTGTCCCAATTACGCCTCATGACGTATAAATAAAGGTAATTTTCTCCTTTTGTTTGTTCTAAAGTTAATTTAGCTTTTGTATCACATGATACTCGGTGGGTAGATTTTGGAGCTACTACGCACATAAGTGTATCCATGTTGGGTTGCTTTTGAAGTCGACCGCCAAGTGATAATTGAAGATTTATATATGTGCGATGGCAACAAGGTTCACAATAGAGGATATTGGAACATTTAGATTACAGTTGAAAATTGGATTTTGTTTAAATTTATTTTAGACTTTTGTTATATTGTCTTTTAGGCAAAGTTTAATTTATATCTTTAGTTTGGAAAATTTTGGTTTTTCTTATTCATTTGAAAATAATAAATTAATTCTCTATCAAAATTGAGATGTTATTGGTTCTGGTTCTTTAATTGATAATCCAGACTTACTAGATGTAGTAGGTTCAAATAAAGAAATTTTTTATATTAATTCTCATGGTACGAAGCATAAAATAAATGAGAACTCAGTCACCTTATGGCTTATGGCATAAACATTTAGGCCATATCTTTACACAGAGAATTCAAATACTTATGTCAAACTTTGAGGTTTGCATTGAATGTACTAAGAGTAAATAAACAAAATTTAGAAAATTAGAAGCCCTTTACTTTGAGGTTTGCATTGAATGTATTAAGAGTAAACAAACAAATTATAAAATTTAGGAGTTGAAAGGACTAAGGGTGTTTGGAATTAATTCACACATATATTGTGGACCATTCCCTACAACATCATGGAATGGGAAGCAATATTTGATTACTATCATAGATTATTATTTAAGGTATGACTACCTATTTTTAATTCATGAGAAGTCTAGATCCCTAGACGTTTTTAGATCTTTTGAAGCTGAAGTTAAGCTTTAACATGAAAAAAAAATTAAGGCTATCAAATATGATTCTAGGGTATTGTTAGAAATTTTATTTTTAATAATTAATCTGTGTTATACATATTATTTATAATATTTATATTAGTTATTTATGTTTAATTTGACTCATAAAAATTAATTTCATTTTAATGGGTCTTTAGACTAGTAATGGTAAAAACTTATATGGACTTAAATAGGTGAAAATCAAATTTTGCTGGTAAGGAGTTAATGGGAGCCCTATAGGCTTACAATCAGAAGGATGGTCAAGGTCATTGGCGGACCTTAAGAGGAACTAACGGGGGCATGAGCCCCCATTTTTTTTTTTTACATTTATATATTTAATATATTTTTTTAAAAAAATTAATATATATATATATATATATGTAAGAAAAAATATTTTCCTTTTGTTGTCCATATTTATTTTTAAATTTTTTTAATTTTACCTTTTAAATATTTTTTAAATAAAAATAGTTATTTTATTAGTATTATATTTTAAATGATTATTTGTTTAATTTTACAATTTTTTATTTGATTACTATTTTAAATTTAATCATTATAAAAAAAATAATTATAGTAAAATTACAAAAATTATTTATATTTTATTTTATAATTATAATAATAACATAATTATAATTTTATTAGTATAAAATAAGTAAATACAATGTTTTTAGTTTATATAAATATTTTGAAATTACTCTTTGGATTCTTGTTTTTGTTCAAAAACAATAAGTTGGTCTTCCAGTTTTTCTAGTCTAAGTTTGGTCATCATTTTTTTTAAAATGATGCATTTTGTCATTTTTTTCGTTAATTTCTTGAATTGGATGAATGTTTTTTCATCAAAAATGAAGTTGTGAATAAAGATGGTTTGTTTTGTTGGTGTAATCTACATAATCCTCGTGTCAATTTTGATGAAAATTTTTTGCTCTGCTTAAAAAATTTTAACGAAAAAGATCAAATTGCATCAATTTTTAAAAAATTCAGACCAAATTTAGACTAAAAAACTCTAGATGACCAACTAGACATTTTTTAAAGAAAAAATGAATAAAAAAAGTAATTCAACCAAAATTTTGGCACCCCCAAAATATTGGTCGAAGATATGCCACTGGCTATGGTCCACTAGATGCCAAATTAGGAGCACACGTCGTCACTTTGTCTCTTTACCAATAGAGGAATATCAAGTCCTATTAAGGAATTTGGGGATTTGACTGAGGAAGATCATTGCATCAAAAGACTATTCCACTACAACCTTCGGTCAATACCAAGATGGAAACATGTTTGTTTTAGAATACAAAGATATTGATAATCTGATGCAATGCTTGTTTGTCTTGTATTGATAATAAAGAAATATTATTAAGATTAATTGCAACAATTACGCGTTATAAGATTTCATTGACTTCCTCCTTCAAGACCACACAAATACTAGGTGTATCTCTTCGTGCAATTCTCTTGGTACTTTCAATTCCTCTAACCAAATGATCATTGGGAGAAATATAATAGGTTAAACCATATGTTAAACCTCTCCCAGAAGAATGCCTCTGCGGAAACATGTTGCATTGCTCAAAATTGCTAGATCCTGCAAGAAATATTAATAAAACAAAACAATAAAATATACTGAGGACCTCACCACTCTTCTAAGTGTTTCACACAAATTTCACTCGTGTATCACACTTATAGGCTTTCTACCAAAAGTACTCTTTTGTCTTTTTTAATTCAAATTCCCTTTAGCGCTTGGTAAAGAACTTTAGTAGCTTAAAAAATAGTGAACAAACAATGTGAAAAACATTGAGATTTAAATCTTCACTCAAGAGGTCAAACAAAATACAAAATTTTAGACAAAACTTAAAATCTTAAAAAGACACAATAAAAAAATTAGAAAATAATAGCACTATCAAAAGGAATTAAATGAGACAACGTGAAAACTCTAAAAAGAGGACTGAAAGCAAATCAACAAATGAAACAAACCATAAGCAAAAATAGTGCAACAAAAACACTACATGCACTCTTCAATTTTACTTTTATTTTTTTGCTATTGGATCCTTACGTTTTCTTTTACTTTTCTTTCAATAATATTTGTTTCCTTTTGACTTGGATTCACTATTCTTTCTTTTCTTTTTAACTTTGCAGTTCAAGACAAATAAAGAAAACCAAACAGAATGCCCTTAAAACACCAAAATTTATGCAAAATCAAAGTAAACAACTAATTGTAACTATAATTAAAAGAAAAACACAAAAATAGATAATTCTCATGAATCAAATGTACAAATACACAATTTAAACAAACAGCATGAAGAACACGAAAAAATTAAAAACTCAACGAAATTAGATAAAACCGTAAGCGTTTCGCTCCTTACAAAATTCTAAGAACAATAAACCGAACATAATTTCAAAACAAGCACATATGACAAAAAAATAAGATAAAAGAGGATATTCAAACAAAAACAAAACCTTGTTCTAGATACCAAATGATATTATCCTTTGAAGAAAGAGTACGATCGTTACTAAACTTTAATTCCCTTTGTAAAATGATTAAATGAATAAGATAATATCAAAAGATATATAAGAAGAACATATAATAAGACAGGGATGAGAGAGCCACAATCTAACAGATTGATAAGTAAAGTGAAGATTCACCACAAATAGGTCACTCTTTGATAACGCCACAATTAATAAGATTAATAAGTCAATGAAGATTAGCCACAAAGATATCAATCTTTAATAAGAACCTAAGGCTAAAGCCAAGAGCTAAAAGAATCCTTTATTTAATAAACTCAAATTCAGTATATTACTAAAAGTGTTTACATCAACTCTTGGTACCTTTATATATAGGTATATGAGTTTAAAAAAACTTAGAAATCCTATAAGAAAGACCAAGTCCAAAAACATAAAAACATAAACTAATTTGTAAAAGAAAATCCAATGCCAATGATTTCTCGACAACGGTGGTGACTAAGTTGGAGGAGGAGAAGGATAAAGATAAAGAGGAAGAAGAAGAAAAGGAGGAAGGGAAACATGAGGAGGAAGAGGAAATGAAGAGGAGAAAGAGGAGGAAATGAGTTGAAAGTGGTAGCAACATTGGACATGCAACCAGGAGGAGAGGAGGAAGAAGATTCAATTAAAACATTTATCAAAGATTTTTTCAATTATCAAAATTCATAGGTAATTTTTAACTTATATTTATTAACAAATTTACCGTCATCTGTAATTATCGACAAATTTCATAATTCATCTATAAAATTTTGTGTTATATATAATATGTTGAAAAACTCGATTTACCCATAAAATTTAACTATTATTGACCGATTATGTTTTTCGGTAATAAACAATTTATAATATTAATGTACAGATTTTCTTATAATGTTTTTCGATAGTACATTATTATATTTACTATTTTAATTGAATATTAAAAGATATTTATTACGAGTAGGTTAAGTTGATTTCAATTATGTTGAAAACATATATGACATAATCATTTTTCTTAAAAGTAGCATATTACATCATAAAACTTGAATCAACTTAATCCATACAATTAATATTATTTGTAGATTTTTACATCGGTTCAAGTTTTAATTAAGATAAAAAGTCTCTTAATATAATATTGAGTTAATTTTAATACAATTGAGTTGTTTTAAAGAGTATATAACATTAATTGTGATATTAACTCATGTTGCATGTCTCACTTTCTATATCAATTAAAGTTTGATATAGAATTTTTTTTATTATATATATTGGTGTAATTTATATCGAATTTTTAACAAATATAAAACATCCTTGTAATAAACATCTAACTAATTTGCTGACTATCACTAAGATAATAAATAATTATTATTTGCAAGTACATAGTAAATCATGAACTTTTGAAAGTCAAAATTTATTGACATAATTAAATGTTGTGAAGTGAAAAAGGTCAAATAAATGTTTTTTTATTAAGAAAACACATATAAATACAATTACTATTTTTAATATTATGTATCACCCGAAAATCTGTTATAAAACATTTTTAATTATAGTATGAACATTCTTTTTAAATAATTAGTCTTCCTTTCTCATCTTATTTACGAATTATTTTATATACAAAAATTATAAAAATTATCTAGCTCATTCTTCACATAAATTAATCAAAATATATTATAAATATATATATTTATATATTATATAAAAAAAAAATATATATATATATATATATATATATATATATATATATATATATATATATATATAACTCATTAAAGTTGTTTCTTCCCTGGTAAAAAGTTCACAACAAACTGTTTGTCAACTAATTAAACATATTCCACATTTACATTTTATATTACAAATTTTAATCATTATTTTCACATTATAACCATTTGTCTATTTATTTATTATATATTTATTATTTATTTATTGATTTTGACACGCGTTACCACTATATTTTTCAATTAAAGTTCATCTATTCTTTTAGTTAATAAAATATATTTTGATGAAACTAAATTAATTATTAAATAATCAAGTTCTATATAAATATTTATTTTATTAAATATTAAATAACGGTATCATTATTTATATATAGTAATGTGTGTTATAAATTAAATTTGATAATATTGAATGAAACATTCTATTATCCTCTATTATACAATATATTATAAAAAAAAAATCACAAATAAATGTGACATGTTGACATCTAGTATTTATAATTTGGTTGGTTTTAATTTTTATCGAAACTTATTCATATTAAATAAAAAAATTAAATGAGGTTTACTTTGGTTTTAATTTAATATAGAATTTGAAATAAAATAAGTCAATGTTCTTTTTGTTTGGTTTGGATAACTTTTGCTGTTATCATAAAATTTCTCACATTTTTTACGAAAAGAAAGTGCTTCACAATTTATAATGCAAAATTTTCAAATGAAAATATATGTTGTATATTTTTTTAAACAATTATTTACATATTTAAAATTTTAATTTTCTAAATTAATTACATATTTTAGCATTTAAAATCTATTATATAAATTGTATTATCATGTTTTGAAAATATATTATAAATGCAATATAATTAAATTTAATGTAATCTTAAAATATATATAATCCCAATTTGAGTACAAATGTCTTATTTTATAATTAGCTTGTCTTGAGTGTTAGTATGAATGTCGAAATTAGTTGGTCTAGGTCAAAGAATTGAGACAAATTGACTCATGTCTAAGAATCAAGTCGACACTATAAGAAAAGTTTTAAATAATGATCAATTTTAGTACAAAAAATAATTAGTCACTATACTGACCAATTTAAATATTAATTTATAAATTAAAATTTATTGGTAACTAAAACAGTGATATTATTGGTAACTAGTGGTAATACCAATTTAGATACCCAAGTCGAACCAAGTCGACCTAGGCCTACATGGTGTTGAGTCTGCAGGGTCTAGTCAAGTGAAGTCGATCTGAGTCTAAATTGACTAAAGTTAGCTCTGGTCCATGTTGATGTGAGGCAACCCAAATTCAAGTTGAGCGAGTGAATGAAACTCATATCGAACATGAGTCAGCTTGGATCTAAGTCAAGTAGAGTCAATCTGAGTCATGTCTAACAAACTCAACAATCAAATATATTTAGATTGATCTATTGGATCTAATTTAATTTATAATCTAGATTTAATTCGTTTTTCAATCATACAAATGATTAATATTATTCATGAGATACATTGAAAGTGCTTCTATATCAAGTGGTTATATATTATTAAATTGTGGTTTGTCCTAATTTTAGGGGTCTTTGTAAATGATTTTTTTTTCTTCCTTCTAGTACCTCAAGTTTGATGTATAAAGGTGATTTTAGCAAAGTTTAAATCTTAGACTAGCTGGACTACAAGATGTAGTTTATGCGTGAGTTATGTTTTAAGGGTGTGGGTCATTATGTTTGATCTGTCAACTTTATGTGGTTTAAATGTTAATGAAGACCCTCAAACATTTAAACATTTATAAGTAGGTGTGTTAAGAATCCAAGTGTGAGTTTATTCCCACATTGATTAAAAATGAAAAAGTAGAGTGCTATATAAGGATAAATATTCATAAACTCATTACCTAAAGTCTTGGGTTGAGAATGATGTCCATATCTTGTATGATTGGACTTAGGTCTCATTGATGTTGTATCTCTCGTAAGGAGTAAACCTGTTTCTCTTTAGACCTAACAAGGTGCACTGAGAGATAGAAATGGACATAGTAGTATGATATGAGCTTAACTATTTTATTTCTTTCTTCAAGTAAACATTTATACATGTTTTTTATATTTAGTGTGTTGGATTATAGCACGTTCTTAATTATAGTCTCATCATCCTTAATTATTTTTCTTTATCTCCAATGTCGAAAGTTCGTCACGTTTCTAAATTCTTGTGGTTCTATAATCTTGTGGACAACGATTTGAGTCAGAGAAAACAAATGAAATCTCTCTTTTGAAGGGTTCTAACTCTTTGAGGTAAAATTTTGAGATAGATAAATAGTTTTGCATCATATATTAATTGTGGATTGTGTTAGTTGTTTAACTAATAAAACTATGGTACTTTTCTAAAATGATCCCAAACATTTCGAATTTAGGATTTTTATCTAACACAACAATTTTGCTTGAAATGTGACGCAATTAATCCTATTGACGACGTAATTAAGAAGGAATTGATTGAATTCGCTTTTTCTTAGTGAGTAGTAAGTTTACCTACTCATGATTTTGAAGTGTTTTCAGAAAAACAAATAATTAGTAAACAAGTTATTTGGCGATTTTAGTTTCTACTAATAGTTATGAAGGAAGAATAATATTTATAAAGACTCCAATTGAGTTGCTTATTTTTTATCCTTGGTTATTAATGAATGTTTTAAATAATTTTGATATTGATGTACACTTTTTCACTAGCTATATCAATAAGATAATATTATATAATTTTGTGGATATTAAGTAAATCATTATTTTCTTCCTTGTAATATTTCAATTTTGATCTCTAATGATGTTTTTAATAGATACATCTTAGACCAGCTAAACTATAAAGATATGGTCTTTGGTTTTGAAGCTTTTCATCTTCTTGGATGATTTCCTCGTTCATTAGAGATGACAAAGATGTTTTTAGATTTGTAATGATATTGAATTTAAAGTGTTTTATATTTTCATAATTATTGTACGTTGACTAATTTAAGATTGAAAAATAGATAATGATATTATATTATGTATTTGATTATTAGTTTGAATTTTCCTTTTTTATAATAAGCATCAACTACCCATGTTTCGAGTTGTTTAAATTATTTGGAAGTTGACTTTATTTTTATTTATTTTTTCATGAGTTTGGTTTGATCTTTCAAGTCTTTGTATTTTTAATAAAAAAAATTTATGTGATAACAAATAATAATTATTCTTTGGAGTGTAAATAGTTGAGAAGTACATAATCATGCATGATTTTATTTTTAAAAAATTATAAAGATATATATGTGTGTTAATTTTAATTTAAGAATTAATGCATTGTGACAATTTCATAATAAGTAATTTAATTATTCATTAAACACAATTTAAATAATTTCATTCAATTTTACTATTATAATGTTGAAATTTCCATACACTACTATAAGATTTTGAAGTATCCTTATTTATTTATATATAAACTACTAGAAATTCTCATATTACATGATATTTTTTTTTGTAAATTTGTTAAAAATATTTGCAATAAAATACTTTTTTCTACCTCTTTTTTAAGAATCTTAATTGACAGATAATTCTTTCGTGGGTAATTATTTCTTACAAAATTATAAAATTTACAAATATTTTCTACCAACGTCGAAAAGTGTTTTATAAAAATTATTTTACAAAATAATTGGTAGCAATTTCTTGCAATTTTTTTTTTCTCAACCAAATTTATAAGTATTTTCCACGAAAAAAAAATTTAAAAGAAAATTAGCAAGAAATATGAGTTTTTAAGTAAGGAAAAAGTTATTTTGACACCATCATTTTTAAATAACTACCATTTGACACCAACTTTTCTAAATAAAATATTATTATTTAAATAAAATATTAATTTATATGAGTGTCAAATGGAAGTATTGGTGTCAGACTACCACGTACTTTTTAAGTAATGATAGAGAGAGTTTATTATTAAAGCTATCAAAAGTTTATTTTAAATATTAAAACATTATATAACTAACATTGATGTTAAAAGCTTAATATTCATTAAACACAAAAACTCGTTGATTAAATTCACTTGCACGGATGACTGATGTAAAGTTAAACTTACCACAAATAAGATTTATTGTCAAGTGTTTTGATATCCATAATAGTCAAGCATAAAAGGAGATGAAAGATATTTTGAACTAACACCTGATTTTTTCTGAATTTTCATTTTCTTACATTTGATTATCATATGCCAAATTTTGGTCTCCATCATTCATTACGTGTTCAAACATATATGTTTCGAAACAAATGCGAGAGCAAGCAAACCAAATAAACTTTGGCATAGCATAATATACAATCATATGACAATGGAAGCAAATCAACTTCATCACTGTGTTACAAATTGCACAAAAATCTAATAACCCTTAAATGAGATCACAATGTCAAGCATGAGGTTCAGGACCAGGCGGTTTTGCATTGAGAAGTGGCTGAAGAGCTTTCACAACAATCGTCATGTTTGGTCTGAAGTCAGCTTCATACTGAACACAAAGCGCTGCCACTGCTGCCAACTGCATTTATCCACTTCTAATATTCAGTCACAACACACACATTACCATGAATAATGAAAACTATACAAAACCTATGACAATGTTCTTTATTCTTATTTTAACTGTTTGGTTACGGAAGAAATATGAAGTTAGAAAAGAAATACCGAAGTTCAGAGAAGTGGTTTTATAAATTTAAGTTTGCATATAAACCTTGGCAATAGCCTTTGGTGGATACTCGTTGTTTAGCTTAGGATCAACACATTGTTTCACTTTGTCCTCGCTCAGCCTTGGAGTTGCCTGGAACAATAAAAGAAGAACAAATTATTATGATTGTAATATGGAGAAGAAAACCAATTAAGGTTATCAAACAAACACATACCCAAGTTACAAGACTTTGTTGTCCTTTCGGCATTGTGTGATCTACTGGTTTTCTTCCAGTCAAGAGTTCTAATAGCACAACACCAAAACTGTAAACATCACTTTTCTGGGTTATCTGCCCAGTCATGGCATACCTGAAGATGAAAGTAATCATTTTAACATGGTATTGTTTGTTTCTAACAACAAAGGATAGTGTTTGGATGGGATGGAATGGAACATGAAATTATTGCTAATAGTTGAAGACACACTTGTCTAGAAACAAATATGTTTCAGTATGCATTTAAGGTTATGGCTAAATGTTTAAGAAGGTTTCATTGAGGGCATACTCTGGAGCATGATAGCCAAATGTTCCCAAGACTCTTGTTGAATGTAGCCGAGCGGCTGTATCAGAAGACTGATTTGTCAAGCTAAAATCTGCTATCTTGGCCTCATAGTCATTGAACAGTAAGACATTGCTGGATCTAACATCGCGATGAACAATAGAAGGTTGAACCTTTTCGTGAAGAAACTCAAGTCCTTTTGCTGCACCAAACGCAATTTTGGCTCTTTGGTTCCAATTTAGAACTGGACCAGGTTCAGCCCCTTGTACACCCTTCCTTCCTGATGGCAGTAGCAAAAGCCTAGAGTTCAGACAAAGAACCAGAAACTGTTTTCTTAATAGAACAAACACATGTCTCAGTGTTGAACATACCATGTAACACGTCATGCAAAGAACCAAGGCCTGCATGTTGGTATACCAAAATTCTGTTTTCTGCCTCTAGACAGTATCCAATCAACTCGACAAAGTTGTCATGCTTCAGTCTTGAAACAACCGATAACTGCAAGATGAATAGTGAAATGTGTGAGAAGATATGATGAATGAGGAAATGGGTTTACATTCTCAGATCAAAAGGCATACCTGAGTGCCGAAATCGGAGTCAGGTTCTGGGGAAGAACTGTTATCCAGCTTCTTAATAGCAGCATCAGTTCCATCACTCAATTTTGCATAGTAAACCCGTCCGTAGGAACCTTCGCCGATGAAAGCCTTTGCACCAAAGTTATCTGTTAACCTATTTAACTCTTCCAATGGAATAGAGGGTATCTCAATCGGCAACACTTTCTGTGGGGCACTCTTTGCAATACCCCTAGGCTCTCCTCTAGCACTTCCTGTATTCACCCATGGTTACTGCAAATCATTATCCATAACCTTGCAGAGGAAAGAAACGTATTGCATAAAAAAGAGAATTACAAATATGAAGATGTTACCACCTCCTCCGCCGTATGTGCTACCCCTAGGTGGTGCAGTGTATTGGCTCGCAGGGGGGCCGCTGCTCTCCTCCTCTGCACCTCCGCAGCACAACATACTTCAGCTGGTCCTATCTGCACCTCTCAATAAGCCATATTCACAGAAACGATCGATGTTCAATCAATCACCTGAAACCATTTTCAACGCTCAAATTCTCCACAGACAATGCGGAAACAAGATAAAATCCAATCGCAACCACTTTTTCGTTCATCCACTACCAAAATCTCAAGAACGTGTTTTCGACAGAGGTGATGAACATGATCAATAAAAGAAAAGGTCAGATTTTTGTTCCTGTAGGATCAAACCACGAACAATGTAAATAACAAAAATTCTGTCTTTAACGTTGAAGAAAGGAAGCAGCAATAAATTTCTTGTTGAAGGAACGCAGAATCATGAATTGCTGACGGGAGAAAATCAACCCCACATACACGTAAAAGATTTAAACCCTCCTCGTGTATGAAAATCTAGAAGTGGAAGAACGACGACGTTATCTGGTTAATTACCTCAAGAAAGTTGTGATGAATCACGTTCTACGATGGCACATGCAATGAGTCGACGACAAAGAAGAATATTACGAAGGGAAAAATAAAAAGAGAGTGAAAGATTGGGAAATGCAGAAGGAGGAAAGTTTTGGAGTAGTTGGGTAAGTTTGGTGTAATGAAAGTTGGTTCGGGAAGAAAGGTGGATGTTATTGTTTTTGCCGGGAATGTCGGTTGGAAGATAAACAATTGTTGTGTGCGCCAACGTTGCTAGGGTTGTGTTGCACGTACGTGCCCCCACGATGGATGCATGTCCTTCGTTCGTTTCCTACTATTTTAGTGCTCTCTGTATTATATGGTTATTATTGTTATTTGTAAGTCTTCGTTATTATCTGACACCGAAACATGACGTGCAAATTATATGCTGGCAACTTCCTACGTACTTAACACCTTGTATTACGAGGTTTTTTATGTTTCCTTTTCGTGTCAATGATTGGATTTACCACTGCCTATCTGTCAATGTATCTTTTATCGGTTGTCCTAAACATGTGTTCGCCTAGGATTTTTAAAGATCTCATTACAAACAACATTTTGATGATGTCGGAATAAGTTTTTATGTTCCTTTAAAAAAAATGAAATTAATGTAGTGATGCTCATCAATGAAGTCCAATTGTATGAGATTATTATCATGATAACACTTGGATTGGATATGATTCATCATATATATATATATATATATATATATATATATATATATATATATATATATATATATATATTACCTTCCAAAATGAATAAATAAAAAGGAATGGGTGTAATAATATATTTAAATTTTTCATGCCATAAGTTCACTTTTAATGAATTGTAATGTATTGAGGTGATACATTTTTTTAACTAAAGATTAAACTCAAAAAAAGTCAAGGAGGAGAAAAAGCTAAGAGGAAAACCTACAAGTAGGGATAAGGGATGAAGAAATGAATTAGTGATGGGATACAAGGGATGAAGATTCTTGGCACTATTTTCGCGATAATTCTGAAACTTTAAACTTTTCTATCTCCATTATCAAGGTTCTTGACTTTCCACATCTCTATACAGACTGTGAATTTTCCATTCAACTAACTTTTACTCTTCTTTTTGTTATTTTTCTCTGAAGGAGCTGATAACAAAAATTCTATGAAGGAAGACTGTGGCATATTCGTATATAAGTGCCCTTTTTTCAAGTGAAAACATTGAGACGTTGACTTTGTGACATTAAGGTATACTATATTTTCTTTATACAACATTTGATTAGTGTTTGGAAATGAGTTAACGTATTAGTTGTTGTATTCTATATACTCCCTTGTGCTAAAAGAACCCATGAGTAAAGAGAACCTATGAGCAAAAAGAAACTTTGAACAAAGAGAAAATGTTGAGTACAGAACACACATAAGAAAAAGTCAAATTAAATAATAAAGAAAGATCAAATGAAATTGGTAGAGTGACCCAGCGTGAGCAAAGAAGAGAGAAGCAAAACCTCGTGATAGAGATGAACCATAAAGATGTTGTAAAGGTATGATGAATTTTTTTGAGTTTGAATGTGGTGCTAGATTAAAGAAGTATTTTTTTTGAAACTTCACAAATCCTTTACACTATCACAATGTGTTTCTAAAATGAAATGAACCATAACTTTGGTCTTAGGAGTGAAACTTTTTTTTACGAAACTTTGTAAATCCGTGCTTACAAGGTGTTTGTAAAATTGTATGAACTAAAACATTATGCATTGGTCTAATTCTTCTTTGCTTTATTTAATAGGCACCATTTATGTTAATTCATTTTGATTTAGTAATTCAAAGTGACACACACACACATATATATTAGTAGCATTAATGCAAGAAAGTCTAAAAAAATTTACTCAACCGTGTAAGCTAGATTTCCAATATTCAGAAGAACATAATTTTGTCCAAAAAGGAAAGAAAGAAAGCTGGGCCAAATTGAAAGTAAACCTCACAACTAAGACACAGACTATAAGGAGATGAAAGAGAATCTATGGAGAGATAAGCAGACATAGTGCTTCATTCATTGTCAGAAAGCAAAAATCTTAAAACAATGGTTACATCTCTTATAAGAGCATTGTATTTACATCGCTCAATCTTCTCTCCATATACGACCACTGATTCTCAACTTCAACTCCTGTCTTTCTCCACCAGAAAAATAAAGAGCCAGGTTCCTCTGAATTATAAGTCCATCTTGACTATCTCGAACTTTTCTATGACTGTCACGAATGCTCCTTGGAATCCCTTGCCAAATAAGTTTGCGCCCATTTGCACCAACTTCTAAGCTGTAGCTGAATTTCTTTGCTTCATAGTCATCACCCATAAATCGCAAAAAAGCCATATACACTGGAGCTGAGCCAAGCTGAAATGCCTCAAAGTGCAAGCAGAAATGCCTTCCGAAACTATTAAAAACCTGCAAAAGAAAGAAAAAAGAAAAACTTCTCACATGTCAAGTGGGGTTCTTTATATTAGGCATGTGCTAGAAATTAACATCATGACAACATGCATTCAGAAAACCAAAGGTGGATCCGTATATCAACTTTAGACTTAAAGAAATGTTAAAAAGCAGATCAAAGAGGAAAACAATTCCATATTTCAAATTATTCATGAAAAGTCAAAAGACTGTGTCTACGTGTATGTCATGTGACCCAAGATGATTATAAACATTACTTGCACAGAATTAAAAATATTCAAGTAGAGTTTTTTTAAACAAACGTGCATGGCCATGTGCACACATGAAATTAAATACATTAGGGGATATGACAAAACTAACATGATGTAAGAAATGCCAGTCCATGAAAAATAGTACATCAAATCATCCAACATTCCAGCTACTACAATTCATTACATAACTTACAGTTAGCATCCATGTGGCATTCTCAACTTCATGAGGATTTGCTTTGACATATCGGTGATTGAAGGTGCATCCATCATGCATGTCAACCTTGTGATCATCCTTGAGATGGGCAACAAGAGTTGGAATGTCACCCATCACTGAGCACTCAGATCCAGCATAAGGGCAATTGTATGGACGAAATCCACAATTTTGCTCGTGCTTGAGCTTAGTATAGTAAGGGAATATATCATGACAACCTAGATTCTGATATCTGCAAGGAAGTTCCAATGATTCTGCCACTTTCTCCAAAGCCAAACACCTTATATTTCCAAGCTCATGATGGCAAGATGGACAGATGTTGTGGACTTCAACTTTACAGTGGCAACATAATGTATGGCCATTTGGACACTGAAACAAACATGTTCAAAATATTAGAGATTAAAAGAAAAATCCAAGACAGGACATATTCATAGTAAACATGAGAAGTGAGAATAATGACTAAAAAGTTTCAGACTTTCAGCATGTTTTATTGACCCTCATCCAACCGTCTTCTCTGTAGAATAGGCAGAACAGTACATGAGGATTAGATGGATATAGCCTTCAGTGAAAAGGTCCAACAACAACAACAATAAGGGTGTGTTGGAAATATGTTGAAAACATGAACAAAAAATCCCAATTCCCAGAGCACTTTACACAGAAGGAAGAGGAGGTGGATTGGCATTCAGTTCAACTGAAGGAATTCCAAAAACGCACTAAACTAGCAACACCTGAGTCATGTTTTCAAAACTATCTTCTTAGCATAAGCAATTCAACCATATATATCCATAGACATAGGCAGAATCAGCACTCTCATTCCCAACCTTTCTTTTGCAGGATGGGAAGGGAATCTGAACTAAATTAAAAAAAGAAAGTGGTTATAAACTTAATATTTGTATAGCTACTTCTGTACACTCCAAAATATTCACTGATGTCAATGAGAGAGTTAAAGACAACAGATGGGGAGCAGATTTGGATAGAAAATTATCGTGAAACTCACATTACTAAAGAAAAATTGAACAGACAGCTATGATCATTTAAATCTGTTCATCCTGATCACTGCATCAAGATCAATGACTAAACTTATCCCACTTTGTCAACGAAAAACAAGGTTGCGGAAGTGATATTATCTTCACATACAATACAGCCATCTTATAAGGACTATGGCGATAAAAATCACAATGCCACGATTTGTGTGTCTATATCTATTTCATTAATGCACCATGAATTACACACAGAAGTTTTCCACGCACACCAACATAGACCCCAAAAGTAAGAAATTGCAAGCACTGTACCTGGTGAATTGGAGGATACATTAAGTTCTTGCAAACAGAGCATCCAAGTAATTCGTACACCCCATTATTTGAACTAACTCCGTTCTTTCCATTCAACCCAACACTAGATTTTGTAGATGTATTGTTACTCTTGGCCTCAGATTTAGCCTTGCCTGTTTCATAGTCTGAAGACATCAGATGAGATTCAAGAACTTCTTTGAAAACACTGCTCCCAGGAGCCATTGCTAACCCAGATCTACAGTATTTCTTTCCAGATGACGAGAAACCAAAGCTCTTACTTTTATGAAATGCTACATCTGTTATACATTCAAATGATCATTGCATAAGAACTTACATAGTAGATTCCACAATAGTCAAATTTGATATTTTGTGATCCAAAGTAGTAGGGAGGGGGAAAAAGAAACATACAAGACTAATTAAAATGTCATTTTTCAGACAGAAGTATGAAAGTTTCAGGTAAGCTATACACACATGCAACAGTAACTAGATTAACTGCTAATTTAAGTGCTTGAGTACTTCTGGAAAACATCATGCAAATAATAAAGATATGTCTGAAATGTTACATAGTTAACCAAAATGCAAACTCAGTAAACCGGGCCTTCACTGTCAATAGATGATAACATGGATAAATTACTTACTAAATGACAATTTTTACAACAAGAAATAACCACAAAGCCTTTCAGATATGACAAAAATTATTCGTAGTCATTAAAGAACTGCAGCAGAATAGTAACTTTCTTTTCCAAATATCAAGCAAAAATCTATCAGTCAATATGCTATGTCATTACAAGATTATAGGAAGACAAGTATAACATACATTTGTTACCAAACAATATATCACTCCAACTGCTAAACTAATGTGAAATTGTTAAATCAATGTTCAAATTTCCGAAATGCTTGAAGTTGAGAAGGGTGAATAGAACAAATAACAGACAAACCAAAACTCATATATGTAAAAAATAACTTCTTCGTGTCCCGCCAGGCCACGGGAGGCTCATTGGGAAAATCCAAACCCAAATAATTTTTCAAGCACGTTCCTATTCACTAAAATTGACCCGTCCTAGTTCTTTGTTTTCTAATGCAATGACATTAGAACAAACAAACTGTGTTGCTTAATGACATCTAGCAGTTCCTGTGCCTTAACTTTTACACAAAAACTGAACCATTTGATCACTATTCTCCATCCCTTACCTCTTCCCTTAGTTAAATTATCCATTAAACAGATAAAAGCTAGCCAGAAGAAATGACAGACGCAACAGAAGAACCCAGAACTTCATTAACCAGCATAAGTAGCATGGCTGGCTTCGCCAAAGTACTTTCTTTTCCTACTCAATACAACCAATCAAAAATCAAAAACAAAAAATCCCAAACAACATCGGTTAAACAATTTAATATATGCAAGAACCAATCTCATACATGGAATCACAGAGCAACAAAAATCAAGCACATGACAGCCAAATGCATACAAATCTGAACACATACATTCAAAAACAACCACAAGATGAGAAAATCTAAAAAACTCACTAACAAACACATGAAAAAACAAATACCCAGTTGAGAATTCCGAGCCTCGACTGCGTGCGTGTGTGGGAAACAAAGCAATTGGGGCGAATAAGAGAAAAAATAAATAAAATTTTTTGAAAGCAGAATGCAAATGAAAGTAGCGATCGGAACGAGCTCCGGGAGTTACGGAGATTACCCCCTGCTATGGAGATTGAACAAAAAAGCGTGTCTTGTTGGTATGCAAATGAATGGCGAAAAATACTAACGTTTGTTCTTGTCCTTCTTCTGCTTCGAAATCGCAGAACTTCCTTGTATTGTGTTCTGTTTCTTCCTCCCCTGAATTATTATTATTATTAATTTTTGTATTATTATTAATTTGTTTTTTTATTTGGGTTTGAATTTTGAGAATAAAAAAATATTTTGGGGTCTTCGTCTCTGTTGTCTGGTCTCGCTCCTAACGATACGTTGCCAAGACAACAAGGTGGTCCAGTGACCCTTCCCGCACGCGACGTTTAAAAGCAAAACCTTTTTTTTTTTTTCTTCTTTTCTTGTCGAAATTTTATCTACCATTTTCTCTCCAACATGCCATTTTCCTCTAACTGAAAAGGTAAGAAAAAAAAAAACCTTTAATATTCTATTTTAATCTCACCTTCTCCTATTCTTTTATTTTGTTTTCTGTGTCATTCTCAACGTCTCTTTGAATTTGTTTGCATCAACATTCACATTTTAAATAAATAATAATTGTAATTGTATAAAAGAAAATAATATAAACAGATAGAAAAAAGTACACAATATATATCTTTGTAATAGTTTTACATTTTTTTCTCTTTTTCTTTGTTTTCTTCTTACAATTCCTTAACATCATACAAACACACTAACATTTGAAAAAAAAAACACAAGCACACGTGTAGCATGTGAATGAGAATGCTGTTTTTTCTTACTTTTTTGTACAGCAGTTATACAAAGTCATCTTCGCAATGAACAATAATTAGGATCAATAAGTGAGTTAGGTTGCTTGATTCCACTGAGAACAAGAATGAGAAAAAAAATAAAGAAAGAAATAAACATGTGAATTACTCAAATAAACTTCACTCTCATGAGGATAATGTTTCATTGCAAATTCTTGGTTAATTCTTATAAATTTAGATCAATTTTTTTCCTATTTAAAAGATAAGAGCTCACACGTACTTTTAAAAATAATTAAATTATCATAACAAATTAAAATTAAATTGAATTATGTTGTATGATATAAATTATGATTCATAAGTTAAAATTAGAGATAAGATGACGGACAAATTACCACAACTTAGTATATAAGATTACTATTTTGACTTCATCGATGTACTCTAATCTATTTTGTCTGGTAACTAACACTTGGTGGATTGTTATTTTTTAAATAAAAAAGTAAAAAGATTAATTTTTTCGTATATTATTTAATATATATATATATATTATATTTAAAATATTAATATTTATATATTAAAATTTAATTATAAATAATAAAATAATTTAAAATACATTAATTAATTAAATGCGTAAGATTAGGTGTATAAAATATGTCCTTGACCAATATTTTCAATAATTTTTAATAAATAAAAAATATATATTGAACTTATTTGTCTCTAATTAGAATATATAAAAAAAATGTTCTTATCAAACATTTTCTACTTACCTGAACTTAATGGAAAAACTGTTTAACTATTTTGGATGTATTTCATGTAAATAAGCTACAATAAATATCACTAAAATTAAGAAATATTTCACAACAAAAAAATATCTCGTTTAATATTAACTTGTAGAGTGATATATAATATGATCAATAAATTTAATATAATTATCTTAATGGAAGAGACTACAGTAATTTATATTTTAAAATTTTTAATAACAATGAAAAAAAATATTATTAAACCTAATGTTAATGTATAATCCAACAAACTTAGAAAAAATTGCACACATTGAACACTAGTGAAAATTTAAAATGAAAGATTGGTTCCTATTGTGAGTTTGGAAGTTAATGACAAATTAATGTAGATGGACCCTACCTTAACCACTCTTTGTCAGTAAATGATTTCACAATGCAGCCAAGAAAGAAAACAAAATAATATTTGGTAAATGTTAATCAAGTTGTTAAAAACAATCTTACTAATTAAGTCTACATTTGGGTTAAAATTAAAATTGAAAAATATTTTTATAATTTTTGTCATAAAACTACTTTAACAAAGTGTACCAAGTCAAATTCAATTAATAAGAGAGCATATGAGGTTGACTAAAGTATTTAGACTATCAAATAAATAAATAAATATGAAAGTTTATACAATTTTTTTTTTAATTTGGATTCTCGCTGATTTTTTTTGTTATTTCTCTATTGTACTCTCATAATACACTAATTACCACTAATTTTGATATTTTAAAATATATTAAAAAATATTTGAAATATTAACACGGTGTATTTTTAATATTCAGCAGAAGACAACAAAAAAAATCAATAAAAAATCTTGACTCGCTTTTTTTATAAATATATTTTTTAAAATGTTAATCACATAGTAATAAGTTAGTGAAATGTTAATAAAAATTATATTCACAAAAAGGATAAGTTATTCATCTTTTTTTAATACTCAATCTTATTTTAAGTGTATCTTAATAAATCTTTAAAGTATATATTGATCATTATTTTGATATGCACAAAAAAAATGTGATAAGAATTTTGTATGAATCTTTAACTAGAAGTAAAAAGAAAATTATATGAATAGAGATCAGCTTTATGTATGAGTTAAGATTTCATAAGGTTGATAGAAGATAAAAGTTAGTATGTACAGTAGTATTTGTCAAATCTATATATAAAGGAAGAAAAAAAAAATCAAATCTAAATACAATTAACATAAGAGAAAGACTGATAAAATTATTTTATTGTAAATGCAACTATTTATAATTTCTGAAACAATAATATTGATAAAAAAATATTAGAGAAAAAGTAATATTTAAATATTTCATCTAAAAATAAATTATTTTTATAATGAGGACTACGAAAATAATAAATTATTTAAAAAAATTAAAGAGTTGTACTATGTTCACATAAAAAAAACAAATTGTAACAGAGATGAAAAGAACACTTTTCATTTTCAAATATATGCATGAAACTCAAAAAATAAAAATTACTAATATAATATATGCGTGACATCCTATCTAATAAATAAATTATAGTAAATAAAATATCACGTAATTATAATATAAAGTAAAACATGTGATATAAAGTATATAAAAATTAATCTTTTACAATCATCCAAAATATAATAAAACGGAAGTACTATAAACACAAAATAATGTCATAATCATGTCTTAAAATATAAAATAGTTTGGCAAAAGGAATGTTTCACTGAGCAAAGAATTACAAATAACATAGTTTATTAGAAGATGTTTAAAAGATCAATAACAAATCTGCATAAACTAAACAATCGCATCCCCACCATCTGCATGATTATCAAGAGTTTTCGCATCTGCTCACACCAATATTGGTAATCATTGCAAAAAGAAAAACCAAACAAGAGAATAGACACATAGAAAAAGGGTAAGCTAGAGAAAAATATTTTTTAACACTGTGAATAAATAAACAAACTATTAAATTCAAGCAACATATAATAGCAAACAATTCAAAGACATTTTAACTCAATCATCCAGATACATGTAATGAGATCGGTCATTGATTGCTTGCACTCATGACCTCTACTACACACAAGGTTAGTTCGTGATCATCCAAGGCTATTATCTTGCCAAATATTAGGACCTCCTACTACTCTCACCTTATGAACTAGTCTACTCTATGTGAGTCTGACTGATTTATTAGAGTGTTAAGATGTAGCCTTACTTGAATCCTTATTTCATTACATACACTACAATAACACCACCATAAAGTCTCCTCAATAAACTCATGGAATTACGCCAAGCACATACCATATACATATTCTAACACATCCATTATCATTTCATACTAAGCATAATGAATCTCATTCTCATTACAACACATAAAACATACATGGCATCATACTTCATGCTTTAAGGGGTAAATTACTCAATCATGGAAGCAAACAAGTAATTAAACAATTATGTTGTCAATCTCACTCAAGCTAAAGAGCTTTCGCTCAAGCGACAAGAGTCTCTTGCTCAAGCTCAAAATCCTCGCCTGGATGACATTGCAAACAAAGAGCACTGAAACATCTACGAGTTTTCGCTTAAGCTAACCCATTTCGCTTAGGCGAGATTACTCTTGCTCAGGCGAGAGATCCTCGCTCAGGCGACAACTCGAGACAGAGAGCAATGACGAATTTCTATTATTCTCCCTTATACGAGAGTTTCTCATTTGGGCGAAAAACGCCTCACTTAGGCAAGAACAACAGATCCTCACATGCGCTCACCCATGCAAAGCCAAAACCAAAGCAAATACAATATACAATTCAATGCAGACATCAATACAGTAACAGAAAACACATACAAGGTTTAAAACAAACAAATCATTTTGAAAACTTATAAACCCTAACTTCTCTTACCTCGAAACTAGGAGCGGACTTGCGAGGAGAGGGAAAGCCTAGCTGAAGAGTACCACAGTACAACTGCAGCTTAAGAAGCTGATAAACAAGAACAAAGGGGAAAACAATAAGGTCTATGACCACAAATCCGAATCAGGCTACGAAACTAAAAAGAAAGGAAACAAAATGGTAGTCTTTAGTTCGACTTACATGGAGGAAAAAATGTCCCTTTAGCTCGAAGAAAGATTTTGCAAGGTCCCTAGCTCAGTTGCTGTTTCAGAGAAAGAAGAGAGAGTTGGAACTGTTTTGGATGCATGAGAAAAAGAGTAAAAAGCTAAGTAGAAAAGTTGAAAGGTTTTCTGGAGTGAAAACAAATGGGCTAGACTAAAACCTTTTACCAAAACTGACTCAAAACTTAAAAACGCAGAAAGTGAACTTTAATATATATATATATATATATATATATATATATATATATATATATATATATATATATAATTGCAAAAAAAGTAATGATACAATTTTTTTTCATAAATCAAATTAATTATTTATGAATTGATCTTATTTTTGTTGTTATTTTAAAATCAATTTTATTCTTTCGTTATTTTGTAGCTTAATTTTATTTTTGTTATTTTGAATCTGTAGGTTTTTATATTGTGTTTGGTTTATCAGAAAAAAATGATTAAAATGAAACTATTCTTTTAGAATAAAGTTAAGTTACTTTCTAAATGAATTAATGTAAAAACAAACCTTTATTATAAGTGTTTCCGAAAGAGTGAATAAAGTTATGCAAAATAACCCCTGGGTAGTTTATTGAGTTGAATCAAGAGGAAAATGGATCCCACATTTATTCATTGTCCATGCTATTCTCACCCCATTTTCACTAAGTTTACATCTCCCTTTATTTTGACCAAATATGCTTAATGGATTTTTCATCGCATATTTTCACCCAAAGGAGATTTATTTCTACTGCGTATGAATAAAAAATAGGTAATAAAAAGTCATTTATATCTTATTTTGTAGATTGCTAGGCCTGTGTCTGCCAATAAACATAAATTATTTTTAATTAAAAAAATATTTTTTATATTATAAATATTCGTTATGATAGAAGTGAAAAATATTTTATTGTATAGAAACAATTTTCCTATTAGCTAATTTATTTTCCTCAACTTTGAAGTAACTGCAAATTCAGAACTTAATTCAAAACCAATCAATCATTAAAAAAAAAGTGTGAGCATACAAGATAGTTTATTTACAATAAAATAATAGTGTAATTTGCCTACATCATGATTCCATTTAAAGTGAACTCTTTAAATTGAATTAAATTCATACATAGCCTAACCACTGACCAAACCTTGTAAAAAAGAAAGCTTTATATCTCAACCAATCAAAATTGAAACCTAAGTTTCTTTCTCTTGTTGTGTTGAATACAAGAGAAAAGGTGAAACCCAGTTAATTCATGGTAATCTGAGAAAAACTTGTCAGGAAAACGCAAAATTGATGTGAAGAAGAAATTGAATCCCAGAGTGGAGATTTTCAATTCTACAGTTGCTACTGTTGCTTTGAGAGTGTAGTTGAGTTGAGAGATTTTTGAGGTTTCAAAAAATAAAGAGGCTCACGCCAAAAGCATTTTTGCATTTGCATTTGTGTTTCATTTCATTTCCCCGCCCATAACAAATCAAAAAAGCACTCATATTTTCCACTCACTCTCTTTCTCTCTCACTCCACAATCCATTGAGAAAATTAACAGAAAAAGAAAAAGTTTGTTGGTGCAGAAGCAGAATGATGGAGGAAGAAGAAGACCAGCAGAAGCTTCCAGATCTGGTGAAGGAGCTAGTTCACCGCTTGCTCTCCCAAAACCTCCCATCCAATTCCCCGCCGCTAAACCCTAACTCCGCCGAATTCCGCAACTCTCTCCGCTACGCCCTCCGCATCCTCTCCAGCCGTCTCACTCCCTCCGTCGCTCCGGACGCGGCAGCCATCGCCGACTCCATCAAGCGCCGCCTCGCCACTCACGCTCGTTCCGCGGACGCCCTCTCATTTGCCGACCTCTTCTCCAAATTCGCCTCCAAAGCCCAAAGCGTCAACAACAAATGGGCTGTCATCTACCTCCTAAAAATCATCTCCGAAGATCGCCACAAGACCGCCTCCATCCCCGCCACCACGACACCTCTATTGCCCAACCTCGCTTTCTCCGAACCCGCTTCGAACAAGGGCTGGAGCAACGGCGTTTTACTTGTCTCCAAGGATCCCGAGAACCGCCGCGAAGTCGCGTTTCGGGAGTTCGTGAATTTGGTCAAGGAAGAAAACGAGGTGTCGGAAGAGGTTATCGTCAGGGACGTACTCTATGCTTGCCAGGGGGTCGATGGTAGGTTTGTGAATTTCGAGAGTGAGAGTAAGCGTTATGTGATACCCGATTCGGTTAGGGTTCCGAGAGGCACTAGGAGTATGGTTCATAACCTTTGTGAATTGGGTGTTTTGTTTCGGAAGGTTAGTGGTTACATTTCGCAGAGTATGGATCGGTTTCCCAATGAAGACGTGGGAACTGTTGGGCAAGCTTTTTGTTCCGCTTTGCAGGATGAGCTTAGTGAGTACTATAAGTTGTTGGCGGTTCTTGAGGCTCAGGCTTCGAACCCGATTCCTTTGGTGTCCGAATCTGCGAGTTCTGGGAACTATCTATCGCTGAGGAGATTAGCGGTTTGGTTGGCTGAGCCAATGGTGAAGATGAGGCTGATGGCGGATTTGGTTGAGAAATGTAGGGTTTTGCGCGGCGGGGCTATGGCGGGGGCGATTCATTTGCACGCACAGCATGGTGATCCGATGGTTCATGAGTTTATGAGGAGGTTGTTGCAGAGGGTGTGTTCTTCACTGTTTGAGATGGTGAGGAGGTGGGTTTTGGAAGGGGAGTTGGAGGATATATTTTCTGAGTTTTTCATTGTTGGGCAGCCTGTTAAAGCTGAGTCACTTTGGAGAGAAGGGTATAGGCTTCATGATGCAATGCTTCCTTCGTTCATTCCGCCTTCACTTGCGCAGAGGATCTTGAGGACTGGCAAGTCGATTAATTTTCTTCGCGTTTGTTGTGAGGATCGCGGTTGGGCGGATGCTGCGACTGAGGTTATCACTGATAATGAAGTGACAGCAAGAAGAGGTGGTTTTGGGTATGGGGAAACCGATACACTTGAGTTATTGGTAGATAAAGCTGCAAAAAGGATTGACAAGCATTTGTTGGATGTGATTTTCAAGAGGTACAAGTTCAAAGAACACTGTCTTGCAATTAAGCAATATTTGTTGCTTGGCCAAGGTGATTTTGTGCAGTATCTGATGGATATTGTGGGACCTGAGCTTTCTGAGCCAGCTAACACTATTAGCTCTTTCAAACTTTCGGGATTGCTGGAAACTGCAATTAGGGCATCTAATGCTCAGTATGAGGATCCTGACATTTTGGATAGGCTCAGGGTTAAAATGATGCCGCATGAAAGCGGTGATAGAGGCTGGGATGTATTTTCGTTGGAATATGATGCAAGGGTTCCACTTGATACGGTGTTCACAGAGTCTGTGATGGCAAGGTATTTAAGAATTTTTAATTTTCTTTGGAAGCTTAAAAGAGTGGAACATGCGCTTACTGGTGCCTGGAAGACCATGAAACCAAACTGCATTACTTCTAATTCGTTTACCAGATTGCAACATGCAGTAAAGATGCAGTTAGTTTCAACATTGAGACGCTGTCAGGTTCTTTGGGTTGAAATTAATCACTTCATTTCAAACATACAATATTATATAATGTTTGAAGTGTTGGAGATATCATGGTCAAATTTTTTGGCGGAGATGGAAGTAGCCAAGGATCTTGATGATCTACTTGCAGCTCATGAGAAATATCTGCATTCTATTGTAGAGAAATCTCTCCTTGGAGACCTTTCCCAGTCTCTTTACAAGTCACTACTTGTAATATTTGATCTTATATTACGTTTCCGGAGCCGTGCAGATAGATTGTATGAAGGTATCCATGAGTTACAAGCAAGGTATTCATCTTATTTTTTCATTTTGTAAATCTTCTCTCACCAATTTACCCCTGAAAAACAAAAATATATTGCTACGCGTGACATTTGACCATGTGTTTGTTTCAGAATCACTGAATCCTCCCTATCCTCTCGAGACCAGAATAAAACACGATCACGAAAGCAATTGAATGATAAAACTGAAGAGCCAGGATCCTGGATTGTTGATGGGAGAAAAGCACTAACACAACGTGCTGGTGAATTTCTACGAAATATGGAGCAAGACCTTGATGCAATTGCTAAGGAGTATTCATCATTGCAAGAGGAATTCATCTCTCAGTTGCCTATACAGCAGCATGTTGATCTAAAATTTCTCTTTTTCCGTCTTGACTTCAACGAATTTTATAGGCGGCTGTGTCCTAGCGTGTAGGAAATTTGTGAATAAGGCTGAGGGTTGTTTTCTCATAAGGATACGGCATTAAAAGCTTTGCGACCAGCTAACTTCCATTGTGTGTTTGAGTGGAACAATTCTATTGTTGCTAACTTCCTTTGGACCAAGCATTCCATAGGTCATTATTTGACCATAGGTATGTTGGAAACCTTGACCTCCTCAATTTCTTTTTTCATTATGTTTTCTTTGGAAAAATGTGACCTCTTCCTTCTCTACAGGTAGAGACACATTTTGCGATTTGCGAGATTGTTTGTTGCAGATATGAAGCTATTAATATTCGATTGGATGCACGATGTGAGTAGTACAGACGTAAGTATCTGAATATCTAATGATTTAGCTATTTTTTGGGCAAATTTTTCAAGCTGTGCTTTTGGAGATTTGTTCATATGTATCCTAGATTTTGGTTGAATGAAGGTGATTGGAAAATCTAGTTTTTGTATTCTTGTGTATTTCTTCTAGTCTATTATCTCTTCTCGCTCTGCAGAGTGCTTTTTAGTATTTTTCCCTTGTGGCAGTTAATATAAAGCCACATGTGAATCAAGTAGCAAGATGCTTACTATGCAATCGTTATCTTTTATACCTGTTAAGGTAACATGAAAGAGATTCTTTTTTATTTTCTTTTTGTTTTGTCTCTTCTAGTGTTGAAGAGTGAAACCTCATTTTGTTATTTCAGTAATAGCACTTACCCATAAATGAAGAGTTTCAGTTTAATAATTGCTTTGACTCATTCTTATGTATTAATGTGGTCATATTTCAACTTTGAAAACTGAGTGACGGAAACTTGTTACATTGCTTTTTAAAGAGTTCTTTATTAAAGAGATTTATAACAAATCCGTATTTATTAGAACTGTTGAATGTTTAGTATAAAGTTGCTAATTTGGCTGAAATGTTGGAGGGGATCAAGCAACTTTAGGGGCTTGAAAATGTTGTTAGAATGTACAATGTACAGGGTAAGTGAATTATTATAGAGGGTACTCAATGGAAACCGACTTAAGCCACTGATTTTTATGTTTTGGTATCATTAAGCTGCTGCTGATTATTAAACCGAAATTTTATTTTGCCAACCAGTGATATTCTTTCTAACTTGGCATAAAGATCCTTGACAAAAACTCCAGTTAAAGCAATTGACTAGTTGATAAAAATGGAGTGCTTTTTGAAATTTTGTTGTCAATATTATAAATTTTGTTGAAGGTAATCTTTGCACCAACACAAGGTTGAGTTCTTAACGAAGGTTCAATCAAGCCCATGTTATTCGTGATTCAGATATTGGAGTTTTTGATTCCTGTTCTTTTGCAGATATTATGTGGATGAAGCAAGTAGTAAATTAGTTGTTTGGACGTCAGTGAGATGTAAAACTAACTTGGTTAGTAATGATCTTGCTATGTTGCATATGCACTACCAAATACTTATTATTATCAGTGTACAAGATTGGCAGCTGACACGTTTGTCCATTCAATAAATAATATTGCTCTTCCCGTTTCTAGCACTTACCCAGATAAGTATTGGGAAAGTCGTAACTGAAGAAAGGAGTGTAAATTGCATATAATCAAGCATCAAATCAAGGATATGTACGAGGGAGTCAAAATAGTATGAGGACAAAAGGCGGGGTTCATAACAAATTTTTCTGGTGACTAAAGGATTATATCCTTTTAACGTGGTACTGAATGTGTCTACGAGGCATGCTCTTTTGAGAGAGATGTGGACTTGGTGTCAAGTTTTAGAGGCACGTCTTTTGTTCAAGTGGTGGAAGTAAGGTGAAGTTTGTAGAATGTAAGTTTAGCTAGACGCTCGTTAATCCTAGCTGAGGTAAAAGTTGGAAAAGTGCGTTGAGTATTATTTGTAACAAAAAAAAATATTATTCAAGCAAGGGGGGAAATTTACCAATGATGTTGTGGTCTATGTGGAAAAAGGGTCAATACGAAAATAATTAAACGAAATGAGTGGGCATACTATTCAAAATAGGATTTAGATGAATGAATTCTTAAGAGAAAGTTAAGTTAATGTTCAGAAGACAATGGTAAAAATGTGTAGAGATTCGGGAGAAGACCCATACAACCTCGATTATTAGGATAGTAGGTCAGATAGGGTAAGCCCTACTGCCGGAGGTACAAGTACATTGTGATTAGTAAAACATTAGGTGAAAGTAAAACCATTCAGAAAGATTTAGAGATGTTAGTATTTTGTCTTTATGTCTGTACATGATTGATGATATAAAATATCATGTCAATATTTGATCGATGTAACCAGAGAACCTCAATGATGAATTGCTATATAAGAGAGCCCAATTAGCTAAAATCCCATTGATATCTACATGTGTTTCCTCCTTTTTAGTTTGTCTCCTGTATTTTGCTTTTGCAAAACGTCATCATGGTTTACATCACAACAGATTGTGTAAATAATATCACTCCTAATCCCTTAAGGGAAAGGAAGGGAAGGAATATTGACGGTAAATGGCGCCACCAATCGATAGATAAACACCATGAAATGCTGTTAATATAGCTTTGGATGTAATATGTACCTTACCTAAAGGTAGAGCTGTATTTGGAATCCGAGAATGTAATGTAATCAATATAACCCTTCATTTTGTAGAACCTCATATCTCCTTTTTTTTTATGGCTCTGCAAATTGATTGTCTCTTTGTTTCATTTTGTTAATGTTGTTTTCTTTGTATTTTTTCTATATATTTTATATTTTTTCGAAGATGTCGGGCAAGATTGAGTGAAAAGTGTAATTGTGACTATTTCAAGGTAAACTGAGTGGTGAAAGGTTGGGACTTAGTCTACCTTTTTACCTCCTATGACTATTCGTAGTCATCTTCCTTCGTTACAATTTTGGTGCTATCACTTTAAACCTTTTTAGAAAGGTGTGTTAAACTTGTAAACATATTTTTTATAGTGTCACCGAATATTTGCCTTATTTGCCTTTACTACACGTTCTCAAATTTAAATTTACCGAATTTTTTACGAGCAGTAATAGATATGACATCATCCTTATTTTCTTTTGAAGGTATTCCTTTAATTTATTTTCCCTTTTTTATAGCAATTTTTTGTAGGTTTAGTTCAGTCCTATTAAAATGCGCCTAAAAGTTTTGTTTGTTTGTACGTGATTAGCCGTGGTGCAAGATGTAAAAGAAAAGGGTTGGTTTGGTCCAATGATTTGAGATGAAAAGGAGTGAAATATATTATGGACCACCATGGCAATAATATTCCACTACCAAAGAGAAATGCAAGGAAATATTCTGACACTTGTACTTTAAAATTAATTTTTATTTTTATTTTATATTTTAAAAAATGTTATTAATTAACTGTCTTTAAAATTAAAAAATAGTTCATTGAAGTTAAAAAAGTATTTAACTTATAATTTCAAAACAATGTTTTACAAAAGTAAACTGTCTACGGTTTGACACTATTCGTTAGAAAGGAACCCACGGTAACAATGAATTTGTTTAGATATATTTAAATATTCATTTACACTATATATTTGCATAATTGTCTATATTAAATTATGTATTATTTATTCAATCATATTAAATAATCATTTAAATTCTCTATGTTTTCATCTTTTTTTCTAATTTAAACAATTTTACATCCTACTCTATTTTTGTTTATTTTCTACTTTCGCTTTTTGTTCTAACAAAAATCAGTGACAAAGGTAAGAAATAAACATCTTATCGAGTTTTGAACTGTGTTTTTAATTCGAATTATTAAGATTCAGTTTGTTTTCATCTATTATTGTAGGCGAGGAAGGAAAAAGTAAGGGAATGGATTGATTTGAAGAAAACTGTGTGGATGGAGCTGCAAGATTATTATAGGAGGAAGGAAAGTAAGTGAATGGGTTAATTTAGAGAAAACTGTGAATGGATCGATTCCTAGATTTTTTTTTTCATGAGAGATGATGGATTGCAAGGTAGAAAAAAGATTTTTTTTTTCTTCATGATCATGCAAAAGTATGTAGAATCCATTATCTTCTCTCTATTAATTTGAGAAAATTAATTCTGTTACAATATTGATGTCAGGATAATTGATTTTCTTATTTTCAAAATCAATTATTTTCTCTCATGAATTCATGTATATTGATAATATTATTAATTTATTTTAAAAAATATGAATGGAGAAAAATTATTTCTCCATTCGTATTTCTCATAACAATTTAGTAATATTAGGCGATAAACAAGAGCATATGCACAAGAATTAAAAATCAATTCAGAGAGAATTTCTCCAATCGATTCTCCTCCCGTGTACATATGTTATCTTGGTTTTATTTATTAAAACATTTTTTTCTGCTTAACACTCAATGGGAAATAGTGACTTCAGGATATATTAAAACAAATGAAAACAATACTAGAAAATTATATCAGAATATTACAATAAGTAAACACAGTATAATTTCATATTCAATGAAAACAAAAATATAAATTAAATAAATCATAATATTTAGGTTTGAAATTTAATTAATTATCCAAAAATATATAATCAATGTCCATAAAGAAAATCAAACCTAAAACAAAAAAAAAAAAAACGAAGAATAATTTACGTTGATTTGTTTACTACTATATTGGTTCCGATTTATTCAAAATCTTAAATTATGTGTCTCGCTTCTTACTAAATGAGTTTTTTCATTAATAGCAGTGTGTCAGAAGGATTGTGTTAGACTTTAGGATAAAAATTTGCCATACCTTAAGTAGAGTTCAAAGGTGATGCAGGATCTATTTCCAATCTATTTCTAAGGTGAAAATATATACATAGGGAATTTACGTAATCAGTTAATCATCATGAAACCATTTTTTCCCCCTTAAGCAGCTATTTCACTACAAGGCCGGCCTGAGAGTGGTTTTGGGAGCACTAATCCAAGGGGTACCTGCAATGGCAAATCTCCACAATGCATTGACATGCTCTGGTGAAGCATATTGGATACCAACACGAGGACCAACCAATATGTTTTCCGGTTCTGGACCATCTAACACTTCTAAACCACCTGCATAACACACTTTTCAGTTTTCAAAAAACAAATGGATATTCATTTGTCAACTTTACATTTGAGAAGCTTCAATTTTAACTTGTAAGCTTACCAGGTGTATATAGAGGATGGTTGGACCATTCTGTCGATAGACCCAATGCCTGACCAACCTGAGATTTGGGAGAACATTCACATTATTCTTATTTAAATAGTAATTCTGTGATAGACAAGAAGGTTGTGCATATAGAAATTAAATTTCACAAATGTTCAACCTTTCTAATCCATCATGTCATGTGAGATTTCTATACACTTAAAGGAATCGAGCATAATTCAAAAAGCTTACAGAGTCAGCCTATTTCAGAAATGACCAAAATATTAAACTTAACAAACTGCAACCAAAACAAGCATGTATAAAATTATAATCTGTGGCATTATGCAAAGAACAATTCACAAGTCTAGAAAGCTGTAGTATCGAGTATATACTGAACATTCTTAAGTAACAATTCCAATCCTTTTTTTAATCTCAATGATATTTTGTCAAGAAAGACGACATGTCTGTATTGAACCAAGAATCCAATCTCACTCCCGTATTCACTTATGATACTCGGAGTTAGCTTGCTCCATCTTGCTTTCAACTGTCATGATTACCTTTTCCATTTCGTCATTGCCGCTTGTTGGTATTTTACTATTTTATGAACAAAGCAACATCCTATAGTGATAGTTGATGGTGAAGCACTAGAATGTAGATATCTTTAACTTGACAAGGCAAATGGCAGCGCAAAACTTTTAATCAAAACATCTTTCCTTAAGCATCTAAAACAGGTGAACATGAGGAAAGGAAAAGAACTAACCTTTCCAGGACCGGTAAGAAGTATAGGTTTCTCAGTTTTCAGACCTCGGCGCTGTTGAATGACGTCCAATCCTGTCACATTGTCCAATAGTATTAAATAAATCTATAAATAACTTCATTGCAAGCTTACCTTATAATCAACAAGTGTACACTAAAACTGAAATGTTATTCACAGATCTGAGGACCAAGAAGGGAAAAAAGAATTATATGATTGCAAGTTAAGCTGAAACTACAATGCTGAACTCACATTAAAACCCTCACCTTTTTCAGCTGGTCAGCCAGCTTCTTGCTTTAGATTAACAAGAGTGGTTGCACATACATTTTATCCACACCCTTCTCTTGATAGTCACGGTGTGACACTCAACCAGTCTACAGTTTGTACCCAAAAGAATTTACAAGCTTGTGATGATTTATTCTTTTGCAGGAAACAAGACCAATACTCGGTCATCTCTCAAAGATTTTGTTTTCTTTCCCCTTTTTAGATAACTTGAAGAATATACTCCCTATAAGAAGTCACTTGAACGACGAATAATACCTAATCACAGTTTATCCCTTCATTCACTCATAAACTGAATTGATAACACACAAAAATCTAATAAAGTAGCCTTGGAGTTACGACACAACAAGCAACAGAATAGTTCATTTCATAGAAACTACGAATAACCTATATACAGTATTTCACATTACCACTAATTGGAGCACAAGAGCGTATCAAAACAGCAGCACCAGCTCCTTCCTTATCCGCTACCACATTCAGCATCATGTGAAGACCATAGCAAAGATAAACATAGGCATGCCCACCAGCTCCAAACTGCAAAATAGAGACAAACCCACACCAATCTTACACTAGACAACCCTAATTAGCATTTAGAGATACAAGGTGAGAATAAAGGTGCAATCTTACCACAGGGGCAGTTCTTGAAGTGACACCAAAACGACCGTGACAAGCGGTGTCGTTTGGTCTATACGCTTCAACCTGTCTGCCATTGATTCCGTGTTAAATCGCAATAAAGCTAAGCGACAAAGTTGCATGCTTCGTAATGGAAATAGTATACCTCGGTGATCCGAAGAACGACGTCGTCTCGGCGAAGAAACTTTCCCAGTAAACGCGGGGCAAGGTCCAAGGCATCGATTTGAAAGAAATCGCGTGGCAAGATTTTCATTTCAACGGGAGAAGCGTCTGGTTCTGGTGATGGGTTGGGTTTGACTCGGAGCGAACGCCGAACCGGTTCGGTTTGTTGAACCGGTAACCTGGATTTGGCTACCCGTTTGAAACGCTGGTTGCGCTTCATTACGGTGCCACGGAAACGGAAGGAGGCAAATACGTCAGAGTCAGAAGATGGAGAAGCTGAGTTGCGCTCCAACGACGGCGTTTGGGTGGGGATGGAGCGTGCTAACGACATGCCGTATAGTTGCGTAAGCAATGTCTTTCTTTTCCTTTTTATGTTTATCCATCTCAAAATAATAATAGTTTTTTTTTTTTCTTAAATTAAGTGATTAATATCCTCATCAAATTGCAAATGTGAAAGAAAAGAGTAAGTTTCAAAATTTGGTATATAATAATTTAAAATTATATGCTAAAATCATAGTATGGTCATCATTCTAATTGTAAAATAATTAATAAAGATCATAATTACGGTAACATTGTAAAATAAGTAGAGTTTGTGAAAAAAAATTCTGATCTAACCAGGTTAGTCTCAAATAAATATTAATAAAGACCATAATTACGGTAACATTGTAAAATAAGTAGAGTTTGTGAAAAAAAAAATGTGATCTAACCAAGTTAGTCTCAAATAAATATTAGGACACTAGTAAATTATATATATGTTATCTAAATATATGATATAAATAATTTAAATATTATTTTAAAATATATTTAAAATATCAAATAAAATTTAATTAAAATTACTAATTTCATATATTTTTAAAGTTTAATGATTTAATTAGATCAAAATTTTGAAAAGGAATTAAAGTCAAATTTAACTGAAAGTTAAAATGTCAAACACATATTTAATCTTCTAAACAAATATGATTAATAAAATAGTTTGATTTTATTTTTACTTTTTTCTAAATGATTCTATATTTTTGTTATATAATTTAATGTTTAAGCCACTTTATACATGTAAAGTTTAGGTGAAAAATCCAACAAGAAATAAATGTTAATAAAATCATTTTTTAAATTAAAAATAAATTTATATAAAACGAAAAGTACATGTAGAAATAAAAATGTCTTTTATCAACGATACCAATTAAAATAAAATAAAAAAATACATTAAAAAGCATAATTTAAAAAAAAAAAAAAACTTTAACTTGAGCTTAAACTAAAACTGAAATGGAAATGGAGTGTAAAGAAACCCAGCCCAATAGAACAAACTGGTCCTTCCCTCTGTCTTTCTAGACCCTTCTCTCTCTCATTCTAGACCTTTCCACACTTTTAACACCTTATATAACCATAACAACGCAAACCCTTATTCTCTAACCATTCAATCCAACAACGCAAAACACGCAATCACAATGGCTCGTTACGGCGAGGGCGACAAACGGTGGATCGTGGAGGACCGCCCCGACGGCACCAACGTCCACAACTGGCACTGGGCCGAGACCAACTGTCTCGAATGGTCCAGAACCTTCTTCTCTTCTCTCCTATCCAACCTCACAATTCTTGACGGCGAGGGAAGCCTTTTCATCAAAACCACCTCACTCCGCTCCCTCGACGGCGAGGCCTACATCAACGTCCGCAAGGGAAAGATCATCCCCGGCTACGAGATCAGCCTCACCCTCAATTGGCACGGCGAGGCCAAGGACTCCAACGGAGCTTCGCTTCACCAAGTCGACGGCGCCGTCGAAATCCCCTACATATCCGACGAGAATGCCGACGAGGATCCTGAACTCAGAATCACCGTCAACGACGAAGGACCGGTAGGGAAGAGGATCAAGGACGCTATGCTTTCCAAGGGGAAGCCCTTGATCTTGGAGAAGGTAAGGGTTTGGGTGCAGAGCATGGCCAGAGGCGGTCCACTTAAGGACGAATTGGAGAACAAGAAGCCGGCGCCGTCTCCGTCGCCATCACCGGCGAAGCCTGCGTCGTCGCCGTCGCCGTCAACTACGGCTGCGCCGAAGAAGGAAACTTCTACGGCTACGAAGAAGAAGGAGAAGAAGGGAGTGAAGAGTATTAGTATGACGGAGAGGTTTAATTGCAGGGCGAAGGACTTGTATGAGATATTAATGGATGAGAATAGGTGGAAGGGTTTCACGCAGAGCAATGCGAGGATTAGTAAAGAAGTTGGTGGTGAGTTTAGCATTTTTGATGGGTCGGTGACTGGAACTAATTTGGAGTTGCAGGAGGGTAAGTTGATTGTGCAGAAGTGGAGGTTCGGAAGCTGGAACGATGGAGTTCAATCCACAGTAAGTGTGTTGTTTTTTGTGTTAACTATTAGGAAGAAAAAAGCCAAATAACTAAATTTGACAGAACTTACAGTGTGGTAATACTTGTGTATTTGCAGGTGAGGCTTGTGTTTGAGGAGCCTGAAACGGGTGTTACAGTGGTGAAGTTGACTCATTCTGATGTGCCTGAAGAGGATAGGTGAGTGTTTGTGTGCTTGGGATTGGTCTATGGAAGTTATGTTTTTGTTTGGTTTGATTTGCTGAGGTGGTTTGGTTTCTTATGGATACAGGTATGGGAATGCAACTGTTGCGGAGAACACCGAAAGGGGGTGGCGGGATCTTATCTTCCAAAGGATACGTGCGGTTTTTGGTTTTGGAATTTGAGATTTTTGTGATTGTATTCCCTGCATTGTGGAGGTAGCCGATTTTTATTTGAAATTCATTAGTAAGGAAAGATTAATGGATAATTTGACATTAATGGATAATGCATCTTCGTTTGTGCAACATGACATGTCTGGTTTGAGTGTTATCTGTTACTAATATCACTTGTCATACAATGAATAAGTTGAAATCTGAGAAATCACCTTGCTTCAAATTGCATACCACACTCCAAAAATAAAATTTAGAGACTATTGATTGTCTGGATCAGATAATCCTGATATTATGCAGGCCAAGGAAATTTGATAATTTAGCAATGCTTTAGTGTTAATGTAATGGCAGTTCTGTATTTTTTTTTTGTTTGTGTTATGGCGTTTCGTTTAGCTTGTTTTCTGTGGCATTTGGATATGCAGTTTTAGAAATTTCCAGAGACCCTCAAACTTCAACCTTCAAGTTGCATATAGTGGGAAACGTTTTGTTAGAAACCTTGGTTAGAAACTATAGCTTAAATGTCGTAAGTGTAAAATTAAGTAATCTAAGCAAATACTAAACACTGTTAATTGGCATCAATCATCCTTGGTAATTCGATGGTATACTATGATGCTGTTTAGCAGAAGACATTGTGGATTGTGACTTTTTGGGTGGTGTAATGAAATAAAGTGGCAATTTTCTGTCATTCTGCTGATGGAATGTTGGTGCAGAACGTTTGCGGAAGGAGATCATTTAAGTCTTTGTTTCAATTGTCAATTTGCTCGCTTCTTTTGTTTGTTAATACAGAGTTGAGCAATTTCCGAATGTTGAATATATTCGGTTGACAAAATGTAATATCGAAGTCTATTTTAGTAACACGTATTAAGATGACAGTTCATTAATATTTAAATGTTAAAATAATTTTACTAAATGTAAACGTAAAACGTATCTAAGTAACGGTAAACTATATACCTCGTCGAAAATGAACGTTAAATACTGAAACAACACTGTAATTACCAAAGTAAGATTTTCATAATTGAAACTCCTCAGACTGATTTATGAACATATAATTTTTCGGTATATGTTAGTGTGTTTATAGGACAAAGGAAATTAAAGAAATATTTTCTTTACATCAGTATCTCTTTTTTTATCGTTGATAATTATTTTAGTTAAAGATAATAATTAAGTTTAAATAAATAGTTATTTGAAGGATAGAATGAATAAATATTGGTTTAAATATATATATATATATATATATATATTTTTTTTTTTTTTTCAGTTAAAGAAAAATTTAATTAGATTCTTATTTTTTTAAATTAATTAACGTTTTTGAATAGTTGATGTCATTTTCATTTTTTTTTAATTGTGTGTTATGTGATAAGCTATGATTATATTTATGTGTTATTTTTTTTTCAATTTAATTTTATATTTGTTATTTTTTAATATATTTATTATTTTATTATTTTATCATTTTCTATTAAAATGAATTAATTTTGTATTTTTAAATTAACATCAAATTTAATATTTTTTATAAATATTATGATTTTTTAAAAGTAACATTTTTATTAATTATTTTTAAAACTTAATTATGATTTATTAAATTTATTTATGAATTACAAACTCTTATTAAATAGAATATAATTATTTAAAATATTATTATAATATAATTATTGAATTTTTTATTATTTATATTCTAAAATATATATATAAATATATATATATATATATATATTATTAAAATTAATATTTAAAAATATTACAAATATTGGAAATATTTTAGACAAGTATAGTAATATTTGTAAAATTAACATTCAAGTATAAAATATTTAAGATTTTAATATCTAAAATGCAATATAAATATTAAATATTTTAGATTAAAATTTAAATTTTACAAATATTAATATATTTTTCATTTAGTAATTATATTCTAATAATATTTTAAATAATTATATTTTGTTTAACCATTAAATCCAAAAATTATATATACTTTATAATTAAATATAATAATTTATAATTAAAATTCAAAAGTAATTTATAATAATGTTAATTTTAAAAATAAATATATAATATTTATAAAAAATTAAATCTGAGACAAAAAAAATTGTTTCATTTTAATAAAAATTAGAATTAAATTAAATAAAAATAAATGATAATTGAATAAAATAACTTGTATAAAAGTTAAATTGAACAAAAATAAATAATATAACTATAAATTGATAAATGACACTGATATTGACATGTAACACAAGTGTGACTTGACATGTGAATTATTGTTTTTGAAATTAAAAAGTTTAAAAAATTAAAAGAAATAAAAAAAAGACTAAATTTACATATATAATATTATAATATTCAAAAACATTAATTATTTAAATGAATCAAAATTTAAAGAGAATGAGAAAAACGAAAATGAGGATTATATTGAGAAAAAAAATTAAACTAAATATTTATTTAAGCTATATTTATTATAATTGAAAAAGTAAGTTAGTTTTAAATAAATGATTATTTAAAGAGTACACAATCGGTAAAAATGTGTTTATATCGAAGAAAGGATATTCCTAGATTAATGGTATAGAGTAATATTTTCCACTTACTATTCTAAATACGACAATCCAGGATTAATCTATGTTCGAGAGACATGACTAAATATTATTTTATCAATTTGATAATTGATTTTACGACTACGAGGTTAACTTTCTTTATCATTCTGCATAATTATTATGCAGAGAGATTTTTTTAGTCAGTTAAAATGTAAGAAAACGATCTTTTGCGTATTTTTTTGAATGTGGATTTGTAATTTTTAAGAAAGCTTTTCTTCGCCCCCTTAATTATCTCATCAAGAAAGTTAAAAATCTTGGGAAAAAAATAAGCACTCGTCGCCTGAGAGATTCGAACTCTCGCGGGGAAACCCCATGTACTTAGCAGGCACACGCCTTAACCACTCGGCCAAAGCGACGTTGTTGAAAGAATATTCCTGCTTCTTTCTATTATACATTATGCAAACTTCGGGCTTCACTATTTAATAACCTAAAGGTGATATCTCCTTACTTCAAACCAAGTACCAAAACCAGATTCAGCTCCAAATCCGCTCTTACAAGTAAATAAAAAACCAATTATTAAAAACTGAATTGTTAACAATCATCACAATCAAGGTAATTGTCAATGTGCTTCCCTCACAACTCCCTATATAATAATATTTTTCTGTCATGAATAGAAAACAATTGTAAGTTTTTTAACTTGGTATAAATTTCCTCTATGGTTGTACAAACACTGAGCATTTTCCTTTCCAAGTTAAAATTCTTTCAGCTATGGTACACAATTCCATTAATATATATAATCTACAACTACATGCAGTTGCTGCAACATACAAAAAGTATTAACAAGATATATAAATTGGAATACTAGTTTCTTCAATTGTAACTTTGTTGTCTCTTGTTTTTCTGAGGAAACAGAAGTATCATAAGAATTTTTGGATCATTTCTCTGACTTCTTCAGTAACTAGCCAAGCCTTATGGCCTCCAATCACTTCTGCCTTCATCTCTCCATCTTTCCACAGCTGCAAACAATTCACGTTATCCCTTTTATTTTCCTATAATTGGATATCCAAATCATCCTTTTCTAGTCACAAAAATTACTCTCTTTTAATGTTACCACATACAAAAATTAACTTAACGAGATAACGCACCTGAATTGTTGGCATTTTCTGTACAGTGCAGAACAACAGAAGAAACAACAGTCAAAATGAGCACACAGCATCATGTAACATCCTTTTACTGAAACAATTAAGAATAAAAATTCATACTTACAGATATGTTGCCTCTCTTCACTAGAGTCTGGGGTACTTTATTCACATCCACGTAATAAAATTTGGCTCTGAAACATGTGAATGAGTAGCAACATTATAATTTGCTTTGGATTAACAAGACACAATGGAGTCATAGACAGTCTCTTCAAATATCATATTTTTTGTGTATAGTGTTCGAACAATTGAGCTATAAACTTCTATTTAGCTGATTCAAGTGTTCACTTCAAATGTTATATATAGCTATGCAAACTGATATCAGATTAACATAGTTTTGATTTAAAGGAAAATATAGAGTCATCTAATTGAAGAAGACACAATGAGTAGTTTACTTGTTGAGATATTCAGCTGCTAATTTTTCCAACTTGGGCTTCAAATAGATGCATTTCCGACACCAAGTAGCCATCCTGCATTACAAAAACAATCAAAACAACATATATATCCTCAAAATTACTGTGTATTTTACTTTCACTACTTCAGAGAATAACACAAATTGTTGTGAGAACGAACCAATCAATGAGGATAGGTTGTGAGTTTTCATGAGCAAGAAGAAGAATTCGATCAAGGTGGTCGGAATCAGTGATTTCTTCCATCTCAACTTCACTTGGTCTTGACAAATCAGGCCACATCGCTTCCACGCGAAAATTTCTCCTTTTCATCTTCTTTTCTCTCTTTCTGTTTCCAACCCATATGTTCTCATACCCACCACTTCTGTGACAAAACAAATACCCTTTCCCACTCACCAAACACTGTGCCCACTGTTCATCTCTCTGATAAACCTCTCCGTACACGAACTGTGAACACGCCCCAATCACAGACATACCCTTTTGCACTCCAAGCTTTGATCTTTACAACGCACAAGCCGATCAAGAAAATGGTCTTCTTTATTGCTGAGGAAAAAGGAACACTATCATTCTACCTGGTTTCTTAGGTTTAGGGGACAGAGCATGGACTAAGGTTGTTGGTCTGGGATTCTGTGAACCTGGTTTGGTGAAATTCAATAAATAATGTTTAGTTTTAATAAGGAAAAAAGTTCAGAAAAATGGCGCAACGCAAGGGAAGCTTATCCAGAAGGTGTGTTAAGAAAGACATGGAGAAAATTATATATATAAATTCGAAGGGTAAAGAATTTTTGGCCCAAGCGTTTCGGATAAAGCTCCAATCTTTATTTTATAAGGCGTTTCAATGGGGGGAAATTTTCTACATTTTTCATGTGATTTTTATTTTTTTTTCTTCCCTTTCATTCTACCTTTTAAACAACTATTTGTGAAATTAAGTCGGACAGTAGTGAAGAAAAATGTTGGTGAGAATTCTGATTTTGGTTTATCATGTTATAAAATGTCAACCTTCTTACTAAATCTAACTTTAGTGAGTTCATTTTGGTAAAAACAACAGAGAAGTGGTGTAAGAATATTTTTATTTGATATTTAATTAATGTTTAAAAGAAGCAATATAATAAGTTATAATTTTATTTTTGCTCTAAAAAATAGCAGGTTATGTTATAGATGCTTATTAAGTTATTACCATATTGTATTATAAGTATTTTTTGGAAAGATAAATCGGAAGAAATTTCAGCTGTCATGATCAGTTCATTTTATGATAATAAATCGCATTTTGGAATAATGTTTATGGGACTATTAGTTCATTTATAATATTTCCAGTTTTGCAATTTTGTGAGGCTGGGTTTGAGAATGTTGATATCACACTTTCTTGTTTGGTATATGAAAAAGAAAAAACCACATTCTATAATTGAATTTTACTATTAAGTTTGTGTTTGTTTTTAGAGTGAATTTGGGAAAGATTTGAAGAGAAAAAAAAATGTAAAAGTAGAGTTGTTTAGATTAAAGAAAAAATAATAAAAAACAAGATAAAAATTTATAAACATAAAGTGATTTAAAATAAAACGTGTTTAGTATAAAATATATAGAATGAAATGTGAGTATTATTTAAAATAAAAATAAAATTGAAATTATATTAAATTAAAATAAATAAAACTTGTAGAAAATAAGTTGAAATAAAATGTTGCTGATTAGTTTAAATAAAATTAAGTAACAATTTAAATTGATGTGGCACACGTGTTTTAATGTAGTTAATTGTATTTTTGAGTATTTCAAAGAACATAGTAGTGAAGAAAGAAGGTATGAGGTGCAGAAAGTAATTCCTCCTGTGAAGAGGTTGGGCCTGTAGAATTACTACCAATGGGCTTCTATTGCATAACAGTTTCCCACTAATAACTAACACTAATTTAATGGGAGCAAATTCTTCTATAGTTCAGCATAAACTTCATTTTCACTAGTATTCCTAATAACAAAAGCAACTTTCCACTATCAATAATATTAATATTTTAATTATATTATAAAATTAAAGCATTTATCTTCATTCTTTCACCTTTTAAGAAATTTTTTAAGAATAAAATCATGACAGAACATAGTTCCAAAACAAACAATACATCACATGTATAGTAATTGACAGTGATTCTATCATCACACTTGAAATCAAAATAGTAAAGATTTTTTTTTTGTTATATTTATTGTTTTCTATTATTATAAAAGAAAGTTAACTATTATAATAGAGCTAGTGAGATGCGCTTTCACTAGTTTTTATAAAATGTTATATTGAATCTATCACCATATTAATGATGGATCCCGTGATTTCTAATGGATATAATTTTTCTACATACATATCTCACTTTATTATTTTTTCTCATGATCTTTTTTAGGTCGAACTGCCATGTATCATAAATATACAATTACCAATAATCTAGTGAAAAAAAATAAGAGACTAAACATCAAATTATTACATAGAACGGTATACAAGATTATGAACATACAAAATTAACGTAGAGATTACTAAAATGTAATGATAAATAAACATTTGAATTGAAGATTCTAAACTCTGATCGTTTATTATATATTTGTGCTAACTTAACTTATCTAGAATCGTGTGAGTTTAGAGATTAGGTGTAATCAAAATAAAATCTAATAGAATCTCAAGTGCACAATTATTTAGTCAATTTAGTAGTTTCAGATATTGACCGATGTCATTTGATTAGTTGACATGTTAATTGAAGTTTTAAAGATGTTTCAAATCATCATACAATAAATAATAGACTGTGTTAAAATACTTATTAATTTAAGATAGTTTAATATATATTAAACAGTATTAGTAATATCTTTTGAATCCTTAATAAAATAAAAACAAATCCTCGCATATTTTACAAACCCACTATCACTTTTAGTTTATAAGAGAGAACAGAGGTGGTCCTTTCTGTCTGTTATAGCATTCTATTTATTATATGGCAATTCAATCATTGCAATAAGCTTATCTGATCTCAATACGTTCTTAATATGTAATTATAATAAAATAAAACTTGTTTTGGGACAAAATAATTTCAAACTTGTTTGTACATTATGATTAACTGTTATTAAGATATCGATCTCATTAAGAAAAAAAAGTGTTTTGGCGGAATCTAAGAACTAAAGCAGTGTAGTGATGCCAAAGGGAAAAAGTTAAAGGCATGGCCACCTCAGACCTGATATGAAGGTTCTCCAAAGATGCATGGGAAATGAATAACCCTAATTGCCTCTTTTTCAACCTTGTCTAAGTCTTTCTTTTTCCTTATTTACAATACCCTAGGCCTTTTACAACTTTTCTTTTCTGGTGTGGGAACATAGAAAAGAGGTCAATTATTTTTATTTTAATGTTTTGAATATTTATTTATATTAAGAAATAATAGTAATTGATGGGGTTAATGTGGTTCGTATATAGATGGAACAGGTATTATTGGGAAGTTTGGTTGAAAAGGAAGAACAGAAATAATAGTGATTTTGGGCATGCTCAGGGTGAAAGAGTGAGTGACAAGACAAGCATGTGTTATTTTATTGCTCTATCTCTTAGAAATAATAAGGTCGGTGGTTCAATCTCTACCTTTTGTTTTCCTTTCTTTCATAAAGAAAAGAAGAAGTGTGGTGTTATTGATTTTTTTTTTAATAAATTAATTGTTTTAGAAAAACTTTAGCCAATGTTTTGTTTACTCTTTCTTATTAATTTTTTGAAAAAAAAATTGGACAAACTCATGGGAATTCAATATGGGAGGACCGAATCTAAGTGAGTTTTTAATTTTCGGCAGCATAATTCATATTTGAGAATTTGGTTCTTTTTGGAAATCTTAACACGGTTAATAATTTGAAAAAAATGTTTTTGAAATAAAATTATTGTAAAAAAGAAAAAATCAGGGGTTATGGTGTTTTTATTTTACATTTATTATGATAATAAAAAATATTATAAATAATTTATAATATATATTTTGTTGTTCACATGGATGGTGGACTTGTTGGAAAGAAAGAATAGTGGCAAAGAAAGTGGTCGGGACACGTAGGCTATGATCATGTTATGTCTAATGGTGGAGTCCAGTTGGGTGTTTGCTTTTCTGAGCCACATTTAAATAACTTTTTTATAAATATTTGTCAAAAATTGTATTATTTAAGTAAAAGTCAAATATAAAAATAATGAAATAATATTACAACATTTTTATAAGTTAATTTATAATATACTAGCTTTGAATATGTAAGATTTCATATGTTTATGAAAATATTTTTTAAATATATTCCTCTTAACATTGTTCCTGTGTCACGTGAAGGTTTGGATATCTCACACGGCTCTAATTTATCATTAATAGTGCGGTCTAGCAGAAAATCATGTCTAACTGTTATTTTTTATATAGTTTTTTTTTTCTTTAAATATATTTAAATTTGTGTCTCAATACTATGTATTTTATTAAACATGGTGTATATTATTAGAAGACATTTAAAATACAGCTTCAGAAAACATTAGTAATATTATCTATACTATTGTTGGCATGCTTTTCTTTTATTTTTAATTTAGGACAAAAGTTTATCTTTCGCAAATTCGCATAGATTATGTTAATTTTGTCTATGTTTTTAGATTTGTATAGGATACCGTGTTTGACACTTTTCCATCAGAAAAAAAATAAATAAATCCTTGTACAATGAAAACTAATTTGCAACATAAAACAACGTGAAAAGTATAAAACAGATAAACTATTTGTAAAACTTGTATGATAAAATACTAAATAAAATGTGGTAAAAATTAGAAGAAGAAAATGAAATATTACAAAAAGAAGCTCATGTATATATAATATACTTCTACCTTATCATGAATATATAATTTAGTCAGGGACGAACCTTTTTTTTTCATTTAATATATAATTGAAACTATTTTTAAAATTTTAATATATTTTTTATATTTTTGACATCTCTCAAATATTTATATATCTATAAAAAAAATTACAACCCTAAAATATTTGTTAAAAATATGTCAATGTATATGTATGAAATTAATCATATAACTCATAAATTATAAATATCTTATTATTTAAATAAAATTTATAAGAAAACATTATTGTTTGAATTTCATTTCATAAAAATTAGTATTTTTTGTAAATCAGATGTCGTTGAGTTCATCCTAAGATTCTTGGTGATAGAGTAAGTTTGTTCTATCAGAATTTGTTTTAAAATAAAATTTTCGTCATCTATTTTTTTAGTTGGTTTTGGAAGATTTATGAATGAAAATTAGGAATCTTACACGTGGTTCTTCCACAACAAAATAATAGTAATATAGGTTAATTTAGGATTGTAATTATATATATATCTGTGTGTGTGTGTGTGTGTGTGTGTGTGTGTGTGTGTGTGTGTGTGTGTGTGTGTGTGTGTGTGTGTGTGTGTGTGTGTGTGTGTGTGTGTGTGTGTGAGTGTGCGTG